>FRDC01000528.1_pt3 | contig 14487 bp, 18 predicted proteins | sample 1106171 | NCBI WGS metagenome assembly FRDC01 (sample SAMEA3930566, study PRJEB13176) | freshwater metagenome | biome: Drinking water system; feature: drinking water; material: water | place: Singapore | collected 2014-12-20 | reverse complement strand
TGGTACGGCAAGGAATATGATGAGTTTCCTGTAGAGTGGACTGATCTTTTTGATAAGTTTACTTCCAGAAAGGCTTTTGAAGAAGACGTTGGTGTTAGCTCGTTTGGTCTGGCGGCAATCAAGCCTGAAGGCCAGTCGGTTCAGTATGATACCGAACAACAAGCGTTTATTACTCGCTACACCCATATTGTGTATGCTCTTGGATTCATGGTTACTCGTGAAGCTATGGAGGATGATCAATATGATGTAGTGGCTGAGAAGCGTGCGCGTGGTCTTGCGTTCTCGATGCGTCAAACCAAAGAGATTGTTGGAGCTAACGTGTATAATCGTGCATTTAACTCTAGCTATACTGGTGGAGATGGTGTGAGCATGATTAATGCTTCGCATCCAAATGCAGTTGGTGGTACGTGGTCGAATCAATTGGCGACGGCTGCGAACCTGTCGGAAGCTGCTCTTGAACAAGCTGTGATTGATATGGGTAAGTATACGAATGATCGTGGTCTCCGTATTGCGGTGATGCCTCGTTCATTGCATATCCCGATTGATCTTAAGTTTGAAGCTGAGCGTATTCTGAAGTCTCAATATCGTGTTGCTACGGCAAACAACGATGTGAGTGCTTTAGTTTCGATGGGTACGTTTGATACTCCAAAGGTCAATCACTACTTTACCTCGACTACTGCTTGGTTCGTCAGAACTAATGTCAAGGATAGTATGAAGTACTTTGCTCGTCGTGAAGATTCGTTTGAAGAAGATAACTCTTTTGATAACGAAACTGCGAAGTTCAAGGCTTCGGCTCGATATAGTTTTGGCTGGACTGATCCGCGAGGAATTTACGGCACTCCTGGAGTTTAAGCCATGAGTTACCGTTTAGAGTACCAAGCCCCAGCGGCTTTACAGAAAACACCTACGTTTGGTAGTAAAACTCTGTTAGTTAAATCTGTTAAAATTGACATCGCTGCTGGTGTTTATAATGGATTTACTACAGCTACTACTTATACTGTTGGTGTTCTTCCTAAAGAAGCTCAGGTTGTCGGGGGTCTGATTACGGCCCCCACAGCCGTATCTGGCGGTACTGTTTCTGCTGCTACTCTTGCAGTAGCTGTCAATGGACAGAACCTCTGGTCGGGTGTTAACGTATTTGCTACAGTTGCTGGACAAGTTCCGAATGCTACTAACTATTATGCTAGTGGCCTTACGACTCTTAGTTCTGGTGATCAAACGATTACCTATACTCCTACTCTTACGGGTTCGGGAGCAACTGCTGGTATTATTTACATTAACATTTATTACGTTGTTTAAATCAAACTAGATTTAACAAGCCCTGCTGGGGAGGCTTCTAATAGTCCCCTTCTTCTTTTATAAACTGGAGACTTTATGGCTACGGTAAAAATTGGTGGGCGTCCCTATGTAGAAGTCTCTGGCGGCGCTAAAATTGAAGACATCAAGAGCTTAAATGGAGCCTTGATGACATATGACACTGCGGTTCCTCCGGGTGGAGATTTATCTACTGCCGCAGGTTCTGGTGGACGTACTTGGGGTGGACCAAAGGCAGATAGCAAAACAGCAGTAACAGCTACCGGCACAGTGAAAACTGGGGCCGGTTATTATTATGGGTACAAGGTTACTACAGTTATTGGTGCTACAGGTGTGACTGTCTATGACAACACTTCCGCTGCTGGCACAGTAATTGATTTCATTCCTGCTTCTACAGCGGCAGGCTCAACTGTAATCCTTGCCACTCCTATTCCTCTAGCTACTGGTATTCACGCAGTTGTTGGTAGCACTGGAACCATTCTCTTCCTTTATACATAATGGCTGACATTTACGTTGATCCAAGTAGTGCTACTAATGGGTCTGGATCATTTGCTGATCCACGTAACATTTGGCCTACTTCTATTTCAACTAATGATCGCATCCTTTTAAAAAGAGGAACTAGACTTGTCTCCACTTCTCAAATTGGAAATGGAGCGGGGAATACTGTTTTAATCACAAATTATGGAGATGGTTCTGCTCCGTTACCCATTATCACTTTAATTACTCCTGGAAACACAGGATGTTTTAATGCTTCTGCCACTGGCATTTTAACTTTTGATGGTGTTCATTTTGATGCATGTGTCTCCAATACAAATGGAGGAGCATTAAACTCTGCAGGAACTCCAGGCACAAATTTAGTCGTTCAAAATTGTCGTTTTACCAATATCAATTATAATGCGATTAGATTGCAAGCGACAGGAGCAAACTCTGCTGCTACTTTTGCTTGTTATAATAATTGGTTTGAGAATATTGGAGAAGACGCCATCTTTGGCGGTGCTTTTGATTATAGAGTTGGTAACAACATTATGATCAATTTAAGTACAAATACTGACACTGGTGATGGTGTTGGATTTATCAATACTGATCCAACTTTTGTTTGGATATTCAATAATTACATTGATCATAGCAATAAAGATGTTAAGCAATGTGTTGTTGTTGATTCTTCTACAGGAGCAGGATTAACTATCCTAGAAAATAATTATTTAATTGGTTATGGAAATGCTTTAAATCCTGCGTTAGTACATACTCCGTTTATTATTGACAATAAAGCCATTATTCGTGGAAATTATATTCGTTGCGGTGGATTAGCTGGAGGTTCTTCTGTAGCCAATACAAGTATTACCGGAAACATTATTGATATTCAAAATGTAAATCCAACTACTTGCATTTTATCAATGGGAGCTTCTAATACCAATGTGGATAATAACACATTTATTGGACGCGGTCAACTCAATTCTGCAACAACTATTGTACAACAAAATCCTTCATTGTCTAGTTGTACTGTTAGAAACAATATTTTTTATAATGTTCCAATTGCAATTAAATCATTAACTGTTGGTAATAATCCAACCGCTACTAATAATGGATTTTATAATGTCATTTCCCAAAGATTAGATTCTACAAATACTCCTTTTGCGGGTGGAAATGATGTGACTTCTGATCCTAATTTTACGTCTGGATTTATTCCTCAAACAGCAGCTTATCAAACTGGAGGATTAGTTTTGGGAGGCACGGATTGGTATAAATACGGATTTGAAAATACCATCGGAGCAGTTCAGTACCACGCAGCACGCACTCAATCCTTTGCTCCAACTCAAGATTTTACTAAAACTCAATCGTTCTCTCCAACACAAAGGACTTTTTAAATGTCTGCATCAAATGCTTTTGAAACTGCAATTTTGCAGTTAATCTTTGAAAATACTAACTTCGCTAATATTGGAGATGCCACTGGTTTAAGAGGCTCTACCACTGCTGGAAGTTTGTATATTAGTCTTCATACTGCTGATCCTGGTGAAGCTGGCAACCAAACTACAAACGAAACTACTTATACTTCGTATGCTCGTGTAGCAGTTGCTCGATCTACTGCTGGATGGACAGCAGCTTCCGGTTCTGTGTCTCCAGATGCTACCATTTCGTTTCCTGCTTGTACTGGTGGTACTGCAACAATCACATATTTTGGAGTTGGAACAGACCCATCTGGTGCTGGAACTTTGTTATTTAGTGGTACTGTTTCTCCTAATATTTCTGTATCGTCTGGAGTTACTCCCCAATTAACAACTTCTACTGCAATTACTTGCGACTAATATGGCTACTTATGATGAACTTTTAATTGTCTCAGAAAATGGCACCTTTAAAAATCGTATTAAAGTGGCTTGTATTGTTGCTGCGGAAATGGTTCGTTCGGAACTCTCCTCAGTAACTAATCATGCTGCTAGAGTAGTTTGGGCGAAAGCCGTATTTGCAAATCCTGATGCTGAAGCTAATAGAATGCTTTGGGCTGTATTAGCCCAAAATAGAACCTTTACTCCAGCTCAAATTACTGGAGCTACTGATACAGCTATTCAGAATGCAGTAAATGCTGCTATTGATGTCTTTGCGAGTTAATTATGGCTGATATTAAACTTAAATATCCAGCAAGTACTTCTGATACAGTTGATATCACAATTACATTAACTTCTTTAGCTTCAGATACAAATTTACTTGCTGGAAGAGAATCTGATGCAGTTAATAATACTTCCAATTTAGATTTAGATCATTTAGTTTCTGGAAAAATTACAACTGGAACTTCTCCTACTGCTTCTCGAACTATCGAAGTTTGGTGTTATGCTGCCTGGGACGTTTCTGTTGGAACTCCTACATATCCTGATGTTTTAGATGGAACAGATTCAAATGAGACAATTACTTCCGCAAATGTAAAATCTTCTATGGTGCGGTTGTTATGGTCTACTCAAACAGATAGCACTTCTGATAGAACTTATTTTTGTCCCCCAACATCTGTTGCTCAATTATTTGGTGCGTTACCTCCTTACTGGGGTTTATTTATTGTTCACAATACGGCTGTCAATTTAAATGCAACAGGAAGTAATCATAGTTGGCAATATCATAGAATTCAGGCTCAAACAGTGTGATTTTTCTACCTGATTATTTTACTAAACAACCTCAATTAGAAGTATGTAAAGCTAATACTACGTTAACATCTGGATTAACTTTATTAGCAGGAGGTGATTTTAGTTATAATTATGCTAATGGAGCTTCCTTAATTTATACAGTAGGAAGTGGAACTACTGTTGATAGTACATTACTTGGAAATCGTGGAAAAAGTACTAGTGGCTCAGCTTCTTATAATCAAACTTGGGATGCCATTGGGAATGGGGATGTAACTGTTTTAATGTATGGTGCTCCAACTGCTGCTGCGGCTGTTAAAGAAGCCTTGCACCAAAATGGAACCAATGGTGTAGTATGGTTTGGAGCAAATACTGATGAAAATGAAGCGGCGGTAAGTGGTCAATTATGTTTGGGATTACTTCAAACAGGTATTAATCGATCTTCAGTTAAAGTCGCTAGTGCTATTGATGGCACATTATCTTGTTACGTTGTTGGAAAAAGAACTGGAGCAGGAGTAGCTTATAAAAATGGCTATCCTTTAACTGTTACAACATCTGGAACTTTAGGTGGAAGTCCTACTTTAGCAGGAGATACAGTTAAATTAGTAGGAGATAGTGCTAATGGTTCTTTTGCATTTGAAAATACTTTAATACTTGTTGCAGTTTGGAAACGACTTTTAACTGTATCAGAATTTGCGTCTGTTTCCATTAATCCTTGGCAATTATTTGCCCCCATTCCTAAAAAATATTGGATTCAAGTTTCAGCAGGAAATACAGGAACAGGTTCTGCATCTTTTACTTTTACAGCCACTGGAATTGGATCAAGTCTTTCAGATAGTACTGGCTCAGCTTCTTTTACATTTACCCCAACTGGAGTAGGAGCAAGTACAGCAAATGCTACTGGTTCTGCTTCGGTAGCATTTAATGCAACTGGAGTTGGAGCGTCTTTAGCAAATACAACTGGAAGTGCTTCTTTTGTATTTACTGCTACAGGAGTTGGAGCTTCTTCAACTTCTGGACAAGGAGTGGGTTCAGCAGATGTTGTATTTAATGCTTCTGCTGTTGGACAATCTACTGTAGCAAGTACTGGATCGGCCAGTTTTGTTTTTAATGCTACAGCAGTAGGAACAAATGCTTCTGGAGCAGGCTCTGCTTCCTTTACTTTTACAGCTACTGGCGTTGGAACTAGTGGAACAACTAGTTCTGCTGTAGGAACAGCAAGTTTTAATTTTAATGTTGTTGGATACTCAATGGATTTTGTATATCCAGCTAAAGTTATCTTAAGTAATTCAAATGTTACAGATTTAATTATACGTGATTCTGATGTAAATAATGTTTTGCTATCAGATGAGCTTGTTACTGATTTAATTCATTCGGATATCGGAAATGTATAATACTTATGATGTTGGAGATTTAGTTCGATGCTTTGGAAAATTTACAGACCAAAATGGAACTGTTCTTGATCCCACAAATGTATACTTTTCATTTAAAAATCCAGCCGGAACTACTACTACTTATCATTACGGAGTAGATGCCCAACTTATAAAAGATTCTACTGGAAATTATCATGTAGACGTAAATGCAAATGCGACAGGTATTTGGTATTATCGTTTCTTTTCTAATGGCACTGGTCAAACAGCCGCAGAAGGTTTATTTACTGTTCCAGTTACTAATTTCTAAAATGGGCACTTTCAAATCTACATACTTTAAACCTGGAGATTGGAATGCAATCTGCGATGTGTGTGGTTTTAAATTTAAATCAGAAGAATTACAACTTCGATGGGACGGGTTACGAGTTTGTGCTTCCGATTTTGAATCTAGACATCCGCAAGACCTCATTCGTCCAATCAAAGAACGCAATTCTGTTCCTTGGACAAGACCTAGACCTAAAGATTTAGAAGTGGAAGTATGTACTTTATCCGGAGTTAATGCTGTTGCTAATTGGGCAGTAGCTGGCTGTATGATTGCAGGCCATAATAATGGAACTCCTCCCAAAGACCAACTGGTGGACGATTTATATCCGCCTACATTTAATCCTAATACTCTATAGCTATGGCCTCTATTAATTTTGTTGACAATGTAACAGTAGTACCAGCTTCTTGGTTAAATGAAGTTGATGCTCTTTTATGGGATGTATTTAATGGAAAATCTACTGCTGGCACAAGCGGCACAATTCTTCGATCCAATGGCACCAACATCGTCAATACTACTGCAACTTATCCTACTACTACAACCGCTAACCAGCTTCTTTATAGTTCTGCCACAAACACAATCGGTGGGCTCACATCTGCCAATAGTTCTGTACTCGTTACTAACGGGAGTGGTGTGCCATCTTTATCTACTACGCTTCCTACCGGGCTTACAATTTCTGGTCTCGCAACTGATCTTGCGATTTCAGACGGGGGAACTGGGCAGTCTACTGCTACTGCAGCCTTTGATGCTTTAGCTCCGACTACGACCACTGGCGATATTATTTACTACAATGGAACAGATAATGTTCGCTTAGCTGTTGGTTCTACAGGACAAGTATTAAGAGTTTCTTCTGGCGCTCCTTCTTGGGGCTCAAATTTAACTATTGGTACACCTACAGCAACTACTTCAGGCACCGCAGTAAATGTTACAGGACTTCCATCTGGAATTAAAAGAATTACAATTTCATTGGAAAGTGTGTCAACTAATGGAATTTCTTTTTGGATACTTCAAATTGGAGATTCTGGAGGCATTGAAAATACCGGATATTTATCAGGAGCTTCTTTGCAACAAAATGCTGGGACAAATATTTATGCCGCGGGCACTGCTGGATATATATTAGTAGTAAATAATTCAGCAATCTCAGTAGTTCAGATGGCAATTACTTTAACTAGGATAAACAATTCTAGTAATATATGGATTGCTTCCTATTCTGGAAATGATAGTGGACTTTCAGCTTCTATTCACGGTGGGGGCACTAAAACTTTATCCGCTGAGTTGGATAGGTTTACATTAACTACTCTTGGTGGCACAGATACTTTTGATGCTGGGCAGATTAATTACGTGTACGAGTTTTAAATGACACTAGAATGGTTAATCGACCACGCATGGACTTTATTTATAGCTATAGGAGGATGGTGGGTGAATAACGTCCAAACTAGGCATGAAAAACTCCAAGAGAAAGTTCATAATTTGGAAACGGAACTTCCAAAAGAATATGTTAATATTGCCAGATTTGAAAGTTTGGCTGAATTATTACAAAATACATTAAATCGAATTGAAGATAAATTAGATCGGAAGGTGGATAAGTGACTACTTCTGGAAACTACTCGTTCAATATGAGTAGAGATGATATCATTGATCAAGCTTCTATTATTGCTGGAATTCTTGATCCTGAATCTGGAACTTTAACTCCAATTCAAAGAAGTCGTGCTGCTATGTTTCTTAACGCCATGATTATGGCTTGGCAAGCAGATGGTCTACAAATTTGGAAAAGATTAATTATTTCTATTACTACTATTGCGAGTCAGGTAGCATATACTCTTGGACCAACTGGAGCATCTGGAAATACAGAACGTCCTATTCGTATTGTCGATGGATATGTTCGTCAAACAGCTTCGAATGATACTCCACTTTATATTTTAAGTGAAGAAGAATATAATCGCTTTGGACAAAAGAATACTACTGGGTTACCTACTCAGCTCTGGTACCATCCATTACTAACTAATGGGCAGGTTAAACTTTATCCTGTACCTAATGCTGTCTACACCGTCTTCGTAGAAACTCTTTATCCTTATCAGAGTTTTGTGAATGGTACTGATACTGCTGATTTTCCTACTGAATGGCTTAACGCTATTATCTTTGGTCTGGCTACAGATTTAGCTTTTGCTTATGGAGTCGAAACTAAAAGATTAACTGCTATTTCCCAGAAGGCTGAAAAACTTCATTTAATTGCTCTTGGAACTTCTCAAGAAAATTCTGTGTATATGCAGCCAAATTATCGCCCATCTGGTGGATTCTTCGTTCATGGCTCAAAGTAAAAATACTGATCCTTTAGTAGTTAGAGTTCCTTTTATTGGAGTTCCAACTCAAAGAAATACTGGATTTAAGGATCAGCGTTATGTGAATATGGTGGTTGAAGCTATCAGGAATGAAAAAGCTGGAGATTCTAAGTTTTATATTAGACGGAGACCAGGATTAACATTTGCTAGCCAACCTTCTGGTGGTGCTGCCAATGGTAGAGGAATCTATGCTTGGAATAATGATCTTTATTCTGTCTTTGGAAATAAGATTTATAAGAATGGCACTGCGCTTTCTCCCACATTAGCAGGAACTACTGGAATGTGTGATTTTATGGAGACTTCGGCAATTGCTAGTACTCCATATTTAGCAATGAATGATGGATCGTCTTTATATTTAATTAATTCCGCAGGAACAGTAACTACAGTTTCTGACCCAGATTATCCTACCACAAATAACCTTGGACTTATTATGTTCTTTGATGGTTATATGTTTGTTGGACAAACTCAAGGATATATCTGGAACTCGGCAAACGAAGACCCAACTTCTTGGAATTCTCTTAGTTTTATTAGCGCTCAAAGATATCCAGATAAACTTACAGCTATTGCTAGACAGAACGATATTTTGGTAGCTTTTGGAGAATGGTCTACTGAATTATTTTTTGATGCTGGAATTGCTGCTCCAGCTTCTCCATTACAAAGATTAGATCAAGGTGCTTTACAGGTTGGATGTGCATCTAAAGATACAGTTATACAGCATGAAAACTTTATTATTTGGGTAGCGAGGGCACAAACTGGTGGATACACTGTTCAAAAACTTGATGGCATTACCAATCTCCAACGAATTTCTGACGCGCCGCTTGAGAGATTCCTTAACTCTGAAGGCGCAAATATTTCTGCAGCGTGGGCTTATGCATTTAGAGCCGGGGGACACTTTTACTATATCTTCACTCTTCCAGGTCTCGACAGAACCTTTGTATATGATCTTGAACAGGCTCATTGGACGGAGTGGCAGACTGGGAGTTCCGGACACTTTCAATATGTCTCAGCGACTCAATTTCAAGGGGTAGAATATATTCAACATCAGACTAATGGTAAACTATATACTGTTGATCCTGATGTGTATCAAGATGATGGAGTTCCAATTTCTGTGTTGTTACAAACAAATCCAGTAGACTTTGACACAATGAAAAGAAAGTTCTATTCTAGATTTGAAGTGATTGGAGATCAAGAAGACGATAATACTATTATTAATGTTAGTTATTCAGATGATAATTATAAGACTTGGAGTGTTCCTCGACCCGTAGATATGAAATATCGGGCTTGGTTGACTCTTATGGGACAATCCCGTAGACGAGCATGGAAATTAGAAAACTCTAGTAATACTCCTCTTAGATTAGAAGGATATGAAGTTGAGTTTACTCTTGGAGATTATTAATGGCTCTTAGTCCAGCTCCAATTCAAGATTTAAAACAATTACCTATGTCTTTTCAGCTTTGGTTTAATCAACTAAAGCAATTTGTGGATGCAGGAACAGGAAGTATTCCTTGGACGTCTGTTAATAAAACAGGTTCTAGTATTGCTGATATTGCCACAAGAAATCATAATCTTTTAACTACGATTCAAGGTGGTCAAGCTACTGAGTATTATCATCTTACTCAAACGCAGCATAATAATCTAACTTCATTATCAACTGTTTCTACAAATACAAGTATTAATTCTAATTATGGTTATGTTTTAGCTAATTCTTCTGGGGGTGTTGTTACTATTACACTTCCTGCGGCTTCCGGAAGATATCGTTTTCATATTAAAAGAATTAATTCTGGTGCTAACGATGTAGTAATTTCAAGAGCAGGTTCAGACACAATTGAAGGAGTCACTTCTATTAATTTAACTGCCCAATACCAAAGTCGTACTATTTATTCTGATGGCTCTGGGATTTGGTATGTGGAATCAAGCACATGACCAAAAAAATATCCGGACAAACGAAAGTGAATATATAAATGCCTGCTTATAATCCATTTAATCAAAATCAAACCCAAAGTTGGGCTACTCCAGGTACTTCTGTTCCTAAAGGTTGGACTACAAATGCAGCAGCTCCTACGCCAGAAGCTTATCAATTTAATGCTAATGCTAGGGATTATAATCCTATTAATCTTACCTCCGGATTGTTTGAAGGAGTAGGAGAAGGACGTCCTTTCTTTTATCAAAGTAAAACTAATCCTGGACTTTATTCTACCAGAAAAGATGAAGTATCTTTAGGTGGAGATATGTATGCTTCTCTTAATCCTGAATGGGCAAAAAGTATCGGAGGAAGAGAGGGAGGATTAGGTTGGGAATTTGATTTTGACCCGACTTCACAACTTTATGGAAATCCAAATGCTTTAATTGGTAGAAAAGTTGGAAATCAAAATAGCTTAAAAGCTGTTGGCGGGGAATTACTTAGAATGGCTACTATTCCAGCTATGGCTTTTGGTGTGGCTGGATTACAAGGAGCTGGGGTTCTGCCCGGAGCTTCTGGGGGACTTCAGCCAATTACAGGTGCTGCTGCTCCAGGAGCTGCTGGGGCTGCCTCTACAGGGGTTGGAGCTGGTGCTGGTGCTGGCTCCGCAGCCGGTTCTGGAGTTGGTTATGGAGCTGGAACCGGTTTGACTGCGGCTGCTCCAGCCTCTGGTTATACTGTAGGAGGAAGCGTTGGAAGCGGGTTAGGACTTACAGCAGGATCTGGGGGAACTGCTACTGGTTTAGGTTTAAGTGGAGCTGGAGCTGCTGGAAGTGCTGCTGCCGCCGGAGCAGGAATTACACCTGCTGCGTTTTCTACCGCTGGAACGGGAGGAGGATGGCTTTCTTCTATTCTTGGAGGAGTTAAAAGTGGCTTAGGTGCGATTGGAAATGCTGCTGCTGCAAATCCTATTAGTACTGGATTGGGTCTGGGACAAGGTATTCTGCAATATCTACAAGGTCAAGATTTAATGGACATTGCTAGAGAAGCTGCTGCTAAAGGCAATGCTTTAGACCAACCTCAAAGACAACAATACCAACAGTTGCTGTCCCAATATATGAATGGTGGTCAAGATATCACCAATCAACCTGCCATTAAAGCTGCTCTGGATCGTGCTGGGGCCGAAAATCAAGCCCAATTAGCTAGAATGGGTATGACTGGTTCTGGTAGAGCCCTGACCTCTGTGGCGGATTATACTAGCGATGTATTTAATAAAAATGCTATGCCTTATCTTCAGTATCTTGCTGGCTTAGGTGGCTTTGATCAAGGACCTGGATATTCGGGTAATCTTTATGGTCAACTTGCCTCTCAAGCTACTGGAGCTAATACTCAAGCCCTTGGTTCGATTGTTAATGGAATTACTAATCCTAGTCCATATCAACAACCTTGGTGGTGGCATGCAATGAATGCTCAAAATCAAATGACACAAGTTCCTGGAGCTGGAACTTATATGAGGCCCGTATAATGGAATACGTTAATCCTGTATCTATTGCTGGAATGGCTCAAGGCCCACAAGGAGCAATGCTTCCTGGGACTGGGGCTGGTCCTTTGGATATGTATCAAAAGAACCAAGCTTTGGGACAAGCCTATGACTTTCTTGATATGGCTAAAGCTGCTGGAGCCCAAAACTATGTGGGTGATCAATGGAAGATGCAAACTGCTCATGATATGTATCCCATTGAGAAACAAGCTAAGGAACTTGGAAACAGACAAACAGAAGCTGGAATTCGTTCTACAGATTCAGCTACTCGTTTATCTGATGAAAAGCTTGCCACTCTCCGTCAAGGAAATAGAGTTCAAGCATTAGCTTATGTAGGCTCATTGGCTGAACCTTTAGCTAAGATTCAAAATCCAATGGAAGCTGCTGCTCTCATGAAACAAGCAAGAGCAACTTATGAACGTATGTTTCCAGATGATAATGAAGGATTACAGTTTTTTGATTCTTATAATGGAACTCCTGAAAGCTTAATGCAAATGCAACAAGCTGCTGGAAATGCTAAGCATATTTCTACTTATGCTGACCAAGCTCTTCGTCAGAAACAAGCCTTGCTGGATCAAGAAACTACTGCTAAACAAGGATTGCAAACTCAAGATATCGCTTCTAAAGAAAAGATTGCTGCTGCTAATAATGCTACTGATCTTGAAGTTGCCAAGATTCGTGCTATGGCAACTGAGCGTTCTTCGTCTGGAACTAATAACTGGAATCTGCAACGTGGAAAGTTATTAGAAGAATTAATCGAAGCAGAAACAGTACTTCAAACTCAAGGAGTAGAAGCACTAACTCCACGCCAAAAAGCTGTTCTTATTCAAGGACCAAGAACTCTGCAAGGAGCTGTTGTTGGAGCTGAAGTTCGTACTGAACCTGAAAGAGTTGGACAAGCTGCTGAAGCCAAAGCTTCTGGAGAAATTAAAGGACTTATTAAAGGACTTAAAGAACCTCCTGCGCCTGTTACTCCAGCCAAACCTCAAGCACCACAAGAACTTGCTAAGACACAACCAGACTTTTCTAATGATCCAGTTTTTAAGGAAAGACTTAAAGAAATGGGTTGGGATTATGAACCAGACAAATATGAATACGTTAAGGATCACATTGGGCAGTATTTCCGGAGACCTAAGTAATGTCTGATTGGGAAATGATTGGTAAACCCACTAAACCTGGGGAAGCCAAGCTAAAAGCTCCTAAGTCTGAAGCTGAATGGGAAGTTATTGGAAAACCTGCAAGAACTATTGGTAGTTCTTTAAAAGGTGGAGCTTTAGCTGCTGGAGATTTTGCGTCTCAAGTAGTTTCTATGGTTCCTGCCGGTATTACTGGTATTGGAGCAGGTTTGTATGAAGGACTTAAATCTGGTTCCGCAGAAAAAGGCTTAGAAGCTGCTACTAGTCAAATTGAAAGAGTGACTAAGGCAGGAATGCCTTCTACTTATATTGATGTTGATCCAAGAGACAGGGAGTTTGTAGATAAAGTTTTAGCTGCTCCCGCTGAACTTGGAGGCTATGGAATGCGGGGAGCTGTTGGCCTCTCTAAAGCTATTGGACATGGTTCTTTAGAAGCCGGAGCTGAATATATTCGTCATCCAGAATCTGATCCTTTAATGTCTGCTGCTGCTGATACTGCGGGTATGTTTGCAGGTTATGGGGCTGCACATAAAGGAATTGTTAGAGCGGGGACAGCAATTACTCCTGCTGGAAAAGCTCAACTTAGAGTTCCTGAAACTTATGATACCAAAGGACCGGAAGCTTTTCGCTCTCAACCTCCTACTGGTACAGAAACTAAATATTCTCCTTATCGTACTCGAAAAGAAGAAGCTAAGGCTAAGAAGAAAGAAGCCAAAGAAGCTAAAGAAAAGAAATGGGAACGTATTGGTCCTGAGTTAACTCTTGAGCCAATGATTGAACCTCCTAAGGCTGAAGGCCCTGGGGTTATGGTTGATGGGGAACTTGCTAGTTTACAGCCTCCTGGACAGCGGCCATTAACTCCATTAATGAGGGACAATCGAACTGGAGAAAAGATTCCGGTACAGGAGGAACCTAGAGCTTCAGATGGTACTATTGATTATGGTCTTCCTGAGGCTCCCCTGTATCCAACTGATCCTCGTGTAGAAGTTAATAAAGCTAATCCTAATTTAATTGCTGAAGCCAATAGAGCCAAAGAAGCTGAGCAAGCTCAGATGGAGGCCCTTAAGCCTGATCTTAATGAACCGATTAAATATGATCTTACTCTGGAAGAACCACAACGAGTTGGGGAACGTGAAAGAGAACGAGATCAAATTTATGAAAATCGTTTAGACTTTCCAACTGAAGATATTAAACTTAAGCTTGAGAAAGCTGAGAAGGATACTCATTTAAAAAATAAAGTTAAGGAGCTAGAAAATCTTGAAAGGAAAATTGCCGAGCAAGAAAGACAAGCAGGACAAGAAGCCGCCGAAGGCAGTCGTGTCCGACAGGGTGAAGTTGACAGAACAAAGAAGTCAAAGCAGAGCACCGATAAAACTGATCGTTTAATTGAGGAAGATCGCAAAAAGAGAGATAAGGTAAAGGAACAAGTTACCGCTCGTCTTTTAAATAAACATCCTGGTAT
>FRDC01002958.1_pt1 | contig 14504 bp, 12 predicted proteins | sample 1106171 | NCBI WGS metagenome assembly FRDC01 (sample SAMEA3930566, study PRJEB13176) | freshwater metagenome | biome: Drinking water system; feature: drinking water; material: water | place: Singapore | collected 2014-12-20 | reverse complement strand
TGGCACCCTGGATTGCCACTTCCAGCTCGCGTTGGGACACGAGACCCTGCTCGGCCAATTGCTTGTGGCGATCGACGTTCAATTCGGCGGTGGCCACGGCGATCTTGGCCGCCTCGACTTTTTGATGGGCTTCGCGGACCTTGTTCTCGGCTTCGACCACTCTCGCCTGCGCGGACGGCACGGCGGCCTTGACGAGGTTTTGCATTTCGCCGATACGCTTGTCCAACTGCTCCGCGCGGCCCAACGCGGCCTTTTGTGTCTCGGTCAGCGCTTTCTTCCGCTGGTCGAGCAAGATCAGCAAGTCTGGGGACATGAAGTTTGGATCGTAGTCGTCCAGCTCCAGGATCAAGTCGCCTTGCTTCACGCGGACGCCTTCGAAGATGTGCCACTTCTTGATGCGCCCGGTGATCTGCGCTTCGACGTCTTGCGGACGTTCGTAGGGCGAGTAGGCCGAGAGCTGACCGGTGACCGTGATCGTCTGAGTCCAAGGGACGAATGCGATGATCAAGAGGAAAAGGAGAATCAGCTTGATCGCAAGCTTGGAAGAAAACTTGAGCCGTTCGGGGATTTGAACCGCTTCCCAGGCTTGGAGTTTTCTGGAGGTGGCGAGGTCGTCGACCGCCATCTCGTCCAGACCGGTCTGGCGTTGCACGAGGGAGCGGACCTTGTGGCGCAACGTCTGCCCTAACCCTGCCACCGGAACTCCTTTGGGAGTGGATCGGACTGGCTACCTGCTCATGATAGAGGAAACGGGCTGGGCCGGTCAATTTCTCCATCATTCCTGAAATCTTGAAAGCGGGAACCTTGACCCACCGTGACAGAATCGCTAAGGTGTGGGCTCACTTAGCGGTTCTTGGAGAGGAATTCGGGAATGGCTCCATCGAAGCCGTTGCGCAGGACCGGGAAGATCGCACATCCGTTGGTCGGAGTCCTTGGCGGAAGTAAGTCGGACTTTCCTATCCTGGAGAAAGCGGTTGCAATCCTTTCCGAACTGGGGATTCCCAACGAACTCCTGGTCGTCTCAGCCCACCGGACACCGGACCGCTTGTTCTCCTATGCCGAGCAAGCCGCTTCGAGAGGCATCGAAGTGATCGTGGCAGGCGCCGGGGGGGCGGCTCATCTCCCTGGCATGCTGGCATCGAAGACGCATCTTCCTGTGATCGGGGTTCCCATTCCCACGGAAAATCTCCGGGGGCTCGACTCCCTGCTGTCCATCGTACAAATGCCTCGAGGAATTCCTGTGGCGACCGTTGCCATCGGTGGAGCGGAGAACGCCGGTCTCCTCGCTGCGCAAATTCTCGGCGGTCGCTATCCCGAGATCGCCGCGCGAGTCAAAGCCTTCAGAAAAACCCAAACCGACGGCGTGCTGCTTTCCCCCGAAGCGAAGGGGATGGTTTCCGGTATGCCGACCAACGGGTCTCGCCGCCGATCGTGAATGTGATTCCGCCAGGATCGACCCTCGGTGTGCTTGGCGGAGGGCAGTTGGGCGGCATGTTTGCGGCCGCGGCTCTGCGTATGGGCTACCGCGTCGCAGTCTGGGATCCTGATCCGAATGCTCCAGCCCACCGCCTGTCCTCGTGCTCGTTCACGGCGTCGTTCTCCGACCGTGCAACCGTCGATGAGTTCGCTGAGTTGGTGCATGCGATCACGTACGAATGGGAGAACGTTCCATCCGTTCTTTGCCGCGAGTTGGAACAGCGTAAACCATTGCGACCGTCCGCCGGCATTCTCGACATCATTCAGGATCGCCTCAAGCAGAAGCAGTTTCTGGCGGACAACGGATGGCCCGTTCCCCGATTTGTCGCCGTGACCGAACCCAGCCGTCTCCCGGAGGCCGTCGAAGAGGTCGGGTGCCCGGCGATCTGCAAGACCGCCACGGCGGGATACGACGGCAAGGGCCAATGGGCGATTCGTCGCATGACGGACGTTCCGGAGATCCAGCGTTCTTTGGAGCGGGCAAAGCGAGCCGGATCCCGGTGGATTCTCGAAGCGATGGTTCCGTTCGAACGCGAATTGTCGATCCTCATCGCGAGGGGCGCCGGAGGGGAGTCGGTGCGGTATCCGCTGGCAGACAACCTACATGTTGATGGGATCTTGCGCAGCACGGTCGTCCCAGCCGAAGGACCGCCGTCTTTGGTGCAACGGGCGGGAGACCTTGCAGTCCAGATCGTCGAACGGATGGGCGGTGTCGGCGTGTTTTGTCTGGAATTGTTCCACGCTCCGGGAGATGCATTGTTGGTGAACGAAGTGGCCCCTCGTCCTCATAACTCGGGTCACTATACCTTGGATGCCTGCTCGGTCTCTCAGTTCGAGCAACAAGTCAGGGCAGTGTGCGGACTGCCACTGGGAGAGGTGCGATTGCTCAGCCCTGCGGCGATGCTGAACCTCATCGGAGAGGAAGCCGCCGGCGCGATGAGCGCGGAGGGCTGTCGTAAACTGCTCGCTGTACCGGGGGCCGTGCTTCACTGGTACGGCAAACAAGCAGCCCGTCCAAAACGAAAAATGGGCCACGTGACATTTCTCGCCGACAGCCGCGAGACGGCGGTCGAGCGGGTCTCTTCGTTTTACACACATCTGTCTGGCCATCCGACGGGTCGTTGACTCCCGCGGCGTTCTCCTTCACGAACTGTTAACAATCCCCGTGAAGCGCCATTTTTTGTCCGTCACACGGCTGTTCGATTTTGTGAGGTGATTGTGGGTTTTCCCACAGATGGCTGTCACGTCTTCGGAGTGGTCGAAGCAAAAACAGCGGTCTATCGCTTGGGCCAATCGGTACAGGACTTGCTCGAACCTCCCGCTTGGCTATGCGGGAAACGAGATCATGCAAGTGAGTCTGACGTCCGAACAGGTGCTGGAGGGCGCCGGGGGAATTCCTGAACAAGGTCCTCCGTCGCGCGTATCTCGAAGCAGATACGTGGTACTGCAGACCCTGGTGGGCATCATCCTGGCCTATCAGTTATTGTCGGATGTTGAGCCGATCGTGTCTCGCCCGACGAGCCATGCCATGATCGCAGGTTTGATCGGCTTGGCCGCTTCGCTCATCTTCCTGCCGCTCTCGATTCTCCGTGCTCCCTGGTTTAGCGGTCTCCTGGCTGGTCTCGACACGGTCGTGGTGACGGCGACGATCTATCTGTCGGGAAACGCCCGCTCCGACTTGTACCTCTCGTATTTCGTCCTGATGCTGATCGCCGCCTCGTTACGCCGGTTGTCCCACGTGATCGGGTTTGCCTTCCTGCTCTGTGCTGTGTACGGCGGCATGCTCTACCAAGGCGTCGTCCTGACCGGATCGATTTCCGCGGGGCATCTGCTCGGTGTGCCGGTGCTGCTGGTCATGGCGGTGTTTTATGGAATGGCGATGGAAACGATCAGCACCGAAGAACGGCAGAAGGCGCGTCTGCTAGAAAGCATCGGCACGTTGAAGAAGACGGAAAGCACGCTACACGGATCACTCGCGCAGCTCGAAACGCGCATCCGCGGTCTCAAAGACGATCTCTCGAAGGCCCAGGCTCAAGCGCATCAGAACCAGTTGAAGCAGCAGGATCTGGAGCGCCAATTGGCGGAAGCACAGAAAATGGAAGCCGTGGGCCGCATCACGGGAGGCATTGCCAACGAGTTCAGCCGCCTTTGTTCGGTGATCGGTACACAGACGGGGGTAGTGCTGTCCCAGCTGAAGCAGGACCACCCGTTGTACGGTCCCGTGGATGAGATTTTTCGAAGCGGGGAACGAGCAGCCGCCTTGACGGCGCAGCTCGCGGCGCTTGAAACCCAGGGACGTGCGTTCCGGCAGGTGTTGCCGATCAATGCGCTGTTCCACGACCTGTCGGCCGTGATCCGCGGACTGCTGCCGAGCCGTATCGAATGCACTATCACGCTAGATCCGGGGCCCCTGCTCGTGGAAGTCGATCGAGAGGGGTTGGAGCAGGCCATTTTACATGTAGTGGTGAACGCCCGGGACGCGATGGCACAAGGAGGCCGACTGACCATCGAGGTCGGTCGTGCGCAACCGGCGGCATCGAGCGTGAGCATCAAACGGACGGCGTCGAATGTCGTGATTCAGGTGGCCGATACCGGGAGTGGCATGAACCGTGACACGCAGTCCCGGATGTTCGAGCCGTTTTTCTCCACCAAGGAGACAAACGTCGGACTCGGGCTTACCGCGGTCTACGGGATCGTGAAACAGCATGGCGGTCAGTTGGAAGTCTCGAGCCAACCGGGTCAGGGCACCAGGGTGCGGCTTTGTCTGCCGACGGCCGAGGCTTCCGCGCGTGTCGACGGGTTGATCAGCGAATCCTTGACCGCGAGAGGAGAGGAAACCGTCTTGCTCGTCGAGCCGCATGAAATCGACCGAAAACTCGCTGTCTCGACGCTTCTCCGGCACCGGTATCGCGTCCTCGAAGCCAGTTCACCGGTCGAAGCGCTCATGTTAACCCAACAGCATACGGGCGGGCTTCAGGTTGCTGTCAGCGGCTTGGTCATGCAAGACATTACGGGGCGCGAGCTCGCCAAAAGACTGTTGAAGCAGTATCCGACGATGAAGGCGTTGTTTGTTTCGGGTTACGACGACGAGGCGATCCTGTCCCATCGTATCAACAGGCGATACCTGTTACGTAGGCCATACCGCCAGATGGGGCTCGTCGAGAAGGTGCGCGAGTTGATCGATGCGTAAGCCTAGGGGCGGATCACGCACATTATCCCGAACGGTGTGTTGTCGCCGGATGACGCGATGTGTCCGCGAAAAACCGGAGCAGCACCATTCCGGCGAGGAACCCGCCTATGTGCGCGAAGAACGCCACGCCGCCCCCCTGGCTTCCGAGGCTCATTCCTCCGCTCAGTAACTGCATCAGAAACCACACGCCCAAAACGAACCCCGCTGCGACGCGTGTAATCCCCAACCCCGGCATGAATACCAGAACATGGGCGCGGGGAAACAGGAGCAAGTAGGCACCGAGTACGCCCGAGATTGCTCCGCTGGCTCCCACCATAGGGATGGTTGACGATGGGCTGATAAGTGCATGACTCAGGGCAGCGACGATGCCGCAGGTCACGTAAAAGAGGATGAATCTGGCGTGGCCCATCACGTCTTCGATATTGTTGCCGAAGATCCAGAGATAGAGCATGTTCCCGATCAAGTGCATCCACCCGCCGTGCAGGAACATGCTGGTGATCAGCGTGGCATAAGCCGGAATCACCGCGGCAGCAGCCGGCAGTTCGGCCTGTCCGAACACGACGGCCGGGATGGCGCCATACTGGAACACAAACACCTCGCCAGATTCTCCGAGCAGAGAAACTTGGTAGAAAAACACCAGGACGCAGGTGACGATGAAAGCAACGGTGATAACTGGCGGCCGTTCGGTGGGGTTGTCGTCGTGGAGAGGAATCATCCTCTAATCGAGCGAGGCTAGGCTGATACCCGTCGCCGGTTCGCGACGGGACGGGGAAGCGCCGGATGGTCGGGGAGGGATCCATCTGATTCCAAGGTCAGGGAGAAGCCCGCGGCGTGTGTGTGCCCGCCGCCTCCGAAGGACGCCGCGATCGCCCCGACATCCGTCCCGTCTTCGCGCGATCGCATGCTGTAATACCGGCGACCATCTCGATCATGCCAAATGAGGCAGAACGGATGGTCGGCGGACAACCGTTCGCCGATCTGGCTGGTCAGGACGGCGCTGTGCACCGACGGAACGGTTTCCCCCTGAAACTCCACGAGTACGGCTTGAGCTGCAAGCTTGCCGACAATCTCTTGCTCGTATCGTAGGATGGCACGTCCCTCATGCTCCAGTTCCTGTTGAGAGAAGGAACTCCACAACTGAAAGTCGAAGGGGTACGAAGCGATGGCCGCGTTGATCTCGCGACTGTCCGGCAAAGCCCAATTCCAGAGGTCCTTGTCTTGGATGTACTCCAGCAGCCAGGGAACCGGGCGGTCGTGCGCCCATTCCCAGGCCAGGACGGCACCGGATTTCTTCATGTCGAAGTAGGCATAGGGGAGTCCGGTCAGCGCCTTCTCGGCGGTGATGTGGTGGTCCAGCACGAGCAACGACTTGCTCTTCTGTGACAGCGCTTCCAACGTATCGCGCGCATAACTGAAATCCACGATGACGATACGCTCATCGTTCAAGTCGGAGGGGGGAGGATTGCCATGTTTGACCGGGATGAATCGCGCAGAGGGAACGTGACGCCAGAGAGCCCAGGCGGCCCCGAACCCGTCGGCACATTCGGCGTGATAGAGCACAACCGAGGGGGAGAACGAAGCCAATCGACGGGATGCTGCATCAGCCATAACTCGGCTCAGCATACCATGCGGGGCGCCGGGACAAAAGCGGGAATCCCGGCGGGGTTCTACAGCTGATTGACGTAATCGATGAGCTGCCGGAGACGGCTGGCGCTTCGACGGTTGCTCATGAAGGTCAACCGGGGAAGACGAGCCAATTCCGGTTCGTCCAACTCTTCGGTGAGCTGCCCGCGCAGTTCGAAGGTGCCTTCGGCCAGCAAGTCTCCGAACCGGTCGTGAAGCGTCGCAACTTGAGCCGGAGACAGGGGTTGATTTAGCCGCATGACCAGCTGGCGGCCGACGTAGCGAAGCGAGTGAAAACGCCGGTAGAAGTTCATGATCTCCTCGACGGCTGCTTGCGAGGAGCTGACGATTTTGAACAGGCTAAAGTCTTCTGGGCTGATCAACTTGCGATCCAACAGTTGCCGAGCCATGAAGCCTTTCCACTCGTCCCAGTAGTCGCAACCAGGGGCTTGGAGGCAGACGATGGGTTGAGGGTCGCTTTTCCCGGTTTGAGCGAGGGTCAAAATCTCGAAACCTTCATCGTGTGTGCCGAAGCCGCCGGGAAACAGGGCGATCGCATTGGCTTCCTTCTGAAAAATGAGCTTTCTGGTGAAGAAGTACTTGAACGTGACCAACTTGGGATCATCGGCGATTGTGGCGTTCGGGCCTTGCTCGAAGGGCAGCATGATGTTGACGCCGAAACTGTTCTCGCGCCCGGCGCCTTCCTGGCATGCGCGCATGATCCCGTCTGCGCCGCCGGTGATGACCATGAATCCGGCACGGACGATGTCCTTGGAAAATTGAAACGCCAATTGATAATTTGGATCGTCGGCAGGGGTCCGAGCCGAACCGAATATGCTCACCTTACGTTGTCCTGCGTAATCGCGAAAGACCCGGAAGGCATGCCGCAGTTCTTTGACCGCGCGGTTGACGATCTTGAGGTCCAAGACGTTGAGACGGGAGTCGTACAGGCGCAACACTCCGGTCAGCATTTCCTTCATGAGGGTGGCGTGGAGATCGTCTTCGGGGCTTTCGAGGAGAGCCCGAATTTGCGCCAGCACTTCGTCGTTCGAAGGAGCGGTCTTGATCCGTTGGGTCGTAGATTTCATGGGTGCATCCATGGTTGTGTTGACAAAAAATTCTACCAGCCGATCGACGACCGGTCAAAAGAACCTGAAATTTGCGCTAGATCTGCGAAGAAGCCGGAGGCATGGCCTGAAGCGCCCACGCTTTCAAGCGCGACAGATCGGCGTTCGACAGGTCGGTGAATTGGACCTCGATGAGTGCCGAACGGTTCGCACGATCGGGTGAGCGCCCAGGAGGCGTGGAATCGCTCGTCAAGACCTTACCGTGCATCGTCAGCGGTGTGTTCTGTCCCGGCAGCGTGAACGCCAGGACGACCGCGTTGCGGGAGGCTACCTCGGTGCCCGACTCGACCAGGGCTCCGAGATGATTGAGTTGGAGGATCACGACGTTGAACGCCCGATGGCGTTCTGCCGCCGTGACGCTCATGACGGCAGGGAGCTTCGTCGCTCTTCTGGGCGGGGTCAGCAACAGGTCGTGAGCGCTCAGCACTCCAACGGGCTGATTCTGCTTGGTAACGATCAACAGCGAGGCCCCCGAAGCAATCATTAGCGTGGAGGCCTCTTCGAGCGCTTCGTCGTATTCGATGAACTGGACGGGACGTGTCATGATGGCCCGCACTTCAGTGTCATGAGGTTCCAAGCCTTGGGCGACCACTTTCTTCACGATGTCGGAGGCGGTCATCAAACCAAACCTGGTCTCATCGTCTTTGATCAACAGACAGGGCGCCCGCTCGCGCTCCAGCATCAAGGCGGCTTCGCTGACGGTCACGTCGCCGGGTACTTGTACAACCCCAGGTGTCATCATATGGGCAACCACTGTTGGTAACGTCGGTTGTCGTGTTGGGGGATTCTCATTCTGGCCGGGCATCGGCTCTCACCCTCTGACGACTCCGTTGATCGCGGCTCGCGAGGGCTTGGTCCCCGTAGGCGTATGCCAAGTATACCAGACGGGTTTCACCCACCTGAGCAGGAAGCTTCCCTTGTCAAACAAGGGGTTTGAAGACTAGACTAGGCCAATTTATTTGTGAGTACAAGGGTGTCAGGTGCCCGCTGCCAGTCAGGTTCATAACGACTTCATCCGTCGTGTCAAGGCGATTGCCCCGCTTGGATTGGGACTTTCCGTCGATGTGTACCAACCGGATGTGATCGCCCTGTTCCATCGGCTACAAGACCGCCGTTTGCCGGTCGGCTACTTCGAGCTGTTCAAGGCGACCACTCAAGCGCTTACTAGCGCCCGACGGAACTGTCCCTCGATGCCCATGACCTACCATGGAGAAGGTCTATGGGTGACGCAGCCGGACTTTCCTGAGTTCCCCTCTCTTCAAGCCGATCTGACGGAAACCGTGAGTCATTTGGCGATCCTCGACAGTCCCTGGCTCAATCATGAATGTGCTTCCAAGCAGGTCGGAGGTTATGCATTCGGGACGTACCTTCCACCTTTATATACGGAGTCCAGCGCACGTGTGGTGGCCGCCAATATCCGGCTCGTGCAGGCTGTCCTCGATCGCAGGCCGGTCGGGGCGGGGACCGGGGGCCCGCTCTTTCTCCTGGAGGTCCCTCCACTGACCTACTTCAGGGCAGGTGATTTATCGGTCCCGGCGTTCTTTCGCTTGGTGACGGACCTTGCCCCTTGCGGAGTCGTGTTGGACATCGGCCATGTGTGGACGATCCATCGGTACTCGAGCGGCCGAGCACAGACGCTCGATTGCTTTCTACAGAGTTTCCTCGAGGAGTTTCCGATGGAGCGAGTCGTCGAAATTCATGTTGCGGGGCTGGCCTGCCATGCGGCGGTTCCCAATTTCGAGCAGGATGGCACTCCAGCTTGGATCGACAGCCATGCCGCGCCGATTCCGCCAGCCCTCTTTGAGATGCTGGAGACAGTGTTGGCACACCAAGCCCTCCATCACCTCCGAGGCGTCGCACTGGAAGTGGACACCAAACCGATCGACTTGGTCGTCGAGGAATACGCTGCGGCGAGACAGCGGCTTTCTGGCCTGATTGATGCTCGTCTGCAAGCCGATCAACGCGAAGGTACTCCCACGTGCGGCGCTTCAGCCGATGCTCGTCCGCCCACAGGCGAGGAGCGGGCGATGCTTCGGCGTGACTATGACGACTATGCACGAATCGTCACGGGACAACAGGAGCCGAGCGGAATGGCTTGGCACGAGGTGGCCGAGCATCCTGAAGGGGTGACTCACTATCACACCTGCTACCTACCCCACGAAATTTTGCATTGGGGCGGCGACCTCGCCGACATGTTTCCCGAGACCTGCTGGCTGTTGTCGGCTAAGGCGATACCACTGGAGGCGTTCGTTGCCTGGTGGGTCGGACAGCCGCGTCCGGTCACTGAACCGTATGATTATTTCTTGCTCAAGATCGATCGGTTCGTCGAGTTCATCACCCAATGTGTTCCGGACTGCGCTCTGGCGGCGCAACGTGAAGCGGCCGGCCTCCGGTTGGGGTATCTAGAAGCCAGTCAGGACATCCTCGTTTCGCCGGGGTCTTCAGTATGAGTTTCTGGCAGTCGCTTGAACGGCCGGTGATCGGCTTGGCGCCGATGGATGGTGTGACGGATTCCGCTTTCCGTCTCACGGTGGCCTTGGAGGGGAAGCCGGACGTCAGTTTTACAGAGTTTACACATGTCCACGATGTGTGCCGCGGCCCGGAATTCTTGTTGGATTCACTCCTCTACGACGAAGCGGAGCGTCCGGTCGTTGCACAGCTGTACGGCAAAGATCCCGACCTGTTCTATCAGGCCGCTCACGTGGTGTGTGAATTGGGTTTTGACGGGCTGGACGTTAACATGGGTTGCCCCTCGAAGAACGTGGCCTCCTCCGGCTCGGGCGCCGCGTTGATCCGTACCCCCGAGCTGGCCCGCGCCATTTTAGAGGCGGCGCACCGGGGCATTGCCGACTGGACTGCCGGTCAGTCGCTGGAGGCGGCCGGTCTGAAACCGACGCGAGCTGAGATGATTCGCCGCATGCGCCCGCAAAGGGTCGTGACAGCTCCGGTAGATCGGAAGGCCATCCCGCTCTCGGTGAAGACCCGGATCGGATATGACGAAGTGATCGTCGAGCGTTGGATCGAATGGTTGCTTCAGTCCACCCCCGCCGCCATCTCGCTGCACGGACGTACCTTACAGCAAATGTATCGCGGTGAAGCGGATTGGCAGGCCATTGCCCGAGCGGTGGACCTAGTTCGAGGGAGCGGAACCTTGCTCTTCGGAAACGGCGACGTGCAGAGCCTGGAGGATGCCGTGCGACGGGTGCAGGCGACCGGTGTCGACGGGGTGCTTGTTGGACGAGCCGTCCAAGGCACGCCCTGGTTCTTCAAACGTAAGGAGGAGGCGCGACGAGCCGTCGCGACAGCGGGTGCGCTCGTGCCGCCAGCGGACGATCGATCTCGTGAGGCCCGGTTTGCGATCATGCTCGAACATGCGCGGCGGTTCGAAGCGCGCTGGCCCGATCAATTCAGGCGGATGCGCAAGCATCTTGGCTGGTACTGCAAAGGGTTCCCTCATGCGGCGGCTCTGCGGGCCAAAATGTTTCAGGCTGCGTCCATGGCAGACGTCGAAGCGGCCCTTGAGAGTTACCAGAGGGACCTGTTCTTCACCTTGTCAGAGGGAAGCGTCTCGCTGCCTGCCGAACCAGCCCAGCTGACGGCTTCCGCCTCTCGATGCGGCTGATCCTGGCCTCCACCTCTCCCCGCCGTCGGGACCTGCTGGCCCTGCTCGGAATCCCTTTCGATTTGCAACGCCCGTCGTTTGAGGAACGTGTGGTTCCCGGTCGAAGCGCCGTGGAGCTTGTGCAGGAGTTTGCGCACGAAAAGGCGCGGTCGGTTGCGGAGATCGATCCCGAGGCGTTGGTGATCGGCAGCGACACGATGATCGAACTCGACGGGGAGATTCTCGGCAAGCCGTGTGACCTTGAGGAAGCGAGCACCATGCTCCGTCGTCTCGCCGGCCGAGGACACCTCGTACATACGGCGGTGACAGTCCTCTGCCCGACGCGCCGAGTCGACGATACCAGACTTTCCTCGGCCTCAGTCAGAATGAAACCCTACGATGCAGATCTTCACGAGCGGTACCTCGCGACACAAGACAGCCTGGGAAAAGCCGGCGGATATTCCATTCAAGGCGGGGGTGCTGATTTGATCGAGGCGCTGGACGGAGACTATCCCACTGTCGTCGGGCTGCCGTTGCGGGTTGTCGCAGCACAGCTATGCCGGGCCGGGTTGGTTTCACCGGTCGCCATCGACCAGATCTATCGCCATGCGGAGTATCAAAACTGGACGCATTTCAGAACGGGCCGAGAGCCCTCGGCCAGATTGCAATGAGGTTCCGGCTTTTCGTAGAATGCGCCCTCACGCGCTGTTCTACGGAGGATCTCATGGTTGTTCGTCTCCAGCGGGGAGGGTTGAGCCTGGCAAGTACGGTGCTGTTCCTGGCAGTGGGGGTGGCGCCGCTGTACGCCATCGACGTCAAGCTCTCGATGGACGATGCGCAGAAGGCCCTCGAGGCCGGTCGTGCTCCGATGGACAAGGCGAACACTCCAGACGAGGTCAAGAAAGTGCTTCAGCAGGCCTCGCTGGCCACCAGGGTCGGCGCGGATCCTGAAAAAGATTCCTGTGGGCCCAGCGCCATTTTGCGGACCAAGCGGTATCGGCTCGAAGCCTTTGGTCGCCAGGAAGCCTCCGAATCGAAGAAGCGGAAGACCGACATTCGCATGCCCGAGGAATTCATCAAGAAAGTCGTCGAAATGCCCAACATGGAAGTCGAAGTGCAGTTGTGCGGGGACGACGAATATTTTGCAGAAGGCGCGTTGATCGAGATGCAGCAGGGAAGCAAGAAGATCAAGGCCATCGACGTCGGCAAAGCCGAACGGGGACGCAAGAACGAGGGGGCCGGACCAGCATACCGGTCACGGTTTACCGCCGTGTTTGCCTATGAAAGTTTTGATCCGAACGCGGCGTCGGTGTTCGTGATCAATCTGCAGGACGGCAAGGAAGTCCGCATCAACGCCGACTTTTCCAAAGTCAAATAACGTGACATTCGGCGCATCTTCGAGGCCGTGCCTAGGCCGCCTGTGAGACAGTCAGGGATGAGGGGCCGGCGCTCTTGAGTTTCTGACGCTGCCCCAGGATATCAAGCGCCGCTACACGGTAAGCTTCGGCCAGGGTCGGGAAGTTGAAGATATTCTCTACGAAGGAATCGATCGTCGCTCCCGTGCGCAAGGCCATCTGGCCTACGTGGATCAATTCGGTTGCACCCTCTCCGACGATTTGAACCCCCAACAGATACTGACCGGTGGGATCCGCCACCATCTTCAGCAAGCCATTGCAGAGGCCAGAGATCTGACCGCGGGCGATTTCGTTGTAGCGGGCTCGCCCGACCAGAGTCGAGCGATAACGCTTGCCGGCTCCCGCTTCGTCCAGCCCGATGCTGGCCATTTCGGGAATCGTGTAAAGACCGATCGGAATGATCTCCTGTGCATCGCTTTCCGGCAGCCCCAGCGCGTGGCAGGCGGCTCGCCGGCCCTGCTCCATCGCGGTCGAGGCTAGACCCGGCGGACCGATCAAATCGCCGACGCCGTAAATGTGCGGTACGTCGGTCTGGCAGTGCTCGTTGACCGGTAACGTGCCTTTGTCGGTGACGGAGAGCCCGGCGGCTTCCAGGTGCAGCTCTTCGACGTTGGCCTGCCGTCCCAGCGCGACCAACATCTTGTCTCCCTTCACGATCTCGCCGTTGTCCAGCGTCGTCACGACCTGTGACACACCGTCCCACCGGACCTCCTTGACTCGCTGGCCACCGATATACCGGCCGCCCTGCTGGACGAAGCTTTCGACGAACGTCCGAGCCAGTTCCGCATCGAGGAACTGTAACGGCCGGTCGGCCCGATCGATGATCGTCACCTGAGTGCCCAGCTGCGAGAAAATCGAGCCGTATTCACAAGCGATGATCCCTCCACCGAGCACCACCAGGGAGCGGGGCAGGTAAATCATCGAGAGGATGGAGTCGCTGTCAAGGATGTGTTCGTGGTCGATGGGAATGTCCGCGGGGTTCCGAGGCCGCGAACCGGTGGCGACGATGATCGCCTCGGCGGCAATGATTTGGGTTTCTCCGTCGACAGACTGTAGCTCGATTTGCTTGGCCGACAGGAATCGGGCCCGGCCGTGGAAGCAGTGGATGCCGTTGCGTTCCAACTGATTCTGCATGTACGTCGCATGGGCCGCCACCACCTCGTCGACCCGTGTCATGAGGACCGAGATGGGAATGTCGGAGAGAAAACGGGCTTCCAGCATCGTCGCCGATCGCTTCGCCCGTTCCATCTGGAGCGCGCTTTCCCGGAGCGTCTTGCTGGGAATCGTCCCGCGGTAGACGCAGCCGCCGCCGACACCCTGTTCCCGTTCGATCACCACGACGCGTTTCCCGGCCTTGGCCCCCTGGACGGCGGCTTTCTGGCCGGCCGGCCCGCTGCCGATGACCGCCATGTCGAACTGCGTGACTGTGCTCATAGGCCCATCGCATCGACGAGACTCAGCATTTTCTCCTTGATCCGGAGCAAGGCGTCCACGTCGTTCGGATAGAGGTTGAGATCGGCGAACACGGTATGGTCGCGTACGGTCTGGTCGTCAAACGCATCCGGCACGATCAAGTAGGTCGCCAACCGGTCGGACAAACAGGTCATCATGACTTCCTGTTTGTACGTCGGTGCCTGTTCATACATCGTGTAATACGTAATGGCTTCCGCCACCTGTTTGGGCAGCGTCCATTCGTTCGCCACCATGGCTCCTACCCGGGCATGGTAGCCGTCCAGAAACGAGAGGACGGCGTCGTGGTCGAGTGTCAGGCGTTTTTCCGAGAGAATGGCGACGAGCGTCTTGAGGACGACCGGTTTTCCGATCGCATGGAGGAGGCCGCAGAGATAGGCGCTTTCGACATTGAACCGGCGCAGTCTGGCGATTTCCTTGGCGTAGACGCCGCTCGCCAACGAATGGCGCCACAGTTGTTTGACGTCCGCTTCGTAGCCGGGCACTTTCAGGGCGCTGTTCTTGAGTGAGACGGTCAAGGCGATTTCGGAAAGCAGATTGACGCCAAGCATCGCGACGGCATGTTGGAGGGACACGATCGGAGAGCGGGGCATGTAGGCCGG
>FRDC01005090.1_pt1 | contig 14506 bp, 10 predicted proteins | sample 1106171 | NCBI WGS metagenome assembly FRDC01 (sample SAMEA3930566, study PRJEB13176) | freshwater metagenome | biome: Drinking water system; feature: drinking water; material: water | place: Singapore | collected 2014-12-20 | reverse complement strand
TAGCGGGGGTAGGATTTGAACCTACGACCTCCGGGTTATGAGCCCGACGAGCTACCAGGCTGCTCTACCCCGCAGTCGGTCTAGTTGTAGCGCGGCCAGAGCGCTGCGTCAAGGGCTTAAGGCCTTTGGCGAGGCCGCGGATGGCGTCGGGCTCGCTCGATGCTGCAGCGTGCCGCGTGCGCGGAAGGCAGGGCCTCGGGCAGACACAGGTCCGCCGCCGCGCTGGCCCGCGCCTTGGGCTTCGCGGTGTCTGACGTCGCATGCCGCCGCACAGCGCGCTCAACCGCGCGGATGACCTCGTGCCACAGCGCGGCGGGCCCGGATCAGTTGCTCTTCGCGCCGGTGATCAGCTCGACGGTGCGGCTGTTGGGCGCGCCCAGGGCCCCGAGCAGGCCCGCGAGCGTCGTCGCGTGCTCGTTGCTCAGGCCGTCGGCCCGGGCGGCGGCAATCAGTCGGTCGACCTGACGCTCGTCGAGCCGGCCGCCGAACTGCTTGGCCGAGCGCGTGAGCACGCGGAGCAGCGGCAACTGAGCGTCGCCCTCGGCGGCGAGCGCCTCCTCGGCGAGGGCCCGCTGCACGCGGGTGTCATCGATGCGCGAGAGCACGTCGGCGACCTTGAGCTTGTCCTCGCCCGTGAACTTCTGCAGAGCCGCCAGCAGCGGGCCGGCCGCGTCGATCACCGGCAGGATCGGCGTGTTGGCAATCGCCAGGTCACGCAGGGCGTCGAGCGACCGCGCACGGTACGCCGCGGCCTCGGCGGTCCCGATGACGCCGCCGTGGGCCGTCACCAGTTGGGCCAGCGCCTCGCCCTGCTGGGTCGGGCTGAGGCCGACGGGCAGCGTGCGCAGCAGCGCGTCGTTGGCCGTAACCCCCGCGACGGTCGCGCGGCCATCTTCGCTGAGGAACGCGAGGACGGCGGCGGCGCCGAGCTTCGGGCTCGAGCGGGCGGCGACGATGGCGTCACGGGCGGAGTCGGCGGGCAGCTCAATCAGCAGCACGTCGACCGCCGGGGCTTCGTTTACGGCGCTGACGATCTGGTCGAGGCCGAAGCCGGGCGGGAGCACGGTGTACCCCTGCTCCTTGAGCATCGCCGCGAGCGACTGCTGCTCTTCGAGCCGGGCGGCCACCACGGCGGCGTAGCGCACGCCCGCGTCGCGGATCGCGCCGCCCAGGATCGGGACCACGCGCTCGGCGCCGTCGAAGCTCTCGACCGGGTTGGCGGCGGCGATGGCCAGCGCCGCGTCGTACTGCACGCGGCGGTTGGGGTGACGCAGTGCCTCGATCAGGGGGCGACGGCCGTCCTCCGTGGCGAGCATGGTGGACGCGCCGGCCGTGGCGTCGAGCGCGGCGATGGCCTTGCGGACGAGGGCGGCGTTCTTGGTGTCGATCCCGCGAGCGAGGACGCGCTTGGCCGGGCCGGAGCCGGCGGCCACGGCGTAGAACATCGCGTCGCGCCGGCCAGCGGCGTACGCCGGGTTCGCGTAGTCCTTGGGAGTCTGGAACTCACGCTGGAAGTTGCTCGACAGCCACAGGGCCAGCAGCGGTTGGTTGGCCGGATCGAGCGCCAGGCCGCGCTCGGCCAGGCGCATCGCCATCGCCTCGTGGAACACTTCCGTACGCAGCGGGTTCATCGACAGGCCCGTCGACGGCTCGAACGTCCAGTAGATCTGGTACGCCTCGCCCGGGAAGGCCAGCAGCGTCGATGTGTCGGCGTAGAACGCCTCGGCGAGCTGGCGGTAGCGCTCGGCCACCGCGACGCTCGTGTCGACCCGCCCCTCGATCCGCGCAATGGCCCGCTCGACGGCCGACCGCGTCGTGTTCAGCTTCGTGCTCGCGAGCAGGTCGTACAGGAACGGCAGACTCGTCGCGTACGGGATCTCCCCGAGCACGTTGACCACCTGCTCCTGCTGCACCGGCTCGAGCGCGGGCAGCGCGACCACCAGCGGGAACACCGCCTGACGCCCCAGGTCGGCCAGCAGCAGACGCGCCTCGGCCGCCAGCGGCAGGTCGCGCCGACCGGTCATGGTCCGCAGCAGGGCGGGCACGGCGTACTCGCCGGCGGCCAGCAGACGCTGCCGGCCCACCAGGCGCTCACGCTGCGTGCCGGTGAGCAGGGCGATGTTCTTCTCGATCTGCTCGGGGCTGCGGGCCTGGGCCAGCTTGCCCGCCTGGTAAGCCGCCAGCAGCTTGCTGGCGACGGCCTCGAGGTCCGGTCGGCGCATCGCGCCGGTGGCGGCCTCCTCGAAGCGGGCGACCTCCTTGCTGTCCTCGACGAGCTGCACGAACTGCGCGAGGCTCAGGCCCTCGCCGGACTTGGCGGTGCCGAAGGGCGCGGGCAGTTGGGCCAGCAGCGCGTCGCCGCGGGCCTTGGCCAGGTCCGCGCGATCGATCCGCACATAGTGGATGAAGTCGCCGAGCGTCTCGGTGTTCTGTCGCGCGTCCTGCCCCAGCGCGGGGGCCACGGTGACGAGGCCGGCGAGCACGCCGGCGGCGAGAGTGGAGCGGACGCCGGAACCGAAACCACGCTGCTTGCTCACGCGATCACTCCTGAAACAGCCCACGCGCCCACCCCGTCCGAGAACACAACCCGCCCCGCGGCCCACATACGCGGCCCGAACAGGGCCGGTTGCCGGTCGTGCCGCCGCCGGGCTCCGCCGATCGAAGCGGTCAGATTAGGCGATCAACCGGCCTCGGGGGGAGGAAGGTACCGGATGCCGCCGAGGGCCGTCAATCCGTTCCGCCCGCCGTGATGGGGCGCGGCCTGCGCGGCCCGAACCCGCTCACCCCCGCGCAGGCGGACCTTCCAGCCCGATCGGCCCGCGCCGGCGTCAAGACCCGCAGACTTTGAGCCGACAAATCCGGAGCCGGCGGTTCAAACACCCCGGTGGGTCCGGAATACCGGCACCCTCCACCCCCTCCCGGCCATTCGCCAATCAAGGACGAGACGAATGCCCTTTGAAAAAGACGTGCTGACCACGGGCGAAGTGGCCAAGATCTGCAACGTGGCCCCGCGCACCGTGTCCAAGTGGTTCGACTCCGGCTCGCTCAAGGGCTACCGCATCCCGGGCTCAAAGGACCGCCGTATCCCGGTGTCCCAGCTCGTGCGGTTCATGAAAGCCCACGGCATCCCGCTCGACGGGATCATGTCCGGCCGCACCCGCGTGCTCATCGTCGACGACGAGCAGGAAGTCGTCGACGTGCTGCAGAAGGTCCTCTCCGAGCAGGCCAACTACGAGGTCCGCACCGCCACCACCGGCTTCTCCGCCGGGCTCGAGTGCGAGCGCTTCAAGCCGCACGTGCTGCTCCTCGACGTTCACCTGGGCGAGAACGACGCCCGCCACGTGGCCAACCTGGTCCGCGGCGAGGACGAACTCCAGCTCACCAAGATCATCGCCATGTCCGGCAAATTGACCGACCAGCAGCTCCAGGGCCTCCGCGGCCAGGGCTTCGACAGCTTCCTCAAGAAGCCCTTCCAGGTCCGTCAGGTCATCGAGGCCATCGAGGCCTGCACGAGCATCGTGCAGTAAGGCGAGGGCCGAGGGATCAGGGCCGAGGGCCGAGGCGCTCGGACTTGAGCACCAACCGTCAATGAACGCGGGGCGAGCACAACGCTCGCCCCGCTTCGTTTTTGCCCCTGCCGTGGCCCTCGGCCCGTCTTCCGCCTCGGCCCTTGGCCCTCTCCCCTCGGCCCTTCTCACAACGTCGGCAGCCACGCCGCCAGCACATCCCGCGCCGCGGCCAGGTCGCGCTTGTCGATCATCTCGCAGGTCGTGTGGATGTACCGCGTCCCGACCACCACCCCCACCGCCCGAGCCCCGACGCCCGTCTGCTGGGCCGCGGCCCCGTCCTGCCCGCCGCGCATGAGGATGGTGCGCTGGAAGGGGATCCTGCTCTTCTTTGAGAGCGCCTCGAGCTCGTCGATCAGGCGGTGGTCCGCGATGAAGCTCGCGTCCATCACGTGCAGGCCGTAGCCCCTGCCCTGCGTGGTCACGCACTCATCCTCCGGCACGCCCGGCGTGTCGCACGACAGCGTCACGTCAAGCCCCACGCCGATGTCGCACGCCACGGCGTGGCTGCTCGTCCGCGCCCCGCGCAGGCCGACCTCCTCCTGCGTCGTGAACGCCACGTGCACCTCGCAAGCGTGCCCCGCGCCGGATTCCTCGAGCTTCCGCACCGCCTCGATCCCCAGCCAGCACGCCACCCGATTGTCCATCGCCGGGCTCACGCACTTGTGACCCATCTCGAGGAACGGCTCGGCGTACACGACATAGTCCCCGATCCGCACGCGCTTCTTGACCTCGTCGGCCGCCAGCCCGGTGTCCACCAGGATCTCCTTGACATCCGGGATCTTCCGCTTGTCCTCCTCGCTGGCGATGTGAACGGGCCGCCCGCCGGGGTTCATCACGGCCGGGAGGTCACCGCCGCTCGTCACCACCTTCACCCGGCGCGAAAACAGGTTGCGCGTGTCAAACCCGCCCGCGTTGTTGACCCGGAGAAATCCGTTGCTGTCGATGTGCCGGACGTAGAAGCCGATCTGGTCCATGTGGCACAGCAGCAGCACCCGCAGCGGCAACGCGCCCGATTTCCCGTTGCGCGAGGGCTTGCCCGCCTTGCCGCGCCCGCGCGGGTCGCGCCGGCACAGCAGGTTGCCCAATGCATCGGTCCGCACCTCGTCGAACAGCCCGTCGATCTCCCGCTCGATCAGCGCCCGCACCCGCTCCTCGCGGCCCGGCACGCCGGGCACCTCGCACAGACGCTTGAGCAGGTCGACATTCAACGCAGCGGCAGCGGCGGGCATAACAAATTCTCCTGGTTGGGGGGTGGCCCTTCGGGGCGCAGAATAGCCACCCGGCCCACCCTCTTCGCCGCACGCGCCGCCCGCGCGCCGCGAGCCATCTCCTACGATCGACGCGATGTCGCGCACCTCCCCACTGCTCAGCCAGCACCAGCAGGCCGAGGCCCTGCTCGCCACCTACGGCCCGCCCGACGCGGGGGTCGCGATGGTGCAGACCTTTGGCGAGGTGGAGCTCGAATACGCCGCCCTCCGCCGGCCCGTGGGCTGCGGGCTGATCGACCTGCCCAACCGGGCCACCATCGAGATCACGGGCGCGGACCGCGTCGACTTCCTCAACCGGATGGTGACGCAGGAGCTCAAGGGCTGGCCCGAGCTCAGCGCCCGCGAGACGTTCTGGCTCTCCCGCAAAGGCCGCATCGACGCGGACCTGCGCCTGATCAACCTGCCCGACCGCGTGCTGGTCGATGTGGACGTTCACGCCGCCGAGCGGGCCCGCACCGGCCTCGCCGCGTACGTCATCACCGAGGACTGCAACCTCTTCGACCGCACCAACGAGTTCCACCGCCTCGCCCTGCACGGGGCCACCGCCGCGGCGGTGCTCGACGCCGCGAGCGCGCCGATCCACGGCCCGGGCGTGCGTGACCTCGCGCCGGGCCAGGTCGCCGCGCGTCAGTTCGGGCCGCACGTGGGCATCATCGACCGCAGCGACACCGCCGGCACGCCCGGCTTCGGCCTGCTGCTGCCCACCGAGGGCACCCGCGCGGTCTATGAGCACCTGCTCGAACTCGGCGGCTACGACGGGCAGAACGGCCACGCGCCCGGCTCGGCCCTCCAACCCAAGGCCCGCGGGCACGCGCTCCGCCCCATCGGCTGGGCCGCGTTCAACATCGCCCGCATCGAGGCCGGCACGCCCATGTACTTCCTCGATTTCGGCCCCGACTCGCTGCCCGCGGAGACTGGCGTGCTCAGCCAGCGCGTCAGTTTCACCAAGGGCTGCTACCTCGGCCAAGAGATCGTCGCCCGCATGCACGCGCTCGGGCACCCCAAACAGCAGCTCGTCGCGATCCGCCTGCCCGCGCCCACGCTCCCGCCGCCGGTCGACCCCGGCCAGCCCTACGAACCGCCCGCGATCCCTCAGCCCGTCACCGGCGCGGCCATCTTCCTCCGCTCAGCCGATCAATCGGCACCGCCCCGCCCCAGCGAGGCCGGCGACGCCATCGGGGCCGTCACGTCCTCGTGCGTCAGCCCGATGCTCGGGCAGACGCCCATCGCCTTCGCGATGATCAAGTTCGCTCACGCCTCCGCCGGCACGGGCCTGTGGGTTGAGTGCGAGGGCACGCTGCTGCCCGCCGAGGTGCAGCCCGCGCTCGCGAGCTGGTCACGCGCCTGACCGCTTCCGCCAGTAGACGAGCTCCGCGTCCGGCCCGCTGCGCCGCACGCCGATCAGGTCCATCGCCGTCGCCGCGGACAGCGACGCCCGCTCGAGCCCGCGCACCGCGGTCATCGCCTCGTCGTCGCCCAGCAGCATCGGGCCGACGTACACCCGGGCTTCGTTGATGAGGTCCTCGGCCAGCAGCGAGCCCAGCACGCCCGCCCCCGCCTCGACCATCACCGTCGCCGCCCCCCGCTCCCGCGCCAGCCACGCGAGCACACCCCGCATCAGGATCGCCCCGTGGCTCGTCGGCACGCCGACCACCTCAACCCCCGCCGCCCCCGCGACCGCCGCCAGTCGCGATTCGTTCCCCGCGGCGGTCACGATCGTGAGCGGGGCCATGCCCGCCGTCGCGACCAGCCGGCTGCCCGCGGGCGTTCGGCCCTCGGGATCGATCACGACCCGCCGGGCCACCCTCCGCACCGGCACGCCCCGCGCGGTGAGCAGCGGGTCATCCGCCAGCACCGTGCCGATGCCCGTCAGAATCGCATCGACCCGCCCGCGCAGCACGTGCACCGCCCGGCGTGATCGCTCGCCGCTGATCCACTGGCTCTGCCCCGTGCGCGTCGCCACCTTCCCATCGATCGTCTGGGCCCACTTCGCGATGACCCACGGCAGACCGATCGTCAGGCGGTGCACGAACGGCTCGCTCAGCCGCGTCGCCGCCGGCGAAGCGCCGCTCAACTCCACGCGCACGCCCGAGGCCCGAAGCCGCTCCGCCCCGCCGGCCTTGAGCGGGTTGGGGTCCGCCCGCGCGAACACCACCCGCGCGACCTTCGCCGCGAGCAGCGCGTCCACGCACGGCGGCTGCTTGCCGTGGGCGTTGCAAGGCTCGAGCGTGACGTACGCGGTCGCGCCCGCGAGGCGGTCGCCGTGCCCGCGCCGCCGCGCATCGGCCAGCGCGTCGACCTCCGCGTGCGGGCCGCCAAACCGGCGGTGGTGACCGATGCCCAGCACCTGCTCGCCCGCGGCAATCACGCACCCCACCAGCGGGTTGGGCTCGACGCGCCCCAAGCCCCGCCACGCCGCCCGCGCCGCGCGATCGAGCATCAGCCTGTCGAGGTCCGCCGCCACCGACCGCCATCGTAAACGCGCCGAAGGCCTACGCGATCCGGACCAGCCGCTCGCGCTCGGCGGGGGTCAGGATGCCCGCCGCGTCACGCAGCCATCGGTGCCCGTCGAGGTTGTACCCGGCCGTGGGCTTGAGCTCGGGCATGCGTGCGCACCAGAACCGGTTGAATTCCGCCATGCACGTCTCTCGCACCAGCTTCGCGATCATCGACGCGAGCGCCACCGGCAGGCACTTGCTCTCCGCCTCGGTCTGGAAGATCACCACCATCGAGCGACCCTCGCCCGCGAGCTCGTACCGCGCCCGTATCGGCGTCTGCTCGATCACCGTCACCCGCGCCCCGGGCACGAGCTCGCCCAGGTACGCCTCGTAGTCCGTCCGCCCCCCCTGCCGGTCGCAGACCACCCGCACCGCCAGCTCCGGCTCGCCCGCGTGCTCGGCCCACAGCTCGCGCAGGAACACGCCGATCGCCCGCGCGGGCGCCGCCGCCTTGCTCCCGCGCTCGCGGACCAGCCGGTTGAACTCCTCGACACCCACGCACTCGCACCGCAGCCGCTCGACCCGCGCGTTCGCCGCCGCCAGCGCCGCCCCAAGCATGTTCGCCGCGATCGCGACCTCGGCACCGCAGCAGGCACGCGGGAACGGCTCCGCATGCGGCTCGCCTAGGCCCGCCGCGCCCCCGAACTCCTCGCCTCGCGCCCCGAGCGCCCCGAGCAGCGCCGCCGCGGACGCCGGCCGCTGCCCGGCCGCGGCGAGAAACGCCAGCACGCCGCGCTCCAGGTGCGTCAGCGGGTGCTTCTTCCCGTCGTTGGGCAGTTTCAACTTCTTCGAGTCATCCACCGCGATCCGCCGCCGCCGATCACCAGGCTTCTTCGTCACCGCCCGCGACAGCGCCTTCCACAGGCACGGCGCCTCGTCGCCGGGTGACCACTGATTCACCCGGACCGCCGACAGCCCGACGCACAGCGGCCCCAGGATCGGTCCGTACCCCGCCTCATCAATGCCCGCCACCAGCAGCGCCATGGCGTCAGCGTACCGCCCCGGGGGCCGCCCACTACGCTCCCGCGCCACTCTTGCCCGGTGGCGGATCGTCATTCCGCCAAAGCCCGCCAGCCGACAGGTGCCGCCCGTGTTCGCCTCGTTGCTCAGCGAGTTCGGTTGGATCGGCTGGGCGGCGATCGCCGTCGAGTGGGCGATCCGCATCGGCCTGGTGCTCCGCCTGCTGCTGCGACGCTCGCCGGGGTACGACGCCATCTCCTGGATTGCCGTCATCGCGCTCGTGCCCGTGCTGGGCCTGCTGGTCTATGTGCTCGTGGGCGAAACCCCGCTGGGCCGCCGCCGCCACCGGGCCCACGACCGGCTCGAGCGTCAGGTCGAGCAGCGCGCCCGCCAGAGCCTCGACCTCCAGTCCGCCGGCGCGTCGTGCCCCATGGACACCATCTCGACCTCGATGATCAGGCTCGGCACTAAAGTCTCCGGCCTGCCCGCACTGGGTGGCAACGCGCTGGAACTCATGGACGATGCCCCCGCGGTGCTCCGCTGCCTGGCCGAGGACATCCGCGCCGCCCGCCACCACGTCCACCTGATGTACTACATCTGGGGCACCGACGAGCACGCCGCCGCGGTCTACGAGGAACTCATCGCCGCCGCCAAACGCGGCGTCACGTGCCGCGCCCTGGCCGACGCGGTCGGCTCCCGCCCCTTCTGGCGCTCACGCTGGCCGCGCCGCCTGCGCGACGCGGGCGTGCGCCTCAGCGTCTGCCTCCCCGTCAACCCGCTCCGCCGCCGCCTGCACAGGATCGACCTCCGCAACCACCGCAAGCTGGCCATCATCGATAGCGCCACGGCCTACATCGGCAGCCAGAACCTCGTCGATGAACGCGTCCTCTTCCGCCGCCGCCCGCGCCGCTACAAGAGCTGGATCGACACCACCGTCCGGCTCCGCGGCCCGGCGATCCTCCCCCTGCAGTCCGCGTTCCTGGGTGACTGGCTCTACGAGAACGACGAGGACCCGGGCAACCTCGACGCCTATCTCTCCGTGCCCCGGCCCGAAGGCGAAGCACTCGTCCACGTCCTCCCCTCGGGCCCCGGCGGGCGCGCCGACGCCATCCACCAGACGTTCCTCGGCATGCTCCACACCGCCGACCGCGAGGTCGTCCTCACCACCCCCTACTTCGTCCCCGACACCGCCACCCGCCTCGCCCTCGCCAACGCCGCCCTGCGCGGCGTCCGCGTGCTGGTCATCGTCCCCGACGAGCTCGATTCCCGCCTCGTCGAGGCCGCCAGCCGGGCCTACTTGGAAGACCTCCTCGACGCCGGCGTCCGCATCGCGCACCACCGCGGCGGACTCCTGCACGCCAAGACCGCCGTCATCGACCGCAAGGTCGCGATGATCAGCTCGGCCAACTTCGACCGCCGAAGTTTCTGGCTGAACTTCGAGCTGACCATGCTCGTCTACGACGCCGGCTTCGCGCAGTCGCTCTGGACGCTGCAGCGCCGTTACCTCGGTCAGAGCCTGATGGTCCGCCCGCGCGAGTGGCGCCTCCGGCCCTGGCCTTCCCGCCTCCGCGACAACGCCGCCGCCCTGCTCTCCCCGCTGCTCTAGCCAGCACCGTCCGCCGCCCGCTCGCCGCCGAGCCGCTTGAGCCCGCCGATCGGAAGCGCCAGCACCCGCTCGGCCTCCGGCCCCGCCGCGCGGATCAGCCGTTCCAGCGGCTCTCCCGCGGGCTCTTCCCCCAGGTCGAACGTGCTGTGGTGCACGGGCAGCAGCCGCTCGGCCCGCATCGCCGTCACCATCCGCCACACCTGCTCGGGCGTCGCGTGCGCGTGCTCCCACGGCGCATACGCCCCGATCCCCATGATCGCCAGCTCGATCCCGCGCAGGTCGTCGAACGCGTGCGTGAACGCCGTGTCGCCCGCGAACAGCACCGTCGGCGCCGCGGCCCCGGCGGGCTGGAGCACGTACGCGTTGTACCCGCGGTGGATGTCCCACGCCGTCCGCGCCCCCCAGTGCTTGGGTCGGATCGCCGCGATCGTCAGGCCGTTGACCTCCAGCGCCTCCATCCAGTCCAGCTCGATCACCCGCGCAAAGCCCGCGGGGATCAGCCGCCGCGTGCGCGCCGCCGTCACGACCACCGTGTCCTTCCCGGCGATCGCCCGCAGCGTTGGCTTGTCGAGGTGGTCGAAGTGCGCGTGCGAAACAAGCACGAGGTCGATCGACGGAAGCTGGTGCGCATCCAGCGCCGGCGGCACCAGCCGCGACAGCCCGACCGTCCGCCCCCGCAGCGTCACGCCGATCCGCGGCGCGAGCACCGGGTCGGTCAGGATCGTCTTCCCCCCCAGCCGCAGGAGCACGCTGCAATGCCCCAGCCAGGCCACCGCCGAGGCTCCCTCGATCGCCTCCAGCCGCCGCCAGGCTTTCAACAGCGCCCTCGGAGGCAGCCCGCGGCGAGCCGGCCCGCCGGCGACCGGGCCGACGCTGGCCATCAGCTCGCGCGGGTACCGCCGCCACCCCGAGCGGATCGCGTCCGTCAGCCTGCGACGCAGCGCCATGCCTGAATCGTCTCCGCCCGCGCCAGCCGACGCCGGGAAACGCCCCCCGGCACGCCGCGGATGATCAGGTCCGCTTCGCCCGCCGGGCCTCGGGCTTCACGGTGAAAAAAAGAAAAGCCCGCCGTTGCCGGCGGGCCAGTGCGGTCGAGAGGAGTCGAACCTCCACGGGTTTTACCCCACTAGAACCTGAATCTAGCGCGTCTGCCAATTCCGCCACGACCGCGTGGGGCACAAGCATAGACCGCCATGTCACCGGCGTCCCGCCCGGTGGTGGCACCGGCGTCCCGCCGGTGAGCCTCAGTCCTCATCCCCGCCCGACTTCCCCACCGCCGCCGGCGCCGGGTTCGCCATCCGGGCCTTGAGCACGGCCGTGCGGACTTCCTTGAACAGCGCGGGGTTGTCCTTGATGTACCGCTTGGCGTTCTCGCGGCCCTGGCCCAGGCGCAGGTCGCCGTAGGTGAACCACGCTCCGGACTTGTCGACCACGTTGGCGTTCACGGCCAGGTCGATCAGGTCGCCCGCGCTCGAGATGCCCTCGTCGTACATGATGTCGAACTCGGCATCCCGGAAGGGCGGGGCGATCTTGTTCTTGACCACGCGGGCCCGCGTCCGGCTGCCCACCGTGATCTCGCCCTCCTTGATCGCCCCCGTCCGCCGCACGTCGATGCGGACGGAGGAGTAGAACTTGAGCGCCCGCCCGCCGGTGGTCGTCTCGGGGCTGCCGAACATCACGCCGATCTTCTCGCGGATGATGAAGATCACCGTGCAGTTGCTGCGGGCGATCACGCCCGTGAGCTTCCGCATCGCCTGCGACATGAGCCGGGCCTGCACGCCCACGCTGCTGTCGCCCATCTCGCCCTCGATCTCGCTCTTGGGGATGAGCGCCGCCACCGAGTCGACCACGATCACGTCCACCGCGTTGGACCGCACCAGCAACTCGCAGATCTCCAGCGCCTGCTCGCCCGTGTCCGGCTGGCTGACCAGGAGGTCGTCGATGTTCACCCCGATCTTCCGGGCCCACGAGGGGTCCAGCGCGTGCTCGGCATCGATGAACGCCGCCACCCCGCCTTCCTTCTGGGCCTGGGCGGCGACCGTCAACGCCAGCGTCGTCTTGCCGCTGGATTCCGGGCCGAAGATCTCGACGATGCGCCCGCGCGGGATGCCCTTCCCGCCCAAGGCCAGGTCGAGCGACAGCGCGCCGGTCGAGATGCCCGGGACGGCGAGGTACGCCCGCTCGTCCATCTTCATCACCGAGCCCTTGCCGAAGGTCTTCTCGATCTGCGCGACCGTGACCTCCAGGGCCCGAAGCTTCTCTTTATCCACCGGCTTGGGCGCCGCCGCCACCGGCACGGGCGCACCAGCCGCCGCCTTGCCATCACCCACGCGGGCGTCGGCAGCCTTGCCATCGGCTTTCGTTTCAGCAGCCTTCGAATCCGTCGGCTTCGCCTCGCCGGGCTTCACTTCCACCGGCGGGCGGCGGACGGCACCATTGGCGTTGGAGGCGGACGGGGGAACCGGCGCGGGGGAACGCGACATCGAAACCACCTTGGGCCGTGCGGCCCGTTGCCGAGGCGTGGCTGGTTGAACCGGTGCGTTCCGGAGCCCGCAAGGAGCCCCGATCCGCCCGGCGGCCAGGCGCCGCGGGGACCGGCTTGGGCGCTCGCGGCCCAACACTGGGCCAACTCGAGCGGTCGGAGGCGAGCCGGGCGCGGGTCCGACAACCACACCATACAAGAGCCCCACAGCCGCGTCAATGTTCGGGTTGTGATTGTGGATAAGTTCGGGTTCCGTACTGACCACTCCGTGTCACCGTCCGGTTCCCCAGTCCCGCCGCACGCAGGGCCTAGCCTCCCCGACATGACCCCGCCGGCCCCCGCTGCGTCCACGACCCCCGCCCGCCCGGCCTCCGCCGACAGCCCGTTCGTGAGCGTCCAGAACGCCTCGCTCCGCGAGCTGACCGACCTCGTGCTCATCACCGAGGTTGAGATCCGCCGCGGCGGCGGCAAGTCCGCCATCGCGCGCCAGCACGAGAAGAACCGCCTGACCGCGCGCGAACGCGTCGATCGGCTCATCGACACCGGCACGACCTTCCGCGAGCTGGGCCTGTGGGCCGCCTTCGGGATGTACGCCGAGGCCGGCGGCGCGCCCGCGGCGGGCGTGGTGACGGGCATCGGCACTGTCCACGGCCGTCGCTGCATGGTCATCGCCAACGACGCCACGGTGAAGGCCGGCGCGTTCTTCCCGATGACCTGCAAGAAGATCATCCGGGCCCAGACCATCGCGATGATGGGCCGCCTGCCGCTGGTCTATCTGGTCGACTCCGCGGGCGTGTTCCTGCCCATGCAGGAGGATGTGTTCCCCGACACCGACGACTTCGGGCGGATCTTCCGCAACAACGCCGTGATCTCGGCCGCGGGCATCCCGCAGATCGCCGCCATCATGGGCTTCTGTGTCGCCGGCGGGGGCTACCTGCCCGTGCTCTGCGACACGCTGCTGATGACCGAGGGCAGCGGGCTCTATCTCGCCGGCCCCGCGCTGGTCAAGGCCGCCATCGGCCAGAGCGTCAGCGACGAGGAGCTCGGCGGCGCGGCCATGCACGCCTCGATCAGCGGCACCATCGACTTCCGCGAGAAGGACGACCCCGCCTGCCTCGAGCGGCTGCGCTCGCTGCTCAGCAAGCACGCCGCGACGGCGCCCGCCGAGTCGCCATCAACCTCATCCACCAGCCGCCCGGCAACCGACGTCTACAGCATCTTCACCGACAAGCCGGGCGGGCAGTACGACGTCCGCGACCTGCTCGCGTGCTTCATCGATGCCCGCGCCGACGCGCCCCGCACGGCCGACTTCGATGAGTACAAGGCCGAGTACGGCCAGTCCATCGTCTGCGGCTACGCCCGGGTCGGCGGCATCGCGTGCGGGATCGCCGCCAACCAGAAGAAGATCTCCAAGTCCGCCAAGGGCCAGACGCAGATGGGCGGCGTGATCTACGACGACGCCGCCGACAAGTCCGCCCGCTTCATCATGGACTGCAACCAGCGGAAGATCCCGCTGGTGTTCGTCCACGACACGACCGGCTTCATGGTCGGGCGAGAGAGCGAGCAGGGCGGCATCATCCGGGCCGGCGCGAAGATGGTCAACGCCATGGCCAACTGCGTGGTGCCCAAGATCGTGCTGATTACGGGCGGGTCGTACGGCGCGGGCAATTACGCCATGTGCGGCCGGGCGTTCGATCAGTTCATCGCGCTGGCGTGGCCCAGCGCCAAGTGTGCGGTGATGGGCGCGAACTCCGCCAGCGGCACGCTCGCGATGATCGAGGAAAAAAGCCGCGAGCGCAAGGGCGAGACCGTCGACGACGCGACCAGGGACTCGATCCTCGCCGCCGTCCGCGCGTCGTACACGCAGCAGCAGGACATCCGCTACGGCGCCGCCCGCGGGTGGGTCGACCGCCTGATCGAGCCGCACAAGACGCGTGAGGAACTGATCGACGCCCTCGCGGCCGCCAACCAGGCCTGGGACTACGCCCAGCCTTTCCGCACCGGCGTGCTCCAGGTCTGATCGCGCCGCCGTCGCCGATGTGCGCCGGGCCCGCCTCAGGCCGCCGCGACCACGCCCGCGGCCGCGCGGGCCGCCGCGAGGGCTTCCGGGCCGCGGCCCATCC
>FRDC01003989.1_pt1 | contig 14516 bp, 28 predicted proteins | sample 1106171 | NCBI WGS metagenome assembly FRDC01 (sample SAMEA3930566, study PRJEB13176) | freshwater metagenome | biome: Drinking water system; feature: drinking water; material: water | place: Singapore | collected 2014-12-20 | reverse complement strand
AGTTCGAGATCGAGTGCAAGGCCCGCGCCCTGCGGGTGGTTCAGATCGGCGCGGATGCGCTGACCCAGCTTGGATTCACCCTGGAACAGGCACGGGAGGCGTACAAGTCATGGGCCTGAATCCGTTAGCCAAAGCCGCACATGAGGCGATCCGCGACTTCATGGATCGCCAAACCGAGCCCAGCAAGCTATCCAAGGCGGATGCCCTGGAAGTGCTGGAAGAACTCTGCGCCGACATTGACGGGCGTATCGAGGCCCTGAAACAGGAAATCGAGGAAGAGTCATGAGTGTCGATCTGAGCCTGTTGATCATCACGACACCCGGTGGCCAGCCCCATAAGGGCCTCTGGCTGGGCCACGACCATATTCGGCTCGGAACCGCTTACGACGAGTTCGTCGCTCTGATGGAGACGGACGCGCTCAACCAGCAGGAAGTGCCCGAGGGCGTTCACTGTTTCCAGGCTCGCATCCCGGATGGTTCCCTGGAGGACGAGAAGTGCTACGGCACCATCGAGGAGGATGATTACGGGAAGCGTCTCAAGTACACCACGGCCAGAGACATCCTGGACTTCGCCAAGGTCCATCGCGACAAGATCGGCGAGAACATCCGGATCACGGCGGCTCTGGCCTACATCCGTGTGATCGCCCGCAAGCATCCGAACTGGCACTTCGTGCTCTACTGGCATTGAAAGGGAACCAACATGCTCGCAAAGCTTTTCGCACAGATCGCTCACAACTGGCGGACTCGTCCGTTCTTCCAGTCGTGGTTCCCGAACAAACCCGTCTACAAACCGGGTGAGCGTCGGCCGTTCTTTTCATCCTGGTTCAATTGAGGCTGTCATGCCAACGATCAGCGAACAGAACATCCAGTTCCTGGGCAGTCTCGCCGCCAATCATCTGGTCGAGCGACTCGCTCAGGACGCGGCCTCGGCCGTGATCACAGAGAAAACCATCCAGGTGGATCGGCAGGAATTCGAGGTCGTCATGACCGACGTGTTCAAGCGGATCGCCCGTGCCGCCGTGGGGATGACCGAATGACCAAAGAGGATTTCGTCCCGTTGGAGAAGTTCGGCAAGGACCACTGGTCAGTTCTGGCCTACGCTGAATCCGTCATGATGGAGTGCGGCGGCTTCCAGGTCGGCCTGGACCCGCGCATGCGCCAGGGTCGGCGAAACTATCGGGTCATGCGCGAGCAGTGCATCCGTCCGAAGCGAACCAGCCGCGTGCATCCGGACATGGCCATGATCATGGACTCGAAGGCGCACGGGACCCGGCTCAAGGACGGTATCGTGGTCGAGGGTCACGATGACTGGCACTGCATCCAGGACTTGGCCCAACTCGGCTACTTCCGAATCGGTGCGGAGATCGCCAACGCGGATCGCGTGCAGCCCGGCGTGTTCCTGAATCTGACCCCGGCGGGCCGCAAAGTCGCGAACGCCCTGCGTGAGCACAAGGAAGTCGGCGGCACCTTCTCCACCTTCACACCCCCAGCCTGAGAGGTCCAAGTGGGTCAATATCATCTGCCGGTCAATCTGACCACGAAGGAATTCCTCTACACGCATCAACTCGACTGCGGGTTGAAAGCGTGGGAGATCATCGCCAACGGCGGCTCGATCTGCGCGGCCATGGCTGCGCTGGTCGCGGTGAATCCCGGCAATGGTCCGGCCGATCTCGGCAACAACCCCTGGGTTGGTCGTTGGGCTGGTCATCGCCTGCTCTGCGTGGGCGACTACGCCGACAACGAGGACGCCAAGAACATTCGCGGCTACGAGGGACCACCCCTGGGTGATCTCTACGGGCTCTGCGACACTGACCGGGTCATCACCAAGGTGAAGCCCGAGAAGGACCCGGAACTCTTCTACAACATCACCCCGCACCTGCGTGGGCTGATCGAGCAGGGCTGCTCGGTTCGGTTCATCGCCGAACGTTATGCCGTACGAAGCATCAGTACGGAACATCCCGAGGGGATCGAATCCGAGCACGTCCGTCACATGCGGGTGCAGGTGAAGTCGCGAGCCCGCGCCGGTCAAGACGGCTACGGTCACTACGACCTGCTGGGCGTCGAGGATCAGCGAACCCTGGACTGGTACAAGCGATGCATGCCGGACTTCGACAAGGCTCCGTGGGATCGTGCGCCCGGCGACGGCTCCACCCATGGCATCGGTGATGATGAGATCGACCTGGGCCAGAAACGGGTGTTCGCGAACCTCGACACCCACGAGTTCATCGATCCGGTCGCATTCGGCGAGGTCCCGACTCTTGCCGGGATCATGCGCGGCGACTGGGGCTCGGCCAGTGCGTTCGTCGGCATGCTGTTCGAACCGGAACGGCGCGGCGGCGGTGATCTCTACTCGGAGTCCCCGTTGATCGGTCGCTGGCGCAACAGTCGGCTGATCGCTTCCAGCGAGTACGACTCCCAGCAGTTCCCGACCACCGATTACATCCGGAAAAACTGGGACAATATCTCTTCGGACGCGGTGAAGTTCATCGCCACCGAGAAAGAATCCTGATGGGCACTCACGCCGTTTTCGTCGTCAAGGGTCACGAGCACGCGGCCGAAGATGATAACCATTTCGTGTTCCGTCACTGGGACGGATACCCGAGCGTGATCATGCCCGATCTGCTCAAGGTGCTGCCGTTCGCGTGGCCCCTGCCGCGATTCGAACCGGATGACTTCGCCGCCGCCATCATTCGCGCGTGGAAAGAGGAAGGCGGCGGGAACATCCGTACAGCAAAAGACGAATACGTCGTTTCGAACTTCTTCTATGTGATCTACCCCAAGAACGATCAGGTGTGGGTCGAGATCAGGAAGAGCTATCTCACGGCTGAACCCGAGTGGGTCGGTCAACTTCAAGCCTGGACACCACCCCCAAAAGAGACCTGATCCTGACGGAATCCCCGCCTATATAACGGGAGGGGGTTCGGATGGATGAGGGACGACCAGCGCAGTAAAATTTACGACTGGGAATGGAGCGTCATCCCGCATTGGGATCAGACGAAGGTCCCCTATAAGGACGCCCAGGAAATCGTAAATTTAATCTGGCACGAAGAGGGTTTCAAATATCCTCCGAAGATCATGGCTTTGCGCCCGAATGCCACCGCGACCGGTGCCCAGGCGATTCGCGAAGGCAGCAAATTAATCATTCAAATCAAAAGGAAATGGCGCACCCGTGCGTTCATCCTGATCCACGAGATCGCCCACCACATGTTGGAGAAGTCCACCGGGGCCGACACCGAGGCTATCCATGGTCCTAAGTTCATGGGAATTTATATGAAGTTGCTGCGGAAATACCTCAGCATCCCCCTGATTCACCTGATGGTGCGGGCTCACCAGAACGGGATTCGTTACAATCTCCGCGCCAAACCCACGGTAGGACGGTTGGAACGCGCCAGGGACCGCAAGAAGGCCGCCTAGAGCTTCCACCCATTCAGGGTGGCCAGATAGCGAAGAAGGCGTTGGCGGTCGGGATTTCCCGCTTGGGGGATGTCCTGGTGGAATCGATCCGGCCGGGCGTAGCCGAGCATGACCATGAGGTCCTTGAACCCGGTCTGGACCTGGATATTGCCGTGGACCCCCATCTGATGGGCCAGACGAACCAGACCCATGAACGTGCGGGTGCGCTCGTACTCGGTCTCCCTCGGCAGACGGCGGTGCTCCAGGTCCCAATACGCCTGTCTGGCCTCGGGTCGGACCATGATCAGACGGAACTTGGGTTGAAGCTGGCGGAAGGTTAACGCAACAGGACCGGGCACGGGAATCTTGCGAGCGATTACCTGTCGGACACGACCGGGAATCTCTGCGTCGGGGCGGCTATAGATTTCGAACAGGTTCATTCGGCGGCCTTCGGGAAGAACTGTTTGGACTGGTACTGCTTCTCGAAATGCTTGCGTCCGGCTTCGACCGCGACCTTGTAGAGCTTGGTCAAGAACTCTCTGCGATAGACCTCGGGTGTGGTCGCCACATACATCATCACGACCAGATGCAGACAGGTATCCTCGATTTCGGGCCAGCGATCCTCGTAGTCGGAATTGCCAGCGGCACGAAATTCGATGTAACCCTGATCGAGCTTGGTCAGGTTCACCCGGAAATACTTCCCCTTGGGTACAGATCGACGGAGCAGGTCCATCACGGTCTGGATGTCCTGCTGGTTCAGTTTGATCCGGCCGGTCAGCGAGTTCAGCAGACGAATCAACTCGGGCTTCTGCGAGAAGTTCTTGATCATCTCGTAGTAGGTCTGTGCGGCCATCACGCCATTGTTGATGGCGTCACTCTCTCCCTTGTTGAACTGGAGACGATCATAGTTTTGGGCCACATATGCATCGCCCATCAGGAACAGCAACTTCACGTAATCGACCTGAGCGTTCTTCTTGCCGATGTTGATGTGAAGCCCCGTCGCCTGATTGGTTTCCGCACTGGTACCGGGTATGTAACGACCAATGTTCTGAATGAACAGGAGCATCTTGTGGAGGTCTTTGAGAGTCTCGGCGGGCTGCTTCACCGGAGACACTACCTCGACCCCGACCATGCCTTGTTCCCATAGTTCGTTGATGTTCAGCGAGTCATCGATGGTCACAGTCCAAGTCGTGTAGTTCTGACTCCTTTGTGGCGTTTCACCCTGGCTCATCCGCACCACCACAGGTTCACCCAGGTAATCTTCCAAGGTTTCCGCGATCACCTGATAGAGCACCTCAAGCTGCACGTGATTGTCGTTGGGATCGAAATTCCGTTCTTCTTCACCACGCATGTACTGCCTATAGCTCTCACCATCGAGATTCTTATAGGCAGTCATCTGAATACGATCACCCTTGGAGATCAATCTCTGGATTACACGCTGGGTCTTATCGTCAAGTTCGAATCCTTCTTCTGGAAACACACGCAAAGCCGTGATCAGGCCATAGGGTTTGAACTTCTTCACCAGTGCGTTGAACTGTTCCCGGAATTTCACCCGCTTATTCTCGGGGAAATTAGACTTGAAAAGACGGTCCATACGATCACGAATGATGCGCTGGTTGTCGTCACGATTCTCCAACCCCTCGGCCCCGAGTGGACTGAAACTTTTGAGCAGATCGTACCACTGGAGATCGCCAAGCTTCTTGACGTACCAAAATTTATCCCGACTCATCCTGGAGTTTTTCTTATAGAGCCCGGCCATCTTTTTGAACGCGTTCAACACGTAAAACTCGGCTTCGAATCCCATGGTCATATCGGGATCGGCCAGAGCCTGATTGATTAGGGCTTGCCGGACTTTGGCACCCTCAAGGAGAATCGGGTTTGTCATTGAACATATTTAGGATTTCCCTAGATACGAGCTATGACTAGGGAACCTATATTCTCGTTGACCCGCAAGGACTTCAAGGTCGAGTGGTTCAGCGGCTCCGGTGCGGGCGGCCAGCACCGCAACAAGCACCAGAACTGCGTCCGTATCACCCATATCGAGACCGGCACCCAGGCCACCTGCCAGGATCATCGTGAACGCTCTCGAAACCTCAGGGATGCGTTCCATGTCCTGGTCGAGCGCCTGCGCCCGTGGATCGAACGCCGTGTCAACGGGGATCATCCCTCGTTCGATCCGGTCAAGGACACGATCCGCACCTATCACATGGCGGATAACCGAGTGAAAGACCACGTCTCGGGCCTCCGCATGACCTGGGACCAGATCGAGAAAGACCTGTCCCCGATGATCGAGGCACGCTTACAGGAAATGATCAAGTCGGAGCTTGAAAAACTCCGGGACGAACCCTAAGTTTCCCTGGTAATACTGGGGGAAAATCATGAGATTGAATCGACGCAAGGGTGTGGGATCGGGAACCAAGCCAGAGACGGAGCAACCTGAGGAGCCCACGGTTCACGTCCACAAGCACGCGGCTCTGACCCTGTCGATTCCGGGCGAGCACATCGTGACCTTCCTCAAGGAACTTCTCCTCGACCACCTGCCGGAGGGCGTGGTTCCACCGACCTCACTCGAAGACGTGGATTTGGAATTCCATATCGAAGATATCGAGGGCAACCAGACCTGTGGCACCCTGGATACGCTGGAGTTCTCCTACAACATCTATGAGAATTCCCAGGGCAAGGTCCTGTTCAAGTTTCCGCTGGTGAAGAAGTGACATTCACGATCACCATTGCCGATCTTTGGTGGGTGTTGCCCACGGTCATGACGATTCTGTCATGGGCTGTGGCGATCATCTGGTTCAGATCGGAAATGTCCGATAGCCGTTGGTTTATCCCGTGGTTCATCAATCCATTCTGGTGGTTCGCAGCCCTACTTGCGTCCGTGGTCAGTTTGGGTTCCTGGATCATTTACCTGTTAATGCACGGATGACAAATCCCCTCGAACTACTCGACTACATCTGGATTCTTCCCGCGCTGATCACGGCCGGTGTTTGGGCCTGGGCGTTGTTGACGAAGGCCAATGATATTTCAACCCAGATGTTTTGGATTCCCGATCCAATGCCGTTGGTACGCTGCGCCATCGCGCTGATCGTGACTCTCGCGGTCTGGCTGATCTACTTCATGGTGTTCTAATGGCGACGTATTGGTTTCCCATCGTCGCCACTCTGATCCTGTGGCTCTGGTACTGGGTCCAGGACAAGGCTGACATAATGAGTCTGGTCGCCCTGGTGTACGCCATTTACGGGACTATCGGCATTTGGGTTGTTTACTTCGTGATCCTCGGTGTCTACACCCTGTTTTCCGGCGGCGCATGACTAAAACCTTCGACATGATCGACGTGTTCCGGATCGCCCGTGCCTGGGCCGACCTGGACGGGAAACTCCAGGAATTCGAGGCCGACCGCGCTCGAATCCAGACTGAGGATTGGTTGACCACTCCATTGTCCCTGCCCGTCTATGACGGATACACGGATAAGGCCAAGGAATTATTGAACAAAGCCTATGGTCCCCTAGCCGTGCGTATGATCGAAGTGATCATGCACTAAATCCTTGACATTTCCCGGAGTTTCCGGTATAACTGGGGTCTCAGATAGGAGCCCCGATGAAAACCACGGACATCGAGAGCCTGACCAATTCAGTGCTCCAGGCCATCGAGAAGGAGTTTCGGAAGAACGACATGGGCGGTGCCTTCCACCGTCAGTCGGCCATCCTCCGCACGATGATCCGTGCCAACGTCACCATCGTCGTGGCCGACCACAAAGCCCACACCAAGCGGCCGGTGAAGTCATGAGCGGCGAAAATCGCGTAGCCCTGCTGCGGCAGATCGGCGGCGATCCCAGCGCCCGCTTGCCCTCGCTTGGCATGGCCATGGTCGTGCTGGCCCAGGCCCATGTCACGGTGATGTTCGGCAAGGACTCCATCGTGACCACACAGGGCGAGGAAGTGTTCCTGGACGACTACGGCTGGGACATCCCGCTGGCGGTCGAAGCCCTGGCCCAACAGGTGGCCAATCGGAGGACCGGGTGAAAACCCCTCTGGAAGAGGCGCGGGAAGAACTGGTCCGGGTGAAGAAGAGATTGCAGTTCGCCGAGGACAGCAATCAGCGTCTGCTCCAGGCGAACAAGGATTTGCACCGGGCCGCGCTCGAAGCCGAGCGGGTGGCTCGTGAGGAGTTTGAGAAGCGGTTCAAACTGGAACACGGAGACAAATCGTGACACCGGTTCAACAGCTACAAGAGCAGTGCCATCTGTTCAACGCGACGATGTCGGACAGACAGGCCGAGGTTCGAAAGGATCGTCGTCGCGCCATCGCGAGCGTGATGATTCTGTCCGGACTTCTGATCGCGGCGATGACATTCGGTTTCCTATTCGGAGGGTAAATGCCAAGTTTTCCACTATACCCGGCGGCTCTGGCCAACCTGTTCAAGGGGTCCACTTTGGACCCTGATCTGGCTCAGAGTCAACCGGTTTCGGTTCCGTCAACAGTCAGCTACAAACGGGCTGACCCCGCCGTGGCCTATCGGCCGCACAGCTACACCCCGAAGGGTCTGGAGCGGCATCAGGCGGAGTTCCGCAAGGCATTCCAGAGCCTGCTGACCCAGGTCGAGTCGGAACTCCGCGCCCACGCGCAGAGCCTGCCTTCACCGACCGTGATGATCCCCGGCAACGCCGCCAGGGTGAAGGGGTCGAGCCGCAAGGCCAGCACGCCGGTCGCGGTCCTCCGCTACGGCCGCACCGACATGATCCAGGTCCTTCGTCGGGCCAAGGGCGAGGATGGTCAGTTCCGGGACGGGCAGACCGTCCTGATCCATCTGGATCGCCTGGACGAGGCCCAGGCGCGTCTGGCTCAGCAGGTGGCTCGCCTGACTCCGCCGCCGGTCGAGGAGCCCGAGCAAGTTCCCATCCCTGTCGCAGCGGAGTAACCCATGGCCATCGTCGTCAGCTACATCGTCTCGGACTACAAGATCAGGCAGTTCAAGAAGTTCCTCAAGGAACGGATGGGCCTGTCCGCGTCCGAGGAAGTCCTCAAGGAATTCCTGGAGGAACATCCGGACGTGCTCGTCCATATCCTCCACTACAACGACCCCTCGGACTTCGACACCTACGACCGCGAGAACATCATTCACGCGCTGGTCTCGAAGTTCCTCGGCAAGCAACGGGAGTGGCCCAGCAACAGCGATGTCGGATCGGGCCGGGTCGATATGGAGCAGTTCATCACCGAACTCCACGGCATGGCCAAGGCCCAGGGATGGCGTCCGCTGCCCCGCAAGGAAGCGACCGCGTGAGCGAGGACAAGCACGATCACGGCAAGGTTCACTTCGCCTGGGCCATCGGCGGTAATGGTGAACGCGTGCACTATCGGTTAGAAGCGGAAGGTCGGTTTGGACCCACGCGGGAACTCACCGTGCAGCAGGCCGAATCCTACATGTTGGTCCCGAACAAGGACTACACGCCGAAGGACGGCACCCTCGACATGCAGAAGTGGACCGCCTATCTCAAGCGGCTCTGCGATTCTGTCATGCGCCTGGAAAAGGATAAGCCCGGTACCATTGTCTATCGGCCGGAAAAACCCTAGATATTCCCTATGGAATTGGATAGGGCCGTCATCGCACTCCAGAAGGCTACGGGGTGGCACGACATTTTCAGGACCAAGTATGACGAGGTCTGCCTGCGTTTCAACATGCATCAGGCTCCGTCCATCGTGGGTCTGGAACAGACCAACACGTCCCATCGAAACTACTACCTGAATTTCCCCGGTCTTGATGAGATTCCACTGAGTTTCCTCGTCATGGAAGTTCCCACCAATAACAGCACGGTGCTCCATCGCACCCTAGGTGGGATGCTTCATTCTCATCGCGGTCTGCCCTCGAAGGTCGTAATGACCCCAATGCTGGATTCGAAGTACTTGGCTATTCAAGAATGGCATTGGGGCGGAGTCCTGCACAACACCGAGGGACCGGCCAAAATCGTCTACCAGGGCTATCACTGCGACGACACTCACCCAACCACGCTTGATCCGCTCAAACCGTCCCAGGTCGTGCAATTTTGGGATTCTGCCCAACTCATGTACTACACCAACGGTCAACGTGAGGTTTGGCCCAAGGCGTATACCGCACAGATCGAGGCAGGATGGGCTTTGCGTGATCGCGAGCCCCCGTTCGCACTGATCCGCAAAGAAGGCATCAGATCGTTCTGGTCCCAAGCCAGTGTGTTCATGTTCCTGCCTGATCCGAAAGAGAACGATACAGGGATGCAGTTCTTCGTGTCGAAGCTGCTCGTTCATGGTCATCAAGAGGAGGTTGAAAGCGGTCGTATTCAGCGCTTCGGTCGTTGCATGTTCGAGTGGAATTTCAACGGCACCAACTACAGTGGAATCGAGAAGGAAGATGCCTGCGTGAAGATGATGCGCTGGTTCGAGGACGACATGCTCGCCCGCATCGATCCCTGGGGCGATTTCTTCAAGACCCAGCAGGACAAGATGATCCTGATGGCGAAGATCAAGGAGTTCGGATTTTGATCAAGAACTGGGTTGATTTCGCCTCATCCTATCACGTGTTGAAGGCCGTCGTTGAAACCATCCAGGCCGGTGGGGAGCGGATCGGGGAAATGAGCTACGAACCGCTCAAGAGCAACACGTCATTTCGTGTGGATCATCACTCCTATCTGGACCCAGAGAAGATTCCTGAGTCCATGCGTAAGTTTGCGCCGAATCAGATTTTCTGGTGGCGAGACGGAGTACGGCATCGCGCCCACGCTCGTCACGAGACATTTTATGGCTCTGTGCTGATGACGTTCGGGAACATCCCAATCGAGGTCGCGCCCCAACACGGCTATTGGACCAAGGGTGCGGCTATGCCCGCATCCTCACCTATATTCAACTATCCCAGCAGAACGCGACAGGTCACCTGGAATAACGTCGCCGATACCTATTTGCATCGCGAGGATGGTTTCCCTGCGATGATCGGGTTGTTCGGATATCATGGGAAATTCAGCCCCCTAACCCAGCTACCCTATGGGGATCGACGCAAGCGCACGATCACCTGCACCCACCTGACCGGGTCCTGGCTCCGCTACGGCCGCCCATTCCGCGCCTACGGGCCATGTGGGATGATCATCCACTCCTACAGGGAGTTTTGGGAGGATGGACGCCGTGTGAAGCATCGCCATGCCAGCGTGGACCCTTACTGGAAACCGCCCGAGGCCAAGGACCAAGAGGACTTCGACGCGTTCCAGCAGCGAATCCGTCAGACCGACCCCTACCAGAACATCTATTTCCTGGACGCGATCAATCGCATGGAGTTTGCGACCAGATTTGCTTGACAAATTCCGGGAAATCCCTTAATACATTGGGATGTTTCCAAGCATTATCGACTACCTCAGGTCGGACCTCTACAACACCCTGGCCGCGCGTCGTAATCGCGATGCGGTTCAGCATGGTGGGCTCGCTCTGTTTCAGAGTTCGGACGGGCTCAGCTTCCGCTACGATAGCTGGTCGCCGGAACGCGACATCGAAATGAACATCGCCAAATCGAAGCCCGGCTCGTTCAACACGTTCGACCACATGTGGTTCATCCCTGATCGTGCCAACTACCAGAACTACATTCTCGGCGTGGATCAGGATGAGATTGCGATCAGCGCCGACGACATCCCGGACATCATCGGGTTTGAGAGCGAATTCGGAGTCCGTCAGCATCAGGTCGAGGGGCTGATCCAGACCCATCCCGATGGTAATCCCTCGGTGGAAATGATGGCCCTCTACCTGTATTGGGGTTATTGGGACGGCCTGTTCGAGTACAAGGGCCAGCCCCGGAAGAAATTCATCTGCCATCGTGATCGCGGTCCAGCGCGGGTCTATGTGAGCAAGCTCAAGAAGTGGCACCACAAGGGCAAGCTCCATCGCTATGATGGCACCCACACGATCACCTGCGACCGTCTCCATGCGCTCTGGCTGAACCATGGTGAAATCATCGAGGCCAACCAGGAGCGTCCGCAGTCCGTGGTGATCACGAACTATCGTCGGAGCCGTCGTCCCAAGCACCAGTGGGATAATCGGGCGGAAAGCGCCAGTGCGGCCTATCTCTGGCGCATGCATCAGCGAACCTATCCCACGAAGGTTCTGCACCCGATCTACGAGAACCTGTCCAAGCGAGGTCTTAGTGTCGATCTGCTCTCGACCGACAAGGTCTTTGGGAGCAGTGTGGATCGGATGGCGTTCTATTCCGAGTTGGGCAAGCATGTCGAATAGCATCATCGAATATCTGGCCCAGGCCGACCTCTACTATCTGCTGTTCCATGAGGCCATGTCTCGGGGTCAGGACGTGCCCTTGGGTAAGCAGAGTCCGATCTACTCGGTGAAGATCAGCAAGGGCAAAATTGCAGATTTCGATTACACCGACTATCTCGGTGTGGAACGCAATGACTTCAATCCAACCCTGGCCTCCCTGGTTCGGGAAGAGGACCTTCCCGACCTGATCCTGGTGCAGAGCCGCCCGATCTACCACTTCAACAAGGATGGCCTCCTGCATGGTCCCAATGGAGGCGGTCTGTCGAATCCCTCGCTGGTGATCCGCAGCATGATCCTGCTGTGGGGTTCGATCTCCCTGGGTGTCACCGCAGCGATGTCCCGGATCAAGAGTGTCCGGCCGCGTGGAATCGGCAGCGATACCAACCGCTACATCCAAGTTCGCCGAGCCAATTCCCCGGCCATCGTTCGCATGGATCACATCAAGTTCTGGCACGACAACGCCGAGATTCAGTGGATCAACTGCGACAAGATGATGTGCCACTGGGTCCACAAAGAGAAGCTCCTTCGCGACAATGGTGGACCGCACACGACCTTGTTGGAGAACATCCGAATCCTCCCACAGCAATCGAACGAACCCGGTCTGGTCCTGAACGATCACACCGTGCAGATCGAAATCACCGACCACACATGGAATACCATGGGTGGGAAGAATATCTCCGAGAAAACCGTGCAGAAGGTCCTGAACGAGAAGAATGTTCGCTACGAGGAACTCAGCAAGGATCGCTTCTTCCAGAGCAAACAGGAATTCATGATCTTCCTCCAGGGCATGCAGGCGGAACTCGGACAATGAGTCACGATCTGGATTGGTACGTCTGCAATCTCCGTGGGCTCAACCAGAATGAGACCTACGGTGGCATCGAGTGCCTAAAGACTGCCTACATGGATGTGGAATCGGGTCACACAGTTCCGAACGTGACCGAGATTGCCTATCGTGATCTCATCTTGCGATTCCGGCGAGATGACGAGATCGTCAAAGCGATTCTCCGTGGTGGCAGACATCGATTCCAGAACGCAGCACTCCAGGACGACCTGAATCCCGCCGTGGAGATCGAATACATCGAACTGTCCTGGCTCAACCAGGATGGAGAGAAATTCCGCAAATTTGGACCGGTCGCGGTCAGTATGTGGGACTACAAATCCCACTGGGTGAACGGCGAATTCATCATGGACCAATCCAGCATGGTCAAGGAACAATTCCTCAACTATGATGGTCGTGAAATTTTTCACGAGACTGTGTCGGAGTGGAAACGTAAGACCAAGGTGAAAACCGATCACTTCTCGTTCACCTACATGACGGACTCGATCCACAAGATGATGTTCAGCGCGGACCTCCTCAGGTCGCAGGACACCATCAGGTAGGGTATAAATACCGGGGAAATTAGGAGAATCCCCATGGTATTGAGCGCCTCATCCGCCGCCACTCTTACGCAGAACGCTATCACCGTCCAGGACAACCGTCTCCTGGTGGATGAGGTTGGTATGGCCGAATCAGCCATCCGCAATGCCTCTGGGCGTCAACTCTTCAAGATCGCCTACAACGCGACGAAGATCGGTAATCCCCCACTGGACGATCTCGATCAGGGCCTGACCGATATGCAGCAGGAGTTCCTGGACACGTTCAAGGATGCCGGATACATCGTTCGGCGCGACGAGGATTCGGGGTTCTGGCTACTTCGGTGGGATGCCACGGGCGCTGAGGAACTGGTGCGGCTCTACTCGGTGCGTACCATCGTCACACCGGGAACCAACCAGTCTCAGACGATCACCGCGATCAATACGTTCTTCGAAAACCTCGCACCGAAGGCCACGGTCCGCACGGTCCTGGTCAACCCGGCTGGTTCGGGTGGCAACATCGACGAGACCCAGTTTGGTGCGACCGCGAGCACCTTCTACGAGTATGTGGCTCTGGTCCAGCAGGGAACCGACCTGGATCACGCTGCGGCTCTGAAAACGTTCTTGGTGAACTCGGCGATTGGTTTCGCCTCGAACAACGTCGCCGCTTACAAGACCGCTTAAGGCTTCAACCGCTTGAACTTCTCGCGGACATCAACCGCGAGCTTTGCCAGCTTCGCCTTGATGGTCTTGGGATCGCTCTCGGACTCGATGATGATCTTGGCCTTGGCCAGGAATTCGGCCGTGGCCTGAGCACCCAACTGGCAGGTCTTGGCGACCTTGTAGAAGTCCACCACGATCAGCGAGGCTTCGGAGCCCAGCGTGACCGGGGTCTGCGGGTAAGCCCGCAACAGGTCCGCATTCGTGCAGTCCTTGCTGAACTCTTCCGGAACGTCCACGGTCTGATACTTGTAATCGGTGACCAGGACCTTCTTGGTTCCGGCGCAACCCACCAGGGCCAGCGCCATGCACAGGGCGATTACGATCTTCTTCATGGCTGAACCTCCGGCTTCAATTGGGGTTGTAGAGTCGGTGCAGGCGTGATCGGGATGTTGAGTTCGAGCTTGCGAATGTCCTCGATGGTCCTCTGGAGGACCTCAGGAATCTCACCATCCTTCAACTGACCGTTCTTGATCTGCTCGGCGAGCCCGCGCACATTGCGCATGAGCTTCTCCTGCTTCTGCATGAAATCCTGAATGGCTTCTTCACGAGCCTTCATCACATCTTCCATCGTTTCCAGGTGCTCTTGCTGCTGTTTCAGGTGATTCTCAACCTGCTCCTGAAATACCCTGTTCACCGCCTCAGTCTCGATGGACTTCTTCCACCACATGTATCCGAGGAACAGACCCAGGGCGACCACACCCACCAGCAACAGCTTTCCGCCGATCCCCCTCAGGAATCCGAGGAACGGAAACATTCCAAGCAGCTT
>FRDC01001174.1_pt1 | contig 14519 bp, 19 predicted proteins | sample 1106171 | NCBI WGS metagenome assembly FRDC01 (sample SAMEA3930566, study PRJEB13176) | freshwater metagenome | biome: Drinking water system; feature: drinking water; material: water | place: Singapore | collected 2014-12-20 | reverse complement strand
TCTTCGACCAGTTGGGTGACGCGGGCTCGGTCTCCCTGGGCATAACGGAGAAATTCGATGCCGAACTGGCCGTCCTTGCACCAGCGGACGACGGAGACTTCGACGGCGAGGGGCGTGGACTCCTCGGCCGCGTCGATGTGCAGGGCGAGATAGGTTCCCGGTTGCATAGTGACAGCGCTCTGCATCCGGCATCCCGTCGCAGAAAGATCAAAGAGCAGGCCTTCTCCTGCCGCGTTGTCGGTCTGGACGCTGACCGGATAACGCACATGAATTCTTGGGCTGCAACGGGGCTGCATCATACGGGTGTTAAAAAGGCCTCAGCGGCGTTCTCGCATCGCTCAGAGGATCGACGTACGAACCAACGTCCGCCGTCGCCTCCTCGCTCGCTGCGGCCTTGCTGGAATTCTGAGTTGCGATCGGTGACCGTTTCAACATGCGCAAATCTTGGTGTAAGAAAGTCTTGTCACTGTCCAGCCTACGTTCCCTATCGGCAGGGGCCGTCTGAAACTTGACCCTTGCTCCTTCGACTAGCCTAGGGCCGTCCGGCCTCTGGATTTTTCCCTTTCTTCTCCGTATCGTCGGTTGTCTCATGTCTTGAGCACTGCCCCATGACAGAACCGACCTATCCCCGCAGTCCTAAAGCGCTCCTCGGCGGCATCGCCCACTTAGGGCGGTTTATCGACAAGATCCGTCTGCGCCATGCCGGACAGATTCAGGATTACAACTACATGACGGTGGGGTTCGACAAGTATCTGATCGAATTCCTGGGCATCGACGCCAAGGCCTTCGAGCGCAAAGTCTTGGCCGGAGGGTCTGACGAGCAGTTGCTGGCCTGGGTGGTTGCGAACGGTCAGCCCCATTCGCACGAGGAGATCGAGCAATGGTCCCGCATACTCCTCGCCTCAAAACCGAAGGATGACGAGGCGAAGAAGCGGTATCAGGGGCGGCTTCAAGAGGTGGCCACGAAACGCGGTGTGCCGGTGAGGGCGCTCCCACCAATTCAGACCTGGGCCGATGTGATCGAACTCGATGAAGGCCGGTTGTAGCCGGTCATCGAGAAATCACCTAAGGGCTGCCGATTCTTCGCAATTCATTGGCCGCACGGGCCCCTTTTCCTACAATACGGCTGAAGGGACCGCCTGCGAAGTTTGGGATTGGAACGGGTCAGCCAGGGACGGCTATGCCGGAGCATCTCAACCTCCTCTTGCTTGAAGACTGTCCCGCGGACGCGGAGTTGGTCGTTGAAGCGCTTCGCGAAGCGGGGTTCGAGCCGAATTGCCGCGTCGTGGGTTCGAAAGCTGCCTATCTCCGGGAGTTGGACCAACCACCGGATGTGATCCTCTCCGATTACTCGATGCCCCAATTCACGGCGCTGGATGCTCTCCAGTTACTCAAGGAGCGCGGGTTGGAGATCCCCGTCATCATCGTTTCAGGCTGTATCGGTGAGGATATGGCGGTGGAATGTATGAAAGCGGGGGCCTCCGACTATCTGTTGAAGGACCGGCTGGCTCGACTGAGTCACTCGGTGTCGCAGGTTCTGGAGCGAAAACGCTTGATCGAGGAGAAGCGTCAGGCCGAGCAACGGCTGTTCCTTGAAACCTTCCACGATTCCCTCACCGGCCTTCCAAACCGGGCGCTTTTTCTGGACCGGCTGGATCGCATGTTCCAGCAGAGCCGTCGCCAGACGGCTCATTCCTTCGCCGTGCTGTATCTCAACTTGGACGGGTTTCGCATCGTCCACGACAGCCTGGGACCGTCGGCCGCCGATCGTCTGCTGCTCGATGTGAGTCAGCGAATCCTCCGCCGAGTCCGTACAGCCGATACGGTTGCGCGGATGGAGGGAGACGAGTTCGCGTTTCTCTTGGACAATCTCAAGGCGGTCGGTCACGCCACACGGGTGACGGAGCGTCTGCAACGGGAATTCGCCGCACCGTTTCGGCTCGAAGATCGACAAGTGTTTCTGACGGGCAGCATCGGCATCGCCTGTTGGCATCCGGGATACGAATGTGGTGAGCAGCTGTTGCGGGACGCCACGACGGCCATGCACCAGGCCAAGGCGGTCGGCGGTGCGGGGTTCGTCATCTTCGACAAAGCCATGCACAAGCAGGCCATGGCCCGTCTCAAGCTGGAAGCCGATCTCCGAATGGCGTTCGAGCGACAGGAGTTTCGGTTGGCCTACCAGCCGATCGTTGCCTTGTCCTCGGGGCGTGTCGCGGGATTCGAAGCCCTGCTTCGATGGCAGCATCCTGAGAACGGGCTGACTGGACCGGGCGGATTCCTGGAGATGGCCACGGAACTGGGAATGACGATCAAGCTCGGCGAGTGGTGCCTGTGGGAGGCCTGCCGGCAGTTGACGGCCTGGCATGCTCAGTTTCCCAACATCCGCCCCTTGACCGTCAGCGTGAATTTTTCACCGCAGCATTTTTCGCAGGCGGATTTCTCGTTGTTTATCAAAAATATCCTCGTCGGCACCGGCGTGGACCCCTGCAGCCTGAAGCTCGAGATCACCGAGTCTGAGATGATGCAGAATCCTGCCGCGGCTCGGGAGGTGCTCAAACAGATGGAAGCGGCGCGGGTCGACACCTGTCTGGACGACTTCGGGACCGGGTACTCCTCGTTGAGCCATCTTCAGCAATTGCCGATCAAGTTCTTGAAGATCGACCAGTCCTTTGTCCGACGGTTGGGCATCGACGACGATGCGCTCGCGATCGTCAAGACGATCATCGCGCTTGCCCATCAGCTGGGACGGCAGGTGATCGCTGAAGGAGTGGAAACAGCGGAGCATCTGACGATGCTGCGCTCTCTGGGATGTGAGTACGGGCAAGGCTACATGTTTGCCAAACCGCTCCCCTCGGCCGAAGTGCCTTCACTACTCGCCTCCGGTTGTCGCTGGTAACACGACGCGTCCTCCGTATTCCCAAACGGCTTTCGACGGGAGTAGACTTGGCTCAGGCGTCATCGCTTCGAGGTCTTCCCCATGCAGATGCTCATGGTGGTCTTTCGCTCGTCCCTCCGCCAGCGGGTGCATGAGTTGCTTCACCAGTGCGACGTCCGGGCCTTTACGGAAGTGAACGAAACGGTCGGCTATGGCCAAACCGGTCCGGCCGAAGGGCTTGCCTTTCATCCCGGTATCAATTCCGTGATCCTGGTCGCGTTGGATCAGGACCATGTCGTGCGGGTCTCACTGGCGGTCCAATCCTGGTACGAAGAGGCGGCGAAACGTCCAGGTTGGCAGAAACCGTCCGTCCGTGTCTTTTCGTGGCCCTGCCAACAAGTCGTATGAGGGGACCGGAAATACGACGATCCACTTGGTAAGATGTAGATCACATGAGGTGGGCCATGTCCGTACGCACATTCCTCATCAGCGCTAGCACTCTCGTGGTTTCGGCCATGATGTCGGTGCCGGCGGGCGCGGCGCTGACCGGCCGCATCGTCGTGGCCGGCTATGGACCGGAGTTGCCGGTGATGCAGGATTTGGGACGAGCTTTTGAAAAGGCCCATCCCGGCACCGCCATCGATTTCGAATGGGATAAGAGTGTAAAGGCGGTCGAGCGAGTCAAAAGCGGGGAGGCACATGTGGCGGTGACGGATCGTCCCGAGCCGACTTTGAAGACCATTCCCATCGCCTGGGACGGCCTGGCGGTTATTGTGAACTTCACGAATCCCGTGCGAGAGGTGACGACCGCGCAGGTGAAGGACCTGTTCAGTGGAAAGATCACCAGCTGGTCCGATCTCGACGCGGGAGACCAGAAGGTCGAAGTATTGCCCCGCACGCCCGAAGACAATGTCCAGCCTGGTTTCGAAGCGTCGCTCGGGATCATCGGGCAGTTTCGCGCTTCCGGCAAATCGGTGCGGACCGATGAGAAAGCCCTCCGATTGGTGTCCGGCCGCGACGGGGCGATTACGGTAATCTCGTTGGCGGCTGCGCTCAAGGCCCAGGACGACGGCATTCCGATCCGGGTCCTGACGATCGACAAGATCGAGCCGGGGCAGCCGACGGTCAAGAGCGGCGAATACAAGCTCCGCCGGCCGGTCTTACTGCTCACGACACAGCAGCCCGATCCCTTGACCGACGCCTTCGTGCAGTTCGCGTCGTCGCCGGAGGGACAGGCTCTGTTCCCTCCGACGTTCGTGCCACACGTGCCCGGCCGCTTCGAGGTTCTGACGCCTTCGCAGTTGGCCGACGAGCAACGAGCGCCGAAAGAGAAATCCTAGACGGCTCTTCATGAGTCCCATCACCAGCTCGAAGGCCAAGGTTATCTCCATCACGCAACTCACGCACGACGTGCGTCAGATCGATCTGGCATTGGGCAACCCGTTGCTCTTCAAGGCCGGACAGTTCATCTCGTTCGAAGTGCCCGATCCCCAAACGGGCCGGATGGTGACGCGCCCCTATTCCATTGCGTCTTCGCCCGATGGGACTGGGCGGCTCTCGTTGTTGCTCAATCTGGTGCCGGGAGGGCCAGGATCGACCTATCTGTTTGGATTGAAGGAGGGGGATGAGACCAGTTTCGCAGGGCCGGCCGGCAATTTTTATCTGCGGGACGATCCAACCCGCGATCTATTGTTCGTGGCGACGGGGACCGGCATCGCGCCGCTGCGGTCGATGATGGTGGCGAACGCATCTCTCTCCGCTCCCCGACGGGCAACGCTGCTGTGGGGCCTTCGCAGCCAGCGTGATCTTTATTATCAGCATGAACTGATCGAGAGGCAGAAACGGCATCCCGATTTCTCCTTCACCGTCGCACTGTCTCGTCCAGAAGCGGGGTGGACCGGCTTCACGGGTCGGGTCACCGAGCTAGTCAGGCAGCAAATTCCCGAGGTCAAGCGCTTGGCCGTCTACCTCTGCGGCAACAGTGGCATGATCAAGGAGGTGACGGGTCTGATCCAGGCGAAGGGGCTCTGCCCCATTTACCGGGAGAAGTATTACGACGACCAGGAGGATGGCCGTGCCGCCTGATCCGTCACTGTCGATAGACGCGCAAACGGCAGAGCCGGCGGATCGCACACTGGTGCGCCTCATTTGGGTGATCGCTGTCCTGAACGTGCTGCACCTTCTGGATCATGTTCTCCGCGGCGACTTTCATTGGCCGATCGACGGCCAGTCGATCGGGTTCATGATCGTAGGCACCCTGATCCTGGGCGGGATCTGTGTCGGCCTTTGGCTGTATCGGTCTGGACGGGTGGGACCGCTATTCTGGTTGGTCGTCGGGGCACTTGGGTTGAGCCTCGGCTGGCTGTCCCATTTCAGTCCGACGACCGACCAGCCGGTGTCGTATATCTATGCTGCCTATGGGTCGGCGATAGCCGGGGTATTGGCCGTGGGCTGTCTATTGGTGCTGATGCTTGCCGTCTTGCTGGCCACCGTCTATGCGGGATACCTGTGGGGTGGACGGATGCGATCGTAAACGGGAGGTTGGGGCTAGTCATGGCACTTCACTTGCTGTAAGTATGACGCCGGAGGGAATAGGCCCTTCGAACGGAACGCAATCCATGAGGAGGCTCGACATGTTCAAGACCCTTTCGACCCTGACCGTCGCCGCAATGCTCGCGGCGTTCACCAATGCCTTGGCTCAAGTCCCTGCGACGGAGCCGGCCTCTGCCGCTCCGCAAGCGAGCAGCCCTGCTCCGGCGCCGACCGAGGCTCCGGCAATGGAGGGCGAGAAAAAGGCCGACGGCGGTGAAGAGGGCAAGGGAAAAGGCAAAGGCAAGGGTAAGAAGAAAGGCCACGGCAAAGGCCATCGCGGGAAGCAGAAGGGAAAGGGCAAGCAGGAGAGTGCGGAAAAGCCGCAGCAGTAGTCTGGTCTAACGGCGGACACGACAAGCGGCCGGTTCTTTCACAGAACCGGCCGCTTCATTTTTTCAGCTCCAGGAGTTTAGGCCGCAGCCTTCGTCAGCAGCTTCTTCACTTCGACGTGGGCAAAGATCACATCCGGTGCCCGCTGAAGCGCCTCGTAGTAGCTCCGCTCGAACCCATCCCCTTCCTCCGAGGGCCGGATCAAACCCCGCACGTCCGAAAGCAATTGCGCGACGTCTTCGGCCGTCGGCTCCTGCTCTCCGTCCAGCAGTTCGTCGATACGGATCACCATCTGGGACAGGGGGTGAAGCCAGGTGAACCAGGGATCGTTCAATACCAGCTGGAGCAACTGACCGGTGGAGCCGACGCGGCCGTTGATGCGCTCATAGGTGACCTGTTCGGCGATGATCAGCGCCTTATGCAGGCCCAAGAGGCTGCGGCGAACTTCCAGAAGGATCTGCCTGAGCACTTCCACAGACTGCGTTTCAATCGGTTCGAATGATGAAGCCATGAAATTATTCTAGCAGGTCGCCGTCAAAATGGTGACAGGGGGAATCCATCGTTGCCTTTCACCTGCACTATCGGCCGAATCGCCCCGGACTTGACCCGGGACGTGGTATTGGCGGAGAGGAAGCGGGAGGAAGCAAGGCTCCGTTTGGGGTAAAGGGTAAGACCGGTGGTGCAGTGAGCCCGTTGGGTGGGGTGGGGGTTCCGAATGGCGTCACCCGTCTATCGTCGCGCGGCCCATGCGGGCCTGCTGTCGGCAGGTTCGGAGCGGGATCGACGATTGTCGGCCCATGAGGGTCGGAGGTGATCCCAATGCCGTTACCGAGATCGGACAAGGTACCAGCATGCCCGTCGCGTCCCTTGACCATTCCGACCTGCGCCAGAGCCGGCGTAGCCGAGAAGACCAGGAGTGAGATCACGAATGAGCGCATGAAAGCCACCTCGTCATCATACCAAACGAGAATGGAGAAGGGTGGGGGTTACGCGGCTTCGGGCAGCAGACGTCTCACGCGGAAGTGAGCGAGTACCACGTCAGGAGCCCGCTGCAGCGCCTCGTAATAGGCGCGATTGAAACCGTCACCTTCGATCGACGGATATAGGAGGTCTTCGACTTCGCCCAACAGATGGACCACGTTCTCGTCGGTAATGTCGAACGCATCGTCTTCGAGCAGGTGATCGATGCGCACGAGCAGATCCGACACGGGGTGTAACCACGTGAACCAGGGATTGTGCTGGAGCAGGTCGAGTAATGCCTCGACGGAGCCCACCGGGCCGCTGATGGCCTCGTAGGTGGATTGTTCCGTGATGATCAAGGCGCCGTGCAGAGCGACCAAGCTTTCTCTGATCTTGAGGACGGTTTGTCGGCGAGGATCGACCGGCACCAAAGCCATGGTCTGAGATCGTTGAGTCATTTCACAAGTGTAGCAGGCCCTAAAAAAACCGCTCGGCTTGCTCTAGCCGCTCATGCCTCACCATGATTTGTCGGTCAGAAACGCGTATGCTTGAGCGCCGGCACGGCTGGGCAAGAGGAGGTGAGGCTCGATGGAACGAAGAAAACACCGGCGGGTGGACGCTCAGGTCGAAGGGTTCTTCTTGGGAAATTCCCATGAAGTGCAAGGCCGCACGCTCGATCTCTCGCTGGGCGGAGCACGTGTCGAAAGCGATCTGGCCGTTCATCCCGGGAAAGTGATCCTCATCCGGCTGGTGATGCCAGGCAGCGCGGGTACCCTGTCGATACAGGAAGCGCTGGTCCGATGGGTCGGCCAACAACAGTTCGGCGTTGAGTTTCAAGGATTGAATTCCGAGGAACTCGACGACCTGGAAGAGCTGATCGATGAGTTCGACGATGCGGAAGGTTCTGGGCATGCCTGAATCGGCGCGTGAACCGGGACAGACGCCGGGCGCTACGAGCGACGTTTTCTAACTTTCGTAGTAGACCACCACGGTGGCTTTGTTGCACGTACAGCACGTACCTTGGCCCGTCATCGGCACTTGTCCGGCCTTCTCGGCCGCCTGCACCTGAGCGTCTTCGGTGCGTCCCACCTTGTTGTAACAATCGCTGCAATACATCGCGGTTTTCCCCATAGTCCCTCCTTGGACTGCGCCCATACGGACTGCTGGATGCGGCGATCAGGAAGGATGAACGGCGCGACGGCGATGAATACGTAGAGTATAGCGCGGGATGAAAAATCCGCCAGACGGTTGTGGGGAGGGGAGCCGTTACAGCCCGGAACGGGATCCGAAGCCGGCGAATAATTCACCGGTCAGGTGGCCGGCCGAGGTGGAGATTCCCTGTTTGCGGCGTAGATGATCGTTGAGGATCTTGCCATCTGTGGTGCGGTAGACATGCGGGAAACCGAGGTTCATGCGGTAGCGCTGGACAGCTCCAGCCACACGGCTGATGAAGGTCACAGTCCCGTCACGGTCCTGCCGCTCCACGATCCCCACATGGGTGAGGGGGTCGTTGGCTTTCCCGTCATGGTTGGAGTCCCAGGTATTGTCAAAGAACACCAGATCGCCCGGGCGCACGGCCGGACCCTTGTGGAGGACGCCATGCTGGCGGATGTGATTGTGAATGAGGCGGACGCCGTTGGCCTGCTGGCTGACCGATCGATTTTCATATAGATCGATGCCGTGCTTCAGGAAGACGGCTCTGGTCACACCGGCACAATCATATTCGATCCGGTGGCCGTCGATGTCGATTGTCTTGGCCCCGACGAGTTGAGCGGCGCTCTGTACGATGGCAGAACGGCTCGGTGTGGTTTCGGCCGAGCGACAACAAGCTTGGGGACCGCCCGTGAGGGTATGAGCCCGATCCCGCTGGAAGCCGGAACAGCCGACCAGCGTGACCAGCAGAATGAAGCTGCCGATGAAGAACGTACGTGCCATCGAGGCACAAACTCCCATGGCGCAATATGCCTGTCAACGGCCCAAGGCTACCATGAATCGTCCACCTCGCCAAGCTGCTACTTGGTTGCAGACTCGTCAGGGTGAACCGATTTCGCGCAACGGAATCCGATGGTGGGGGATCGCTGGTCCGGGGCCGAACCGGATCTGGTAGCGGTTCTGAGCATGATGATCTTGCTCTTCCAGGATCCGCCGCGTACGCCGCGGTATCGGCCGTTCGTCGGACCCGTGGGATTTTTCTCGGGCATGTACGCGTAGTAATCGAATCCAAACCAGTCCTGAACCCATTCGGCGACATTGCCGGACAAATGGTGGATGCCGTAAGGGCTCTTGCCTTCGTCGTGTGAATCCACCGGCGCCAGGATGGGGATTTCATGGACGTGGTGTTGCCCGAACATGGCGACTTTGTTGTCGGGAGCCGTGTCACCCCACGGGAAGAGATTACCGTTTGGGCCACGTGCCGCCTTCTCCCACTCGGCTTCGGTCGGCAGACGTTTTCCTCGCGCCGCGCAGAAGTCCCGTGCTTCCTCCCACGTCACGTACAGCGCGGGCCAGCGGGTCAACGTCTCGTCCGTAACCGAATGGACAGTGATGACGTGCCAGATCAGCTTCTGTAAGGGTTCGGAGGCATGTTGCTTCCGTTGTTTGAGAAAGGCCAGATACTCCCCGAGGCTGACCTCGTCGCGGTCCATTTCAAAGCGATCCAGCCACACTCGTTGTTGCGGGAGCTCGGTGTCGTCGAACTGGGTCCAGAGGCCATAAGGGTCGTCGTCGATGCGTTTGCTGCCGATCAGGAACTGGCCTTCCGGAACGACGATAACAGGGGAGGGACGGGCCAACGAGGCGATGGCGTTGAGGTGCCGGGAGAGTTCAGTCGTCGGAGCCGGGCCGGCTTGGACATGGCCGGTCATGACCGAGGCACAGAGAGCCAGCAGGCCCAGTCGTCGCAGCGCTCGCCGGCCTCTCATGTCTTGGTGGACGCCGCGAGGGCCTTGCCGATTTCGCCGATCAGCCGCCGTTCGATTTCAGCCGTCTCGTCTGCGCTGACGCTCAAGATCCGTCCACCCTGCGCCAACTTTTCGAAGTCGGCTTTGACGCTCAAGCGGGTCGAATTGGCCGGCTGGGCTTGCATCGACACGACGTACTGGTTTCTGAACCCCGCAACTTCGAGCGAGACCGGGTTCGATACTTTCCGCTCCGTGACGTAAACCGCCTTCTGGTCGGATTTGATGCTGACCCTGATCTGATAGCCGTTCTTGTTGAGCGCATCTTCGACGGAGCGGGCGACGGCGCCGAGCGAGTGGTGCAGGTCTTCGCTCTGGGCGCCTTTGGTTTCCACCTGGATGCTCTGCGCCGCTTGTTCGAGCGCGGTTCGTTTGATGTCGGCTGTCAGCTTTCTGGCCTGGACCAACTGGGTCTCCAACTGCTCGGCGGAGGCCTTCGCTTCCGCTTTCGCGAGGTCGGCGGATTTCTTGGCGTCGCGGATTTCTTGATTCAAGAGATCGATCTGCTGCTGCATGACCTTGTTGCCGTCCTGAAGGGAAGTGACCAGCGATTCCTGTTTGGCCAATTGTTTCTTGAGGGTCTCGTTCTCCGCCTTGAAGGGCGATTCATCGGGCTTGCACCCACCCAGGAGCGGCAACAGGATCAACAGCAGCGCCATCGGCACGCCTGAAGCGATAGAAAAACGATTTTGGAGCGATCGTGTCATTGGTCGGCGATTATCCATGCTTCGCAGGCGCTTGTCTATGACGAATCTCGGTTTGACCCTCCGCCGCGGCGCGGGCTATCCTCGTCTTCAGCAAGGAGAGCCGGCATGAGCGCGCTGATTCGCAAGACCTTCTCCGTTCCGCCGCTGGGCTGCAACTGTTCGATCCTCGGCGATCCGATGACGAAACAGGCGATCGTGGTCGATCCCGGCGGGGCGCACGAACGCATCCTGCATGAAGTACGGCAACTCGACTTGACGGTGACGATGATCGTTCACACGCACGCGCACTTCGACCACTTCTTGGCGTCGGGAGACATGAAGCGTGCGACCGGCGCGGTTTTGTGCTTGCACGAAGATGACCGCGATTTGTGGAACATGTTGGACGTACAATGCCGCCTGTTCGGCGTGCCGTACGTCGCAGTGCCGCCGCCCGATTATTGGATGAAGGACGAAGAGAAACTGTCGATCGGAGGGCTGACGGCCGTCGCGCTCCATACGCCGGGGCACACGCCTGGATCGATGAGTTTTCACTTGCCCGAGACACAATTGGTTTTGTCCGGTGACACGCTGTTCCGCGGCAGCATCGGGCGCACCGATCTCTGGGGCGGCGATTTCGACGCCATCGAACGATCGATCCGTGAACGCCTCTACACGCTTCACGACTCCACGGTGGTGGTCACGGGACATGGACCGGAAACCGAAATCGGATGGGAGAAAGAAACCAATCAATTCGTCCGCGCCTGATGGGGGAGGAACAACATGACTCCATTCAGTCGGCTCGTGTTGCTCGCGGCACTGCTGCTTAGTTCGACCGCTTCGTTCTCCGACGGAAAAGACCTGCCCCCGTTGCCGGCTGATCCCGTGACCATTTCCGACGTCCTCGTGCGGATCTCGGACCACGGACCTGTCGTGTTGCTTCAGGCCGAAGGCAAGACCCTTCCGATCTTCGTCGATCTTACGGTCGCGCTGTCCATTCAGGGTGCGTTGAACGGAGAGCGGCTGTCTCGTCCTCTGTCACACGACCTGATGCATGAAATCTTGGACGCCTACGAAGCCAAGGTGACGCAGACGGTGATTACGCTGAAAGGCGGCACGTATTACGGCGCGCTCACCGTGACGAGGCGCGGAGAGACCAAAGTGTTCGACAGCCGCTCGTCCGATTCCATCGCCTTGGCGATTCACTTCAAGGCGCCGATCATCGTGGGGAGGGATCTGCTGGAGCAGGCCGGCAAGGTCGAAGAAAAGCCGAAGCCTCAGGATCTGTAACGGCTACTCTCTCGCCATTCGCTCTTTGAGCCGCTGGAGCCGCTTTTCCGTGGACTGCTTGATGAACTGCATGTTCTCGGCGAGGTGCTGCTGGGCCGTGATCTTCCCCTCGTCACGGCGTTTCTGCTGATCCAGCCCGAACTGAGCGATGGCAGGACCGTCTTCATTGTTGAGCCCCTTCCAGATCTCCGCGCAGCGCGGCTGTTTGGCCGTCGGGAATTTGTCGCAGGGAGGATCGGCGGCCCAGACGAGCCCTTCCCCCATCCCCAAAAGCATCGCCGCCAGTGCAATTACTGCCTTCATAGTAACATCCATTAGATTTTAAACCGCCGGCTCATCCATTCGGGTCGAAGCAACGTCAGCACTTCTCCGGCGAAATAGGTGCCATAGTACACGTATCCAATCAAGAGCACGGGAAGGATCTCCCATGCTCGCAGCCCGAGATCCGTTCGACGGGTCCAGGGATTGATCGTTGTGCGTGCGATATTGAGTATCAGCCTGAGCAAGGTTCCGAACAAGCTGCTCTCGAGTTCGCGTCCCTGGTCGCGGGCAAGGAAAATGGCGTCGCGTCCATGGGTCAATGCGCGAACGAAGAAGTGGGCTCCGCCGTTCGGCGGTGGGTGGGCCGTTCGGGCCAGGGGATTTTGAACCACTGGGAAGTTCGCTTCCGACATGCGCTCTCGCCAACGCACGCAGGCGCCGCGATTTGTGCCATGGAGCGGTTGAAAGGGAAGTCGGGCGAAAATCTCGCGGCGAACTGCGAAATTGTTGGCAAAGATTCCCTTGGCCGGCTCTAGCCTTGTGCGCATTGCCCGCAGGGGGAAAAACCAGAACGCGCCGAATGCCTTACCGAGCAACGTCGAGGGTTCGATGTACGAACTGCCGGCCACGGCGGCAACGGAGGGATCGGAAAACGGTTCGGTCAATTGATCCAGCCAATTTTGTTCGACATGTGTGTCGCTGTCGGAGAAGACCACAATGTCACAGGTTGCGGCATCTGCTCCGGCATTCTTTAACGCATAGTAGTCTCCGTTCGTCGAAGACAGGAGGCGGGCCGTTCCTGGAGGAAATGCCTGGTTCACCTGACATTCCAGAAGCGAGCCGTCCACCTCTTCGGGGCAAAACACGATGATCACTTCTACCCGTCGATTCGGTTCGAGGGTGCGGACTTCTCGCGCAAGTCGTCTTAGGGCCTCTCTGCCTCTGTCCTCGCCGGCCAGTACGACATTCTCCCACTCTACAACAAGGGAGATGCTCGTTGGGTGGCGTTCCATTGGAGAATGAGCCGACGCGTCAGGCAGCCGTGGAGGGTTGCCTTGATCCGGCGACCACAGGAACGACCCCGATCTGTACGCGGCCAAACCGACCAGCAGTCCCACTCCTAATCTCATAGCGGTCAATGGACTGTAATGATTCTTGTGTGCGCAAGCTAAGAAGATCCTGACATGGTCGTCAAAGGCGAGGGGTAGCGAGGGGATGACCTGGCTGTAGGTCCGAAGACTCGATCCATATATGGACATCTTCCGGAAGTAGTCGACGCTCGTCCTCAACTCCAGATGACGATCAACCATGTGAGGGCAATAGCGCACGCATCCGTACGGTTCGCCGTCGACGACTCGGCGGACGAAAACCACATCTGCTCCGCGTTGCAAGTCGACAAAGGGGCCGTATTTCTTCCAGGCGTTGCGCCGTACTGCCATATTGCCGGTATAGGCGTATTGCTGGCGTGAACTTCCGAGGCGGCACACATACGAAGCCTTTTCGTTTTCATAGTCAGCCAGCAGGCCCACCAGGCCGGAGTCTTCGGCGGGCCTCGATCGTCCCAACAAGACCTCGACCTCACCGGCGGCGAAGCCGTCGAGAATCGCGCGTAGCCAGCCTTGGCCGACCACGCGGTCTGCGTCGGTGAAGGCCAGGATGTCGCCCTTTGCTTCTGCCGCGGCGCGATTGCGAGCCGCATACGCTCCACGCCGGCTTTCGTGCAGGAGACGCACTCTTCCATATCGTTTCATGACGGCTACGGATTCGTCACTTGAACCGTTGTCCACGAGCAGCACTTCGTATTCCGTGGACGGGAGATCCTGCCCTTCAAGCGCCTCGATGACCTGAGGAAGGAACCGCGCGGCGTTCCAGACGGGAACGATAACGCTAATCATCGGTTCGGAAAGTATGGCGGACATGGTTAAGAGACATGCACCCCCGTCTCGTCGTTTGTCGCGGCGAAACTATTGGCCGGAGCAACGACGATTCATAGAGTGAAGGATAGGGTGCGGTGAGCCGGAGGATCAATACGTACTGCCGAGTGTGATGGGCTTGCCGGTGTCAGCTGCCTAAGTCCAGCCGCGAGACCCGGTCAGATCTTCATTGCTTCCGTCGCGTCGTGCAGCGTCGCTTTGGCGACTTCGCCGGCTTTACGGCTGCCGCTCTGGACGATATCCTCGAGCTGAGCCGGGTCTTTCGTCAGCTTTTCACGGGCCTCCCACATCGGCTGCATTCGCTCCACGATGCGGTCCGCGACGAGCTTCTTACAGTCGATGCAGCCGATACCGGCGGTGCGGCAGCCTTGATTGACCTGTTCGATCACCGGGAGCGGCGAAAAAATCTTGTGGAAGTCGTATACCGGGCAGACTTCCGGATTGCCCGGGTCGGTTCGGCGGACTCTGGCCGGATCGGTCACCATGGTCTTGAGTTTTTGCCTCACGACGGGCTCGGGATCCGACAGATTGATGGTGTTGCCGTAACTTTTGCTCATCTTCCGCCCGTCGGTGCCCAGTACTTTGGGGAATTTTGTGAGATGTTCTTTCGGCTCCGGAAACACCGCTTTCTTGTACA
>FRDC01003617.1_pt1 | contig 14548 bp, 14 predicted proteins | sample 1106171 | NCBI WGS metagenome assembly FRDC01 (sample SAMEA3930566, study PRJEB13176) | freshwater metagenome | biome: Drinking water system; feature: drinking water; material: water | place: Singapore | collected 2014-12-20 | reverse complement strand
CATGGCGGACTCGATGCGGCGCACGTCGTCCGGGCCGAGGCCCATGTCCAGGCCGATCTTGTCGGTGTTCTGGAAGCCGACGTCGGGCACCCTGGAGATCGAGTACGGGTTCTCCCGAAGCACCTTCCAGGTATCGTCCTTGAATGCGTCCAGGATCCGGCCGATGGCGTGGTCGTCCACGCCGGCCTTGGACAAGGCGACCACGGCGCGCCGGTTCGAGAGCCGCCTCGCCCAGTCGGTCAGGATCGCCCCTCGGAAGCGGGCCGGATCCGTCGAGATCTCGACGAGGAGGTCGGGCGACTGCTCGGCCTTCCGGCAGGCGGCCGCGCCGTGACGCTCGACGAAGGCCCGTATCGTCGCGGGCGTGGCGCCGTGCCGGGAGGGTTCGAACAGGCGCCCGAGAAAGACGGCCGCTCCGTCCTTCGTGGCCGGCAGGTCGGGTCGAACGGAGACGGCCTGGAAGATGTGCTCGGTCCGGCCCCTGAAGACGTTCGGCCGCCACGTCCCCTTGGCGAGGAACCAGTCTCCGACCTCGAGCGCGAGCCCGCGCGTCGAAGCCTTCGCCTCGATCATGCCGCCGGCCGTCTCGTAGCGCACGACGTAGAGCCCGCTGCCGCCCTCCTCGGGCTTCTTGCGGACATGGGTGACGATGCCGGCGATTGTGTCCATCACGCTCCGGTTCCTTCAGAGCCTCGCCGAAGGTGCCGTTCGTTCTGACACCGGAGCACGAAAATCCGAAGGACGCCCCTTCAGACGACCCCGACCGCCCTCAGGATCGCGGCTGCCACCGCCCCGGAGGCCAGCGCGGGCCCGTAGGGGGTCCAGTCCAGTCCGGCCCGGCGCATCGGGATCCCGTAGCCGAGGAGGACGATCGCCGAGAGGATGAACATGGCGAGCGCCGGCATCGGACCGAACCATGCGGCGGCGGCGGTCGCCAGGGCGACGTCGCCGCCCGACATCGCGTCCACCTTCAGGACCCAGCCGCTGAGGGCGAAGACCCCGCCGATCAGCGCGAACGCGGCGAAGGCTCCGTACACGCGCATCTGCAGATCGGGCTCGAGCGGCGAGACCAGGAGGCCGCCCCAGAAAAGGCAGACGGTCACCCATTCGGGGATCTGTTCGGTGGTGAGATCGATCCAGCCCGCGACGACGCCGCACCAGAGGATGGCGAGGACGGCCGCCGTTACCGGCGTCGGACCGATGAAGAGGACCAGGAACGCCGAGACGAGCCCGACCGCGGCCTCGGCCAGGGGATATACCGGATCGACCGCCACCTTCCCGCACGGACACCGGCCCCGCTTGGCCAGCCATCCCAGGACGGGAACCCAGGCGAGCGGAGGAAGCGGACGCGAGCAGGCGTCGCAGAACGACGGCGGAAAGGCGAGGCCGAGTGTCGGGTCCGGCTCCTCGACGAGACCCCACTGGTGGGGCAGGCGCCACGCGGCGAGACCGGCGAAGGAGGTCAGGGCCGCGCCGAAGATCGCCGCCATCGACGCGCTGAGGAGCGGGAACTCGGCGAAGAGCTCGACGGGATCGATCATCGTCATGCCGCCTGCGGGCGCCCGCGGCCGGGCGTGCGCCCCGGTTCGATCATCGTGGCGATCGCGAAGGCGACGATGTTGTGGGCGCGGGCGCGGAAGTCCTTGATCAGTTCGGCGATCGGATCGTGCGTCTCGAACCAGCGACGGCGGGACTCCTCGTCCATGCTCGCGGCCCGCTGGACCATGACCTCGGTCTCGCGCTCGTAGACGGACCGCATGAGCTTGGAGAAGTGCTTCACCAGGGATTGGAGGACGGTCCTCACCTCCGCGTCGGGCGAGGTCTCCACGATCATCTTCGGCAGGTTCTCGCTCGCGGCGTCGATGACGGCCTCCAGCAGACGGCCCGGCAGACCGGCGGGGTCGGCGGCGCGGAAGTCGTAGGGCAGCGTCTGGCAGGCCATCAGCGTGGACGCGGCCACGAAGCTGAGCGCGACGGAGGTGTCCGCCGTCGCCTCCGCTCCGCGCCCGAACGGGTTGAAGTCGAACCGCTTGGATGAATGACGGAGGACTTGGGCGATCGCGCGCGCCTCGAATGCGACGTCGAGGGGTTCGCCCGTCTGCCACCGCTCGACGACGTACTCGACGATGTCGGGGCGCACGGCCCGGACCAGCTGGTCGTTGGCCGCGTTCGGCGGAACCCCTTCGAGAAGGGCGACCACCTCCACGGAGAGCGCCCGGGCGGTCTCAGCCAGACGCGCTCCGATCTCGCCGAAGCGTTCGTCGGCCGGACCGATGCCGCCCCTGGCCATGGCGACGAATATCGCCGCGTTCTGGTTCAGGAACTGCTGGAAGGCGACCCGCATGTCGCGCGCCGCGTGCTCCGCGTCGTTGACGTCGATCTCGCCCTGCCGGGCGTTGGAGAAGCCCATGTCCGTTGTCCTCAGAAGTCGGTCGCGGCACGCACGTCGGCGTCGTCGGCGATGCGGTGGTCCAGGTCGTTCCGGCGCAGGAAACGGCGGAACAGGTTGTTCACGGCTTCCAGCGCGATCTCGTCGCCGGAGACCGTCCGGCGGACTGCCTCGGAGAGCGAAAGCATGAGGAGCAGGGGCGAGGAGGACGAGAGGGCCGCCACGCGGTAACCCAGGAGCGCGTTGTCGCCGTCGCTGGTAAGCTGGACCCGGAACCCACCCCTGCCGCGATGCCGGGCCACGACGGGAGCCGCGATGTCGCTCGCCGCGACCAGGAAGGCCGGTAGGAAGCGTTGCGGATCCGCGAGATCGTCCGGCGCCACGGTGATCGAGCTGATGCGGGCCTCGCGGCCGCCGGTGGCGTGGCCGACCACGGCCGTTGCGAAGCGCAGGAGCCGCTCGTCGTCGACCCGGGGCAGCTGAGGCGGGGCGAGGTCGCGTTCGAAGGCTTCCTGGGAGCGCTCCTCGCGCCATGCCTCCTGCTGCGCCGTCACCTCGTAGGGCACGTAGGGCGACCCACCCGGCACCGCGGCGAGGCGGGTCATGGCGTCCTGGACGCCCCTGTTGCCTAGAGGACGTGTCGCGAGGCGCTGGATCGCGGCGAGGATCGCCTCGCCGAGATCGTCGCCCGTTCCGGTGACGACGCGCTGTCCGGACTCGCCCCGCGGCCGGTCGGGTACGAAGACGATCCCCTCGACCGCCTCCGGCTGGACACCGAGCCGCTTGGCGACTCCTTCGGCCGCCGCGGCGGCCTGCCGATCGACGTCGACCTGTGCACCCGCCGGGCCGAGCCAGATCTCCCGGGCCGGGTCGGGGCGGCGCCTGAGACCGGGAATGCAGATGATCGCGAAGACCCCGCTCTCCGGATGGAGCACGACGCCGGGCTCGCCGCGGAGCGGCTGGACGACCACGTGGACGTCGTCCAGATAGTCCTCCGCCGCAAAGAGCGGTTCCTTCAGATCCTCGGCGAGATCCGGCAGCGGTCTTGCGGGTACGAAGCGAGCCATTCGTCGGGCCTCCCCATCCGACTTGCCAGAAGGAACGAATAGACGCAACTTCGCGTCATTCCTTCGCCTAGCGCAAGCGGAATCCGACCACATGAACCCGGCAGCCCTCGGCCCCGACGGCCGCATCACCACGTCGAACGGCATCGACGACATCCATCCGTTCGAGCTCTGGGTGGCCGGATGCCTGCGGGAGGGCGCGGTCGAGTTCCAGGGCGACGACGTCATCCTGGGCGAGAAGGCCGCCGCACGCTTCGCCCCTGGCATCGACCGCGAGAAGAGGATGGCGGTGCTGGGCATCGTCGAGCGCGACGCCGAGCCGATCCGCGCGATGCCCTGGACCTCCGCCGCCCTGCTGGCCGGCGTGAACGGACGCGAGTGGATCGCGCTGTCCGCGCGGGACGCCCGCGTCGGAAACGCGCGCGAACTCAGCCCGAAGCAGCTCCGGCTGTTCATCCCTCTCGATCTGGTGGTCTACGAGGCCGTGAAGGCGCTGCCCGACGGCAAGATCCAGCTCGTGTCCCTGCCGACGGAGCACGGCCGGATCTCGGCGGAGGGGCGCCCCATGATGGCGCTCCCGTTCAAGAAGATCGGCGTCGCCTAGTCGGCCGCTCCGTCAAAAGGAAAGGGCGGCCCGTGGAGGCCGCCCTTCGAAGATCGCGTACATCGGATCCGGCCTGCGGATCAGTTCATGCCCAGGGCCTGCATGTAGAGTTCGAGGATGGCCTCCTGCTCCTGACGCTCGCTGTGGTCCTGCTTCCGGATGCGCAGGATGGTGCGGATCGCCTTCGCGTCGAAGCCGCGCCCCTTCAGCTCGGCGAAGACCTCCTTCATGTCGCCCATGATGCCGGCCTTCTCCTCCTCGAGGCGTTCCAGGCGCTCGATGAACTGCTTGAGTTCGTCGGCGGCGACGCCTTCCGCGGACGAGACGTCGCCGCTGCCGGCGGTAGGCATCGAATGGGCGTTCATGGAGATCTCCAGCTGGGAACGGTCCGTTCCTTCGAATCGAGTGCCGCCAACAAATCAGCGGCCAGGCTTCGTGTCAACATTGAACGAAGGAACGGAATTAACGGGCTCCTACAGGCCCCGCGGGCGCGGGATCATGTCCGGGGTCGGCTCCGGCAGCGCCTCCGGGCTCTGCGGGGCCGGCGCCGTGCCCGGGGCGGGCGCAGGGGTGAAGGCCGCTGCCATGCCGGGGCTCTTCTGGCGCACCGCCGCCACGTCGTGGGCGTCCGCCGGGAGCGGGCCGTCGAGGAGCGTCGAACCGCTGGCCGGCAGGACGCTGAGGGTGTTCGTGCGCATGGTTCATTCCTTCCGGAAGGGTTGACGACTGGCCATTTGCATGGTCGTCATCCAACATGACATGGACCCTTGCAAGGAGCGAGGGGCCACGGAGATCCCCCCAGTGACGGGCCAGCTTCTAGGCACGACGGAGATGGAGGCGTGGCACGGGCGCATGCCGGCCGACGTCCGCGCCGCGATACCCGAGGATTTCCGGGAAGGGACCGAGGACTACGTCGCGCTCTCGGAGCGCATCTCCGCGGCGAAGGTCGAGGATGCGCACAGGATCGTCGCGTCCGAGGCCGATCTGTTCCGCCGCATGGGAAGGGCCCGGCGCCTGCGGTTCCTCGCCTGGGCCGCCCGACGCTCGACGCCGGACCGGCCGTCGGCCTGGGCTCGGCTGTTCGAGAAGGACGGCGACGGCGAGGACGGCGGCGAAGGAACGGCGTCCGGCCTGAACGACATCGTCGATCTGTTCATCGACGACATCCGCTGCCTGAAGGACCCGCTCGCGGCGCTCGTGGTCGCCCGCATCGGCGACGGCGAGAACGTCAGGATCGTGGCGCGGGCCGCACAGGACATCATCGAATCTCCCGCCCCCGGAGGAGCGCCATGAGGAAGCTCGTCGCAGCAGCCGTCGTCCTGAGCCTCCTTGCCGGCCCCGCGCTCGGCGAAGGCGGGTGCGACTCCTCCGTCCAACAGGCCCAGGATCAGGCCCGGCGCTCCTACATCCAGTCTCGGGCATCCATGGCCGACTCCCTGTTCTCGCGCCGCGGCTCGAGCTTCAAGGACATGAGCTGCATGGAGAAGCTGTTCTCGCTCGGCAACCAGAACCTCGACATCTTCTTCCAACCGCCGTCCATGCAGTCGCTGCTGCAGTCGGTGATGACGATGGCCTGCCAAGCCGGGGCCCAGTACATCAACCAGGCGCTGGGCTCCTTCACCGGACAGCTCGGCAGCAGCTCCGGCGGCATCGGCTCCCTCCTGTCGGGCGGAAGCCTGAGCGGCCTCACGGGCGGCGGCCTCAATCTGCGGTTCGGAACGGGCCCAGGCGACGGCGGCCTCAACTCCGTGAACATGCTGNNNNACCGGCGGCGGCGGCGCGTCCTCCGGCTCCGCCACGGGCGGGTACCGGGATCTCCTGAGGTGAGGTCCGCCCACGCCATAGGCCTGCTGCCGATCCTGCTGGCGGCCCAGGCCGTCGCGGCTCCGCAGCCCGTCCCGCTCAAGGACGACCGGACCGCGCGCGAGCGGCCGACCGCCGAGGTCCTGATGTCGCGCGAGATCGGCGCCGTCCCGGGCGCCCATGTCGAGACCGCGATGGTCGACGTGGACGGAGACGGCGTCGGCGAGGTGGTGGTGCGCATCGTTCATGGCAGCACCTGCGACGGCTCGCGCCAGTTCTGCCGCACGGCGGTCTTCCGCCACGACGGCCGCACGTGGCGCCGCGTCCTGGACGTGCCCGCGAAGTCCCTCGCCCTCGGCGACGCCGACGCGCGCGGCCAGCGCCCGCTCATCATCGACGGCGACGAGGTGCGGACGCTGAAGTCCGGCACGTTCCGCGTCGACGCCGCGGCCTCCGGCGCCACGAAGGTGCGGTTCGCCCCGTCGGTCGGAGCGAAGGCCCGCGAGATCGCGGCCTCGTTCGGGCCCGGCGCCGTCCGGCTGCTTGACGGGAAGGCCGACCTCAAGGTCTCCGCAGGGGTCGCCGAGCTCGATGCGAAGAGCGGCGCCCAGGCGGTCTATCGCCTGGAGGGATCCGTCGCGTGCGGCCTCGTGGGCTGCCCGGTCCGGACCGTCGTCCGCAAGGGCGGTCGGGACGTGGTCGTCCTCGAAGGCTTCGCCAAGGGCGACGTCTGGGTGATGGGCAGCGGCCGGGACGGAGTGCGCGCCATGGTCCTCGACAGCGCCGTCGGGCCGGTGGCCTACGCGTTCGACGGCCGTCGATACGTCGCGGACGGGCCGAGGAGATGACCATGAGACTTCTCCTGGCGACGCTCGCCGTCTCGGTGGCCCTGCCGCTCGCGCCCGCGATGGCCGACGACTTCGGGGTGCGGCTCTGCTCGGCCGTGTCATGCTCGGCCGACGCCGAACAGGCGGCGATCGCGCCGACCTGGAACGCTCTGACGGCCATGGGAACCAACCAGCTCCTCGGGGCGACCTTCCTCGACGTGCCGGTCGATCCGGCCGCCCTGGTGGCGGGTGCGATCGTCGTCGGCCCGGTCGAGATGGATCGGGTCATGAGGGGCGGCTCCATGGATCCGGGCCTGGCCTCCGTGGTCAAGACGGCGATGGGATCCGTGGCCGGCGTCGACATCAGCGCGGAGATCGGGAAGACGGACACGTCGTTCCAGGCGGCGTCCTACGATCCGAATGCGGCCTTCGCAGCCTCCGGGGCCGGCTCGTCGAGCTCCGGATCGCCGCTGTCGTCGATCCCGGGGCTGTCCAACCTCGCCTCGTCGTCCGGCATGTCGTCCTCGGGCATGTCGTCCTCGGGCACGTCCTCGATGAACACGGACGGGGATTCGCCGCCCGGATGCGACTCGCGCGTGTCGCAGATGGTCGTCCAGGCGGCGTCGAAGTACGTCGAGGACATGGACCAGATCAGCCGGTCCGACATGGGCTTCACGCGGAAGGACGGCAGAGGGGCGCAGCCGTCCTACGAGAGCGAGGTCGGCAGCAAGAAGCCCTTCATGAGCAACGGCAGCCTGGGCGGCCTCTCGTGCCTGTCCAACCTGTTCTCGCAGGCGAAGGTGCTCGACAACCTCTTCCGTCCCCCGACCATGCAGAGCCTGATGAACCAGGTCCAGAACCTGACCTGCGGCGCGGCACTGTCCGCGATCGGTCAGGCGAACCAAGCGATCAGCCGCAGCTTCTTCTCGACGGCGAGCATGGGCGGCTTCTTTCCGGGCGCGTTCCTCAACTCGATGGGAGGCGGCCTGAACGGCGCCTCCGGCGGCGGCGGGCTCGGCGGCTTCCAGATCCCCGCGCTGACCTCGATCATGGGTTCATCCGGGTCGAACTACGGCACCAGTTCCGGTCAGACCAACGGCGGCTACGGCGCGCTGTTCGGTCGACGCTGACGGAGACGCGACATGGCGAAGAAGCTCCACCTCCCCCTCGCGGCTCTTGCGGCCACCGCGGCCGCTGCCCTGCTCCACCCGGCGCCGGCGCGCGCCGAGATCACCTGCTGCGTCGGCTACTACGACCACAAGAACGCGGACGGGAACCGGGATCAGGTCATCGACAGCTTCACGAAGCAGATCAACGCCATGCAGCTGGCGATCATCGAGGCCATGCGTCTCGGGACGGGGCAGCTGACGGGCAATCTCCGCGAGCAGTCCACGGCCCGGGCCAACATGGCGGACGTGCAGGACGACCGGAACGTCGTCGGCAACATCGAGAAGGCCCGCCTGGACGCCATCCGCGAGGCCGCCTCCGGCGCGACGAGCTGCAACGTCATCACCTCGGCCGCCGGCGGCACGCTGGGGGCCGCTATCAACCAGTCGGTTGCCGCGCAGGCGAAGGACATCTCCAACTTCAACCTCGGCCGGAACGGGATGCCGAGCGCGGAAGGGACCGACAAGGGCATCAAGGCCCGCATCGACCTCCACTGCTCCAAGTACGCCTCGCCGGCGGACGTCTCGTCGGGGATGTGCACCGGGGGCGGCAGTTCGCAGATGCCGGACGCCAACCAGGACATCGCGCAGTCGCTCTGGTTCTCCGAGGACGGCACGACGCGCACGCTCTCGAAGGATCGCGCCGACGCGGCGCGCGCCTACATCATCAACGCCATCGCGCCGGTCCCGCTGGGCGGCCTGCCGGAGAACGCGGCCCGGACGAGCGCCGGCCGCGAAGCCGCCGCGGCACGCATGGAGGTCGCGGCGCGCGACTCGGTGCCGGCCGCGATCCTCGCCGATCAGCTCGCCCGCCGCGAGGGCAAGTTCGGCAGCAGCACCGCCAACGCCACCGGCGGCACCGTCGAGAAGTGGGCGAAGGAGACGGCCCAGCGCGTCGTCGGCTACTCCAGCACCCAGTTCCCGAACGGCGTCTCCTGGCTCGACTACTTCGAGCTGCGGTCGAAGGGCTTCTTCTTCGACACGACCCAGAACGTCGCCACCCAGGGCTCGTCCGCCGGACAGGCCATCAAGGACATGGGCCTCGCCGTCCAGTGGATGGCCTACCAGAACTACGAGATCTGGTCGCAGCTCGAGAAGACCAACGCGACTCTTGCGGCGATGTTGTCTATCCAACAGGAGCAGGCGACCGGAAGGTCCAGGACGCTCCGCTAACGAAGGAATGGGCAGCCGCCATGGGCTTCGGGAAAAGCAACGCTCTCTTCGACGAGGATCCGGACGACGGCCCGGAGGACGACGCCGTCCAGCCCTTCGTTCCGCCCGGTCCTTCGGAAGCAATCGAATTCGCCGCCGACGGGGCCGGATCGCCGGCGGAGACCGTCTCCTTCGTCGCGCCCGATCTCCCGCCGGCCGCGAACGACGAAGGGGCGGCCGTCCTCCATCTCGCCGATCCGTCGGCCGGCTCGCTTGAGGAGCGCCTCGGCGAGATCCTCGCGCAGCAGGCGGAGTCGACCCTGCCGGCCGCCGACGCCGCCCCCGCCATCCCGCGTTCCGCATTCACCGTGCGTCCTCCGACGCCGGGTGCCGCGTCGGAGCCCCCCTCCCCCACCGGCGGCGAACCCCGTGCGTCCCCGGTCCACGAGGCCCCGGCGGCCGAGCAGGCGCCCGGCCCCGAGCGGGAGGATCTCGGCCTCACGCCCGATCAGCAGCGGCTGTTCGACAGCCTCGGCGACGAGGAGCGCGAGGAGATCAAGCATCGGCTTCGGACGGAGCGCGAGCGGCTGGAGGCAGACCGGCGCAGGCTCGAGATGGAGCGCAAGCGCGCCGAAGCGGCGCCGCCCGTCACGGGGCTGGCGATGCTGGCCCACGCCCTGCTCCCCCGCCGCAACACCCTGGAGCGCCGCGAGAGCGACTTCCGCAGCCGCGAGGCCTTCCTGCAGTCCGGCTACGTGGGCGAGAACTACCTGCGCCTGAAGCAGCGGGACTTCCTCCGGACGGCCACCGAGCTCGCCGCACGGCAGGCCACGCTCGCGCAAGCCGTGAATTCGTACAACGCGGCCTTCGGCGCGACCGAACCCGGTCGGCGATACCTCGACAAGGTCGAGCGGCTCGTCGCCGGCGGCATGCAGCGCGACGCGGCCCAGGCGTTCGTCCGGGAGGGCAACGTCGTCGGGGCCAAGGAGGACGCGGCTGAGGCCGCCAAGGATCCGCGCGTGGCCGCAGCCCGTGCCGCCATGTACGACTCCGCCGCTCAGCTCGAGGCGTCGGCGGGCAAGTTCGGGGCGGACTACCAGCTGCTGCAGAAGAACTTCCCCGAGCAGATCTCCCGCGAGGGGGCCGGGGATGTCGTCAAGGCGTTCGACCGGATCGCCAGGGAGACGCCGAAGCCGGTGGCGGAGCCGGGCGTCGAACCCGATCGGACGCTGGAAAAGCGCCTCGCCAAGATGGCCGACGGGATCAAGGCCCTTGTCGAGGCCATCTCCAAGATGATCCAGTCCGTGTTGCGTCCGAAAGGCTGACCTCCGCCGTGCCAGACCTCTTCGTCATCGAAGCTCCCGGAAAGGCCAAGCTCCTCGAGGGCATCCTCCGGGAGCTGCGCATCGACGCGAAGGTCCAGGCCACGCGCGGGCACTTCATGTCGATGCCGGGCAAGCTCAAGCCGCTCGGCATCGACCGGCGGATGCGCGAATTCATGCGCGTTCCGTCGAATCCCGAGGTCTTCATGCGGCTCCGCGACATGGCGCGCGAGGCCGACAATCTCCTGATCGCCACCGACGCCGACCAGGAAGGCGACGTCATCGCCTGGGACGTGCACGAGGCGACGCGCGACATCCACCCCTCCCCCCGTCGGGTGAAGCTCAAGGGGATGGACCACGCACCGATCCGCGAGGCGATCGCCGCCGCCGGGCCGGTCGAGAAGGCTGCAGCCGTTCCCGGCCGCGCGCGCGGGATCCTCGACCGGATGATCGGCGGCGTCTTCGGATCGCCCCAGGTGCCCGCAGGACGGGTCTCCACGGCCATTCTCGGGCTCGTCGCGTCCGGACAGCCTTCTGTCCTCAGGATCCGCCTGGCGGCCCCCGCAAAGGACCGGAGGCGCCCCTGGATCGCGGAGTTCGATCTCGCCGCACCGCTCGACGCGAAGACGGCGGAGCGGCTGGTCGCCCTGGACCTCCCTCCCCTCGGATCCACCGGCGATCCGAAGCCGCATGCGACCCGTCCCGGTCACACCGGGGACATCATGGTCCGTGCCGGCGACCGCCTGGACATGTCTCCGGCCGAGGCGTCGCAGAGCATGCAGCGCCTGTACGAGGCGGGACGCATGTCGTATCCGCGCGCCGGATCCCGGGGCGTGACGCCCGAGACGGCGAAGGTCATCGCCGACATCTTCCGGAAGAGCGGCTGGTCACAGGTCAAGACCGAGAACTATGCCCTCAAGAAGGAGGGCGACACGCACGACGCCCCGCATCCGATCGGCAGCGTCGACCCGAGGTTGAAGCCGGAACGGCTGGGGGCCGACGACGGCGTGCGTACCCTCGTGGCGGCCGATCTCCTGAAGGCCGGCATGGAGCACAGTCGCGAGACCGCCTTCGCCGCCGACCTCGCCCCGTTCCTGCGCGCGCAGGGCATCCCGGGCGAGGCGGCCGACTTCATCGCCGGCCTCAGGCCGGACGCGAACCGCACGATGGTCACGTGGTACCGCGAGCATGGGCCAGCCTACCCGGGCCAGGACACCTGGGCCCGGTCCTGCATCGAGAGGCGCCGCCCCGATACCGTGCTGCTGGAGGCCGTCGTGAAGGCAGGCCTCGGCCGGCCGTCGACTTGGCCCCGCCACGTCGCGAACTTCATGGAACGGGGCCTCGCGAACGAGGACCTGAAGCTGACGCCCAAAGGCCGCGCCTGGGTGGAGGGCAGCTTCCCTCCCCTGCTGGACCCCCGCCTCTCGGCCGCGATCGAGGTCGCCTGCGAGCGCGTCGATCCCTCTCTCTTCGACGATCCGGAGCGGGAGCCCTGGGAGGTCATGGTCGATCAGATCGTCAACCTGCTTCCGCCGACGGTCCGGGATCCGATCCGGGATGCGATTGCCCACGAGCCGCCGCGGAGCAGGATCGATTGGGTCGAGAAGCTCGACGCCCGGCCGGATCTGGTCGAGCGCCTCACCCAGTACGTCAACAGACCCGAGTACGCTCCGGATCTCTGACGTCCCACACCGTCATTCGGCAGCCAGTCTCGTGGGCTCCCGACCGGACGAAAGGTTGGCGACGTACTGCCTGTAGAGATCCGGCAGGTGGGCTAGAACGTGCTCCAGGAAGGCGGGCTCGCTGATCACGAGGCTATCGCCCTTCCGGCTGGTCCGTCGTGCGGCGATCGCGCGTCCGCCATCGACCTTGATTTCCTGGACGCGCCTTTCCTGCCGCTCCACGACGGCTTGATAGGCGGCTTCGAAGCGCGCGTCGGTCGCGCGCCCCTTCGAAGCCGCTCTGGTGGCCGCCTCGATGGCCGCCCGGGCGAGTTCGGGAGTGCCGACGGCTTCGGCCAGGGACCCCCAGCGCGGCCTTCCGATCTTCGGAGCCCTGCCGATCGCCAGGATCAGATCATCCGGCAGCATCTTCGCGATCTTCAGCATCTTGTAGACCGCGGTCTCCTCCGAGTTGATCGCGGACACCACGACGCTCGTCGCGTACTTCTCCTTCAGCTTCGCGACGAAACGGGCCTGCTCGATGTAGCTGAGATCCTGTCGAGCCGTGTTCTCCTGGCCCTGTGCCACGGCCATCTGCTCGTCGGTCAGATCGACGATGATGGCCCGGACCTCGATGCCCAGGCCCTGGCAGACCTGCTGCCGACGATTGCCGAAGGCGATCTGGTAGCGTCCGGGCTCAGTGGGGTGGGGGCGTGCCAGGATCGGGCTCCGCTGCCCATGCTCCTTGATGGAGGAGATCAGATCGCCGACGTCGTTGTCAATCCGGTCCCTGATGGGCGACGGATCGAACAGGTCCGGGTCCAGGCAGACCACCTGCTGCCCGTTGCGCAGGATCTCCTCCAGATGGGCGCGCTTCGTCGAATCCTCCTCCAGGAGGGCGATGCTCGCGGCCATGTCCCTCACGGCACCGACCCGGCTGACCGACGGTGCCGACGGCTCGCCCTGGCCGGGTGCCGCCGCTCGGCCGTCGGCGGGCGCACCCTCCAGAGCGGCATCGTCGAAGTCCAGAAGACCTCTGCGGGACCTGCTCATCAGTTCCTCCCCCAGGCCGCGTTGATGAGACCTTCGATCTCGCTGTTGACCGCCAGAAGGCTCTCCATGGCCCGGTCGTAGGTGGAGCGGGTGAACTTCTCGCGAGGAACCTCGAAGATGGTCTGTTTGGTCAGGTTCGCATCCGCCACCGCGGTCGTCTTGAGCATGGGGTTCTTCATGACGTGGTAGCCGAACATCGCGCGCATGAGGTTCAGCATGTCGTTCTGAGGGGCGTCGCCGGGCTCGTAACGGGTGACCAGATACCGCGAGAAGTCCAGGTTCAGCTTGACCCCGCGCTCCGCCACGATGCGCATGTAGTCGGACGTCATCAGGAGGAACTGGGCCATGCTCATGACGTCGACCATCGCAGGATGGACGGTGATGAGGAGCGAGGTCGCTGCGGAAAGCGCGGCCATGGTCAGGTAGCCCATTTGAGGCGGGCAATCGATCACGACGACGTCGTAGTCGTTCTCGACCTCTCGGATGGCCTTCTGCAGGCGGAGGTAGAACTGGGTCTCGCCGGTGTTGCGCCCGCTCTGGCGCGCCATGAGATCCTTGGGGACCTCGTGCTCGAAGTCCTGGATGTCGATGTTGCCGGGGACGAGATCCAGGCCTTCGAAGTACGTCTTCCGCACGAGCTCGGCCATCGGCCGCCGCTGGGTGCCGTAGCGGATTGCGCTGTGCAGCGACGCGTTCTCCGCGACGTCCAGCTCGGGCTGCAGGCCGTGAAGGGCCGTGAACGAGGCCTGTGGATCGAGATCGAGGCCAAGGACCCGATAGCCCCGCAGCGCAAGATACTGGGCGAGATGCGAGGCCGTCGTCGTCTTGCCGGATCCACCCTTGAAGTTGGTGACGCAGATGACCTGCAGGTGTTCGCCGGGCGTCCTGTGGCGCACGTAGCGGCGGCCTTCCTTGCCGTTCTGGTCGAGGAGCGTACGTATCTCGTTCATCTCGCGGACCGTGAACGATCGGCGTCCGAGATTGTCCGTCGCGGGACGCGGCATGCGGCCGTCGAGGTCGAGCTTCCGCAGGTAGCTGGGATCCACCCCGATGAACGAGGCAGCCTCCGGGGAGGAGAACGTGCGAAGGGTCTTCGACGCGTCCGGCGGGTACATCTTCTGCCGCAGCAGCTTCAGGCGGGCGGTGAGCTTCTGGGCCTGACCTCCCAGGAGCGCATCGAGCGTCTGTGTCTCGCGCGTCGATGAGGCATGCGGAACTGCGGGAGAAGCGGCTCCGGTCGAAGCTTCGCCCTCCAGGGCAACTTCGGTGGTGTGCTCCTGGTCCGCCACGCGGCTCGGAAGAGTGTCCATCGGAAATCCCTTGTCACGCGTGACAAGCTCGAATCGGGCTTGTCCGCGTTCCAACGATCGGCCGCTGGAGTTAACGAGCCTTTAAGATCGCCGGCACAGGGGCCCGAAAAACCTGCTTCGGCCGCGATTTCCGCCATTCCGTCCCCTAGACCGGCCGCACGATCCTGACAGCTGTCAGGTCTGGGCCGGCGAGGAGG
>FRDC01004412.1_pt1 | contig 14561 bp, 21 predicted proteins | sample 1106171 | NCBI WGS metagenome assembly FRDC01 (sample SAMEA3930566, study PRJEB13176) | freshwater metagenome | biome: Drinking water system; feature: drinking water; material: water | place: Singapore | collected 2014-12-20 | reverse complement strand
AAAAGAGTGTGGCCGTTCCATCTACAACTAATACTAATTATGATGTATTTATGAGAGACAGTGATCAAGCTCTACAAACAGTAGCTTGGACTAATAATACAACTAGGGCTTCCAACATTGTTTTATTTGAGGGAGTATATGTAAGACATGGGCAAGCGAACTGGCGCTATCTAGGCACTATCAGAACTACTGGAAGCAGTGGNNGCAGTGTGAAGATTCTACTTCCAGAAGATTTGTCTGGAATATGTATAACAGAATTACTCGTAGGCTGTCTTGCTCTGATAGTACAGATTCTTGGACGCAAACAAATGATGGAGTTTTTGAAGAGGCTCGGGGGCAGTCAGCAGATGGTACATCTCGCGTAGCTTTAATCATAGGCATAGAAGAGGATATAGTTAATTTTATAAATGTAATAAGCGGCTATCTTACCTTGGTCTATCTCACAGCAGGCATAGGAATTGATAGTTCGACTGTTACGTCTGGTTACAGCAATCCTCAAACATTTAATTTTAACCAAATATTTCCATGTACCTCTATTTATAAGGGTTTTACCGGAATAGGATATCACACTATAAGACGATTAACTCTTGCAAATACAGGATGTACTTGGTATGGAGATGCTGGAAATAGTGCTGTTCTTTCTGGCATGATGGGAGAAATAAAAGGATAAAAATGAAACTCTATTATTTGGATTGCTATCTAAAGTATTTAGGTTGGACTAAGAGATATAAAAGACTGGAAGAAAAAGAGGGAGTAGTGGATATTATTCCCTCTGAGACATGTACAGAAGAAGATCTTAAACAACTTAATGATCTAAAAGATTCTTATAATTGGGAAAAACCTGATTGGTGGATGCCCCAAGTTAAGGAATTTAGAATAGCTGTTTTCAATAGTTTGCCCGCGGAAGGCAAAGTGCTCTTAGCTCCAGTCCTTATGTCTCTTACTGATGAATTTATATCCAATCCATCAAGTATGCAAGCCTATTGGGGCGCATTAGTAGAAATGAGCCCTCAGTGGCTTGATGAAAAGGTTATTGGGGATGTCCTACATGCAGCACAAAAATTTAATATACCACTTATATCTGAGGGAAAATGATTAAAATTAGACTGTGGGTTAGAAAATTTCTCTTCAACTTAATTAAAGAAGATATTCAATTGATGATTGATGGCGACAAACCTCCTCAACCTATCAAACTAGAATGGACTAAGCCCCTTATAGATTTCCCTAAGGCTACTAAAGTGATAAGCTGGCAAGCCCATCCCTCTTTACCAGATCGTCTTCTTGTAGTATACGAGAGACCAGATGGAAGGCGCATGAAAGAAACAGTAAAACCACAACAAGAAGGGGATAGCTGGCGCCCCATGGACGAATATCTCCTCTCCTTACCTCAAGCTAGACTCTAGTAGCTAAAATTCCCTCTAGTTTCTATTTAGAGGGAAAGTTGTGTCAGAGAAATTAGATCTTAAATCAGCAATAGAAGTAGCAGTTTCTAAGGAAATTGATGCTCCAGATGAAGTATCAGGGCTAGTCCTCCATACTTTCGGACACACCTTTAAACAAGAAGCTGAGCTTAACGAGAAGAAAGCCTCTACAGAAAAGGATTTGGCGCCGTCTGCTGAAGAAATGCAGATGATCAACGCTTCAGCCCCAATAGAACAAGACCCTGAGAATTGGTATGTTTTTAGAAAAGTTAATGTTACCGGGCCTCTCCAGGAAGTAGATTCCCATGGAGATGTGTTTACCCTTCAAGCTGCCAAAACAATGGCATCTCAAGTTACTCCTTATGAAGCGTCTCCCATCATCACAGATCACTGGCACGATTTGGGAGATCGTCCTCCGGTTGGAAAAGCTATCTCAGCAAAAGCAACTAATAGAGGTCTTTTGGAGACCTGGGCAATTCCTAAGGAAGACTATAATGCACCTATAGTAAAGGGAATTCTTAATGGAACTGTCAATAAGATTAGTATTGGCGCCTTTATAGATCCTAAGGATAAAATCTGTAATTCTTGTGGCACTAAGTCCATCTATGATTCTTCTTGTCCTCATATTCCTAACAGGAAAGACGAGAAGGGAGAGCTTACTACTGTTACGATTAAAGATATTAAGCGCTATGCTGAGCGTTCTCTAGTTAATATTCCAGCTCGTAAAGGAACTGGGGTACTGGCGCCAATGGCACAAGAATCTGGATTTAAATCTGATTCTCTATTAGATATTAACCTTCAGCTTAGCCCAGCGTCTGTAGAGAAGCTCAGTAAGGTTATGGAAGAACTAGGGCAGGATTCTGAAATAGCTGAATCCCAATCTGCCCCTGAAGATACAATACCTCCTGTTATTAACGAGGATAGTATAGTGGCAGAAAAAGAAGTACAGGAACAAGAAGCCCCTGCGGTCGAAGAAACTACTGAAGTAGTTGAAGAGGCTGGCGCCACTGCTCCTGAAGAAGTTCAGGAAGAAGTTAAATCCGTAGAAGTTCCAGTAGTCAAGGAAATTGAACTGGAAGTACTTACAAAATCTTTTGCAGAATCTCTCAATCTGGAAGCTACCAATAAGGCTGTAGCCGAAACTAACGAGAAGATTTCTAAGTTCCTTGAAGCTCAAGAAAAACAAGCTGAAGACATTCAAACTGTTAAGGATGTTCTCAAGGCGCTTATCGAAACCGTTGATAAGGCTGTAAAGCTTTCCAACGAAGAAACTCTAGAAAAAATTCTTGAAGTTGCAAGTCAACTTAAAGATAGTGTTGAGGCTCAAAAGGCGGCTGCGCCAAAACTGCCCACCAACATGAATGACATGGTAGATCTTTTGGCTAAGAGGAGCTAAATAAACAATGGTTGAACTTAATGATGTAGTGGATCAATTGTCCAATAAAGGCGCAGATGCCGCTGCTGTCCAAAAAGACCAGAGCGTCCTCTATAGACCTTGGAAGCAAGAGCTTCTGGAAGCCTGTGCAGGTAACTCCTTCGCAGCTGAAAAGCTCGGTAAGATGCTTCTGAAATCTAATATTTTCGAGGCTTGGGATGTGACGACTACTGACCTCGGGCCAGTAAGAATTGATTCTCTTTTCCCCACCATTAACTTGGTAGAAAACAGAGACCATCCATTCCTTAATGTTCTGAGAAGTAAGCCCCGCTTCCGCGCAACTGACTATTCTATTAGAATTGTCGAAGAAAACGCTGGAACTGATATCCTTCCGTTCTTCAATCTTGATGGCGCCATGCCTGCTGTAGTTGATACTGCTCTGTCAGCCCGCTACAACACCTTGGGTGCCGTAGGTCAAGCAGTTAAAGTAAGTTGGATGGCTTCTGAACTTGCTCAGCAAGGACCTTACAACAGAGATGAAGATGCTGCTCAGTTGAGAGCTGCTATGAATCGTCTGGATCGCTCTATGAACCAATACGCTTGGACTAATACTGAGCAGACTGGTGAGGGCGCTGGACAAGTTCCTCAGCCTGGTGGTTTCTACACTCGTTCGACAACTAACGTTAGTGACGTTGGCGGTGCTAACCTGACTGATGCCATTATCACTGATATGGTCAATGACCTTGGCGCCGTCTTCGGTTACAACGGCTTGGATGACATGGTTATGTGCATTCCACGTAATCAGCTGCCTATCATCAGAAGCTTGATGATCAACCGTTTCCCTGGAACCACTTCCCTTACGAAGTTGGCTTATGACGATATCCTGAAGGCTAAACAGGCTGCTTACGGTTATCCGATTGATGCCATCTACGAAGATAACAATGGTAAGATCATCCCGATGTTTGTTGACGATCAGTTGGCGCAAGACGTAGCGATTCTCTTCCGTGCTAAATATCCGGCACTGGCGGGCTTCCAATGGAGAGGCACCTTCGGGCCGCATTTGGTTCAATTGCCTATCGCTCTGTTCACGTCTTACGCAGTGCTCTTCGATATCATGAGTATCGTGGACCCGTTGACTGTCAGCAGATCGACTCGGACTTCTGTGGGGTCATAGAACCAAACAGGCACTTGGTTTCAAGAATTTAAAGAGTAGGTACTTAACCTACTCTTTATTTTTTATACTTATCTTTATACGGAGTGCTAAAAATCCTATCGCCGTCCCAACCCCTATTATGTCTAGAGTAGACTGTAGTATAAGGAAGATCTGAACCTAGATGGTGGTAAAGTTCTGACAAAGACCATCTCTCCCCTTGGTAGGTGGTGTATAGCGTATTGCTTTTGTTGAATGCTTGGCACTGCCTGGTTGTCCAGCGGCAGTTCTCAGGGCAATAATTTCCAGTCACATCTATCCTATCTAGAGTAAGATTATGATCATAGTTATGCTCTATAGACCAGTTAAAGAACGACCAAAAGTCTTCATACCATTCATTACAAACTCTCACACCCTTTTCTCGGTAGTCGCGCACTCCTACGGTTCTACACCTTCGTTTCATGCCTAACCAAATTTTACGGAGCCTCTTTTTTCTTTTCCCATCAGACATACGCAGACTGGCGCCAACTCGCTTCATAGTACATTGCTTACAGGCTGTGACCCCCTTCATAATAGTGCGGTGAGAGATTATATACTCTTTTCCACAACTACAAGCAGCCCAGAAAAATTGGTCTGGGTTATACTTGTTCTTTATATAGTCTGGAGGGGCTATGGGATAAAGAATAGATATTTCCCCAAGCTGGGCGCCAGTCCAGTTCTTCCTTCTTTCACTGATAGGAGCTTCTTTAGGGCGCTCCATACTAACGGTTGGAGGTTTAGATTCTAATTTCTTAATGCTTCCACCTTTACGTTTACACCCATAAGGGATAGAGAACGCCTCTTCTAGACTCCAACCGCTCCTAAATCTATTGGATATTACAGAGTAGGATACTAGGCGAGGCTCAGCATAATAATATTGAGCTAAGGAGACCCGCTCACCATTAATTTCTATATAATAGGTGTTTCTCTTATTATAATTCTGCTCCACAGGCAAAACCCAACGGCAATTCTCAGGAGAGTAGGGTCCGTCTACATCAATACGGTCTAAGGATAGCGCCTCTTCATAATGATGTGCTAATGACCATTCAAAGAATGGAATGAAATCTAGCCATGCGTCACAAACTGAAATACCTCTAATCCCATGAGTAAGTGTCCCATGTTCTGAGGAGCACCGCACTTTTATATTTTTCCAAATACGGTAAAGCCTTGAATAGCACTGTCCATGAGGAGTTAAGAATTTCTCTATTCTTAATTTATGGGCACAATCTACACAGGCTGTGGCGCCTCTTTCACTTGGATCAGATCGTTTAGGACGTTTGAGAGTTCTACTACTTACTGCATATTCCTTTCCACAGGAACATTGTGCCCAGTAATATTGATTTCTATTAGTTTTTCCTACGTGTTCAGGAGTTGCTATAGGATAGAGAATTGTAATTTCTCCCACTTTGGCGCCTGACATGTTATCGAAAGATTTCTTCTTATTACTAACATCAAGAGGTTCTGGTCTACTCACTAAATTGATCCTTTAATTGCTACTGTTAATATTCTATCATAGCTTTTAGGACATTAAGGTAAAGGATTCAGGTCTGCTAAACTAACCTTTAGTTGCAACTTTTTTAGAAGGAATTTTATGGTTAAAGATAAAGCAGGTGAACTGTTCGACAGAGAAGGTAATCAGATCTATAGGTTCAGAACACCTTATGGAACTAGTATGAATGATGGTAAGCGCCTGGGCAACCCTCTTGTTATTTATGCTCCAGATAGAGATCCTGAGTATGCAGAGCTTTTGAGAAAGGGACGTAATAAAGAACTGGGAGAGCTTCCTGGCGGCTTGGGCTTTGTTCTTGGCGAATCTAAGCATACCACTGAAATGCTTGATAGATCAGTAGTTGCTGTAGCTGATGATGATGGGACTATTGATACTATTGATAGGGATGTGGCGCTCTATATAGCTGCTAAATTCCCTCTGGCTAAGTTGGACCGAGGCTCCGATCAATCTCTCCTGGACGAACTCGCTAATGTTAAGAAAGCAGATAACAAGACTCGTGCAGAACGCGCCAGAGATATCTCTATGCAGAAGCAAAGCCGCAAAGAGATGGCAGAAAAGAATGCTAAGGACAAGCTTAAGCAAATGGAATCTAAGGCTTAAGATTAACTTTCTCTAATCTATAAGGAGAGTTCTTAAGGGGACTCTCTTTTTATGTTATGATCTAAATATGGAAGATTTTATTAGTGTTAATAAGTTCAGAAAGGATTATTTAGGGTTGCCAAGCAATTACGGTAATATTAGTGCCTCTGGAGGTGGAGGAGGCGCCGGTAGTGGTTACACACTATGCTACGTCTCCAGCTCTATAATAGTATCTCCAGGTTTAACTATTAATGCTGGCGCCGCACTTAGCTATCCCGCCAGTGGATGCTATATTACAGCTTCTAAGGAGAAGGACGTGGAAACGAAAGAAGAATATAAGTTGAGAATTACTAAGGCTAAAGCAGAGAAGGATTTGAAGAATCTTGAGACTTTCCTCACTAGTCTTAAGAGTGCTGTAAATAAAGGGCAGACCTCCTTTAAACTGTTTAATATGGAATTAGAAGATGGTATGGCGGCATCCTTCAATAGCGCCGCTCAGGACCTTTTCAACTTCGTTACTGTAGGTGTAGGAGATAATCCATCTCAAGATGGAAGTTCTCAGTTCCTTAAGGTAACTATTAAGATCAGTGATTAGGCTTCTGATTACGGAAAATTTAGTCTTTAGCGCCTTCCCGTACAGTAAGATTTCGCAACACACTTGGGATATTCAGAGATATACTTACCGGACGGGAAGATCTAAAGATAATTTGACTTCTAGAGAAAAAGAGTTACTATCGAGATATGAGGCGGCGCCTTCTAAAGTGTATTTTCTTCCAGGGAGCTACAAACTATCGTGAAAGACCTTAATATAGACGACCTCCTTAAGATTATTAATAAGGATTTTACTGGCATTTTGGGAGAACATAGATTCCCTGATGAAGCTCTAAATGAACTAATCAGACGAGCCAGAGCTTATGATCGTCTTATTAAGGAATCTCCTATTACGAAGACTACATGGAAACATTAGCCAAACAGCTATTTGGCGCCTACTATGAGTATAAAAGACTTAAAGAAGGCGTTCTCTGGGACTTTATAGAGAATACCTTTGGAGCTGGCGCCGTTGATAATCATAGCTTCGATCCTTATGATAATTCTTTAGAGCTTTATAATGTAACAGTAGGATGGGCGCCATCTCAAGATCAACTAGATAAAACAGCAGAATTTGGCTTCCAGATTCTCTTTGTTAACTATGAAGACAAGACCGCTAGACACTACAGACCTCCATCGGACAAGTGGGGAGCCTGTACTTGTAAGCCTGGACCTTTAAATGACTAAACAAGACTATAGTGCTCAACCACTAATAGATGGCGTTCTTATACAGGACCTCAAGGTTAACTGGACTGAGGATGGCAGTTTTACTGAACTGATGAGGTTTGGAGCTGGCGCCAAGGGCTTCATGCCTTTTTACATGTGGGCTATAAGCAAGTGGGCGCCAGGTCTTGAGATAGACAGGATTGATAACGATAAAGGCTATTCTCCCGAGAATTGCCATTTTGTGACCCACACTGAGAATATCAACAATAACAGTTTAACTCACCAGTATTTGGTAAATGGTATTGAAATTATCAGTAGAAAGGAACTAATTAGACGATTTGCTGCCTGTAGTAGATTTCAGGTAGATCGTCGTCTGGCTGCTGGTTTAAGCTTATTGGAGGCTTTAGTTACTCCACTCAAGACTGAAAAGAAGCGAAAAACTCCTTTAGAGATGCTAGAAAGTGTAGAAATCATTTCTTCTCCAGAGCCTCCTTCCATTAAATATATGTCTGAAGCACAGCAAAAAGCTTACTATAGTAAAAGGAGTGTAGGATAATACGAGCCGTAATCTCAATAACCACCCCATTCATCTTCTCTATGTAGTAGAACAGTTTTTTAACCCAGAGGATCCTGATGAAATCAGAGAACCGTGGGATATGCTAGAATAAGAGCTGTATTAGCTCTTAGGATTCTAGATGTCTGTTTACAAGTTTACAATTAATCAAGGCACTACCTGGAAGCTAATAGTTGTTTGGAAAGATTCTACTGGCGCCGTCGTACCTATTACTGGCTACTCTGCCAAGATACAATTTCGTAAATTTCCACAAGATAGCTTAGTACTTTACGAGATGAGTACTACGAATGGTAAGATAGTCCTGGACGAACCCAACGGTAAACTGACCTGCACGGCCACTAAAGAGGAAACATCCTCATTTAAGTTCACAGGTGCTGTATTTGATGTACTTCTAACCTCTCCAGGAGGAGAGGCTACTCGTCTATTTAGTGGGTCTGTTACTATTGATCCGGCTATAACAAGATGAGCGACAACCAAATCACTGTCATTACAGAGGTATCTCAGGCACAGGTTACGGTTAATGCACAGCCAGTCACTATTAGCGAGACCGTGCATTCTGTGACTGTAGTAGAGTCTAGTAATGAAATCTCAATTGCTTACGGCTCTCCTGGCGCCCAAGGACCTCAAGGAGCACCAGGATCTGGGGCTACTAATTCTATAACAGCCGGGGAGAACCTCTCTGGACATAGGATTATTGCTATTTTAAATAATTTAGCCTATTTAGCTGATCCTACTAACTTATCTCACGGGTTAGTTACAATAGGGGTTGTAAGAGATGCCGTCTCAGTAGGCAATACAGCTATTTACTACCTAACTGGCGAGGTTAGCGGGGGCGCTTTTACTGCCAATACAGACTATTTTGTTGGTCTTAATGGCACTTTATCCACCACTCCTAGGGCTCCTGGAGCTACCTGGATGAAGAGAATTGGGACAGCTATAAGCTCTTCGATTTTGGTTATAGACCCAGATCCTGTGATATTACTATAATGAGGTAAAATTAATGGCCGGTAATAAATATCTACAAATAGGTTCTAGCGGAAGATCTCAAGAGGTTGTTTCCACGCAAACCTCTACGGGAGCAGGAGATGCTAACAAGATAGTTTCACTTAACGCTTTTGGAGTTATTGATGCTACTATGCTTCCTGAAAGCCCTACCTTTTCTGTAGTAGCTTCAGAAGATGTAGCTGCCGGGGATCTTATTAATCTTTGGAATGATACTGGAACTCTTAAAATGCGTAAGGCTGATAATACAAGTACAGCTAAAAGAGCAGACGGTTTTATAGAATCAGCAGTAACTACAGGAAACAATGGATCACCTACCATAGCTGGAGGTGTTTGCAGCGGTTTAACAGGTTTAACTTTGGGAGCAGATTACTTTTTAGGAACTTCTGGAGGTGTAACTACAACCCCTCCCACAGCCTCTGCGTCGATTGTTCAGTATGTCGGCAGGGCTAAATCTGCTACTGAATTAGTTTTTGTTCCTGGTGATGCTATTGAGAGAGCTTAATGACTATATGGAAACCTTTAATTATAGGTCCGAATGGACGTCTTATTGAAAAAGTAGGTCTGGCAGTGCCTGAGGGAGGATCTACAGGTCAGGTATTAGCTAAAAATAGTAATAGTGATTTTGATACTGAGTGGGTTGATGCTGGGGGTTCCGTGGCTGAGGCGCCTAGAGCTAAAAGAGTAGATTTTGTGTCAGATGTCCTATTTTATTTAGGAGAGGCTGATCCAGGCACTTTAGAGAGTGCCGCCTCCTGGAGGATTAAAAAAATTGATACAACTGATGATATTGTCATAACCTGGGCAGATGGAAATAATAATTATGACAATATTTGGGATAATAGGCTATCCCTTACATATTCTTAAGAGGGTTTGATGAGTAAAAGTAATACAACTGAGAATGATTATATAAAGTTTATTTTTCAGAATGTGGCTATGCCCTCTTATGGAAGTAATCTTTACTTATCTTTACATACAGCAGACCCTGGAGAGGCGGGAGACCAGACTACTAATGAAGCTACTTACACTTCATATGCCAGAGTAGCTGTTGCGAGAGATAATACTGGGTGGGTAGTTTCTGGGAATCAATCTAGTAATGATGACCTTTTACAATTTCCCCAATGTACTGGAGGTAGTGAAACTATTACTCATGTAGCTATTGGCACGGCTTCTTCAGGCGCTGGGCAAATATTATACAGCGGGGCATTAAATGCGTCTATAGCTGTAAGTAACCTGATTCAACCACAATTTTCAGCCGCAGCCTTACAGATTACAGAGGACTAATTAATGCCAGGTTTTTCAAGTTTAGATGACTTAGTAACAGAAATTACCACCAATGGTAAGTTTGATAGCATTTTCTTTCAAAAGACTTTTGCTAATGGCGCTACATCTGCTGCTGGAAGATGGCATGAAAGTTTTACTGCTACCGGGATTCCTGCTGCTGGGTCCTTTTCAGGAACAGCCGGGGTAGCTACTCAAATGAATAGAAGCACCACAGGTGCGCTTGATATAGGTGCTAACGTATCAACCGACCTTAGGTCTTTATTAACTATGCAGCTTTATACCGCAAGTACTGTTATTACTCCCGCAGTTGTAATGTTATGTGATTTTCTTTTATACTACCCTTCTTGTGTAGTAACAGGTACAGCTACTACCTTAAATAATACAGCTACACTGCCAAGATATACTGATGGGGTAGGAGTTACGTGTATAGTAGCTACACAAACTGCTCATGGTGCAGCATCTCCAGCACTAACTTTAAATTATAGAGATACAGGAGATGCAGATCAGGCAGCACCTTTTGCTATGACTTCCCCTGTCAACTCTGCCCCAATTTCCTTATTATACGCTTATAATGCTTCTCCTTTTGTACCCATGGCGGCGGAAGATGTAGGAATTAAGAGAATTAACAGCTATACTCTAGCTTCAGGCACTACAGGAACAGTAGCTTTTGTTCTAGTTAAGCCTTTAGCAGTTATACCTTTATTAGCAGCCAACACCGCCTCAGAAAGAGATTTTCTTAGTCAATTACCGAGTCTTCCTCGGATTCAAGATGACGCCTGTTTGGGATTTATTACTTTAATAGGTGGTGCTATGACAACTTCACAGTCTATTCAAGGTGTAATTGGCCACGGGTGGGGTTAAGTGCTGGTTCTTAATGGGAGTAATTTATATACTGCAAGAGTACGTTTAACTGGTAGTAATTTAATTTGTGCTCCTAGAACTTCATTTGGTATTTTTGCTAGGGATTCTACTATGCTGGGCGTTACAGGACTAGATAAAACTGCGTCTATTCCTCACGGATTACGTGGAGGCGTAGCTACGTCTATGGCGCGTACTGATGGGGGATTAGCTTCTTACTTGTCCGGTTCCGGTGCAACAACTACTGTAGGAGCAGACGCAATAGGGGATCTTGGCAGTTCTCTTACAGGTTCTGGAACAGTATCTTTTGGAAATTTAGCAGGAGGTAAAAATCTTGCTGCTTCTCTTACAGGAAGCGGAAGTATATCTAATGCCCCTTTACCTGCTTCTGGAAATATTGCTTGTTCTATTAGTATTGGCGCTCGCCCATCTGCCTTCGATATTGCGCAAGCTGTCTGGGAAGAGCTGTTAGCCGGGCATACAACGGCCGGAACCGCTGCCAAAACCCTAAAAGATAAGCTCTCTAGAAACGATTATATAGGGCTAAGCTAGAATAAAGGCTATATTGGCTTTGAGGTGCTGGCGCCGTGTATGTAAATAACTTTGTAAACTGCCTTAGCGCTGCCGCAGCCTCGGGGAATTTTTCAATCCAGCTCCAATCCCTTAACTGCTCCCCTAACATAACTTTAACCTTAGTAGCTACTGGGACTACAGCTGGGATGGCACCTGATGAGATAGCCCTCAATGCCGTTACACAATTTAATACAATCCTGATTCAAAATTCAGCTGAATACTTGAGCCCCAAGTTCTCTAGTCAGGTCCCTCAAGCTGCTTGGCGCGTGATTTGTACTGATCACATCATTACCTTCTTCTCGGAAAGCCAGTTTAGGCTTACCATTTCGGATAATGACACTGGCGCCAGCCTAGTAGCCACTCATGATCCTCTATTAGTCACGTATACAGATTTAGATAGTCTTGTGGCATTAATGAACATTGGCGCCAGCCTTACAGAAGCCCAAAAACTACTACTAATACAGCAAGTCTCTGGCTTAATAGTTAGTTACACTAATAACCTCATCGTCCAAGCAGGATATGTCCAGAGCTTCGTAGGCTATTACCAAAAGAGCTTCTTTCTTACGCTAGGGAACCCTATACAGAGTTTTGATATGCCGAGGGTGGCGCCACCGGGATTAAACTTTGGCTATCTGTGGTGGGACTTCGTAATCTTCCTGTACCAATGGAACCTAAATCCCATTACTGGGCAGTTGGATTTTATGAATAGCCAGAACCTCCTTAATATTATGGAGCCTTCCAGCCTCCAGAACCAAATCAAGATCTCGTATGTGGCCGGAGAATATCATATCCCTGCTCAAGTCCTGCTGGTAGCCGTTCAACTGATTAAGGCTATTATTAACGATCCTATTGGGGTTAAAAGTTTGAAAACTGGATCATTTTCCGTGAGCTATAAGGATAGGAGTGGGATTCAAGCCGCCTTGGCGCTCCTTGACTCTTATAGGCTCTAATGGGGAATCCTTATACGGCTGCGATCAACTTTTGGAAGTCCCAGCTTGGAATCATAGCTGGCGCTGATTACAGTTATTCTGTAATCAGACCTCCTTACACATCTGGAGATAATAGTGGAACCGTAGTAGCTATTGGCGTTAAGGCTCATGTAGAACCGTCTGGTCCTAATTGGGCGCAGGATAAGATACCTGATGCAGAGTTCTATGAGGTGTGCGCCAACCCCTCTTTATTCCAAAACGGAGATATCTTCAATTCCAATTCTGATATTCCCATAGTAACTGTTTTCTCTAGCGCCGAGGGTCAAGAATTCTTAGCCATTAAGACCGATAAGACTTGCCGAATAGAGGATATTGGTGTTAGCTGGACGGGGCTAAAGTTCGATTATATGAATAGCACCAGCGCCGGTCCTGATGATTTTTACAGAGAGCCCACCTCCTTCAATAGCTCCACCAGACGCATTATTATGTACGGAGTTCCAGGCATAATAGAAGGTATGAAGCTTATAGATGAAGATTCTGACTGGATCTGGGATATCTCTAAGGTCGATTATAAATTTAATTTGATGGTTTTATTCGTAGAGCAGCCCAATAGAACATGATTAATATTGCAGATGCAGTGGCGCAAGTCCTCCGTAACGACATTATCTCCGGTACGGCTAGTGGTTGGGTAGTAGCCTATCCTACTATGTTTAGTGCTGGCGCCAGCTCCGTTCCTCTTTGGATGTATACTTGCCTTAAAGATATATGGGCAATAGGAGTAGAAGGTGGCATCACTACAAGCCAGTGGCAGAATGAGTATGTGGTCTCCAGATTTGGGCTGGGGGAATCCCGTCCTAAGACTATTGATATCTCCTGTGTTCGGACAATAGACCAAGCAGATTGGCCAGCAGGTCTTCCTCAGTCCAATACTATTGGCGCCGAGGCTAATGAACTGCATATTTACCTTAAATACCCTAATGCTGTGCCAGAAGTAGCTTCAGAGATGTTAGAGCAAGCAGAACTACGTATCCGGCGCCTTATAGACTATAACGTAAGAGTCAATACTTTCGGTAATAAGCAGTTCCAGCCAGGCGATCCCTTCGTTGGAGATACAAAGGCTTACTGGGAAGGTTGGATTTCCCAAGACATAAAAGAAGTATTCATCAAGTATTTCGTCTCTTGCACTAGATTCATGGACCGGCGCCCACCTGACGATCCTGTCCAGTAGAGATACAATACCTCCCGTAGTAAGTATCTTTGAGGAATTAGCCCCGTGGCAACAAGATCATTCCGTGCAGGTCCTAGTAAATGTTATCTGTCTAAGCTCAATGGGGTAGCACTTCCGTCTTTGGCTACACTCGCTTTTACAGCTAGTGGAACTGACCTTGGCAATAGTGTTTATAACTCTATTCAGAACCCTTTGGATACTACAGTAACTTATCAAGTAGTTCTTGCTATGATTGGTGGAGATGGAACAACCTCAGGTTACTCAGTAGGGAGGGGTTCGCCTTCCAGCGGTAATTTAACCATAACCTCAGGGCAAGCAATTAAACTTTCAGTTGCTTTGGGCGCATGGCCTGCGCAATATCAAACTGGGTTTGTGGGCGCCTTCCTTAAGATGGGTAATGCTGACTTTAGACTCGCAGCTGTAACTCAACCTTCAACTGTAGGAACTACTGAATTTCTCATTCTAACTACACCCATTGGAGAACAGTTTACTCTGGCACAGTTGCAGAGTACGACTCCTAGTTCTGCACTTAAGGCTTTGGGTGATCGGGAGCCAGAAGGGTTCACTCTTACACAAATTACACCTACTACTGGATCAGTAAACATCTCATTTGCTGCTGGTAATAGCGTAACGTTCAGCCCTAACACATCTGCTGACTTTAGTGTAGTTGGCTCCAGACCAATTAATGTTAATTTCCAGGGCATGATTAACTCAGAAGAAGAAATCGCTAAGGCTTCTGCTGGAGACTGGGCAGAGTGGACTACCGGTGGAACTGTGTTCCAACA
>FRDC01002030.1_pt1 | contig 14563 bp, 12 predicted proteins | sample 1106171 | NCBI WGS metagenome assembly FRDC01 (sample SAMEA3930566, study PRJEB13176) | freshwater metagenome | biome: Drinking water system; feature: drinking water; material: water | place: Singapore | collected 2014-12-20 | reverse complement strand
TTCTTCCGCTCAAATTTCGCCTTCGCCATAACCTCAATCTCCTTCAATCAAATGACAAGCGTGCGAAGCGACTCTCTTCGCAACCGTTAACCTCGAACGCACCAAGTCGTGGCAACCGGATGAGTGGAGCCCACGACGCGGATTGAACGCGTGACCTCGTCCTTACCAAGGACGTGCTCTACCAACTGAGCTACGTGGGCTTTGCGGTCCGTCATCTTCATTCCACCCAAGACACACAATTCAACTCGATGGAGCGGGCGATGGGATTTGAACCCACGACAGCCAGCTTGGAAGGCTGGAACTCTACCACTGAGCTACGCCCGCCCGAATATCTTCGTCAGCACTGTCGCGATCTCAACCCGATGCGGCCTGCTATACTTCCGTCACAGGCATCGACCCATACAAACCGAACGCTGGTGGGCAGGCAAGGATTCGAACCTTGGAAGACATAAGCCAGCAGATTTACAGTCTGCCCCCTTTGGCCACTTGGGTACCTGCCCACTCCAACTCGACTGCGTCTTCGCGCTCAAAAATCCGTTTCGAATTCAGCGAAATCTTTCGCCATCTTCACACTGAAAAACTAGAGTAAGCCTGTCCGCACACAGCTCTCTCCCCTCATCAAGGAGGAGAAACAGCTGATCTGGCGAACTAGGCTATTTCAAGAAACGCTGGATTCTATTGACGAAGTTGCGCCATGTCAAGAGGAGAAATGGCCTCCTCGCCACTTTTTTCGTCCTATGGGGCCATAGCCGGGCATGGATGGCCGACAGAAATATTTTTGATCTGACCAGCGGCTTTTTCGGCAGCCCCGATGATTTTTTCTGGCAAACCAAGCACTTGCTTCATCAGGCGCTGACTTTCCCCAAGGGAAATCTGGGACTTGCCGGCAAGAAAACGCTTCTGCGTCACCCGCCGCTCATCAGGATCCTGCGGAACGTAGTACCCCCGGAGTTCGCCGGTCTCAATCGCCCGACGAAACCGGGCCACCCACTCCATGGACAGCTGAGAGGACTCACTCATGGACCGCCCCCCCTTCTTTTCAATCTCTAACTGATTCCAGACGGCCCACCCGACAAACACCGCCCAGGTTTCATTGAGCGCTTCCCACGCCTCGGGATCTGAAAGATACCGGACCTCCGTCTCATGACTCCGCTGAACCACCGGAGTAATGAACACCTCCCGATACCGGCACACCTGCATCTCTCGGGCGAACTCGATCAGCCCCTGCTCAGGACCCGGCAACCTTCCTCCGGACTCCTCCGATTCAAGATAGTCGATATAGGCATGGAATAACTCGTGATACAGCACTTCCAGCTCTTTGGGCGTCATCGTCGTCAGCGGCCGCACATCCCTCCCCGCCGCATGGAAGGACAGCGTCCGGTTCAACACCATCCGATGCTCCCCCGGATGATACTCGGCCGCGTAGGTGCGCAGATCGTCGAATTCAAACCGCACAAAGTCCGGCGGGATAGCCCGCAGAAAACCGGTCGGCAACCGAAGCGCCGTCGCTCCACTGATGAGCTGCGCCCACATCCTGGCCGCCCCCGAAGCCGTCGGCTCCGCGGCCATGGACCGACCGGCTCCGCCCGCGCACAGGAGAATCAGGCCGCAGAACGCCGCGAGCCAGCGATGCATAAAAACACCCAGCATGCGACCTCAGGAAAAAAACGGCCAGGGATCACAGATCCGGAACGCTAGTAGTCCTGATCGTGATAGCTTCCCCAATGACTTCCCCGCCCGCCCTCTTCAACCAGGGCCACGGTGTCAAACAGATCCGGGGAAACATGGTCCAGAAACCGGGACGGTTTCGACAGCAGCATCCCGCTGCTCTTATCGTAGACATTAATAGGATAGGTCAGAAACAGATGGCGCTTCGCCCGCGTGACGGAGACATAGAATAACCGCCGCTCCTCCTCCAATTCCTCATCAGCGACGAACGAATAGACCGACGGAAACCGGCCGTCTACAATCCAGATGACGAACACGGCCTGCCACTCCAACCCCTTGGCTGAGTGAATCGTCGACAGCACCATCCGCTCGTCGTCCCGGTCCGGCGCATCCACACCCGACGCACTTCCATCCGGCGGCTCCAGCGCCAGGTCGGCAAGAAACTCGGTCACGCCGGGATAACCCTCGGCAATCGTATGGAGATGATCGAGATCCCGCGTGCGCTTGGGATAGTCGTCATACTGTTCCTTGAGAATCGGAAGATAGTACTCATAGATATGGTTCACCTGCTCCGACGGCGAACGGTCATCGGCGCCCGACAAACTCTCCAGCGTATCGGCCAGATTCTTCAGCCCCTGCCCGGAACGGCCGCCCACCCCGCGCAACACCTCGAACGGCTGTCCGCCCTTCACGATCGCCGCAAGCAGGTCGTGCGCCTTCTTCGGCCCGACCCCGTCCACCAGCATCAGCACCCGATTCCAACTCACCGTATCCAGCGGATTGGCAATCACCCGCACATGCGCGAGCAAATCCTTTACGTGCGCCGTCTCGATAAATTTGACTCCGCCCCGCTTAATGAAGGGCAGCCCCTTGCGGGACAGCTCGATTTCCAGATCGAACGAATGAAAACTGGACCGGAACAGCACCGCGACTTCACTCAGCGGGACGCCCTCTTCACGCAGTTCCAGAATCTTCTGCGCGATAAAGCGGGACTGCGTGTTCTCACCCGCCGCTTCCACCAGGGACGGCAACGGCCCGTCGATCTTCCGCGTGAAGAGCCGTTTCGTATACTTCTCCGCCGCCTCGTCGATAATGCAGTTCGCCAGATTCAGAATCGGCTGCGTGCTGCGATAGTTTTCTTCCAGCTTATAGATCTGCGTGCCGGGGAAGAGTTGCGGAAACTCCATGATGTTCTTGAACGTCGCCCCGCGGAACGCATAAATCGACTGCGAGTCGTCTCCCACGACCATGACATTATTATGGGTGGCGGCCAGCTTCCTGACCACCTCGGCCTGCAGCCGGTTCGTATCCTGATATTCATCCACAAGAATGTAGCGGAACTGCCGCGAGATCGTCATGCGTGCCGTTTCGTCCAGCAACAACAGCTGCCGCAGCATCACCAGCAGATCGTCATAGTCGAGCAACTGTTTCTGCCGCTTGGCCGCCTGATAGGCCGTCTTCAACCGGCTCAAGTCTTCGATGTGATCGGCAAAATGCCCGAACTCGTCGAGGATGATCTCCTCCAGCGAACGGAGCGTGTTCTCGCTCTTGCTGATCATCTCCATAATCGTCCCCTTCCGGGGGAAGCGCTTGTCCTTTTCATTCAGCCCGAGCTGCGACCGGACCAGCGCGATCAGATCCTCCGCATCGCCGCGATCCAGGATCGTAAAGCCCGGCTCCACCCCGATCGACCGGCCATAGCGGCGCAGCAAGAGATTCGCCACCGAATGGAATGTGCCGCCGCAGACGCGTTCGCTGCGCGCGCCGATGAGTTCACCGGCCCGCTGCACCATTTCCTGCGCCGACTTGCGGGTGAACGTCAGGAGAAGAATGTTCGAGGGATCGACGCCCGAATCGATCAGATAGGCAACCCGGTACACCAGCGTGCGCGTCTTACCGCTCCCCGCGCCGGCGATCACCAGCGACGGGCCCTCGCCCGCCGTCACCGCCGCCAGCTGCTGCGAGTTCAACGCCGCCGCGTAGTCGATCGATAGCTTGCGCGGTGCAGCCTCGTCGTCGGAGCGTTTGAGTACGTAGGTTTTGACTTCTCGTTCCATGAATGACCACAGGAAGGCCGATCGGCATGATACCAGTCAGCAGGTCGGGCTGTATAACATACCGCCGGAGCCCTTCTCAACGAACCCTCTGCTTAGCATGATGTCACAGACACCACCCCTTTCATCCCCAAACATCCCTCCGCTATAATCGCGCTCCTTGAACAGGAGCACCTATGGGAACCGCCAACAAAGAATACCAAGCGCAACTTCGTCAGCTCGCCGAACTCATGCTCGCCGTCTCGGGCGAGTCCGTCACGATGATGAAGCGCAACGCCCCGGAGCAGGCGCTGAAGTTGAAACGGCAGGATGAGTGGGGGATCTACCTCGAATTCCTGAAGGTCATGTTCAACCTGACCGACCGGCTCACGGCGCTGCATATCCCGATCAAGGATCAGATGGAATTCATGAACGGGCTGGAAGATGCCGTCACAACCCAGCTCAAGGCTGTGCTTGAACCGGCATTCGGCAACAATGCGGATCAGATGGAAATCGTCCTGACCGTCGGCAACGCCGTCGCGGAAAGCCGCGACCTCTACGAGAAATACAAGTTCCTGATCACCGAAGATTCAAAAACGAAGAACGAACTGTTTCAAACCTTCTCCGAGCGCGTCGCGCAAGCGCTGGGGACTCCGCAGAACGGCCAGGTCATCGCCGCCGCAACCTTGTGCGCCAGCGCGATCATCCCCGCGATCAGCGCCGTACTGCTGGGCCAGGCGCCGCCGACCGCCGCGCCGTCCACCCCGACCCAGCAAGCCGCGAAACCCTCGGGCAACGGTGAGCCTGCCAAGAAAGGTCCGACGGGGCAGGACATCAAGCTCGTGAGCCTCATGTCGAACGTGAGCGGCGAAGAAGTAGAAACCCGCTGGGGCCTCCATCCGCGATTTCGCGGGGACCTCACGCCCGCCGAGCTGCAACAACTCACCAAGCTCCTGAACCGAGTTGCAAAAATCCTTGGCGAACGCTACGCCGCCGTGGCATTCTCCGAGGAGTGGAACTCATGGCACAAGACCGGACACGCCTGACCGCGGCCCGACTGATCCGCCCGTCTTCAGCCGATCGATTCTAGCCCCTGCAACGAGCGCCACCCAAAGGAGTCCGTGTGAATACTGCCGAAAATGCGAATCCTATTCCCAAACATCTGCCGCAGAATGTGATCCGGCTGGCCGAACTCTCGCAAAATCTCTGGTGGAGCTGGAAACCGGAGGCGCGCGCGCTGTTTGAGATGATCGACCCGACGCTCTGGTATCTCACGCATCACAATCCGGTGCGGCTCCTCATGGAGGTCTCGCCGGAACGGCTCCGGCACCTCGGGCAGGATCCGACGTTTGTCCGGCAGTATTCGGCCGTGATGAAAATGTTCGATGAATACCGCCAGGGCACCGGCACCTGGTACAGCGCGAAATACGGCCCCAGCCCCGCCCCCACCATCGCCTACTTTTCCGCCGAATTCGGCCTGCACATTTCCATCCCGATTTATAGCGGCGGCCTGGGCATTCTTGCCGGGGATCACTGCAAAGAAGCGAGCGATCTGGGCGTGCCGCTTGTGGGCATCGGCTTCATGTATCCGCAGGGGTACTTCCGCCAGCGGATAACCCCGGAAGGCTGGCAGGAAGCGGCCTATGCTCCGTTCAACCGCGAAGAGTCCCCGATCCGGCCGGCGCTCACACCCGCGGGAACACCCTGTAAAATCACCGTCGTGATGGGACATCGCACAGTGGCCGCGCAAGTGTGGCGCGTCGATGTCGGACGCATCGTGCTCTACCTCATCGACACAGACGTTCCGGAAAACAGTCCGGAGAACCGGGCCCTTTCAGCACGCCTCTACGGAGGCGATCAGGAGATCCGCATCTGCCAGGAAATTCTGCTGGGCATCGGCGGCGTGCGCATGCTGCGCGAACTGGGTATCAACCCGACCGTCTTCCATGCCAATGAAGGGCACTCCGCCTTTCTGACACTGGAACGCATCAGGGAATTCGTTCAAAGGGGATCCACTCACGCCGAAGCCAGCGAACAGGTTCGTCAAAGCACCGTCTTCACCACCCATACGCCGGTGCCGGCCGGCCACGATGTGTTCCCCCATCACCTGATGGATCGATATTTCTCCGGCTATTGGGAACAGCTCGGATTGAGCCGTGATGCGTTCCTCCGATTGGGCGAAACACCGGATTCGCGAGGGCAGGGTTTCAACATGACCGCGCTGGCCATGAACCAGGCCGCGCATGTGAACGGCGTGAGCCGAGAACACGGACGGGTCTCCCGCGAAATGTGGCAACATCACTGGCCGGGCCTCGCGACGGATCTGGTACCGATCAAGAGCGTGACCAACGGCATCCATGCCCCGACCTGGATCGGCCCGGAGATGAGCCAGCTCTACGGAAAGTTCCTCGGACCGGACTGGGCCGAGCGTTGCGACGAACAGGCCATGTGGCAGCGGGTCAGCGATATTCCCGACAGCCAGCTCTGGGCCGTCCGGCAACTCATGAAACGCAAGCTGATGAGCTTTATCCGCGAGCGCGCCAGAACCGGCTGGATCAACGGCCATCTGCAATCCTCGCAGGTCATCGCCCGTGGAACGCTGCTCGACCCTGAGGCGTTGACGCTGGGGTTTGCCCGCCGCTTCGCCACCTACAAACGGGCCACACTACTCTTCCGCGATCTCGAGAGATTGAAGCGCCTGCTGCAGAATCACTGGCGGCCAGTCCAACTCGTCTTCGCCGGCAAGGCCCATCCTGCCGACGAGCCGGGGCGCTACTTCATTCACGAGGTCGTGAACTTCTGCAACGACCATAAGCTCGGCGGCCATATCGCATTCCTCGAAGACTACGATATGCACATGGCCAAGTTTCTCGTGCAGGGCGTGGACGTGTGGCTCAACACGCCGCGCTTCCCGCTCGAAGCCAGCGGAACCAGCGGTATGAAAGCCGCGCTGAACGGCGTCATCAACTGCAGCGTGCTCGACGGCTGGTGGAAGGAAGGGTATAACGGCGCGAACGGCTGGGGCGTCACTCCTCTACCGCCATCGATCGACCAGCACGAACAAGATGCCCATGACTCGGAAGAGCTCTATCGCCTGCTTGAACAAGAAGTCGTACCCCTTTACTATCAGCGCGACCTCGACGGCACGCCGCGGGGCTGGCTCCAAATGGTGAAGGAATGTATCCGGACCGTTGCCCCGCAGTTCTGCACAAAGCGCATGGTGAAAGACTACGTCGAGACGATGTACAGCGGCGCGTCTGCCCGCACTCCATCGTCATGGTGAACGATACCGTATCGAGGTGTCGGGATCGCATCCGGCGGACCGCTGCGGCCGTCGCCCTCTGTGTGGTCGCCGTCACCGGCCTGTTCCCTGTACCCGGTACGCGGACTGAAGCTCTCGCGGCCGGCACTCCCGCATCCGCTCAGGACAAAGAACTCGCTGCGCTCTTCAAGGCCGGCGACTATCCGGCCATCGTTCAGCAGCTTTCAGGCCCTCCCGAAAGACGCGACACCGTCAAAAGAACTGCTTCGCCTCACCTTCCACAGTTTCGTGAAACTCGGACGGGGTGAAGAGGCCCTCCCGCTCTATCCCCGAATCAAAGCCGAGGGCCAGCCGGACGACCTGACATTGCTCCGCCCGCTCGCGCTCAGTCTCATTACCAGCCGGGTTCGTGATCAAAAGGAACATGTGCGGATCGCCGCCTATACGGTGCTCGCCGAATTGGGACTCCCGGAAACCGGCTCTCTGCTCGAGGACGGCCTGCTGAACAGTTCGGTGCTGGTCCGCGCCCGCGCCGCCGAGGCGATCGGCAAAGCCGGTCTGGCGGCCGGCTCCGGCGCGCTGAAGCGGGCGATCAACGACGAGGCCCCGAGCGTCCGCATCGCCGCGATGAATGCGCTGGGCGATGCCCGCGTCATGGAGATGAAGCCGCGTTTGGTTGAAATCGGACGGACCGAAGAGGGGCCTGAAGCCATCTTTGCCTATGCCGCACTCTATATGATGGGCCAGACCGATATGCTCATCGACATCACGAACGCCGCCACTCTGCCCGACGCTGAAGTCCGCATGGCCGCAATCGGCGTGCTGGGCCGTCTGAAGCGGCCGTCGAGCCTGGCGCTTCTGAGTCAAGCCGTCTATGACCCCAATCCGTCGGTGCGGGCTTTTGCCGCCGGCGCGCTCGGTGAGTTCGGCTCCCCCGGAGGCGTTGCCCCGCTCACTCATGCCCTGGGCGATGAAATGGCGATGGTGCGCGGCGTCGCGGCCGGCAGCCTCGGCCGGTTGGGACTGAAGGAAAACCGCCCCTTGCTCCAGGCCCTCACGAGAGATCCCAGCCTGCAGGTGCGCGCGAGCGCGGTGGAGAGCCTGCTCCGTCTCGGCGATTCATCTGTCTTGCTGCTGGCCGCGGATCTGGCCAGAAACCCGGATCCATCCATTCGCGGAAGCGCGGCCCAGGCCTTGAGCGCGGCATCCGACAAAGAAGCGTTGTCGCTGCTGCAGGCGTTACTTCAGGATCAGCAGCCGCTCCCCCGACTCATGGCCGCAAAAGCCTTGGGCAAGGTGTCGGGCCCCGTGATCCCGATTCTACTGAAAGGATTGCAAGACACCGACGAAGCGGTACGGATCGCCGCAGCCGGGAGCCTCCTGCAACAAACCGCACGCGCCGCGCGAACCACGCGTCGACCGTAGAGACTCGGAGACCTATGCTGAAATTTCTCGGAATGCTGCTTCTGATCGCCGCCTCATTCAGCGCCGGCTACTATGTCGGCCAGCGCCCGATCGGAACCCTCCAACAGACCGTGTCCGACCTCCAGCAATCGATCACGAAACTGTCACGGAATGTCCTGGATACGACGCAAGGCATTGAACGGGATTTGCGCCGCCGCCAGGGTCTCGTAGACGCGAAATCTCGGGTCGTGCAGGCAAAAGCCAACCTGTTCGAACGGAACTTCGGGGACGCGGCCAAGGAACTGGGGGAGGCCGTAACGGTGCTGGAAAACGCGACGAAGGGCGCAAAGTCAGATCCCGCCATCGACGCTGTCCGGGACCTGGCCAGCTCGATACGGGAAGTACGGTTAGAAGTGTCGATGGGAAAGACGACGCCGATGAAACGGCTCGACGAGATTCAATTACGTCTCGACAAGGAGCTCAACCGGTAGCTCAGGCATTCGCCGGCTGAGACACCGGCTGTTTCTTCCACTTGGCCAGAATCCGCTCGACCCGCATCTTCACGACCATATCGGGATCCTTCAGCAGCGGCTTGATCGCCTCGCGCCCGCGCTCGTCCCCGATGGATTCCAATGCAGCCGCTGCAATCAATCTGGTAAACCAGTCTTTGTCCTGCAACATGGCGATGAGCGGATCGATCGATGAGCTGTCCTTGATCCGGCCCAGTCCCAGCACGGCGCTCTGGCGGACGCTCTCATCCTTATCCTTCAGGGCGGCGATAAACTTCGGCACCGCCGGCTCGCCGAGTTCCACCAGCGCGTTGATCGCGTCATCTTTGAACTCGTCGTTCCGCAATTGCACCATCAGGGGATCCAGCACCCGCTCATCGCGGATCTTGCCGAGCGCCAGAATGGCGTACTTCCGCACATCCCAGTCGCGAAGCAGCTTCAAGAGAATTTCGACGGCGGGAGACCCGACCTGCCCGAGCGCTTCGATCGCGACTTCGCGGACCTGCCAGTCACCGTCGCGCAAGGCGCGCGCCAGCGGCTCGACACACCGTTCATCCCCCATTTCCCCGAGCGTGATGACCGCTTCACGTCGCACGACCCAGTCCGGATCGCTGAGCAGATCGATCTGAATCTCGATCTCGTCCTTGACCTTCTCTTCTTCAAGAGGGACGGTTTCAGCGGCTGCGGCCACGACGTCCTGAGACGCCGCAGGAGTCAGCGCCAGATCTTCAGCGACTTTGTCGGCTAATTCATCACTCGCAGGGAGTGCGTCGGAAGTTTCAGCGGACGGGGATGTCTGACGGGGGTGTTCCATAGTTCAATCCTACAACGATCGCTCGAGCATCTTGGTGAACGGATTACTTCGCGGGAGCCGCGGCCTTCTTCCCTGCCGCATGCTTCTGCCTGAGAGCCAGGGACCGGCGGCGGCGCTGTTCGCGCTTCAACCGCTTCCGCAAGGCCCGCACCGCTGCGCCGTTCTCGTCGGCTTTCTTGGTGCTGAGCTTTTTCTTCAACTTGGCTTCTTCGGATTCTCCTGCCGTCTTCTTCGCCATGCCGTCTGACTCCTCTTTCTCAAATCGATAATGGGCGTAACACGCCCTTGAATTTTGACGGCCCAGTGTAGAGGAGACCTTCCGGCACTGTCAACCGCAGCCACTCCCGTGGCTATCCGATGACCAGCGTCACATTCTCCGTATGCGCCGTATGATCGGCCGCCAACAGGGACGGAACGCGACGAATCCGCCGCTGCATCAGCACATCGGTAGGCAGCAGGCGATGGCGATTCCCCGACGAGGAGACCGGCTGTCCCACGGTAGAGGCTGAGGTCACCCGAATTGCCAGCGGATCGAGATGGTGCACACTGAGGAGCGCCGACTGTGTCGATGGAGCTTCTTCTTCCGCCAGGACGAAATCGGGTCGGCGATCCCCGACCACTTCCAATTGAATAACGGACAATCCGTTCTGGACCATACCCAGCTTCACCGCAGCCGCCTGAGAGAGATCAAGAATGCGACCGTTGACGTAGGGGCCGCGATCGTTAATTCGCACCCGGACATGCTTGCCGTTCGTCAGATTCACAACGCGCACCATACTGCCGAGCGGCAGAGTCCGATGCGCGGCGGTCAGAGCCATCATGTCAAACAGTTCTCCGTTAGCGGCCTGTTTGCCGTGAAACTGCTCCCCGTACCACGAGGCAATCCCCCGGTCCTTGATCCCGACATCCAGACCGGCTTCCCCTTTCGGCACCCAGGAACAGGCTCCAAAGGACAGGCAGAGGGCGGCCAAGAGGACCCCTGAGAGACGAGAATTCCTGTGCATGGACCAGATCTGTAGTTTCATGTTCACTCTGTTCCTCCACTTGTAGGCATGACTGCTTGCCACAGATGTCAGCCTACGGGAGGTTGCCGGCCTCAACAATACCGACTGAGTACCCCCCCTCCCTACTTTGGGGTGAGGGAAATCCGTTCAGATCGCAATCGGGTGGTACCAAAACGAACAAACGGGCATGTTTCTGACGTAAGCGGTATGGCTATATATAGGGTGGAGGGAGGGGGAGTCAACCGGGAGTCTGACGGAGCACCCGGCCTAACGGGTCTGTCGTAAGGCGGGACGCCGACTCCTGAGTCGGCGCCCCGGCCTCACATCCGGCTACCGGAACCGCAATGCCGCTCCGTCGAACCGGGTCTGACCGGCAAACTTCTCGAAATTCCGTTCCAGAACTTCGTTGAGGATTTCCTCGCCGTCTTCCGGTGCGTACCAGAAGACCGTATAGGTCCCGGTATGGCTGTTCGTGCTGGTAATCGAACTGCCGTCCTTCTGATTCGCGGCCTGAAACACCATCTTGTTTTTCGCCACAATATCAGTCGATCCGATCGCCCCATGGGCGTCAGCCGAGAGCTCTTCGATCTTCCCGGAGATCACCACATCCGCCGCTCCGGACTGAGCAGCCGAAGATACATATTGTGCACGCCAGCCTTTGCGGACAAGATAATCGGCGAAGGCTTTCGCCGTGGCTTCTCCGACCGTTCCGTTCTTGACGGTATAGGCCTCGTCTGAACCCCAGAGCGAATGGCGGCTTCCCAGCTTCGTCCGATCGGACCGGCTATCCTGAAAAGGGGTCACGACAACCTTTACGGCACCGACCGGAGCCTCGGCGGCCGGCCCGGCGGCCGGTTTACTCCCCAGATTGAGCGGCACCGTCTCCCCCTTGCCTGCGCAACCCCCTGCCCACACCAAGCTTCCCAACAAAACCGATTTCAACACGATGTGTTTCACAAACACCTCCCCTTCACATGACGATAAGATGACAAGACGACGACCGCGACGAAGACAAAACAGCTTCACGAACAAGGAAAAAAACTCTAGCAGGTCGCTCCCTGCCTGTAAAGATTGCGCCTGCCGGGACCGGAGGCGGCCGGAGCCGTTCGCCCCGTATTGACTGAACCCGGCGGACTCAGTAAGATCCGACCGGTGATGACGTTGTGCTCGTGCGGCGCAGGCAGGCTGCTCACTCCTTCACAGTTGATCACCCCGACACCACATTCATGATTGACGTTCAGAACATTACCAAGCGGTATGGGAATCTCACGGCCATCGACCGNNGTCACGTTTTCCGTGGCCAAAGGCGAGGTGTTGGCCTTCCTCGGACCGAACGGCGCCGGTAAGACCACAACCATGCGGATTCTCACCTGCTTCATGCCGGCCACGGAAGGCACGGCAAAAGTGGCGGGCTTCGATTGCGCCGATGCCCCTCTCGAAGTGAAGCGCCGCATCGGCTATCTCCCGGAAACACCCCCGGTCTATCAGGAATTCACCGTTTCGGAATATCTGACCTTCGTAGGCCGGATGCGCGGGATGGTGGGAAAGAACCTCTCGACGGCCATCGACCAGTCGATCGAAAAACTCGCCCTGGGCACCGTCCGCCATCGCCTGATCGGAAACCTCTCGAGAGGCTACCGCCAGCGCGTGGGGCTCGCTCAGGCCGTGCTTCACGACCCGCCCGTCCTGATCCTCGACGAACCGACGGTTGGACTGGACCCGAAACAGATCATTGAAATTCGTGACTTGATCAAGAGTCTGGCGGGATCGCATTCGGTCATCCTCAGCACCCACATTCTCCCCGAAGCCACCGCGGTCTGCCAGCGGGTCGTCATCATCAGCGGCGGACGGATCGTCGCCGAAGACACCCCCGATCAATTATCAGCGCGCCTCCGACATTCCGAAAAAGTCTCCGTCACGATCAAGACTCCGCCGGATGACTGCCTGGCCAGACTCCGGTCGATTTCGGGTATTCTGAATGTCTTTCCGGGACAGCACGCCGGCACGTTCCTGCTGGAATGCGCCCTGGGTCAGGACAAACGCGATGAGATTGCCCGGTACATCATCGCAAACCAGTGGGGACTCCTCGAATTGCGGACGATTTCCATGACGCTCGAAGATGTGTTCTTACAGTTGACCCGCCACGAAGAAGGCATTACCTCCCAGGCCGAGACTGTGAGCGCTCTTCCCGGCACCACGCAGGAGACGGCCCCATGACTCCGGTACAAGCCATTATTGCCAAGGAGCTGCGGGGCTACTTCGTCTCTCCGGTCGTCTATGTGGTTGGGGCCATCTTCCTGCTGATCTTCGGGTTCTTGTCCTATCTCTATGTCGTTTACGCCGGCTACCAGGCCATCCAGATCATGCAAATGCAGGGCGGCCAGGCCCAATTGAATTTAAATGACCTGGTTTTCCGTAATCTCTTCGCCAGCATGCGCTTTGTGCTCCTCATTATTCTGCCCATTCTGACAATGCGGCTTTTCGCGGAAGAGCGCAAACTCCGCACCTTTGAATTCCTGATGACCTCGCCGATCGGTATCAATGAGATCGTCGCCGGCAAATTCGTCAGTGTGTTTCTGGTGTTCTTGAGCCTCCTCGGCCTGACCGGGCTCGTGCCGGCGGTCCTGATGCTCTTCAGCGATTTCGACTGGAACCCGATCTGGACCGGCTATCTCGGCATGACATTGCTGGGCGCGCTGTTTATCTCCGTGGGCCTGCTCGCCTCCGCCATCACGGAAAACCAGATCGTCGCCGCGTTTCTCAGTTTCGGCATGCTGCTGCTCATCTGGTTGATCTCCGGCCTGGGCGCCCTGTTGGGCGATACGCCGCTCGGACAGATCATTTCGTATGTGTCCTTCATGGATCACTACGATCGCCTCGTCCGCGGCCTGATCGACACCAAAGATCTGGTGTACTTCTTCAGCAGCCTCGTCTTCATGCTCTTTCTCACCCACCGTGTGGTGGAATCGACCAGGTGGAAATGAGCCTTAAAGTTCTGCCGCTCGGGATTATCGGAACCGTGCTCGCTGTCGCGGGCCTGATCGCCTACAGCCTCAGCCCCGATCTCTTATGGGCCGTCACCATCGCGGAAGGACTGGCGCTCCTTTGCCTGGTCCTCTTCTTCATCCTGCATTTCGATGCCGTAAAAGCCTTCTCGAGCCGCCGTTCGACCCATATGGGGGCCAACAGCGTCCTCATGGTTCTGCTGGTGGCGGCCATCCTTGTAATCGTCAATTTTCTGGCATCGCGCCATTCGATCCGGTGGGACCTCTCGGAAAGTCAGAACTTCACTCTGGCGCCGCAGACCTATCGCGTGCTCCGCGGCCTCCCGCAGGAGGTAAAGATCACCGTCTTCACACGAGAAAAAGATCCCGGTTACACCGGCTATAAAGAACGGCTTGGGAGTTACCGGCAGGCTTCCAACAAGCTCACCGTCGAATTCGTCGACCCGGAACGGCAACCAAAGATCGCCCAGAACTACGGCATCTTCCGGACCGACACCGCCGTCTTTGAGAGCAACGGGCAGACTATCCGCGTCACCAGCCCGTCAGAAGTTGAACTTACCGGTGCGCTGCTCCGTATTTCCAAACCAGCCAAGAAGCGTATTGTTTTCCTGGAAGGCCACAGCGAGCGCAGCCTGGAAGACAAGGAGCGAAACGGTCTGTCTCTGGCGAAAGAAGCGTTGATCAAACAGGGTTACGACATCGGCACCTTATCACTGCTGAAAGACCCGGCCGTGCCTGACGACACCGCCGTCCTCGTTCTCGCCGGTCCGCGCAATCAGGTCACCAAAGAGGAACAAGACCGCATTCATGCCTACATCGCGAAGGGTGGACACCTGCTCGTGATGGTCGACCCGGACACAAAAA
>FRDC01002665.1_pt2 | contig 14576 bp, 16 predicted proteins | sample 1106171 | NCBI WGS metagenome assembly FRDC01 (sample SAMEA3930566, study PRJEB13176) | freshwater metagenome | biome: Drinking water system; feature: drinking water; material: water | place: Singapore | collected 2014-12-20 | reverse complement strand
CGATAATACGTTCAGAGTAACATTCTTCAAAACTCACCCCCGAAATAGTTGTGAGCACTTCGATGCGGAGAGGTGGTAAGCCCATGCGGATAATTTTATTTTCTTTTAGAAATAACTTTGTAGACAAGCTTTCTGCGGCGAATCCGAATTCACGGATGACTTTAACTATTTTTTCTGCATTGTGCTGATGAATAGCAATCCAAATGTCCATATCAGCGGTAGCGCGAGAATAACCGTGGTAGCTAACGGCATAACCACCGACAAGCAAGTATTCAACTTGTTTTTCGTGAAGCAACTTCAAAAAATCTTTGAAGTCGGGCGGTAGTTGGATCGTAACCATAAATAACCTGTCGCATGAGTTCAACAGCTTGTAGGCGCTCGTATGGGGTTTTAGAAAGCCAATAAATCTTTTCGTCCGGCGCATCAAGAAGAGAAGCTACCGAGAAAGCGGTCTTATTCATTTTTAACATGGTTGCTTAAGGAACAACATCAGTAGATTTCTAGAAGTGCCCATCAATTACATCCGCTCAATAACCACAGCAATCCCTTGTCCCACGCCGATACACATCGTGCACAGCGCGTAATGTCCTCGGCTACGTTGGAGTTGGTATAGCGCAGTTGTGATCAAACGAGCGCCGCTCGCGCCCAATGGATGGCCTAAAGCGATCGCTCCGCCTAGCGGGTTAACCTGCGGCGCATCATCGGGCAAACCTAGTTGGCGAAGCACAGCCAAAGCTTGCGCTGCGAAAGCTTCGTTCAACTCGATAACATCCATCTGTTGTAGCTTTAGGCCTGTCAAAGCTAGAACTTTCTGAGTCGCTGGCGAAGGACCTATGCCCATAATGCGTGGCGGCACGCCAGCTGTGGACATACCAAGCACGCGCGCGCGCGGCGTCAAGTTGTATCGTTTAATCGCAGCTTCATCTGCCAGCAAAAGAGCGCAGGCGCCGTCGTTCACACCAGAAGCGTTGCCCGCGGTTACCGTACCGTTTTCTTTGACCACAGCTTTAAGTTTGGCCAACATATCCAAGCTTGTATTCGAGCGAGGATGTTCGTCTATGCTGATCGTTTTACTTTCACCCTTGCCTTGTGCCACGGCTACAGGAACGATCTCCTCGGCAAACAGTCCGGCGTTTTGCGCAGCCGCGCAACGCAGTTGACTGCGCAGCGCAAAAGCGTCTTGATCGGNNTGCGGGATATCTTGAATTCTTCGGCAACGTTTTCAGCAGTCTCAGGCATAGAATCGATGCCATAGTGTGCTTTCATCAAGGGATTGACGAAGCGCCAACCGATCGTAGTGTCTTCAATTTTTGCCTGACGCGAAAAAGCGTTATCCGCTTTGCCGAGCACAAACGGTGCGCGCGTCATGCTCTCTACCCCGCCTGCGATCATTAAACTCACCTCACCCGCTTTGATGGCGCGCGCGGCGCTGCCCACAGCATCCATACTGGAACCGCACAAGCGATTGATAGTGGTGCCGCTAACCCCGGTGGGCAAGCCCGCAAGCAGTGCTGCCATACGCGCTACATTGCGATTATCTTCTCCAGCCTGATTGGCACAGCCGTAGATGACGTCATCTAGCATGCGCCAATCGACCGAGGGATTGCGTTCCAGCAATGCTTTAATCGGCAGCGCCGCCAAATCGTCAGTGCGAATCGAGGCCAGTGCGCCCCCGTATCGACCGAACGGAGTGCGGATGGCATCACAAATGTAAGCTTGTTTGTTCATGTCATATTATTTGACCACTCACTCGATAAGCTCGCCCACGAAACAAGGCGACACGTTGTCCTGTCTGATTAGTGATGGTCACATCATACACGCCGGTACGACCGGATAAGGATTGCTCAGCTGCTTCGGCGGTCAATATATCACCTGCCTTTGCCGGCGCCAGATAATCGATCACACAACCGGCTGCTAAGGTGTTGTGGTTATAACTGTTACAAGCAAAAGCAAATGCGCTATCGGCCAGCGAGAAAATCAGACCGCCATGTGCGATATCGTGACCGTTCAACATATCCTCACGAATACTCATGTTCACCCGAGCATAGCCCGGACGCATTTCCAGAATCTTCATGCCGAGGCTTTGCGATGCTTGATCGCGCTGGTACATTTTCTGTGCAACAGTTTCAGCCAGCGTTTGCGGATCGCTCATTTCTGCTTACTTACCCTTAAACTGCGCGGTACGCTTTTCCATGAACGCTGCAACTCCTTCTCGATAATCGTCGCTGCGCCCTAATTCACGTTGATAATCGCGCTCTAAATCGAGCTGTTGCTCCAGTGTGTTATGCCATGCGGCCGATAGAGCTTGTTTAGTGCGCGCCATCCCGAGAGTCGGTGCAGCAGCAAAATAAGCCAATAACTTTTCGACTGTGGAAGAAAGTTCAGCATCCTCTACACACTGCCAGATCAACCCCCACTGCATGGCTTGCTCCGCGCTAAGTTTATCGCCTAGCAGCGCCAAACCCATCGCCCGAGCCGGACCGACTAAGCGCGGTAAAAACCAGGTACCGGCAGAATCCGGAATAAGTCCGATCTTACAGAATGCTTGCACGAAGCTCGCCGACTTGGCAGCGATCACTACATCGCAGGCCAATGCGATATTAGCTCCTGCTCCAGCGGCAACACCATTGACCGCGCACACCACCGGCAAGGGTAAACGACGTAGTGCGAGTATCAGCGGCTTGTAATTCTTTTCGATGGACGCGCCGAGATCGAGTGCAGCATCGCCAGGTTTTACATTCCTATCGGACAAATCTTGTCCGGCGCAGAAACCGCGTCCAGCGCCGGTCAGCAACAATACTCGCAGACTTTTATCGTTGCCGATGTTTTGCAAAGCATCGCGCACTTCGCTGTGCATAGTATCGTTAAAACTGTTCAAGCGTTCAGGGCGATTGAATGTAAGACGCGCAATACCGTTTTCTATTTGCAAGAGAATGGTTGTATAGCTCATTGCTTTACTAAACGTGTGCCCTACTCTGTACTACCCTAAACCGGCTCGCCACAAAAGCGGAATCGGTCAAGGCAGCATTAGCGGCGGGATTTGCGCCGGTGCCGTGATAATCGCTGAAGGCTGCCGATTGATTAACATACACCCCGCCGGTGAGATTACATGACAAGGCCACGCCAGCTTCTTCCGCTGCAGCACGAGTTTGTTCAAGCACAGCATTATGAGTGGAGTACACAGAGAGCGTTAGAGCCCCATGTTCGGTCGCGCCCCGCTGCGCCAAAGCGATGCTCTGCGCGGTGTCATCAGTAGCGATGACAAAAGCGATCGGCCCAAACCACTCGCGCATGAATTGTTTCTCGTCCGAGGCAGGTAGTTTGATTAATAAAGGAGTACGAATACGCGCCTCGGGAAATAGGGGATGAGCGATATTTTGACTTGCGAGTACAACTTCGCCGAGTGAACCAGCCGCCTCTAAACGCTGCAGTACGCCATCGTTCTGTACTGCGCCCAAAATCTCCACAGCTCGAGCAGGATCGCTCAGAAGCTTGGTTACCCCTTCAGCGATTGCTGCAGCGACTTGGTCAAAACTCAAATGACCTTCTGCCGTATCGATACCTTTTTTGGGCACGTAGATATTCTGTGGTGCCGTACACATCTGCGCCGTATAGAGCGAGAGCGAGAACGCGATATTGCGAACCAGACCTTTGAAATCGCTGGTCGAGTCGAGGATGATCTGATTGACGCCGGCCTTTTCGGTAAAGACTTGCGCTTGCCTCGCGTTTTGTTCCAACCAAGCGCCATTAACCGAACTGCCCGTGAAGTCGATCAGCCTGATCTCCGGACGCAAAGCCAGTTTGGCACCGATTTGCTCACCGGGATTTTCCGCGACTAGCGTAACCACGTTAGGGTCATAGCCGCATTCGCTCAATACTTCGCGGGCGATTTGCACAGTGATAGCCAGCGGCAGAATCGCTCCAGGATGCGGCTTCACCACCACAGCATTACCCGTAGCTAAGCTCGCGAAAAACCCTGGATAAGCATTCCAGGTCGGAAAAGTGCAACAACCGATGACCAACGATATTCCGCGCGGAACGATTTGATAATGTTTTTCCATCTTCAAGGGCTCGTTCTTCCCTTGTGGTTTTTCCCAATAAGCGGTTTTAGGAATACGGCGCAATTCTTCCCAAGCATACGCTACGGCTTCTAAACCACGATCCTGAGCGTGTGGAGCACCTGCTTGAAAAGCCATCATGAATGCCTGTCCCGTGGTGTGCATGATGCTATGCGCGAGTTCCATGCTTCGCTTATTGAGCCGCAGCAAGATTTCCAAGGCCACACCAACCCATACTTCGGGACCGGCTTTGCGCCATTCACTCTGCGCTTTTTTGATCGCCGGAAAAAGCTTATCGAGATCCACTTTGGGATAGCTGATACCCAAGGCAAAACCGTACGGCGATTTTTCTTGGCCGACTTTGCCTTGCTCTCCGGGCAAAGTTAATGGAAAGGAGGAATTTTTATAGGCTTCAAAGGCGCGTTTACCTTCTTCCATGGCGTTCTCACCATAAGCTTTAGGGCTTTCTGAATAAGCGCTCCAATAACCGCGCGTGTTAATGGCTTGCACCGCCTGCTCGAGCAAGGGTTGGTGTTTCTCAAAAAGTGATGATGACACGGTGTTCTCCTTAAATTAAGAAGCTGAAACGCCTACATCTTTCACTGAAGGTATAGTTTTTAGTTTCTTAGCGAGATGTGCAAATTTGCGATCAAACGTTACCAACAGATTATGCTCATTTGCAGAAACTAATGCCAACGCATCAGCAAAGTCCATTCCGGCCTCGTACCACTCAACGGCTCGTGATGTAGCTAAGTAATCTTCAACAACTAAATTATCTATGCCAAAAATGACTTTAAGGGTATTTAAGATTTCAGATTTATCTAACTGATAAAAACTCTCTAAGACCTGATAGGTTTCAAGAAGAACAACTCGGCTGATGAAGCATTTGTTTCCTTCAATAATGTTCTGTGCTTTACGTCCAAGTGTTTGATCGCTATCGATCAAGTAGCGAAGCAAAATATTAGTATCTAATGCGATCATTTTTGTTTTTGTGCCCAACGACGACGTGCGGATTCTTTAGTAGCGCGTTTAACGTCTTCCTCAGTTGCAACACGGCCCATATGAGCAACACAGCCTCTACCCTCGGCTACGCTCACTCTTGGAAACTTATTCAAGTGCGGTCTTACCAATCTGTCTACAAATTGGCTGATATTTCCTTGGCCAACAATTTTGTGCAGCGCTTGGTAGACTTCATTATCCAAATTAATTGTGAGTTTTTTAAGCATTTCGATATCCTATACGTATAAGTCACGTACAATAGTACGACTATACTACGTATTTGTCTAGTTACCATTTACAAATCCGCCTGATCATAGCTGAGCGACACTTTATCAGTGACCGGATAACTTTGACAGGTAAGAATATAACCTCGCGCGACTTCGTAGTCTTCTAGCGCGAAATTGACATCCATATCAACTTCTCCGGAAAGCAGCTTGGCGCGACACGTCGAGCATACCCCACCTTTGCATGAATAAGGCAGATCAAACCCTTGCCGTAGGCCGGCATCGAGAATGGATTCTTTATTTTTTTCTAAGATGAATGAGCGTTCACGCCCATCTAAAACAAAGCGCACTTCGCATTCATGTTGACCGACTACCGGCCGCGCCTCGATTTTGTGCTCTAGTGTAGGGATGCTGGCGGCAAAGAGTTCTATTTTGATGCGCGCTTTGTCCATGCCATGTTCTTGCAGTACCTCCGCGACTTCGTTCATCATGCTGGCAGGTCCGCAGATAAAAGCGGTATCGATATTTTCCAGTTTGAGCCAGTGCTTAAAAAATTCAGCGCATTTTTGCTTATTGATCCTGCCATTGAATAACTCGATGTCTTGTTGCTCGCGGCTCATGACAAAAACCAACTGAAAGCGCTCCAAGTAACGATCTTTAAGATCTTCCAGTTCTTCTTTGAAGATCACCGTGCTCGATGCGCGGTTACCGTATATCAGAGTAAAGCGGCTGTGCGGTTCGGTGTACAGCGTAGTTTTTATGATCGATAAAAGAGGTGTGATTCCGCTGCCGGCGGCAAAAGCTAAATAGTGTTTATGGTTGCTCGCATTGAGCGGCACGTTGAAATGTCCACTCGGTGGCATCACTTCAATAAGTTGTCCGGCTTGCAGACTATCGTTTGCCCACGCAGAAAACGCACCTCCCGGAGCGCGCTTGACTGCGATGCGCAATTCATCATCTTGCACAGCCGAGCAAATCGAATATGAACGTCTGATATCCGCACCGTCTAGAGCTAAACGCAAGGAAAGATGTTGTCCCTGTACGAAATGGAAATTTTTCTGCAACTCGGCCGGCACGGCGAAGCTGATCACGACTGCATCGCGTGTTGCGCGGGTTACTTTAACCACAGTCAATGGGTAAAAGCGACTCATCAGTGCTGCTTAAAATAATTAAAAGGTTCTAGGCAGTCCGTACAACGATACAGCGCTTGGCAAGCCGTTGTGGAGAATTGACTGATCAATTTACAGTTGTGCGAACCACAGCGCGGACAATACACACCTTCCTCAACCGGTGTTCTATGCAAAACCGCTACACTTGTAGCATGTGGCTTAGGCGGCGCAATACCATAGGCTTTAAGTTTTTCTCGTGCTTTTTCCGTCAGCCAATCGGTAGTCCAGGCAGGCGAGAGTTGCGTCACTAATCGTATAGTGCGAATACCCCGCGCGCGCAGCAAATTAGTGATCTCCTCCTCGATGGTTCTCATAGCGGGACAGCCTGAATAAGTAGGCGTAATAGTGACTGTTAATTCTTCTTCGTTTTCCCAACGAAGTTCGCGCACGATCCCCAATTCGACAACCGAAAGCACAGGAATCTCTGGATCGCTCACGTCTTCGAGCCAACGCCAAATTTGTTCCAATGTCGGCTGATCAAGCGCGGTGCTCATCGTTCGACTCACCACGTTGCGCCCGGATAAGCGCGCTGCAAAAACTGCATTTCCGCTAACAAATAGCCCAGATTTTCGCTGTGCACACCGCGCTTGCCACCGCGTTGCATCCAACTCTCTTCGGGTAGCTTGAGCGTGGCTGCACATAAGGTATCGTTGACCTCTTCAAGCCAGGGTTCGTACAGTGCACTCAAGTCACCACACTGCGCTTGCAGGGCTAAATCAATAGCATCGACTTCAAATAATTCTCCGGTATATCGCCATAGTTCGTTTAAGCTTGTTTGTATTTTCCGATGGCTTTCCTCTGTACCATCGCCTAAACGAATAATCCAATCGCGGCTACGCTGTAAATGGTAGGCTGTTTCCTTGACAGCTTTCTCAGCGATAGCGGCGATGCGCACATCATTGGATCTTTGCAATTGCTGTAACAACAAGCTATGCCAAGCATCGAAATAGTATTGTCGAGCAAGGGTATCGCCGAAATGACTATTTGGCTGTTCAACTAACAACACATTGCGGAACTCATGCGCGTCGCGCAAAAAAGCCAATTGATCTTCATCACGTCCCTTAGCTTCAATCTCTGCCGCATAACTTAACCATAAGCGCGCTTGGCCTAGCAGATCAAGCGCCACATTGGTCATCGCTAAATCCTCTTCTAACACCGGGCCGTGACCGCAGCAAGCGGATAAGCGTTGGCTTAAGATCAGGGCGTTATCGCCCAAGCGTAGCAAGTATTCGAATAACTGAGCGTTCATCAAAGGTGTTTTACTTCTTCGGGAATAACGTAAAAAGTAGGATGTCTATATACCTTGCTATTGGCGGGTTCGAACAACACGTCTTTGTCACTCGGACTGCTAGCGGTGATATCAGCCGATTGCACCACCCAAATGCTGATGCCTTCATTACGTCGAGTATACACATCGCGGGCACAGCGCAAAGCCATCTCGGCATCGACAGCGTGTAGACTGCCTACATGCTTATGCGCTAAGCCATGTTGGCTGCGAATAAAGATTTCCCATAACGGCCATTCCTTAGTAGTCATGAGCGAAGCTCCTTTGTATTCCTCTCTCCCTTCGAATGTTTCTCTGCATAGGCCACGGCAGCTTCCCGCACCCAGGCGCCTTGTTCCCATGCTGTAACACGAGCACGCAATCGTTCACGATTACAAGGGCCGTTGCCTTTGATAACTTGCCAAAACTCATCCCAATCGGGTTCGCCGTAATCATAGTGGCCGCGCTCGGTATTCCATTTAAGTTTTGCATCAGGGATGGTAAGCCCAAGGTATTCGGCTTGCGGCACTGTTTGGTCGATAAACTTCTGACGCAGTTCATCATTGGTAAAGAGTTTAATTTTCCATTGCATAGATTGTGCGCTGTTCGGCGAATTATCGTCGCGTGGACCATGCATCATGATCGAAGGCCACCACCAGCGATTTAATGCATCCTGCGCCATCTGTTTTTGCTCAGCGCTGCCACGGCATAAAGTCAACATAATCTCGAAACCTTGTCGTTGGTGAAAACTTTCCTCTTTGCAAATCCGCACCATCGCCCGCGCATAAGGCCCGTAAGAACAGCGACAGATCGGAATTTGATTGATGATGGCTGAACCATCAACCAGCCAGCCTATCGCTCCGATATCCGCCCAAGTCAAAGTAGGATAGTTAAAGATGCTGGAATATTTCGCTTTGCCGGAATGTAAATCAGCTAGCATTTGATCACGGCTTACTCCCAAGGTCTCGGCGGCACTGTATAGATATAAGCCATGCCCTCCTTCGTCTTGTACTTTAGCGAGCAAAATGGCTTTTCGTTTTAGAGTAGGTGCGCGAGTGATCCAATTGCCTTCCGGCAGCATGCCGACGATTTCTGAATGCGCATGTTGCGAGATCTGCCGGATCAGGGTCTTGCGATAAGCTTCAGGTAACCAGTCTTTAGCTTCGATTTTGATATTTGCGTCGATGCGTTCTTGAAAATGCCGTTCCTCAGGTGACATCTCCTGTTGCGTCTTAAGGTGTTTTGCGCCGGTGTCTACCAGTTGAGCGTACATTTAAATTTCTCCATGTCTTGCATGTAAAACGCTGTGTAATTTGTTACGTGCCGCAGTCAGTATACGTTCCGTGGTGTCCCAATCGATACATGCATCGGTAATCGATACGCCGTATTTTAACTCGCTTACCCGCTCAGGAATCGGTTGATTTCCCCAAGCTAGATTGCTTTCCAGCATAAAACCGATGATCGAACGATTGCCTTCGTTGATTTGTTGCACACCATCCATTAACACTAACTCTTGCAAAGCTGGATCCTTATTCGAATTGCCGTGGCTGCAATCGATCATGATGCTTGCAGCGAGTTGTTTTTCTTTGAGCGCACGCTCGCATAGCGCCACCGAAACCGAATCATAATTGGGTTTATCGCCGCCGCGTAACACAATATGAGCATAGCGATTACCTTTCGTGTGCACCACAGCACAAGCGCCTTGCTCGTCGATACCGAGAAAACTGTGTGGCTTGGCAATCGCCATCAAGGCATTAATGGCGACCGCCAAACTGCCGTCGGTTCCGTTCTTAATGCCAACAGGCATCGATAAGCCGCTGGCCATCTCGCGGTGCGTTTGCGATTCTGTCGTGCGCGCGCCAATGGCACTCCAAGTCACCAGGTCGGAAAGATACTGTGGCGTGATCGGATCGAGCGCCTCGGTACCGCAGGGGATACCTAGCTCAGCTAGATCGAGCAACAGTTTACGCGCCTTTTTCAAACCCTCTTCGATCTTGAAACTGTCGTCAAGATAGGGATCGTTGATCAAACCTTTCCATCCCGTAGTACTGCGCGGCTTTTCGAAATAGACTCGCATGACGATGAAAAAAGTGTCGGCGAGTTGATCAGCCAATTTGCGCAAACGTTGGCCGTAATCGAGCGCTGCTGCAGTATCATGAATTGAACAAGGGCCAACCACCAGCAACAGGCGTGGATCGCTACGCTCAAGAATGCGGCATACCGCTTGCCGGCCTGACACTATCGTTTCACTTGCGGCTAGACTCACCGGAAATAATCGATGCAGCTCAAGCGGCGGCAGAATCGGTTGCAGCTTGCTGACATTTAGATTTTCTAGATGGGCTGCAAGCACTGTGTGGGCTGGATGCATAGCTCTTAACTGTCGATTTTGATCGCGATTTTGATCGGCTCAGTGCGCGGGTGGGGTTTGACTTCGCCTCGACCTTCTAGTTGAGCTAATAATTCTTGTTCTTTCGCTTTAGCATCCGCGATATGCGCTAACTTGATGTGACCGTAACCCCGTATCTGTTCCGGAATTTCTGCGAGCGCAGTGAGTAAGGCCAGATTTTCCCGAGTAAGCTTAGGCAGCCATGCGGTGATCAATTGTTGATAGTCTTCGATCAAGCGACGCTCAAGTTTGCGTTCGGCAGAATAGCCGAATAAGTCAAATAGGCTTCCACGCATTACCTTCGCTTTGGCTAATCCTCTCATGGCCATCCATAACCAACCGCCCAGAACTATTTTCTTAGGCAAAGTCTGCTGATCATTTTTACCGAACCATTTGGCTAGCGTGTGCAAAAATGGTGGCGCCATATGAAATTGCAGTTTGAAATCGCCGCTGAACTGCTCGCTCAGTTGACGCGCAAAATCGCCGTTAGTGTACAGCCTAGCGACTTCGTATTCGTCCTTATACGCCATGAGTTTCGCGAAGTAACGTGCTACTGCGGCAGTTAATTTTAACGGCGCCGCAGGATCAACTATACTGCTCTCGCGAGCACGAACGCGCTCGACCAAATCGTGATAGCGTGCTGCATAGGCCGCGTTTTGGTATTGGGTAAGAAAATCTACGCGACGGGCGATCAACGCATCCAATTCACTCAATTTTGAATTGTTTTTAACTTCAACTTTGCTGCCTTCCAGGTCATCGAGTGCTTGTGGATTGGCCGCGGCGAGCCTGCCCAACGCAAAGGCGGTTTTATTCATCTCGATCGCCACGCCATTCAATTCGATCGCGCGTTCCATGGCGACGAGTGAAATCGGAACTAAACCACGCTGCCAGGCAAAGCCCATCATCAATACGTTCACGCCCTGGCTATCGCCTAAATAACGTTGCGCTAAAGCTTGGCCATCACACAATGCAACCCGATCGGCACCCGCTGCAAAACGCATTTTCTCCAGCAGCGCTGACACATGCAACGAAGCATTGGCATTGTGCACGAAGGCAGCGGTAGGAATTTCGTGCGTGTTAACGATAATTTGCGTGCGGCCATGACGTACTGTCTGTAAGGCATCGTTGCTTGCACCCACCACTAAGTCACAAACCAGTAAAGCATCGGCTTGTTGCGTGTCGATGCGTACTTGATGCAAGGCTTCGCGCTGCGCGGCTAAACGCACATTAGCCAATACCGCCCCACCCTTCTGAGCGAAGCCCATGAAATCGAGTACCGACGCATATTTACCTTCCAGATGCGCCGCCATGGTAATCAGTGCGCCGACCGTCACGACCCCGGTGCCACCCACGCCAGTTACCAACAAATCGTAAGGCGCGCTCCACTGGTGCAGCGGAGGAACCGACAAATCGTTTACCGCAGCATTGAGTTTGTTTTGATCGAAGGTCGCGCCGATCGCTTTGCGCAGCGAGCCGCCCAACACCGAAACGAAGCTAGGGCAAAAACCGTTCACGCATGAATAATCTTTATTGCATGAAGATTGTTCAATCATCCGCTTGCGACCGAAATCGGTATCGACTGGCACGATCGATAGGCAATTCGATTGCTTGCCGCAATCGCCACAGCCTTCGCAGACTGCGGTATTGATGAACAAACGCCGCGGTGGGTCAGGATATTCACCTTTCTTGCGGCGACGGCGTTTTTCGGCTGCGCAAGTCTGTTCATAAATGAGCACTGTCACGCCGGGTATCTCGCGCAATTCGCGTTGTACTTGATCTAAATCGGCTCGATCGTGAAAACGAGTGCCTTGCGGGAACCGATCGCGATAAGCATCGAACTTATCGATTTGATCGCTCACTACCACAACACATTTGGCGCCCTCGGCTTCGACCTGGCGAGCGATAGCATCGACGGTAATCGTGCCATCGATGGGTTGTCCGCCGGTCATCGCCACCGCGTCGTTGAACAAAATTTTATAAGTCATGTTCGCGCCAGCGGCAATCGCTTGACGAATCGCTAAATAACCAGAGTGGTAGTACGTGCCATCACCCAAGTTTTGAAACACATGCGGTGTTGCAGTAAACATTGAATGCGCCGCCCAATCGACACCCTCACCGCCCATTTGGATAAGACCGGTGGTCTTACGATCAACCATCCACGAAGCCATAAAATGACAACCAATACCAGCCTGAGCATACGATCCTTCGGGAATCTTGGTCGAAGTATTGTGGGGACAACCAGAACAGTAATACGGCAGTCTGCGCACCACATCAGCTTCGTTTGACAATAACTTCGGAGCGGTGAAATCGATCACCAACGCGCGGCGGTCTAAATTAGGTTTATGTTTCGCCAGCCATTCAGCGAAAACTGGCATTACGCGCGAAGGACGGAGTTCACCCAAGGCAGGTAGTAGCGGCTTACCCAGAGCATCGGTTTTACCGATGATGTTGGGGCGCGCAGTTTGGTGATTGTAAAAAAGCTCTTTGATCTGCCGTTCGACAATTGGCGCTTTCTCTTCGATCACTAGAATTTCTTTTAGACCGCGAGCGAATTCCAGTATGCGCGTCGTTTCGATCGGAAAACTCAGGCCCACTTTGTACAAACGCACACCTGCTTGAGACAACTCATCCAGCGAAAGCCCTAAGCGACGCAAGGTTTCCAAAAGATCAAGATGCGCTTTTCCGCAGGTTACGATACCGAAATCTGCCTGTGGGCTGGAAATGATCGTCTTGTCGATCGAACTTGTTCTGGCGAAAGCGCGAACCGCGTTCAACTTAATCGCTAATCGTTCTTCGATGAGCAAACTGGGCAAATCCGGCCATCGATAATGCACACCACCCTGCGGAAAAATGAAATCCTGCGGGGCCAAAAAATGTGTAGGGATAACGTCAAGATCCACAGTGGAACTGCTCTCCACTGTCTCAGAAATCGCTTTAAAGCCAACCCAGGTACCGGAGAACCGTGACAAGGCCCAGCCATACAAACCAAACTCCAAATACTCCTCAAGATTAGCGGGATTGACGATCGGCATACTCCAAGCCTGCATGGTGATATCGCTTTGATGCGGCATCGAGGAAGACACACAACCGTGATCATCACCGGCCACGGCCAACACGCCACCGTGTGGCGAGGAGCCATAGGCATTGCCATGTTTTAAAGCATCCCCAGCGCGATCCACTCCGGGCCCCTTGCCGTACCATAGCGCAAACACGCCATTCACCTTACGATGTGGATCGCTTTCGACTTGCTGTGTGCCGAGCACTGCTGTGGCAGCGAGCTCTTCGTTGATCGCCGGAAGAAAGCGAATCGCCTTAGCCTCGAGATGGGCTTTGGCTTTCCACAACGCTTGATCGAAACCGCCCAACGGAGATCCGCGATAACCAGAAACAAAACCAGCTGTATTCCAGCCTCGTTCTAGGTCGAGCATGCCTTGCATCAACGGCAATCGCACCAAGGCTTGCGTGCCGCTCATAAAGACGCGGCCGCTGTGTTTGCTGTACCGATGGTCAAGCTGGTAGGCCGTATCTATCACTAGGTGCGTCATTGTGGTTAACCTGGATAAGGAGCAGAATTCTACAAGAAAGCCTTATCGCTTCGCGAAATAAATCTCTATGTACAAATTTTTTTTCTTCGTATTGATTGTCCAATTGTCCGGCTGTGGGGGTACGCGTTTTGCCACTATTAAAGACCCGCAAGGCGACGATGTCATGCTAATCGGTCATGATCCGGTGGCTTATTTCACCATCGGCAAGCCGCTGCGCGGTGATCCTAAGCTGCGCGCCACGCATGATGGCGCGGCTTATTATTTTGCCCTTGCCGAACATCGTGAGTTGTTTCTCAGAGAACCGCAGCGTTATATACCGCAGTATGGAGGCTTTTGCGCGAACGGCGCACCGTACGGTATTAAGTTGGGTTCTGATCCAACTGAGTTTGCGATTTATCAAGGCCGTTTATTTATCTTCGGTGATATCGTCGGCCATTCGTACTGGACACTCGATCGAGCCTTCAATGTCCAACAAGCCGACTCATTGTGGCCGAGCATCAAGGAAACCGGTTGGCGCAGCGCAACTCTCATCGGTTGGACACAACGCGTCGCGTGGTATCGCGACACGGCCAGCTTAGAGGCACAATGGCAAAAAGTACATCCCAACAAGAAAATCACTTATGACCCCGGCGGTTTATTCACCAATCTGGTCATTAAATATCCGGGATGGCGAGCCCGAGAGGGTTTCGGTCAGCCAGCGCTAGGTTTTCCGGAGATTGATCCTTGCCCACCCGCCTGCCCAGGCGTAATCAGCCAAGCTTCTGATCCTGGTTGGCGGCCGTAGACGAATTCCCACCGATTCAAAAAAAAGTCTGATTGATAGTGAACCCCACACCCCAATCCGGACTACCGTCGCGAAATCCCTTGAGCAGATAGAAGCTGAGTTTAGTCTCTCGACTAAGACGCTGTGTCCAAAATGCGGTTAATTCGC
>FRDC01002283.1_pt1 | contig 14593 bp, 10 predicted proteins | sample 1106171 | NCBI WGS metagenome assembly FRDC01 (sample SAMEA3930566, study PRJEB13176) | freshwater metagenome | biome: Drinking water system; feature: drinking water; material: water | place: Singapore | collected 2014-12-20 | reverse complement strand
ACTGACAGAAAAAGGAGGGTTGTGGGGGTTCCAGGGGGGAAGGGAGTTCCCTCCCTTCCCCCCTGGGATCACGCCGCCCAGTGTGGTTTGCGCTTCGCCTTGAACGCCGCGATGCCTTCCGCCGCCTCCTCGCTGTTCGCGGTGCGCGAGAAGGCCGCCGCCCCGGCCTCGGCATAGCCCTCGGGCGAGATCGGCCCGAGCGCGGCGAGCAACCCCTTGGTCTCCGCCAGCGCGTTCGGCGCGCCGTCCAGCACCGCGGCGATGGTCGCCTGCACCTGGGCTTCGAGGGCCGCCGCATCCGGCAGCACGGCATGAACGAGGCCGATGCGCGCGGCCTCCGCGGCGTCGATGACGTTGGCTTCCAGCACCAGGCGCGTCGCGGCGGTACGGCCGGTGCGGCGCGCGACCCAGGGCAGGATCTGCGCGGGGACAAGGCCGCGGCGGACTTCGGGCGCGCAGAAGCGGGCGCTGGCCGCGGCGAAGGCGATGTCGGCGCTGCAGCAGAAGCCGAGGCCGCCCGCGTGGCAGGAGCCCTCGATGGCCGCGATCACCACCTGGGGCAGATTGGAGATGTCGGCGAAGCGCTGGCCGGTGCGGCGGTTGCGGATGGTCTGGCGGGCGAGGCGCTGTTCGAGCGTCTCGGTGCTGGCGACCTCGGTCAGGTCGAGGCCGGCGCAGAAATGCCCGCCCGCGCCGGAGATGACGAGGATACGGGCGGTGCTGTCCGCCTTGAGGTCGGCCAGCAGCGCGTCCCAGGCGGCGCCCATGGCCTCGCTGAGGGCGTTGCGGCGCTGGGGGCGGTCCATGATGGCGCGGACCACGGGGCCCTCGCGGCGGATGGTGAGGGGGGCTTCGTCGCTCATGCCGTGTCGTCCCTGGATGGATGCGGCGAGGCTAGTGTCCCGACTCCGAAGTCCTTCGGACTTCGTCCTCGGGCCACTCGCTTGTGTTTTCAGTGGCCTGCTGATCCGCTTCGTTCGTGGGAGAACCCACGAACTTCGCGGGCAGGACACTAGCGTCTGATCCGCAGAGGTGGAATCGCCGAGGGCGCGAAGCAGCCGCGGCTATCGCGCCGTGCGGGGGACCGGTTCGATCGCCCAGACATGCGGCCAGCACTTGCCCGTCACCAGCAGGCTGCGCGTCCCGGGATCATGGGCGATGCCGTTGAGCACCAGCGGATAGACCAGCCGCGCCGGATCGGGGTTGAGGCCGCTGAGGTCGAGCCAGGCGATGATGCGCCCGTCCGCCGGCTCGATCACCGCGATGAAGTCCGTCTGCCAGACATTCGCGTAGATGCGGCCATCCACGTATTCGAGCTCGTTGAGGAAGCCGACGGGGCCGAAGGAATCGGTGACGTAGACCGTGCGCCGCGTCGCCAGTGTCGCCGGATCGAGGAATTGCAGGGCCGAGGAGCCGTCGCTCATGATCAGCGCGGTGCCGTCGGTGGTCAGCCCCCAGCCCTGGGCGGCGAAACGGAAGCCGCGTTCGCGCCGGAAGCTGGCCGCGTCGTAGACCCAGCCGGTGTTCTCCAGGTAGGTGAGCTGGTAGATCCGGCCGTCGAGCAGCGTGATGCCCTCGCCGAAATAGCGCTGGTCGAGCGCCACCTCGCGCAGCGTGCGCCCGCTCTCGAGGTCCCAGGCGCGGAGCTTCGAGCGGCCGTAGAGACCGGTGCCCTCGTAGATGACGCCATCGGCATAGACGAGGCCCTCGGTATAGGACTCGGTGTCGTGCGGATGGGTCCTGAGGATGCGGTAGCCGAGGACGGGAATCGCGCGCTGGTCGAGCACCCGGGCCCGCGTCAGCTGGACATGCGGGGTTTGCAGGGGCTGCGCGCCCGCGCGGGCGGACCAGGCGAAGGGCAAGGCCAGCAGCGTGCCAAAATCCCTACGGCGCATCCGATCCTCCCGTGCTGCCGACCCTGGCGAGGCATAGTGCGGCGCGCCGGACGTCGCCAGCGCGGGGGGCCGGCCCTGGACGGCGGCGGGGGGCGGCGGCAAGGTCGCTCGTCATCCGACCGGAGCTTCCGCGCCATGGCCCTGCGCTGCGACCTGATCATCCGCGACGCCACGCTGTTCGACGGCACCGGCGCGCCGCGCCGCACCGGCGATGTCGGCGTGACGGGGGAGCGGATCGTCGCGGTCGGCGACCTCGGCGCCGCGACGGCGGACCGGGAGGTGATCGCCACCGGCAAGGCCCTCGCGCCCGGCTTCATCGACAGCCACACCCATGACGACCGCGCCGTGCTCTGCGGGCCGGGGTGTCTCGCCTGCAAGTCGAGCCAGGGTGTCACGACGGTGGTCGTCGGCAATTGCGGCGTGTCGCTGGCGCCGATGCGGGTGGCGAAGGGGGAGCGGCCGATCCCGCCGCTCGACCTCGTCGCCGAGAGCGGCACCACCTACGACAGCTTCGGCGACTACGCGGAGGCGGTGCGGAAGCACCCCGCGGCGGTGAACACCTACGCCTTCGTCGGCCACCAGACCCTGCGCTACCGGATGATGGGCAACGACCTGCTGCGCCCCGCGAAGGATGGGGAGATCGAGCAGATGCGCCGCTTCGTCGCGGAAGCGATGGCGCAGGGCGCCTCCGGCTTCTCCACCGGCCTCTACTACAAGCCCAACATGCATGCGACGACGGAGGAGGTGATCGCCGTCGCCGAGCCGCTGCGCGCCGCCGGCGGAATGTACGCCACCCACATGCGCGACGAGGCGGACCGGGTCTGCGCCTCGATCGAGGAGACGCTGAAGATCGGCAAGAAGGTCGGCGTGCCGGTCCATATCAGCCACCACAAGTGCTCCATGCCGGAGAATTACGGGCGGTCCGTGCAGACGCTGGCGCTGATCGAGGCGGCGGCGTCGATGCAGGAGGTCGCCTTCGACATGTACCCCTATCCGGCGGGCAGCACCGTGCTGATGCCGGACCGGCTGCGCGACGATTGCCGCGTCATCATCACCTGGTCGATCCCGCACCCGGAGATGACCGGCAAGGACCTGGCGGAGATCGCACGCGGCTGGAACACCGATATCCGCGCGGCGGCCGAGAAGCTGACACCGGCCGGCGCCATCACCTTCCAGATGGACGAGGAGGATGTGCGGCGGATCATGGCCCATCCGCTCTCCATCATCGGCTCCGACGGCATCCCGCATGACGAGCATCCGCATCCGCGGCTCTGGGGCACCTTCCCGCGGGTGCTGGGCCTCTACAGCCGCCAGCTTGGGCTGCTGAGCCTCGAGGACGCGATCCACAAGATGACGGGGCGGACGGCAGCGCTGTTCGGCATGGTCGATCGCGGCGTGCTGAAGCCGGGTGCCTTCGCCGACCTGGTGCTGTTCGACCCGCACCGCGTCATCGATCGCGCGACCTTCGAGAATCCGAAGGTCGAAAGCGAAGGGATCGAGCAGGTCTGGACCAATGGCGTCGCCACCTGGGTCGCCAAGGGCGCGGGGGGCGAGGGCCTGACCGGCGCGGCGCCTGGGCGGCTGATCCGGCGCGGACGGGGCGACTGACCCCCGGGCGGCCACACGGCCGCACATCACCGATTCTGTCTCCATCATCTGGTGGATGAACCGAGGGCTGTCTCCCCGGTAGGAGCCTTGGGCCAGGGCGATGTGCGCCCGGCGCCGCGTGTTCGGCTTCGCATCGGAGGAGTGGGGTTGCCGCCGGTCCTCGAAGCCCCTGGTGCCGTGCTGGACCGCCTGGCCCGGCATGGCCCGCAGGCGTTGGTCGGCGCGGTGGCGCTCGGCATCGCGGTGCCGCCGCTCGCCGATGCGGCACACCCGTTGATGGGGCTGGCCTGCATCCTCTTCACCATGGGCGCCTTCCTGAAAGCGGATGCCACCGCCTTCCAGCGCGAGCTGCGGCATCCGCTGCGACTCGCCTGCATGCTCGCCTGGGCGTCGATCGGGGCGCCGCTGCTGGCGATCGGCAGCCTCCGCCTGCTCGGTGCGGGCGAGAATCCGGCAATCGCGGGGCTGCTGATCGGCACCGTCGCGCCGCCCGCCGGCGCCAGCATCGCCGTGGCGGCCATGCTGGGCCTCGCGCCCGCGCTCGCCCTGGTCGGCGTCGTCGCGGCGACCCTTGCCGCACCGCTGACCCTGCCCCTGCTGGCGGGCTGGAGCGGCGCGCCGGGCGTAGCGCTGGATGCCGGCGCGCTCTTCGCGCAGAGCGCGACGATCATCGGCCTGGCGGCCATCGGCGCGCATCTGCTGCACCGGTTTGCCGCCGGGCCGCTGCAGCGCCGGCCAGGTGCCGCGAGCGGCCTGACCGTGCTCGGCCTGATGCTCGCGGCGCTCGGCGCCATGCAGGACGTGCAGGAGCATCTGCGCCGCGATCCGGGGCTGGTCTTCATGGTCCTCGGCGCCGCCTTCGCGCTGAACCTGGGGCTGCAACTGGCTGGCGCCATGCTCTTTGCCGCCTGCGGCCGGGGCGTCGCGCTGACGGCGGGCCTGCTGGGCGGCAACCGCAGCTTCGCGCTCGCCTGGGCCGCCGCGGGGGCGGGGCTGCCGGCGCCGACCGAGCTTGCGCTCGCGCTCTGCGCGATACCGCTCTTCGTGCTGCCGGCGCTGTACCGGCGGCTTGGGCCGCTGGCGACGAGCCTGGGGGAAGCGCTGCTGCGCCGGCGCGCCGCGGCCGATTGAGCCGGGGGCCGTATGCAAGCGGGCCGCCGGGGGCTACCCCAGCAGCCTCCCTCCTGCCCAGCCGCCGGACCCGTCATGCCCACCGCTGCCGAACGCCTGATCGAATTCCTGGCCCTGCAGGGCGTGGACCGCGCCTTCTGCGTGCCGGGGGAATCCTATATCGCGCTGCTCGACGCGCTGCACGCCAACAACCGCGTCGACCTCGTCACTTGTCGCGCCGAGGGCGGCGCCGGCTTCATGGCGGTGGCCGACGCCAAGCTGACGGGCCGGCCCGGCGTGGTGCTGGTCTCCCGTGGCCCCGGCGCCTGCAATGCCTCGATCGCCGTGCATACGGCCGAGCAGGATGCGGTGCCGCTGATCCTGCTGGTTGGGCAGGTGGAGAAGCGCGACCTGCGGCGGAACGCCTTCCAGGAGATCGACTACCAGTCGATGTTCCGCGGCATCGCCAAGTGGATCGGCGAGGTGACGGAGCCGGACCAGATCCCCGAAATGATCGCCCGCGCCTATGCCACGGCGATGGGCGGCGTCCCCGGTCCGGTGGTGCTGTCGCTGCCGGAGGACGTGCTGGCGATGGAGTGCGCCGCGCCCCTGCTGCCCGCGACCCTTCCTGCCCCCGCACCGCCGGCACCGGCCGATACGGCGCGGCTGGCGGCGATGCTGCGCGCGGCGGAGCGGCCCGTCCTGCTGGTCGGGCACGGCTTCGACACACCGGGCGGCCTCGACGGGCGCGCGGCGCTGCTGCGCTTCGCGGAGGCCTGGCAGCTTCCGGTGGCGGTGTCCTTCCGGCGGCAGGATCTCTTCCCCAACGACCATCCGCTCTATGCGGGGGATCTCGGCCTCAGGAACCCGGATGCCCAGCGCGCGGCCTTCGCGGAGGCCGACCTGGTGCTGGCCCTGGGCACGCGGCTGACGGACATCACGACGCAAGGATGGACCTGGCCGGCCGCGGGGCAGCGCACCGTGCATGTCTGCGCCGATCCGCGCTTCCTGGGCTGGCTGTTTCCGGCGGAGCTTGCCATCGCCGCGGATGCGCGCGCGACCCTCGCGGCGCTGGCGGCGGAAACTCCCGCCGCGCCAGCAAGCCGCGCCGCGTGGAACAGCCGGCTGCGCGCCCTGCATGTCGCCGATTGCGAGGTGGTGCCGGGCGAGCACCCCGATGGCATCGCCTTCGCCGAGGTCGCCAAACTGATCGAGGCCACCGCGCCCGACGACGCCATCGTCACGCTGGATGCCGGCACCTTCGGCGCGCCGTTCTACCGGAAAGTGGCGTGGAAAACGGGGCAGCGCCTGCTCGCGCCCGTCTCCGGCGCCATGGGCTTCGGCATCCCGGCCGCGGTCGCGGCATCGCTGCGCTGCCCGGGGCGGACGGTGATCGGGCTGGTGGGGGATGGTGGGGCGCTGATGACGGGGGGCGAATACGCCGTCGCGGTCGAGCGCGGCCTGCCTACGAAGATGATCCTGTCGGACAATGGCAGCTATGCCTCGATCCGCATCCACCAGGAACGCGCGCATCCGGGCCGGGTCAGCGGCACCACGCTGGTGAACCCCGATTTCCTGCGCTGGTGCGAGGCCTTCCGCGTCCCCGTGCTGGACGTGGCGACGAAGGCGGATTTTCCGGCCCTGGCCGCAGCGATCCGCGCGCCGGGCCCGGTCGCGGCTGTGGTGCGGACCTCGCTGAAGGCGGTGCTGCCCCGTCAGTGACGGAGCGGATCGTCGGCGGCCCGCAGGCCCGGAGGCGTGAATCCGCGCTACGACATCAATGCGCTGACGCGGGTTTCCGCCCCAGGCCGAGCTTCGCCTTCAGCCACTCCCGCGCGGTCTGGAACACGACGTACAGCATCGGGATCATCAGGATCCCGATGGTCGAGGCCGCGATCATCCCGAAGAAGACCGGCGTCGAGACGGCGCGGCGGCTGAGTTCCGACGCACCCTCCGCAATCACCAGCGGCAGCAGGCCGAGGATGAAGGCGAGCGAGGTCATCATCACCGCGCGGAAGCGCAGCTTCGCCCCCAGCACCGCGGCCTCCTGCACCGGCTTGCCGGCCTCCCGCTGCTCCTTCGCGAATTCGATGATCAGGATGCCGTTCTTCGCCGCCAGCGCGATCAGCACCACGATGCCGATCTGCGCATAGAGGTCGAGCGAGAGCCCCATCGGCCCGATCGAGATCATCGCGCCCAGGATCGCCACGGCGACCGAGAGCAGCACGGGGACCGGGATGGTCCAGCTCTCGTAGAGGCCGACGAGGAAGAGAAAGGCGAAGAGCAGGGCGAGGGCCAGGATCACCGTGGTCTGCCCCTGCGCCAGCTTCTCCTGATAGGCCGTGCCGGTCCATTCGAACCCGTAGCCGCGCGGCAGGGTCGCGGCCGAGACGCGCTCCATCGCCGCCAGCGCATCGCCGGATGAATAGCCCGCCGCGGGCTCCCCGTTCACGGTCAGGCTGCGGACATTGTTGTAGCGCACGATGGAGGAGGGGCCGAAGGCGATCTCCGGGTCCGCCAGCGCCAGCATCGGCACCATCCGCCCGTCGCGGTTGCGCAGCTGCACGCGGCCGATGTCCTCCACCGACATGCGGTCCTGCGCCTCCGCCGCCAGGTTCACCTTCCAGGTGCGGCCAAACAGGTTGAAGTCGTTGACATAGGCGCCGCCCATCGCGGTCTGCAGCGCGGCGAAGACGTCGGAGATCGAGATGCCGAGGACCTGCGCCTTCTCCCGGTCGATGGTGAGGAAGACCGAGGGCGTGCTGGCCGAGAAGGTGGAGTAGACCCGGTTCAGCGCGGGATCCTGGTTCGCCGCCTGCACCAGCGCGCGCATCGCCGCGGCCATCTCCGTCGTCGGCCGGCCTTCCAGGTTCTGCAACTGGTATTCGAAGCCGGCGCCGGTGCCGAGGCCGATGATGGGCGGCGGCGCGAAGGGCACGACCAGCGCCGGCACCTCCGCCGTCCGGCGCGCGACCTGCGCCAGCAGGGCGTTCACCCCGGCGGCGGGGTCCTTCCGCTCGGCGAAGTCCTTCAACGTGACGATCAGGAAGGCGCTGTTCGACTGCGCCATGCCGCTCAGCATGGAGTAGCCGATGACGGAGGAGACGTACTCCACGCCAGGCAGGCCCTGCACCGCTTCCTGCACCTGGCGCGCCACGTCGCGGGTGCGGTTCAGCGAGGCGCCATCCGGCAGCTTCGCCTCGATGAAGAAGGCGCCCTGGTCCTCCTGCGGCAGGAAGCCCGTCGGCGTCGACTTGCCGGCGAGGAGGATCCCGCCCGCGCAGACCGCAAGCAGCGCGAGGCAAAGGACGGCGACGCGCACGAGCCGCGCGACCAGCGCCGCATAGCCGTCCCGCACCATGTCGATGCGCCGGCTCACCCAGCCCATCATCCCCCGCCGCGGCCCGTGATGCGCCGAGAGCAGCACGGCGCAGAGCGCGGGGGAGAGGGTCAGCGCGTTGATCGCGGAGAACAGCATCGACACGCTGACCACCACCGCGAATTGCCGGAACAGCTCGCCCGAGATGCCGGGGATGAAGGCCAGCGGCACGAAGACCGAGAGCAGGACTAGCGTGATCGCGATGATCGGCGCGGTGATGGTCTCCATCGCCCTCTTCGTGGCGTCGGGGACGGAGAGCTCGGGGTGGGCCTCCATCGTCGCCTCGACATTCTCGACCACGACGATGGCGTCGTCGACGACGATGCCGATGGCCAGCACCATGGCGAGGAGGGAGATGGTGTTGGCCGAATAGCCCATGGCCAGCATCACCGCGAAGGTGCCGACCAGGCTGACCGGCACGGCGATCACGGGGATCAGCGTGGCGCGCAGGTTGCCCAGGAAGAGGAACACCACGACCACGACCAGCACGAAGGCCTCGAACAGCGTGTGCTCGACGACCTCGATCGTCGCGGTGACGAAGCGGGTGGTGTCGTAGGTCACCTCGTAGGCGAGGCCCTCGGGGAAGCGCTGGCCAAGCCCCGCCAGCGTCGCCTTGAGGGCGCGGGCGACGCCGAGCGCATTGGCCCCGGGCGAGAGGTAGATGGCGATCAGCTGCGCCGGCTTGCCGTCGAGGCGCGTCTCCACGTCCTGGTTGAAGGCGCCCAGTTCGATCGTGGCGACGTCCCGCACCCGCAGCACGCTGCCATCCGGGTTGGCGCGGATGATGATGGCGCCGAACTCCTCCGGCGTGACCAGCCGCCCCTGGGTGCGGATGTTGAGCTGGTATGAGGCGTCGTCGCTGGCCGGCTGCGCCCCGATGCGACCCAAGGGCGCGACGCGGTTCTGGCTCTGGATCGCGGCCACGATGTCCTGTGCGGTCAGGTTCAGCGCCGCCAGCCGGTCCAGCCGGAACCAGATGCGCATGGAGTAGTCGAGCGCGCCGAAGAGGCTGGCCTGGCCGATGCCGGGCACGCGCCGGATCACGTCCAGCATGTTGATCGTGACGTAGTTGGACAGGAACAGGTTGTCGTAGTCCGGCTTGTCCGACCGCACCGCGACCACCTGCAGCAGGGCGGAGGACTGCTTGCGCACGGTCAGCCCCTGGCGCTGCACCTCGTCCGGCAGCAGCGCATTGGCCAGCTGCACGCGGTTGTTGACGTTGGTGGTGTTCTGGTCCGGGTCGGTGCCGAGGCGGAAGCTGACGGTCAGCGTGTAGGACCCGTCGTCGCCGCTGGTGGACTTCATGTAGATCATGTTGTCCACGCCGTTGACCTGGCTCTCGATGGGCTGGGCGACGGTCGCCTCCACCACCTCGGCCGAGGCGCCGGGGAAGCGCGCCGTCACCGTCACCTGCGGCGGCACGATGTCCGGGAACTGCGCCGTCGGGATCTTGAGCAGGGAGACGAGGCCGGCGATCACCGTGACGATCGCGATGACGATCGCCAGCCTGGGCCGGTCGACGAAGACCTTGGAGATCATCGGGCCGTCCCGCCGAGAGGTCCGGTTGCGGGGCCGGTGGGCGCGGGTCGCGGCGTCACCACCTCCGCGGGCCGGGCGCGTTGCGCGCCCTCCACCACCACCATGGCGCCCTCGGGCAGCCCGTCCTCGATCACGCTCTGGCCGCCGCGGCCGGCGCTGACCTTCACGCGCTTCTGCTCGACCCGGTTGCCCTCCCCCACCACCATGACGAAGGCGCCGGCCTGGTCGAGCAGCACGGCCGCATCAGGCATGACCAGCGCCTGGCGCGGCTGCTCGAGCTCCACCACCACCGCGACCACCTGCCCGTCGGTCAGGAAGCGGTTGGGGTTGGGGATGGTCGCCTGCACCAGCGTGCTGTCCGTGGACGGATCGGTGGTGACGTTGATGAAGGAGATGGCGCCGGTCTGCTNNNTACCGTCCGGCAGCCGCACCCGCACCCGCAGCGGCTGCGCGCCGCGCGCCTGCTCCGCGCGCCGCAGCGCGAGCAGCTGGCGCTGGCTGACGGGGAAGAGCACGCGCACCGTATCCTCGCGCACCACGGTCGTCAGCACGCCCGCATCGGGGCCCACCACGTTGCCCGGCGTCAGCGTCGCCAGGCCGACGCGGCCGATGATGGGTGTCGTGATCTGCGTATAGCCGTACTGGATGCGCGCCTGCTCCAGCGCGGCCTGGGCGCTGGCGAGCTGCGCCTTGGCCAGGAGCTGGTCGGCGATGCGCTGGTCCAGCGTGGATTGCGGGATGGAGTTGGTGCGCACCAGTTCGCGCCCGCGGCTGACCTGGAGATCGGCGTTATGCAGCGTCGCCTCCGCGCCCTCCACCTGGGCGGCGCGCACGTCGATCTCGGCCTTGAAGGGCTCCTGCTCGATCAGGAACAGGAGTTCTCCCGCCTTGACCTCCTGCCCCTCCTGGAAGGTGCGTTCGCGCAGGAAGCCGGTGACGCGGGCGCGGATCTCGACCCGCTCCAGCGCCTGGACGCGGCCGATGAACTCTGCGCCCTGGGTGACGGCCTGGCGCTCGACCCGGCTGACCAGGACCGTCGGCGGCGCGGCGCCGCCGGCCGCGGGGGGGCTGGGCTTGTCGTCGCAGGCGGCTGCGGCCAACAGCAGCACCCCGCCGAGAATGCGCCCGAACCGACCCGGCATTCGTCTCTCCCGCGCCCCACGCATCGATAATGCGGATCGCATGTTTGCCGCCGCCCTGCAATCTCGACCCGGTTACTCCCGGTGCCGGTCGGCGAGTTCCAGGGAGACGAGGCGCGCCAGCAGCACGGTCGTGAACAGCGTGCCGCAGATGACCTCCATGACCGCCAGCGACCGCGCCACGGGATGCACCGGCACGATGTCGCCATAGCCGGTCGTGGAGAGGGTGACGAAGCTGTAGAAGATGAAGCCGCCGCTCATGTCGCCGGGGGTGAGCGGCGCGCCGTTGCGCTCGAAGGCGCCGGGCGAGAGGGTGTTCAGCATCTCGCAGGCCGCGGCGAAGAGCAGGCCGAGGATCAGATAGGCCGCCAGCGCGCCCTCCAGCCGCCGCAGCGTCACGCGCCCCGGGGCGAAGGTCTGGCGCAGGATGGCGGCGCCGAGGATGGAGAGGCTGAGCATCGCGCCCCCCTCCGCGGCCAGGCTCGGCGCCGCGCCGTGCAGCGACAGCGCCGCGCCCTGCAGCGCGAGGCCACCCAGCACCAGCGCCAGCATGATCCGCCTTGCCCGGCGCGGCACGCTGTCCAGCACCGTGATGCCGAGCAGGATCACCGCCAGCATGCCGAGGCCAAGGGCATGCCGCGGCACGATGTCCAGTTCCGCCAGCGGCTTCACCACCAGGATCAGCAGCAGCAGCGCGATCAGGATCGGGTGCAGCGCGTGCTCGCCGAAAGGCAGCCAGCGCCCGCGCCGCGCGGCTTCCGTCATGCGAATCTCCCGTGTCGTTCCGGCCCGGAAGCTTGCGAATCTCCCGTGTCGTTCCCGCTCGGAAGCTTGCGCCGCCGGACGGGCGGGACAAGGGCGAATGCCTTGCCTGGCCCGGGATGGGGCCGTAATCCGCCGGGCAGAACCGGGCCGGCCTGGGACCGCCCGCACAGGAGCCCGCCATGGACCAGCAGCACGGCGTCGCCGGCGATCCGCAAAGCATCGACCGCGCGCATGCGCACGACGAGATCAGGGCGGAGGTGCGCAAGCTCTGCGCCCGCTTCCCCGGCGAGTACTGGCGCGAACTGGACCGCGAACGCGGCTACCCCACCGCCTTCGTGAACGCCCTGACCGAGGCCGGCTATCTCGGCGCGCTGATCCCCGAGGAATATGGCGGCGCCGGGCTGCAGCTTTCCGCCGCCGCGGCGATCCTCGAGGAAATCCACCACGCCGGGTCGAACGCCGCCGCCTGCCATGCGCAGATGTACATCATGGGCACCATCCTGCGGCACGGCTCGCCGGACCAGAAGAAGCAGTACCTGCCGAAGATCGCAACCGGGGAGCTTCGCCTGCAGGCCTTCGGCGTGACCGAACCCACCAGCGGCACGGACACGACCAGCCTGCGCACCTTTGCGCGCAAGGAAGGCGACAAATACATCGTCAACGGCCAGAAGATCTGGACCAGCCGCGCCGAGCATTCCGACCTGATGCTGCTGCTGGCGCGCACCACGCCGAAGGACCAGGTCGCGAAGCGCACGGACGGGCTCTCGACCTTCATCCTCGACATGCGGGAGGCGAAGGGCAAGGGCCTGACCATCCGGCCGATCCGCACCATGATGAACCACAACTCGACCGAGGTCTTCTTCGACAATGTCGAGGTGCCGGCGGCGAACCTGGTGGGCCAGGAGGGCAAGGGCTTCCGCTACATCCTCGATGGCATGAACGCCGAACGCCTGCTGATCGCCTCCGAGAGCATCGGCGACGCCAAGTGGTTCATCGAGAAGTCGGTGGCGTACAGCAAGGAGCGCGTGCTGTTCGGCCGGCCCATCGGTCAGAACCAGGGCGTGCAATTCCCGATCGCCAAGGCCTATGCCGCGATGCGCGCGGCCGAGGCGCTGGTGCACAAGGGGCTCGAGAAATTCGAGGCCGGGCTGAACTGCGGGGAGGAGGCGAACATGGGCAAGATGCTCGCCGCCGACGCCGCCTGGGCCGCGGCCGAGGCCTGCGTGCAGACCCATGGCGGCTTCGGCTTCGCCGAGGAATACGATGTCGAGCGCAAGTTCCGCGAGGCGCGGCTCTACCAGGTGGCGCCGATCAGCACGAACCTGGTGCTGAGCTACATCGGCGAGCACGTGCTGGGGATGCCGCGGAGCTACTGAGCGACGCCCCGGCCCGCGAGCCTGGGCCCGTCGGTTCGCGCGGGACGCGAAGCCAGGGCCCGCCCTGCGTGATGCGGTGCTGCCACAGGTGATGGACGCAGGCAGCCCCGCATCACCCTGTCATCGATCCGACGATAGACTGCCGGCGCGCTCTCCTGTCTGTTGCCGTTACCCGACCATGACGCTCCGGACAGGCATCACCATGCATACCCGCCCCCTCGCCGCCCTGCTCGGCGCGGCCGCCACCCTGCTCGCCTCGACCGCCCTCGCCGCGCCGAGCCTCGTCAACGGCATCACCATCCCGGGCTCCGCGACCGACCTGAGCAGTGGGCCCTCCAGCGCCAACACGAACCGCCTCGGCGGCTTCGGCTCGGACCTGTTCTACGACGCCGCGACCGGATCCTTCTACGGCGTGGCGGACCGCGGCCCGGGCGGCGGCGTGATCTCCTACGACACCCGGGTGCAGCAGTTCGGCCTCTCGGTGAACGCGACGACCGGCGCGATCGGCAACTTCACGCTGCAGTCGACGACGCTGTTCCGCGACACTGGCGGCACCTTCAACGGCCTCAACCCGACCCTGCTGAACGGCAACGCATCCATCCTCGGCCGCAGCCTGGACCCGGAAGGCTTCGTCGTCGGCCGCAACGGCAACTACTTCGTCTCGGACGAGTACGGACCCTCGGTGAAGGAGTTCCGGCCCGACGGCACGCTGGTGCGCACCTTCGACACGCCGAGCAACATCCTGCCGCGCCAGTCCAACGGCAATCTGAACTTCACCGACGGCCGTCCCACCATCACCACGGGCCGCCAGGACAACCGCGGCTTCGAGGGCCTGGCGATCTCGCCGGACGGCAAGACGCTGACGGCGATCCTGCAGGACCCGCTGGTCAACGAAGGCTCCAGCAACGACGGCCGCACCAGCCGCAACCTCCGCATCGTGCAGTTCGACGTCGCCAGCGGCCAGGCGACGAAGCAGATGATCTACCAGCTCGAATCGCTGAACGACATCAACGGCCGCATCCCCGGCACGGCCAACGACTTCGGCAGCACCTCGCAGGGCCGCAACATCGGCGTCAGCAGCATCACCGCGCTGAACGACCATCAGTTCCTGGTGATCGAGCGCGACAACCGCGGCCTTGGCGTCGGCGACACCGCCGGCACCAACCCGCCGGTCGGGTCGAAGCGCGTCTACCTGATCGACACCACCAACGCGACCGACGTGTCGAACATCTCGCTTGCCGGCACGAGCAATCTGCCAGCGGGCGTGACGCCGGTCGACAAGCAGATCTTCCTCGACATCCAGGACGCGCTGCAGAAGGCGGGGCTGGCGGTGCCAGAGAAGATCGAGGGGCTGGCCATCGGCCCGCGGCTCGCCGATGGCAGCTACGCCATCATCATCGGCACCGACAACGACTTCAGCGTGACGCAGAACAGCTCGAACGTGCAGTTCGACGTCTGCAGCAATGGCAGCCAGGTGGCGATCGACTCCGGCTGCCAGAACGGCAGCTCATTGATCCCGAGCTTCCTCTACAGCTTCAAGGCGGACCTGCCGGACTACGTCACACCGATCCGCGACGTGCCGGAGCCGATGAGCCTCGCGCTCTTCGGCGCGGGCCTGGCCGGCCTCTCCCTCGCCGGCCGTCGCCGCCGCTGAGGCCCGCCGCTCAGGCCGGCGCCAACGCCGCCTCCCGCATGCGCGGCGCGATGTCGCGCATGAAGAGGCGGATGGCGCGGGCCGAGAACGCGGCCGGCATCGGCCCGGTGCGGAAGCGGATGCTCACC
>FRDC01005079.1_pt1 | contig 14597 bp, 20 predicted proteins | sample 1106171 | NCBI WGS metagenome assembly FRDC01 (sample SAMEA3930566, study PRJEB13176) | freshwater metagenome | biome: Drinking water system; feature: drinking water; material: water | place: Singapore | collected 2014-12-20 | reverse complement strand
TCCTATGAGTGGGCCGCCCCAAAACTCCTGACATTCTGGATGGCTTGAAATGGCGCTGACCACATACGCCGAGCTGCTATCGGCTATCCAGAACTATGAGGACGATACCTCATCCATCGTCACAGACCGTGACGACGAGTGGGTAACACTGGCTGAACAGCGCATCCATTACGGGGCAGGGGAGCCGGGCGACCCGTTCTATTCCCCTCCGCTTCGCGTGCGGGCGCTGGAGCAACCCTTCACCATCCGCGTTGAGGCCAGCCAGTCCGGGGGCACGTCAGGTGGCTCTGCCAACGCACAGACCATCACGCTCGATACGGCGCCCACCTATGCGCTCGGCCTCACCGTGTCGTGGGTGGCGGGCTTCACCAATACCGGCGCGACGACACTTAACGCCAATTCCGTTGGCGCGCAGGCCCTCAGCAAGGGCGTGAACGATGATGCGCTTGAAGCGGCGGATATTGTCGTAGGCGCTACCTATCAGGCCTATATGACCAGCGCCACGAACTGGCGTCTCATGCCGTCTGCTGGCGCCGTTCCTCTTCCCGCGCGCTTCCTGGGCTTCAAAAACATCTACGATGACGGGACGACCAAGCGCCCGCTCGATTTCTTCCCGGCCCAGCACATGATCGGCATGGAGGGGGTTAATTCCTCCGGCTCTCCGGTCAGGGGCTATACGATTGATGGCGATTGGTTGCGTCTCGTTCCCGCTTCTGACGGAACCCGCTTTCTTAAGGGCACCTATTACCGGCGCTTCAATGCGCTCTCTTCCGAGCTGAACGAGCTGTTCCGCCGCGCGCCTGGTGTCTATCTCTATGGCTCGCTTCTGGAAGCTGCTCTCTATCTCGGAGAGAACGAGAACATCAATAAGTGGCACGGCGCTTTCATGAGCGCTTGCCGTGGTGTGGCGCGGACGGACCAGTGGGACCGCTATGGCGCTGGCCCGCTTCAGATGCGTGCGCCGGCAGTGGTGTGAGCCATGACGATCTACCCGCTTGCACCTTGGCTACCGGACATGGACGCCTTGAGCCCTGACGCGGCACAGGAAGCCCTTAACGTCATTCCGACACTCAGGGGCTACAGGCCATTTGCGGGCTTCGGCGTGGTTGCCTCGGCCATCACGGCACGGGCACAGGGCGCGGTATCTGTTCGCGACCTCTCGGGCAATATTCACAACTTCTGCGGCGATGCGACCAAGCTCTACAAGATGGCCTCTGACGGGCTGTCATGGGCCGATGTGAGCCGCGTTGCCGGTGGTGCTTATGCCACGCCCACCTTGGGCTGGTGGTATTTCTGGCAGTTCGGGAATCTCGTCTTTGCCACCAACGGCGTTGACGCGCTCCAGAGCTATAACCTTGCCTCATCCACCAACTTTGCCGCGGCTGCCGGCTCGCCTCCGGTCTGCACCTTCGGCATAACGGTTCGAGACTTCTCTGTTCTGCTTCGGGTCGCTGCTGCGAACAACCGGGTGCAGTGGTCGGGCCTGAATGACGCTACGACCTATGTAGCCAGCGCCACCACGCTGAGCGACAGCCAGGATTTGCCCGAAGGCGGGTACATCATGGGCGGCGTCGGCGGAGAGTATGGCGTCATCTTCCAGGAGCGCGCCATTACGCGGATGACCTTCGAGGGTCCGCCCACGGCCTTCCGGTTCGACAAGATATCACAGAACATCGGCGTGAGGGCCGAGGGCTCCATAGCCTCGCATCAAGACCTCATCATCTTCCACTCGAATGAGGGCATGCACATGATCCGGGGCGGCGTGGAGCTTGTAAACATCGGCGCGGAGAAGATTGACCGCTGGCTTGAGAGCGACCTGGATTCCACCTATCTCAACCGCGTCACGGCGGCCATCGATCCGATCAATAAGATTTATGTGATGGGTTATGCGTCCACCTCGGCTTCGGGGGGCACGCCAGACTCGGCTATCATCTACAGCTTTCACACTGGCAAATGGAGCAGGGCAGAGTTCAACCACGAGCTGGTGTATTCCGCTGCTACACAGAGCGGCTATACGCTCGACGGGCTCGACAGCGTAAGCGCTTCGATTGATTCCCTGCCGCACTCGCTGGACAGCCGCATATGGACGGGTTCAGGCCGGCTGCTGCTTTCAGGCTTCAATACCTCGCACCAGAGCGGGTTCTTTACCGGGAGCAACCTGGCGGCCACGCTGGAGACGGGGTGCGCCAACCTTTCGCCGGGCCGGAAGTCTACGATCCGTTCGGCAAGGCCGATTATTCAGGGCTCTGATGTCACGCCCACGATCACGGTGGGCTCAAGGAACAGGCTGAACGATTCAGTAAGCTATGGCAGCGCTGTTTCGGTTAATTCGAATGGCATCTGCCGGTTGAGGAAGAAAGCCTACTATCACAGGGCGCGGGTTGGCATACCGGCTGCGTCAACATGGCAGCATGCTATAGGGATAGACGATATCAAGACGGCGGAGATGGGCTGGCGCTAGTCCTTGCAGGGCCAGAAGACGCGGTCGCGGAAGATTAGGACGTTCCGTGTGTCTTCATGTCCGGGGTTGCTGTCCATCTGAATGGAAGCATAGAGCAGGACACTCTGCTTTCCGCGCTGGTCTTTGAACACCGTTCCGTTTAGGCCGGACCCCACAGAACCGAACATGCTAAAGCGTTCCGTCTTCGAGCCCGACTTAACCAGAAGTGTAGTGCCTTGGTCTGCGTAAGCGATCTGGGCTCCATCCCCCGAACAGAACGCTTCTTGCGCCTGCGAAGTACTCGCTGCGCCGCACAATAAAGTCACGATGGCCATGAGTTTCCGCATGGGCAAGAGATTGCCCCTCTCTGCGACTTTTTCAAGGTGAACGAAACGTGCTCGACCGCGATGACCAAAAATCTTTAGGTGGCAAGGGCGGCGGTTCTGGCCGTGACGTTGGCGGCAAAGGGGGAGCGGCTGGCGGCTCTGCGCGTAGTGGGGCAGGCGGCGGCGGCGGCGTGCGTGGCGGCAGCTCTACGGCTTCGGGCGGCAAGCGTGAGTCGGCGGGCTCCAAGGCAACCAGCAGCAAGGCTGGAGCTGGCCCTGCAGGCCGCCCCAATAACGGCCCTGGTGGCGCCGGGGGCGTTCGTAAGGATACCTCTGGGACTGGCATAGGTGGGCTTCTGAAGAGCACGGCAGAGCAGCGTGACGCGCGCGCCAAGGCAGTAAGCCGTGGGTCTGGCATTCTGGCAGGCGCGAACCCCGCCACTTCGACGCCTCAAGCCGCCCGCCGAACGGCTACCTCGCTTGGCCTTTCAATGGCAGATCGGTACGGGCGCAACCCCGTCGCCTCCGTTGCCGCTGTTCGTGAGATGGTGAAGACCCTTGCCGGTGAAACCGCTGGCTTGCCGGCAGCCCAGCAAGCCGCAGCGGCCCGCACGATGTTCAACCGCATGGACGCTGCCTTGGCGGGGATTAAGAGGGACAGGCAATATACGACCGATCCCATGGGCATGCTTGGTGCGTATGACGCCAATGGCTTCCGCGACCCGAGCCTTCAAAATGCCGGCTACAGAAGTGCAAAACCCGGCACGGCCGCTTTTGCGGATGGCCTAGCTGCAATCGCTAGTGGCATGTCGCCTTATGGTAACCTCCGCAACGTCTCGCCAGCTATTCAGGACTCAACGCACTATCTAAATAAATCGGTCACACTAGCGGCGCAGGGACGTTTGCCGGGCTGGGCCAAATCAGCCAACAATCAGTTTGGGCCGCACTCTTTCGGCACGCCTGATATGCCAGCGGCAAGCGTGCAGACCGCCCGTAATCAGTCCCTTGGCGGCTCACCAGCCTTCGCCAAAGACCAATCCCGCATTACCCCCGACATGCCCATGGGTGGATACCGCAGCCCGATGGCAGGCCTTTCCGGCATGCCTCCCGCTCGTTCGAACATGAATATGGGAGGCTATGTCAGCCCGATGACGGGGACCATGGGCATGCCTCAGGCGCTCTCCCGGATGAACATGGGCGGGTATCAAAGCCCCATGGCCTCTGTGGGCGGCATGCCGCCGGCTCCGGGCAGAATGGATATGGGAGGCTACCAGAGCCCCATGGCTGGCGTTGACGGCCTCGGTCAGGCCGTCGCACAGCCTGGCAAGATCCAGGACCGTATCGAGCCCGATGTCCCATCCCCCATGGCCGCTTTCGCTCCGCCTGCGGAACGCAATCCAATTGGCGGCATGAGCTTTAATCCCGCTCCCCCTCGCAACCCGGTGGGCGGCATGTCGTTCAATCCGGCGCCTCCCAGAAACCCGATAGGCGGCATGAGTTTCAACCCGTCGATGCCCCGCAACCCGATCGGTGGAATGTCTTTCGCTCCCGGCTTGCCCGGAATGATGCCCGGCCCGTCGCGCAGCCGCAGCCCCGCTGTCAGTGGCGAGCCGCAGATCGCACAGGGCATTCCCAATCAGCCGGGGAGGACAGGCCCGATCGGCACGACGCAGCCCGATGCTGGCGGCTTTGCCGGCCTTGGCGAGACCATAGAGGACGCTCCAGCGCCCCAGATCGCAGCCCCGGCCCCGAGCCCCAATCTTCTCGACCGGGCGTGGGACTGGACCAAAGAGCAGGTAACCCCGAGCCCGGAAACCCAGCAGAAGCTCAGGCAAGCTTTTGATTATGGCCGCTTCCTCACCCCGCCCGGCCCGAACAACCCGACTTCCCGCGGCGGCCAAGGCGGCGGCGAGCCCATCCAATGGACCGGCCGCGAGCCCCCCGAAATGGTGGCCGAGATGCAGCAACACGTCGAGCAGGTGCTGAGAGCCTACCTGTTCCAGGCACCTCAGGCCGCGTGAGGATCAACTAATGGCAATCAGCATAGGCAACATCAGCTTTGGCCCCAAGGGCGACGGCACGCCGGCCAAGAAGAAGACGGCGCAGCCCGCTGCCAGCTCGTCGGCCAAGGCTACCCCGAGCACGTCATTCGTCGGCGCCCCGCCCACGATCTTCCCGCAATACACAAGCGGCCCATGGGCCAATCTGCCCACGGGCATGCTGGGCTCTATGCCGCCGTCGCCTGCAACCCCGGCGCCAGCCACACCCGCCCCGGCCACGCCCGCAAGCGGGGGACAGTCCTCAGGGCTTCTGGGCGGCCTTCTCGGGGGCCGCCAGATCAGCCAGTTTCCCCAGCATTACCAGGATCTCATGAACCAGCGCTGGTCGATGATCGGCGGCGGCCAGCCCATGCCGGCGAGATTCGGCGACTATATGGGCGCCAAGAACGCATGGACGAGGGCTAACCCCGGCCAGCAATTGCCGGGCCGAAGCCCGCTCGATGGCCCATTGGGCAGGCTGTTCGGCTACGGGTTAGGGCGCTGACATGTCCTCGTTCGATCGCCGCATGATAGCGCCGCTTCTCCTCGATCGCTTCCCGACCATGGCGAAGGCCACGAGCGACGAATGGCACGGCTTCCTGAATGCTAGGACAGGGCTCTCGATCGACATAGCCGAGCCGAACGGAACGGCCTTCGACAAATGGCGCCAGGCCCTGGAGAAGCAAGGCCATGCCGATGTGTGGGGCATCACGGCCGAGCGTGCCGAAGCCATCAGGAAGCGCGGCGAAGAACTGCTGAAAGAGGAAGCGGAGCGGGTCAAGGCACTTCCCGACAGGCTTGAAGTCTTGCGCGCCGAAGCCCCGACCAAGACCGCTGAACAGCTCATCAAGGACGCCAAGGCGGCGGTGAAGCGATGACCGTCTATGATCGTCCGCACGTTCCAGCGCCCCCGACCGGAACGAACGATCTCAAATCTCTCGTTCTGTGGGCGCGGAAACTCTACGACTCGATCAAGGCATGGCGCATCGGCAAATTCGACTGCACCCAGGAATTTACACTAACGGCAAACGCGGCAACCTCAACGCTGACGGACTATCGTCTTTCACCGCAATCCTTTGTTGACTTCGATCCGCAGACAGCGAACGCCGCGACTGAGAAGGCAGCGGGGACGCTCTATGTCCTGACTGCCAACAGGGGCGATGGCGCATGGACGGTCACTCACGCGAACAACGCGAACGCGGACAGAACATACACGGTCGTCATCCTTGGCTGAACTCTTCTGCGTACCCCCGAAACAGATCGATATGTTCTGGGGCGCGGTAGAGCCATTGCTTGCGGAAGCAATGGAATATTCCAACTTCGATACGACAGCCGACATTCTTTACGAATTACAGAACAGCAAGGCGCTGCTCTGGATCGTTCACACCGGCCCCGAGATCGACGCGGCCCTCGTGACGCAACTGAAGACCGACAAGCACGGCAAGTTCCTCTCGATATGGGCGCTTGCCGGCAAGAACATGGAACACTGGCTCCAGCTTCATTCCGAGATCGCGGCCTTTGCCAAGCGCGAGGGCTGCGACCGGATGGTGCATGAACTGAGACCGGGATTTGCCCGCGTGATGATGAAGAAATTCGGATACCGCATGACCCATGCGACGATAGAGAAGGTACTATAGCCATGCCTGGCGGTGGTGATGAACAGAAAACCCAGACCACGACGAGCAACACTCAGCCGTGGAAGGATCAGATCCCGTTCCTCAAGAGCGGCTTTCAGCGCGCGGAGAGCCTGTATAAATCTCCCGGCCCGAGCTATGCGCCATTCTCGACGGTGCAGGGCTTTTCGCCCGTGCAACAGCAGGCCCAACAGCTCGGGATCAATCGCGCCACGGGTGGCAACCCGATCATGGGCGCGTCAGCCGACTATGCACGACGCTCGATCAATGGCGACTTCCTGAACTCCGGTGACGAAAACGGCATGGTGTTCCAGAACGTCATGCAGAAGATCATGCCTGCGGTCAATTCTCAATTCATGGGCTCAGGACGCACGGGGTCGAACCTTCACGGCGACACGCTCACGCGCGCCATGACCGAAGCCTACGCCCCGATCGCCATGGACAACTTCCAGCGCGAGCGCGGCATGCAGCAGGACATGGCGCAGTATGCTCCGCAATATGCGGCCAATGACTACATGGATATTGCCGCGCTCGACAGCATCGGCAGTCAGCAACAGGCCCTTGCGCAGCGCGAGCGCGACGACGCGGTCAATCGCTATTCGTACTCGCAGGATCTTCCTTATAACAAACTGGCGCAGTACATGGGTTTGATTGGGGGGGCTTACGGCGGCCAGACAACCTCGCAAGTTCCCTATACCCAGCCTGGCGCTTTAAGCACTATCGGCGGCCTTGGGCTCGGGGCTCTTGGGTTGTTTCTCTAGATGTGTCGCCAAGTGCGGCGGCTTTTGATGAATGAGACTGTCTGCGGAGAAGTATTAAAGGCCCTTGCTATATCAGCGCCCTTTGCGCCGCCTTTTTGCAGCAGGCGGATTTGGCGCACATGGTCTTCTGTGAGGATAGCCTTTCCATTGCGTGAGCCATGATTAAGGCGGCCATGGCGACGGGTATCTTTGATGTTGTTCCTGCGAGTGTCCCAGCGGAGATTGGCTAGGTGGTTGTTGGCCGGGTTACCGTCGCCATGACAACCTTCCATGCCTTCGGGCTGAGGACCAACGAATGCAGCAAGAACCAATCGGTGGATTAGGAAGCGTCTTGCGCTGCCCAAGTGAAAAAGATCAACAACCAAATGCCCAGATTTGATGGGCTTGGGCTTCAGAAGGTAGCCGACCTTTCGGCCACAACTACCCTTCCCAACGGGAGGTTTTGGACGCCTCACTCGGCCATGGTTGCTGACTTCATAAGTATCGGCGTACTCCGGTATCGGGACCGGTCGCCACTGTTCGATATCTGGAGATTGCATCTCTCCAACATACCACAGGATTAGAGAAAATGGCAGGACTTTTAGGCATGGGCGGCCTCGGCGGGCTCAACAACAGCGCGGCGACTGGCCTTCTCAAGGGCAACCTCGCCGCGCTGTTCAACCCGACTTCGATGCGCAATCAGCAGATCAAACAGGGCTTGCTCAATGCGGGCCTGGCAATGATGAACCCCGATCCGCATGCGCCGCCGGCTGGCTTCGGCGGCATGCTGGGACGAGCCGCAGCTGGCGGCATGCAAGGCGCTTACCAGGCCAAGAACGATTTCTACAATGACGGCATGATGAACATGCAGCTCATGCAGCTCCAGCAAGAGCAGAATCAGCAGGCGCAGCAGTCGGCTGCGATGGAATCGCTCATCCCGACGCTGCCTCCAGACATTCAGGCTTTCGCCCGCGCGTATCCGCAGCAGTTCGGCGAGGCCTATCTCAAGGCCAAAATGCCGGGCCAGGATAGTTGGCAGGAAGTCACGCTTGAGGATGGCGTCTATGCCGTCAACAAGAACAACCCCACCCAGAAGATGAAAATTGGTGAGCGTGCCAACCGCAACGAGGGCGAGGGGCGGGAGTTCACGCAGACGACGAAGCTGCGCGGCGACTACACGAAAGCGGCCAAGCCCTTTGAAGACCTCCGCGTCCAGTATCAGCGCATGATTGCCTCTTATGAGGGCGCACAGGCTGACGACACAGGCGCCTCCGACATCGCCATGGTCTACAGCTACATGAAGATGCTGGACCCGACCAGCGTTGTCCGTGAAAGCGAATTTGCCACAGCGCAGAATGCTGCTGGCGTGCCTGAGCAAATCAGGACTATGTGGAACCGGCTGAAGTCGGGCGACAGATTGGACCCGTCAGTTCGTGACGCCTTCCTCGACCAGGCCACGCGACAATACCAGGAACAACTCAACTCCTACGGTCAGACCCGCTCGATGTACCAGGGTTTTGCAGGCAGCAATCAGCTTGACCCCGATCAGGTCGCGCCCGATCTGACCTATGGCGTTGTTCCCTATCAGCGCAAGAGCAATCTGAACCCCGACACTCTGCGCCAGAAATACAATCTGAAGCGGAGCCGCTGACATGGCCTCTCCCGATCTCAACATCGTCAGAGAAAACATCGAGAGCATGATCCAGCAGGGGGCGTCGGAAGACGAGATCGATGCTTATATCGGCTCAGAGGGTGTCACGCTGGATCAGCTGCGCGCGCCTATCGCTTCAGCATCAGCGGGCCAAGGGGCCCCGTGGAGTTCAGCCCAAGAGGCCATGGATATGCTGACCATGGGCGGGCAAAGCAAGCTCAATGCCGCGGGCATTGGTTTGATTGACGCCACGGCTGGCGCCCTTCAGGGCAAGGGCTGGGACTTCTCGACGCCATATAACCGTGAATTGGACGAGCAGCGCGCGGCTCAAGCCCAGTATGGCGAAGAGCATCCTATCGGAAAGAGAGTGGGGCAGGGCGCTGGCTTGGCGGTTGGCATTGCACGGCTGCCGGCGATTGCCGCGTTTCGCGGCCCCGGCATGGTGGCTAGATCAGGGAATGCCTCACTGACTGGCGGCACATATGGCGCCGCTGGCGGTGCGCTGCAAGACGCAAACAGTTGGGAAGAGCGACTGAGAAATACGGGCGTTGGCGCCGGCTTTGGTGCCGTGTTCGGCCTTGCTGCCCCAACCGTGGCGAAGGGTATCGGCGCTGCATGGGGCGGCGTTGCCAACTGGCTTTCCAATCGCGGCATTCAGAGCCCGGCCGCCGTTCGCAAAATACTTGAACGCCTTCAAGCCACAGGCATGACGCCCCAGCAAGCGCAGCAGAGACTAAACGAGCTTGGCCCCGAAGGCATGCTGGCCGATGTTAATCCGGGCATGCAGGCCGCCACGGGCGCGACATCGGCCAGAGATCCGGGTGCCGCCGCCATTGTCTCTCAGCGGCTCGGCAATCGCATGGAGGGCGCCCAGCAGCGCATATCAAACGACCTTGATGCGACCATAGGCCCAGCACGCGATCCCTATGCCCAGATACAGAGCAACAGGGCACAGCGGGGGAATATCGCCCCTCAATATGAGGATAGCCTGACCAACGCGCCGCCCCTTCCGCAGGGCTTGCGCGACATACTAGCGGCTCAACTCACCAATCCCGCCTCATCTCTATCCAAGCGCAACTTCATGTTTCGGATCATGGATGAGGTTGACGACGCCCTGTCAGCGGATACGCCCGAGCTTGTCGCGCGCCGCCTTCACGATATTCGCAAGAACCTTGACGCTCAGATTGTGCGTGACCCGCGCGCCTTCGCGAATCTATCCAGTGCTGACAGGGCAAATCAAGGCGCGGTGAGAGAAGCCAGAGACGCCATTGACGATGTCCTGAAGAACCGTATTCCCGGCTTCCAGGAAGCCGACGAAGCCTTTGCGCCGATCGCGCGGCAGCAGGAGGCGTATGAGGCAGGACGCAACGCGCTGGGGGATAGGGTATCGGTTGGCGAGCATCGCGCGAATGTCGCGGGCTACTCCGCTGCTGAGCGCCAGATGTCCAATTCCGGCATGCGCTACAACATCGAGCAGCAGCTTGACCGGCCGCGCCGCAATCCCGGCCTGACGGCGGATCGTCTCCTCGGCAGCAATGCCGCCCAGCAAAAGCTGGAGGCCTCGATCGGCCAGCCCGGAGCGGAACGCTTGCGCCGCGGCATTGGCCGGGAAGAGACCTTCACGGAGACATCCAACCTTGCTGACGTTCGCCGCAACAGCCGCACAGCGCCCCTTCTCCAGGTGGGGGATGAGATGTGGGGCAGCGGGCGTGGCGTTCTTGGCGACGTGACAGCATCGGCGGTGGGCGGTTATGCCGGCGGTGGCCTTCTCGGCTCTGTTGGCGCTGCCGTTGGAACTGTCGGACGCCGCCTTGGAACGGGCGCCGCAAGCGCCCTGAGCGCTGGCGTTCAGCGCACCATCAGGGAAACCGCCGACCGGCTGACCTCTACGGGAACGGCACGGGCCACGCTTATGCGGCAGTTGCAACAGATGGCCGCAACCTTGCCCCGCAACCAGCGCACTGCCCGCAACATCGAAGTGCTGGCTACCAGGGCTCTTGTCCGCTCTGGTGGTCTTCTTGCTCCTGCTGCTGGGCTCGCTTTAGGTCTCTCCGGTCAATCCACCAGGCAATGAGAAGCCAAAAGGCGGCCCAAGGGATGAAGGTCCACCAGCCAATATCCAAGAAGAGAAAACGGACCAGATGATAAACGCCGTACATGGCTGCGGCGAACAGCGCCAATTTGGCGACCTTGGCCCAGTCAACGAGCCAATCTGAACTTTGCATCGCTCCTAGATAGCCCCAATCCCCTCTCTTTTCCAGACCTGAAAGGTAAACCAATGAAACATTGGGCAAAATCGCTGTTGGCGGTTCTCGCCTTCCTGTGCCTGCTCGTGCCTGTGCAAGGGGCTGAGATCCCGAATACGAGCGTCTTCAGCCAGACGGACGGCTCGAATAATTCCGGCACCGTGCCGACTTGGGCAGAGGGACAGGCCCCTTCGCAAGTCAACGACAGCGCCCGCGCGCTTCAAGGCGCCATCACCCGCAACTGGAACTGGGAGCATCCCACGCTCACCAGCGGCGGCTCTGCAAACGCCCAAACCCTGACCTATTCCGTAGCCCCTGCCGCCTACTACAACGGGCAGCGCTTCTGCTATGAAGCGGGCTTCGCTACCACGAGCTCCTCAACCCTCAATGTGAACTCACTTGGCGCCGTCGCGGTCAAGTATCTCGTGGCTGGCACGCTGACCGACACAGGGGCGAACACGATCAGGGCCGGTGACCGGCCTTGCGTGACCTACCGGTCGACTGGCCCCAGCATGGTCTTGGAAACAGGCGGCAGCACGACCATTCCCTCTGCCGGCACGTCCACCGATAATGCCATCACCCGATGGGACGGGACGGGCGGGTCTGCCCTGCAGAACTCCACCGGCTGGATCATTGACGATTCCGGCCGCATGGTGAGAGGCAATGCCTCGGCGCTGGCCACGTTCGACAACACCTCGGACACGCCCAGCCTGCAGGTGCTGGGCATCGACACCAATACGTCCATGGCGGCGCTGGCTCGTTTCTCAGCCAGTAGCAACGGCCCGGCCTTCTATTGCGCCAAATCGAGAAATGCCGCGGTGGGCTCCTATACCGTCGCACAGGCGGATGACACGCTTTGCCTGATGCAGTTCGAGGGCGATGACGGAGACGAGTTCCAGCAGGCGGCTGAAATCCGCGCCCTTCTCGACGGGACGCCGGGTGACGGAGACATGCCGGGACGGCTGCAGTTCGGCACAAGCCCGGACGGATCGAACAGCGCCCTTCAGCGCATGCGTATCGACAGCGGCCACAATATTTTCGCCTATAAGGATGACGGAGCCAACCCCGGCCAGGTCGTGGCCGAGCACTGGCTGAAGCTCAACGCCGATTACACACTGGCGGACAGCACATCGGCACAGAAGCTGTTCAACGCCACCACGAACGGCAGGCTCACCCTCGATACGGGCGAGTATATGTTCGAGGCGCTGATTCATGTTTCAGCCATGTCCGCCACATCGGGCAACGCGGCGTTTGATCTGGTGGGGGCGGGCACGCTCACGGCGGCCAACATCTTCTACCATGCCTGCGGCATCGACAGCACCACGCCGCTGGCGGCCGGCGCCACGTCCTGCACGGGGTCGATCACATCGGCGGGCGCGGCTTCCATGGTGTCGGCCTTCACCGGGACGGGCATGCTGGCGAGGCTGACGGGCACCTTCGAAGTGACGGCGGCGGGAACGCTGATTCCGTCGATCGACCTTGTGACGGGCGGCGTTACACCGGTTGTGGAACAGGGCAGCTATTTCCGCACATGGCGGATCGGCAATACCGGCACTGACACCATTGGCGCCTGGGATTGATGCGCCATGACCACGCAAGAACAGGACATCGGTGCTCTCAAGGCGGACATGGGGAATGTCAAGGACGACATTTCCGAGATCAAATCGGACGTGAAGGAGATGCGCGACATTCTCCATCAGGTAAGGGGAAGCTGGAGAACGCTGGTCATTCTTGGCGGGATTTCTGCGGCGGTCGGGGCTTTGTTTGCGAAGCTGGCGGCTTGGCTTCCGTTCTTGCGACCCTAAGCCCCAAGTCCACAAGGTAGCGCACGGCTTCCGACCTGTTGGGTATTGGTCTCAGGCTCACGCGCCAGTCATCTATCCGCGTCCAGAAGTCGGCGCTGACCCTCATGTGAAGGATTTGGTCCTGTTCTTTGTCCTTGGGCATGCGTATTTCGTGTATTGACAAGTCTTAACTGTTAATACATATTATACGCAACGGTGGGGGATTCTACAAGTCCCCTTCCACGCCACCAAAACCAAGGAAACGGACCATGGCCCGCTGCGCTCTCGCGTTGGCCCTCGCTCTCTCTTTGTCTTCGCCTGCCGCCGCTCTCGACATCTACAACGACAATGGCGGCATGGCGATCGAATACGCTGTCAGGTTTGAGCGGGCTTCCAAGCCCATCCGTGTTTTCGGGACTTGTTCTTCTTCCTGCACGCTGGCGCTGAAATACCCGTCCACATGCGCGGGGCCGAGAGCAGCCTTTCGCTTCCATGCCGCCACTCATCCGCGCCTCACGCGCTGGCTCATGGCGCAATACCCCGCCCGCATTCGCAACTGGATCAAGAGCAAAGGCGGGCTGACATCGAGACTCATCACCCTGAGCGGGCCAGCTCTCCGCTCTCGTGTGCGATCCTGCACATAGGAGGCTTTTATGCGTAGGTTACTGACCATTATCTTGCTGGTGTTCGCGTATGTCGTCCTGGCGCCGATCGCCCATGCGCAAAGTAAGTGCGGTCCCCGCGATGCTCTTGCCAAGAGTTTCGCCGGTCAGTTTCAGGAGGTTCATGCCGCCAGAGGCCAGATTGATGATCAGCACATCATGGAACTGTTCATTTCTCCTGAGGGCTCATGGACCATCATTGCCACGAATACGGACAAGATGAGCTGCATCGTGATGGGCGGAACGGAAGGCTTCGAGTTCGTCGCGCCCGAAGTTCCGAAGCCGGGGCAGGGGACATGAGACGCATCCTCGCTTGGGCAGGCTGGCCCACATACTGGCTGGCTGTCCTCATCGCCTATATCGTCATTTCGGGCTTCGTCATCAAGAGCGCGAATGCGCATGATTGGTACATCAACACCGGCTGCTGCTATGGCGAGGGGGAGAAGCGAGACTGTGAGAACATTCCCGCCGAGTCGGTTCAGCGCGTCGAGGGCGGTTATATAGTCACGCTCACGAAAGCGCAAATGTTGAGCATTCGCCCTATGTTGCGCGGTCAAAAAGCCTTTGAGGCCCTGCCTGAGAGCGGCATTCGTGAGTTTTTCCCGCGCGACAAAGCTAAGGTTCCGCCTGACGGGCTTTACAGTGCATGCCTTAAGCCCGGGACTTGGATGGTCGGCTCTGGAACTGTCACTGGCACTGACACAACTTGGATTCTCTGTTTCTTTGACCCCGGATTGATGGGCTCTTGAACATAAATGGGCGTTCAAGAGCGAGGCCTCACGCGCCACCCGCCGAAGCTCAAGGACGAGGCCAAAGCCCTCCATGCCCGAGGGCTCACGATCTACGCCATATCCAAGCTGCTTGGTTTCGGCGGCTCCTACTACACGGTTATCCGCCGCTGGTGCGATGACGATTTCCGCCGCGCTCACAATGCCGACATGAACCGCAGGCCACGGCGCGGCAAGCGCAGGGCTCACTAAAGAGGTATCCATGACTGAATCCGTATTTCGGGCAAAGGCCCCGAAGCTGATGTCCCGTCTCATGGAGGAGTTCGGCTTCTCCGTTGAGGACGCTG
>FRDC01005033.1_pt2 | contig 14603 bp, 13 predicted proteins | sample 1106171 | NCBI WGS metagenome assembly FRDC01 (sample SAMEA3930566, study PRJEB13176) | freshwater metagenome | biome: Drinking water system; feature: drinking water; material: water | place: Singapore | collected 2014-12-20 | reverse complement strand
CTCCGGTCGGCTCTGCCAGCCACAATCTTTCTCAAGAAGACCACGTCACCATCTTGTTCTCGAACCGCAACGCGATAGTTCTTAATCCCGAGACGTTGCTCTTCGAGTTGGGTCATTTCATGGTAGTGGGTGGCAAACAACGTGCGCGCGCCGAGTCTGGTACAGTCGTGGATATATTCCGCAATGGCCCAGGCGATGCTAAGCCCATCATAGGTGCTGGTGCCACGTCCAATTTCATCCAGCAAGATTAAACTGCGCTGTGTTGCATTATGGAGAATGTTTGCCGTTTCCACCATTTCCACCATAAAGGTGCTCTGGCCCCCGGCTAAATTGTCCGACGCGCCCACTCTGGTAAAGATACGATCGACCACTCCAATATGGGCTTCAGCCGCCGGTACAAAACTGCCAATCTGAGCCATGAGGACAATCAGTGCGACCTGCCGAAGATAGGTGCTCTTTCCCGCCATATTGGGACCAGTGATGATCAATAATCGGTTCTCGGTCAAATCCAAGAGAGTATCGTTTGGCACAAATCTCGAGTTGGTATCAATGTGCTCCACGACAGGATGGCGCCCATCACGAATCGTGATGGCGCTGCCTTCTGTGACGAGTGGTTTTGTATAGCGGAACCGCGCAGCTGCTTCAGCAAGGCTGGCCACGACATCGATCAGGGACAGAGTACTCGCGATAGACTCCAATCGAGGTGCTTCTTTCGCCAACCGAGTACGAAGTTGTAAGAAGAGTTCTTGCTCGCAGGCAAGGAGTTTAAGATCAGCGCCTGTGACGCGATCTTCGAGGGCTTTTAACTCGGGAGTCATGAACCGTTCGGCATTGACCAAGGTTTGTTTGCGGATGTAGTCGGGTGGGATCCGAGTCAGGTTGGCTTTCGAAACTTCAATATAATAACCAAACACTTGGTTGTAACGAATCTTCAGCGACTCAATGCCGGTTCGTTCACGTTCTCGTGCTTCGAGCTCGGCGATCCACGTCTTCCCCTCCTTACTGGCTTTGCGGAGTTCGTCCACAGTCGAATCATAGCCGTCTTTGATAATATTCCCATCGCGTGCGGCCAGTGGCGCATCGGGATGAATCGCGCGTTCGATCAACTCGCAGATGTCAGACCCGTTATCCCATGACGATCGACAATCAGCCAGCAACTGACTATTGAGGAGTGCCAAGTGGTGACCAATGGCCGGTAAGCAAGTAAGCGACTGCTTCAATGCGAGGAGTTCACGTGGACCGGCCAGTCCCAAGACAAGCCGACTACTTAATCGCGTGATATCCTGAACATCACGCAGAGCTATTCGTAGTCCGCCACGTACCTGAAGATGTTCCTTGAGTTCCTCCACTGCATTCAGACGAGATCGTATCTGATCGCATAAGGTCAATGGTCTCACAAGCCATTGGCGAAGCAACCGGCTGCCCATTGCCGTGACTGTTTGGTCTAACACACCTAAAAGAGTCGCTGGTTTGGAGTCGGTAGTTCCTTCAGGACCGAATGACTTCAGCAGCTCAAGATTGCGGATGGTAGACCCATCGAGATGTAACGTCTCACCGGAGCGCCGGACCTGAAGCGTGCGAATATGTTGGGGGGAAACGGTAGGCTGAGTGTCACGTAAGTATCGGAAAATTGCGCCAGCTGCACCTAGGCCTATGCTTAGCTCCTGACATCCAAAGGCCGCAAGTGTGTGAACGTGGAAGTGTTCACGTAAAAGTTGCTCGCTCGATGGTTGGTCGAAGGAAGATCGAGGGCGTTCACAGAGACGTGCCGCTTTGATCTCATCAATCCAACCGATTTCTTGGCGATTCAACCCGGTGGGGATGAGGAGTTCACGAGGATCTACACGAGCGAGTTCGTCGAGAACAGACCCGACGGAACGTGCTCCACGAAATTCCATCGCCCAAAACTCACCGGTCGACATCTCAAGACAGGCCAGACCAATCATCGAGGATTGCTTTAGATCCTGATCTACGGAAATGGCGGCGAGATAATTCAGTTCCGTTGGCGAAAGAAATTCAGTGTCAACGAGGGTGCCAGGGGTATACACGCGCACCACTTCACGACGAACAAGCCCTTTGGCGAACTTGGGATCCTCCACTTGCTCGCATAATGCAACGATCCGACCGGTCTTGAGCAACTTTGCGATATAACTTTGTGCCGCGTGGTAGGGGACCCCGCACAGCGGAACCGGCTGAGGACTATTTTTATCACGGGACGTTAAGGCAATGGACAAGAGTCGGGACGCTTCCTGTGCGTCCTCGTAGAACATCTCGTAAAAATCACCCACCCGAAAGAACAGGATTGCATCGGGATAACCCTGCTTGATTTCGCGATATTGCCGCATCAGCGGGCTATGGTCAGTCTCACTCATCGGAGGGGTTGCTCGAAGGTCTCATAATCGGTCTGACTGGGGGTATGTCCGGAGTGCTTCTCCATGGACTGGCGAAGTCGTTCCAAGTCGACTTGCGCTTCCTGTAAGGCCTTCGTTTTCCGACGAAGGTCAATGCGGCTACGTATCCAAGGGGGAAAGAGAAGAATCGCAGCAACCAACAGGCCGACGACGAAGCCTGCCAAGATAGGCTTATAAATGGGGGTCGAGGCTTCCAGTAACCCAAAGAAATAACGAAGGGTCACCTCCTGTTCCTGGTTTTGGAGCACGAAGGCCAGAGAGAGCAGGAGGAGGATGCCGACGAGTATCAAGCGAGTCATCGTCGTGTCACCTTTCGGTTACCAGGGGTTCGCCCATGAATAGAACGAGTGCGTGATCGTGCTGCACGCAAGACCTTATTGAGGCGGGTGAGAAGCGAACCAGATTGGTATCCGAATGCCTCAAACTTAATTGCTCGGCTTCTCGCGGTGTGATGGGTCAAGCGCATAACCAACCGATCCTCCGGCAGCAAGGTTGGAAATCGATCTGCCCATTCAATGGCCGTCACCATGTGCTCGCGAAAACAATCAGATAGACCGATGGACTCGGCTTCATCTCGCGAATGTAAACGGTACAAATCGACATGAATCAGCGGTATGCGTGCTGGATGCTGATGGACAAGTGTGAAAGTGGGGCTACTCACAACGGTGCCTGGTATACCAAGGCCTGCGGCGATCCCGCGGACAAGAGCTGTTTTCCCAGCGCCTAACTCGCCGATCAGTGCTAGCACCTCTCCTCCTTGGAGCAGACGGCCGATGGTGCGCCCCACCCATTCTGTCTCACGACGAGATGCCAGGACAAGATCATACGAGCACCCGGGTGACGCTATGTTGGCACGACGATTACGCTGGATCATCTCAGACTCATAGCGCTAGGTCGAGCCACTCCGTAGAGCCAGCTGAATCGCGTAGGGAATCTGTTCAATGATGTCTCCCGCAATGAGGCCCGCTTGTCCTTTTTCTACCGCCGCCAGATCGCCTGCAGCTCCGTGCAGGTAGGTCGCCGTACAGGAGGCTTCCCAGGGAGGGAGACCTTGGGCGAGCAGCCCTACAATCATGCCGGTCAAGACATCACCAGTTCCGGCAGAGGCCATACCGGGATTGCCGGTTGGGCAAATGGCGACGCTTCCGTCAGGCCTCGCCACGACGGTTCTGGCTCCCTTGAGAACGACGAACAGTCCGCGCTCGCGAGCGAAACGGCTCGCGGTTCCAAGCCGATCGCCATTGATGGTCTGAGGAGTCGCCCCTGATTCCAGTCGCGCCATTTCCCCGGGATGCGGGGTAATAATCGGTGGTATCTTACATGAGGTAAAGAGAGCGGTGCGACCAGTTAAGGCGTTTAAGGCATCGGCGTCAAGAACGGTTGGGCGATCAAGGTTTTTCGTCAAGGCTTGGACCAATTCAACCGTTTCCGGATGCGTGGACAATCCTGGACCAATAGCGATTGCCGTTCGGGCTGACATGAACGGAAGGAGTCGATCCAACGCAGTTCGTGCCAAGGTCCGTGCCTTCGTTTCAGGCATGGGAACGGTCATGGCTTCCAGCAGTTTAGCCTCCAAAACGTCATTAACGCTGGAGGGAACCGCAACCGTGACGAGGCCAGCTCCTACCCGAAGTGCCGCCCTCGCAGCCATGGCAGCCGCACCGGTCTTTCCAACCGATCCGGCAATGATACCGGCGTGACCGAACGTGCCTTTATGGCTCGAGGGTAGTCGTTTCGGGAGAGAGGTGCGTACCACTTCATCTGTAATCAAGATGGTACGGCTCTGGACAGCTTCCATGTAAGCCGGCGGAATACCTATATCAGCAATAGCGATCTCTCCAGCCAGATCAATGCCCTGGTTTTGGTACAGCCCTAACTTGGGGAGCCCAAAAGTCACGGTCAGGGACGCACGAACCGCATGGCCCAACATAGTTCCGGTATCAGCATGGAGCCCCGACGGAAGGTCGAGCGCCACCACCGGAAGCCCTGTGGTATTCATGCAGTCAATCACATCAGCATAGCGTCCTGTCACGGCGGCAGACAGCCCGGTTCCAAGGAGAGCATCCACGATAAGGTGACTATCTTGTAAAAGTGCCTGTGCTTGGCCCTTTGACGAATAGGTATGGACCGATGACTTGGTCGCGCTGCGCACAAATTGCTTCTGCATGAGTGCAGCGTCACGGCTCAGTTCAGAGACCGGTGCCATGGCAAGGACTCGCACCTGTGCATGACGGCGCCGCAGTAACCGGGCCACGACAAACCCGTCACCCCCATTATTGCCTTTGCCGCAGACGACCGTGATGGTTTTACCGCGTACGGGGCCAAATCGTTGTTCCAGGCATGAGAGCGCCCCTGCCCCGGCCCGTTCCATCAACATGCTGGCAGGAATACGAGCTTCGACAATCGTCCGGTGATCAAGCTGTTGCATCTGCTCAGCGGTTACAATCTTGGTCATGGTGAACGGAGGTCGGCCGACAATTGGATAAGAAATTGATACGTGCTTCTAACTGAGTAACGCCTTCATCTCTTTCACGGCCTGTGGGAGGCCAACAAGAACAGCGCGTGCAATGATGCTGTGGCCGATATTGTATTCAACGATTTCAGGGATGTGGGTGAGGCGTTTGATATTGCGATAATTCAAGCCATGTCCAGCATTGACGCCGATTCCTAATTTATAGGCCAGTCTTGCGGCTTGGGAGATGGCCTCGAATTCGATATCCGCCTCCTTGGAGCGCACGGCATTGGCATAACGCCCCGTATGCAACTCAACAAAGTCAGCTGCAATCTTATGCGCGGCTTTGACATGCGCAAGGTCTGGCTCGATAAACAGGCTGACAGGGATGCCGCCATTGTGCAACAGCGTCACGATTTCGTGAATGTGATCACGCTGGTCGATGACATCAAGCCCACCTTCGGTCGTGAGTTCCTGCCGTTTTTCGGGAACGAGTGTGACCAGATCCGGCCTGATATTGAGGGCGATCTTTGCAATATCGGCATCCGGGGCCATTTCGAGATCGAGCTTGGTACGGACGACCTCCCGGAGCAGTTGGAGATCTTTATCTTGAATATGCCGTCTGTCTTCCCGCAGGTGGACGACCAAACCGTCCGCCCCGGCAAGTTCAACCAACACTGCAGCAGCAAGGGGGTCAGGATCGGTTCCGCCTCGTGCTTGTCTCAGCGTTGCGACGTGGTCAATGTTGACGCCTAGACGTGCCATGTATCCTCCATCCGCCACTGGACATGGAAAAGTACGATAACAGAGAGGAATTGTGCAGCAGTACTAGTATCAGAAAGGAATATTAGGGGGCAAGAACTGGGGCAACCCCCAAGAGATTGAACTGGTCGGATGGGACAAGGCGTACGGTTCAGAACCCCATAAAATAATGGGGCAAATTGACTCGACAACCACCCTCCATTAGAATATGCGCTTCTTATGCCTCCGTGCCATCCATGGCGTGGATAGTCAGTAGAAACATATTCCAGCGAACAAAGGAAGTTTATGGGGTTAGGTGACGGATTTTATCGGCTTAAACGGCTCCCTCCCTATGTCTTTGCGCAAGTACAGGCGCTCAAGTTAGAAGCTCGTCAACGCGGTGAGGATATTATTGACTTTGGAATGGGAAATCCAGACCAGCCAACGCCGTCTCACATTGTCGATAAAATGATAGAGGCCGCGCGTAAAGGGAAAAATCATCGATATTCAGCCTCGCGCGGCATTACGAAGCTGCGACATGCGATTTGCGGATGGTACAAGCGAAATTATGATGTCGATTTAGATCCTGAGACTGAGGCCATCGTCACGATTGGATCAAAGGAAGGCCTCGCTCATCTGGCCTTAGCCATGATCGGACCGGGTGATGTGGTGTTGACCCCGACTCCAACTTATCCGATTCATATGTACAGCTTCATCATCGCGGGTGGTGAAGTGCGTGGAATCGAGCTTCGGCAGGATAGTGATTTTTTTGAGGATTTGACACGTGTCTATCGTCAAACCTTCCCTCGGCCAAAGATTCTCGTCATCAACTTTCCGCATAATCCCACGACGGCCGTGGTGAACCTGGATTTTTTCAAAAAGATCGTAGCATTTGCAAAAGAACATCATGTCATCGTCATTCATGACCTCGCGTACGCTGATCTTGTATTCGATGGATACAAAGCACCGAGTTTTCTCCAAGTCGAAGGAGCCAAGGACTGCGGTGTTGAGTTCTATACGCTTTCGAAGGCCTATAACATGCCGGGTTGGCGGGTGGGGTTCTGTGTGGGCAATCGAGAAGTGGTCGGAGCGTTGGCGAAGATAAAAAGCTATTTGGATTATGGGATTTTTCAACCGCTTCAAATCGCAAGCGTGATCGCGCTGAATGGTCCTCAGGATTGTGTCAAAGAAACGGTGCTCCGTTATCAGAAGCGGAGAGATGTTCTGGTAGGTGGGTTAAATAGAATCGGTTGGCCGGTTGCGAAACCACTGGCGACTATGTTCGTATGGGCCCGTATTCCCTTACCCTATCGCCATATGGGCTCATTGGAATTTTCAAAACTCTTGCTCAAAGAGGCGAAAGTCGCCGTGTCGCCCGGCATTGGATTCGGTGAGGGTGGTGACGAGTATGTGCGATTTGGGTTGGTTGAAAACGAACATCGCACGAGGCAAGCGGTCAGAGGCATTCGGAAGGCGCTCAAGCTTGATGGGGAAGAAGAATGAAGTCGCGCATCGGTGTTGGTCTCATCGGGTTTGGAACAGTGGGATCCGGAGTGGCCAAGGTTCTCCTCGACAATGCCGCGCTTATTAATCGCCGTGTTGGTGTTCCCGTCGAACTGATTCGAATAGCGGATCAAGATATTGTACGGGATCGTGGGATACCGATATCCCCTGGGCTATTAACCACTGATGTGACGAAGATTCTTACGGATCCCACTATCGATATCGTCATCGAACTGATTGGTGGATACGATTCAGCCAAGCGATTCATTCTCGATGCCATCGCCGCGGGCAAACACGTTGTGACGGCAAACAAGGCGCTCCTGGCCCTACATGGCGAAGAACTTTTTGACGCGGCCACGCGGAAAGGCGTGGAGTTAGGGTTTGAAGCCAGTGTGGGTGGCGGTATTCCCGTCATTCGAGCGCTGACCGAAGGGCTAGCAGGCAACACGATCGAATCGATCTACGGCATCATCAATGGCACATCCAATTATATTCTCTCGAAGATGACCCATGATGGTGACGGTTTTGATGAGGTGCTGAAGGATGCCCAGCGCGCTGGGTATGCGGAGGTCGATCCGACCTTCGATGTCGCTGGAATTGATTCGGCCCATAAGCTGGCCATTCTTGTGAGCCTTGCCTATGGGACACCGGTTAACTTTAAGGACATCTACACGGAAGGCATTACTCACATTACCCCTCTCGACATTGCCTATGCCAAGGAGTTCGGCTATACGATCAAATTGCTCGGCATTGCAAAGTTTGTGGATGGTGAGATAGAAGCACGAGTTCATCCAACGATGTTGCCGTCCGTCTCGCCGATTGCCCAGGTCGACGGGGTCTACAACGCTATTCAACTCGTGGGTGATGCAGTCGGGGACGTAGTGCTCTATGGGCGAGGGGCGGGGTCAATGCCGACGGGGAGCGCCGTGGTGAGTGACGTGATCGCCATTGGGCGCAATCTGCTCAAAGGTGCAACCGGACGGGTACCGGTGGCCTCGTTTCAACAACACCAGCGCCGACCGCTCCGGATACGATCCATGGAGGACATCAATTCTCTCTACTACTTGCGCTTTACGGTTGTGGATCGACCAGGGGTGTTGGCACAAATTGCTGGTGAATTAGGTAGTTGTGGGATTAGTATTTCATCGATGTTGCAGCAGGGGCGCGGTGAGGGGCAAACCGTGTCGGTGGTCATTAAGACTCACAGCGCGAAGGAGCGCAATATTCAAGCGGCCATCCGTGAGATTAATCGGAAAGCGTTTATTTCTGAACCAGCGACGCTCATACGTGTAGAAGGCAAGGATGAGTGATCGATGACGCGCTGGCGTGGGGTTATTGAAGAGTACCGAAAGTTTCTTCCGGTGGCTGAGCAGACACCGATTATCAGCCTGGGAGAAGGGAATACGCCACTGATTCGTGCGACGCGACTTGCCAAGGCGATTGCCCCAGGGATTGAACTCTATTTAAAGTTTGAGGGCGTGAATCCTACCGGGTCCTTCAAGGATCGTGGTATGACCATGGCCATCTCGAAAGCGGTCGAGCATGGTGCGCGGGCGGTCATGTGTGCCTCAACGGGAAATACCTCCGCATCGGCGGCTGCCTATGGAGCTCGTGCGGGGCTGGCTGTCTACGTGCTGATTCCAGCCGGGAAAATAGCCCTTGGGAAATTGTCACAAGCCATGATGCACCAGGCGACGGTCATTCAGATCGAAGGCAACTTCGATCAGGCCTTAGCACTCGTCAAGGAGTTTTCGGCTACACTTCACATCGAACTGGTGAACTCGTTGAATCCATTCCGAATCGAAGGGCAGAAAACGGCGGCGTTTGAGGTCTGTGACCAATTAGGCGATGCACCGCACCTCCATGTGCTGCCCGTCGGGAACGCGGGAAACATTACCGCGTATTGGAGAGGCTACCGAGAATATCGTGTCGCCAATCAAACAACGAGATTGCCTCGTATGATGGGATTCCAGGCGGCAGGGGCTGCCCCCATCGTATTAGGAAGGGTCGTGGATCAGCCACAGACGGTTGCCACCGCCATTCGAATCGGCAACCCGGCCAGCTGGTCGGCGGCATTGGACGCCGCGAAGGAATCATCAGGTTCGATTGACATGGTCACAGATGAAGAAATTCTTCAGGCCTATGCGGCAGTTGCGGCTACTGAGGGAGTGTTTTGCGAGCCAGCGTCTGCGGCATCAGTCGCGGGAGTGGCCAAACTGCATCGGGCGAAGATCTTACGAGAAGGAGAGGCCGTGGTTTGCACCCTGACGGGACATGGGTTGAAAGATGCCGATACAGCCATCAGTGTGTCGAAACAGCCGCTCACTGTCAAAGCCACACGCGAGGACGTTGCCCGTCTATTGAATGTATGAGAGGCCCGTGGAGCGTATGAAATACGTCATCGTACACGCTGGAGGAATGGCCGACCACCCGAAATCCGAGCTTGCTGGACGTACACCACTCCAGGCCTCTTCCACTCCTCACCTTGATCGTCTGGCCCAGAGAGCAGAGATCGGGCAGCTCGTCGTTCCCGCTGATGGCGTTCGCCATGCCAGTGGGTTGGTCGGGACGGCGATTCTGGGGTATGACCCCAAAAAGTATTACCAGGGTCCAGGGCCGCTTGAAGCTGCCAGCTTGGGTGTGTCGGTTACCGAGCATGACGTCGTCTATCGGTGTACGATGGTGACCTTAAAACCAGAAGGTGGTAAGGGCGGAGAGATCAAAAAATTGGGCCAGCATGTCATCATGGACGATGCAACAGCGGGTTTAATCGAAACGGAAGAAGCCCGCGAACTCATAGAGGCCATCAACGAACAGCTTGGGTCAGAAACCATCCAGTTCTATCCGGGAGCTGGCCATCGTCATCTCATGGTGTGGGTTGACGGAAAGCCACGAGCAATCTGCAACGATCCACAGGCGCTGTGTGGCCAATCTATCGCGGAGGCACTTCCGACGGGTGATGGCTCGGACATTCTGAGAAAGTTGATGGATGCTGCCCACCTGGTTCTTCGCGACCATCCGGTGAACGACGAACGAACGGCTGCGGGCAAGAAGCCTGCGAACTGTATCTGGTTGTGGGGTGAGGGGCGTGCCGTCATGTGGCCCAGCCTCGTGGAAAAGTATCAGATCGCCGGATCGATTGTGGCAACGAGTGATGTGGATCGAGGTGTGGGGATCTGTGCCGGGCTGGATGCGGTAGAGCCGGATCAGTTGGCGAACGGTGATCTTCGCACCAGGGCAGCCGTAGCGCTTACAGAATTGGCCAAGAAGGATTTTGTGTATGTCCATGCCGAACTGACCGACGAGGTGGTGCACGGAACGGATATCAAGGCGAAGGTCCGAGGTATTGAAGAGTTTGATCGTGATCTGGTCGGCCCCTTGTTTGAAGGCCTAGAAAAACAAGGTCCGTATCGTTTCCTTCTCATTTGTGATCAGGCGGTCGGGACCCACGTTCAAGCGTTCTATGCATTCGGGGAGGGCGGCGGGAAGCTTGCCGGGAAAACCGGGTCACGCTTCACAGAGATAGATGCGGGGGCTGCTGCAACACCTGCGCGGGATGCCACCAAGTTCGTCAATAAATTCTTCTCCAAAAGCTGACGACCGTGTCGCTCATTGTTCAAAAATATGGCGGGACTTCGGTCGGAACGATCGAACGGATTCACCGGGTCGCCGACCGGGTCGCACAGACGCAACAGGGCGGGCACCAGGTCGTAGTGGTGCTTTCCGCGATGAGCGGAGAAACGGATCGGTTGCTCAAACTGGCGCATGAAGTCACGACCTCTCCAGACGAGCGTGAATTGGACATGCTGCTTTCGACCGGGGAACGTGTCACCATCGCGCTGCTGGCCATGGAATTGCGTGGGCGCGGGATCAATGCCCGGTCGTTTACGGGTCGACAGGTCGGGATCATTACAGACAGTGCTCATACCAAGGCACGGATTGCACGCGTGACGGCGGATCGAATTCGTGAGGCGCTAGAGCAGGGTGTTGTTCCGGTAGTGGCGGGGTTTCAGGGGATCAACGAACGGTCGGATGTGACGACTCTTGGGCGAGGGGGGTCGGATCTGTCTGCTGTTGCTCTGGCTGCGGCACTCAAGGCTGACCGGTGCATTATTTTCACGGATGTTGATGGAGTCTACACGGCTGACCCCAATATCGTTCCGGCGGCAAAGCGAATCGATCGGATCTCGTATGAGGAAATGCTTGAAATGGCCAGCCTGGGAGCCAAGGTGCTTCAAACCAGATCCGTCGAGTTTGCGGCCAAGTTCAACGTGCCGGTTGAGGTCAATTCGAGTTTTAAAGATGGAAAGGGCACGCTCGTGACGAAAGAAGATACAGACATGGAAGCGGTGGCCATATCCGGTGTGACGGGGGATCGGAATCAGGCCAAGATCACGATTGTTGGGGTGCCTGATAGGCCGGGGATCGCCGCAAGAATTTTGGGACCCGTCGCGGAGTCACAGATTAATGTCGATATGATCATTCAGAATATGAGCCAGGCGGCCCTCACGGATCTGTCATTCACGGTGCCGCGCGCCGATCTCAAAAAAACCGTCCCGATCGTTCAAGCTGTCGCAAAGGATATTGAAGCCAAGTCGGTGTCGGTGACCGAAGCCATCGCAAAAGTCTCGCTGATCGGAGTCGGGATGAGGTCTCATTCCGGAGTGGCTGCCAAAATGTTCGAGGTCCTGTCCCGCGAGAGTATCAACATCCTGATGATTAGCACGTCGGAAATCAAAATATCCTGTGTGATCGATGAGAAATATCTCGAACTGGCTATGCGGTCACTCCACTCTGCATTCGGCCTCGATTCAGCTCAGGCGTGATTGCCTCTCCAGGTAGCCGGAGGATGCGGGGTCTCAATGTACACGCGAATCAATGGCCCGTATGGGCAAGCCTCGACAGGTCAACCGGTTAGCTGATACTCTTCCCATCTATGGCTCAGAAGACGTCACAGCCTGGCTCCTCTCGTCTCGCAGAGACAACGCAGCCAGCGCTACTAACTCGTCGCTCCGCAAGGCCGGCTACGCACCTCGAGGTCTACGATACCACGCTGCGTGATGGTGCTCAGGCGGAAGATGTCAGCTTCTCAGCGGACGACAAGGTTCGTATTGCACAGAAGTTGGACGAACTGGGGGTGCATTTTATTGAGGGCGGATGGCCGGGGGCGAATCCAAAGGATATAGAATTCTTCCGCCGGATCAAGACGATTCCCCTGAAGCATGCGGAGGTCATCGCATTCGGATCAACCAGGAAAGCCAGTAATTCACCAAAAAAAGACAAGAATCTGCAAGCCCTCATTTCGGCAGAAACCAAGACGATCACCCTGTTTGGCAAAACATGGTCATTACATGTCTCCGATGCCCTCGGGATCTCGTTAGGTAAAAATGTAGAATTGATCTACGATTCTATCGCCTACCTCCGTGAAAAGGGGCGTCGGGTCTTCTACGATGCCGAGCATTTTTTCGATGGCTATAAGACCAATCCCGAATATGCGCTCGCCACGATCAGAAAGGCGGTCGAGGCCGGAGCGGAACGAGTCATTCTCTGTGACACCAACGGCGGCACGATGCCGTGGGAAATCCGTGAGATCTGTGGCGTGGTTCGGAGGGAATGTTCGATTCCTTTGGGAATCCATGCCCACAATGACTGTGAGATGGCGGTGGCAAACTCACTGGTGGCGATAGAGTCCGGGATCGTTCAGGTGCAGGGCACGATCAATGGAATTGGGGAGCGATGTGGCAATGCCAATCTCTGCTCGATCCTTCCCAATTTGGAATTGAAGATGAAGCGACCGACTCTCAGAAATCGTTTGGGACACCTCAAGGATGTGTCGGGCTTCGTTACCGAGATCGCGAATCTCATGCCCAACAAACATCAACCCTATGTCGGCGATTCGGCCTTTGCTCACAAAGGTGGAGTCCACATCCATGCTGTGCTGAAGAATCCTGCCACCTATGAGCATGTTGATCCTGTCAGGGTGGGGAATCGGCAACGGATGCTGATTTCTGACTATGGCGGTCGAAGTGGGTTGTTGGACAAGATTGAAACCTACGGGATGAAGCTGTCAAAGGACCATAAGAAGGTCGAAGAGCTTGTGCAGACGCTGAAAGAACGAGAAAGTCAGGGCTATCAGTTTGAAGGTGCCGAAGGGTCGTTTGAACTGCTGATGCGAAAAGCCATGGGGGCCCACAAGCCGTCGTTTCAGTTGCTCGGTTTCCGAGTTATCGTCGAGAAAAAACAGGAGAACGGTGCACCACTTTCCGAAGCCACGGTCATGGTGAAAGTTGGTCAGGCCATTGAACACACCGCTGCTATGGGCACAGGTCCGGTCAATGCGCTTGACCATGCTTTGCGTAAGTCCTTGGAAAAGTTCTATCCACAGCTCCGAGAAGTGAAACTCCTGGATTACAAGGTACGCGTGTTGGCTGCCAATGAGGGGACTGAATCGAAGGTCCGAGTTCTCATTGAGTCTGGTGATCACAAGGATAAATGGGGGACCGTCGGGGTGTCGGAGAACATCATTGAGGCGAGTTGGCAAGCCTTAGCCGATAGTATTGAGTATAAATTGCTGGTTGAGGACTAAGCACCGGTTAAAGTCGTCTGCCAAATTTATTCTTGACAGCGTTCGTAACCTCACGTAACTTAAGCAAAACTCATCGCATTGCCGAGAAAAGTGGAGAGGGCGATGTGGTGAGACGTAGTGGTCACGTAGGGGGATACGCATGAGAAAGGCTGATATTGCAAACGAAATTTTCAAACAGGTTGGAATTTCGAAAAATGAGGCAGCCGATATAGTTGAGTTGGTGTTGAATCTATTGAAGTCCGTCCTACAAAAGGGAGAATCAGTCAAAATCGCAGGGTTTGGAAATTTCGTCGTGCGCAGTAAGGGTGCTCGAAAGGGTCGGAATCCTCGAACTGGAGAAGAAATTGGGATTACCCCCCGTCGCGTTGTCACGTTTCGGCCAAGCCAAGTGTTCAAGAAGTACGTCAATTCCTAAGGCTGCTTCATCCACATCCTGGATTGCACCATGAGGGCCGGTCATGGGAACTGAACCCAGGCTGGGAAGCAAGGTTTTCTATAAGATCGGAGAAGTGAGTCAACTGACCAGACTTCCAGCCTATGTACTGCGTTTCTGGGAATCACAGTTCAGTTTTCTGAAGCCAAAAAAGAGTCGAGGAAATCAACGTCTGTATGTCCAGCGGGACGTTGAGGTGATACTTGAAGTCAAACGCATGCTCTATGAAGAAGGCCATACGCTGGAAGGTGTGAAGCGGTATTGGACTCGACGGAGTCGAATCGCCTCGCGATCATTACGACCAAAAGAAATCGCAAAAAAGCTGAGAGGAGACCTCCAGGTTATTCTCAAAATTCTTGAATCACATGCATCGTAACCCAACACCATGGTCCGCATCATGCGGGATCACGCGCAGAAATGTTGGGCAATGGTGAAAGAGGTCTGTGTCGGGGCGTAGCGCAGCCCGGTAGCGCACTC
>FRDC01005014.1_pt1 | contig 14620 bp, 14 predicted proteins | sample 1106171 | NCBI WGS metagenome assembly FRDC01 (sample SAMEA3930566, study PRJEB13176) | freshwater metagenome | biome: Drinking water system; feature: drinking water; material: water | place: Singapore | collected 2014-12-20 | reverse complement strand
CTGCTCGAGCCCGCGATCATCGTGCTGATGGGCGGCGTGGTGGCCACGATCGTGCTATCCATTCTGCTACCCATTCTTCAGCTCAACACGCTTGCCGGCCAGTGAGGATTACCATGACGACGCCAGACAACACCCATCGCGCCCCGCATGCCCGCCGCCGGCGCCGCGAGGCCGGCTTTACGCTGGTGGAGCTGATGGTGGTCATCCTCATCATCGGCCTGCTAACTACTATCGTCGCCTTCAACGTGCTGTCGCTGGGCGAACAGAGCAAGGTGCAAAAGGCGCGTGCCGACATCGCCACGATCGAGCAGGCGCTCGATCTATACAAGCTCAACCAGGGCAGTTACCCGGCCACCCAGGATGGTTTGCGTGCGCTGGTGCAGGCGCCAACCTCGCTAACCGATCCCACGCGCTATCCGCGCGGCGGCTATATCAAGAAGTTGCCGCGTGATCCCTGGAGCCATGATTATCTCTACCGCTTTCCCGGCGCTCATGGCGATGTCGACATCTGGAGCCAGGGCGCCGACGGTCAGGATGGCGGTGAAGGCGACAATGCCGACATCACCAGCTGGTCTGCGCCACAGAAGTGACGATGGCGTGCAGCGTTGCTCCTCCGGGTCATAAAGGCTTCATGTGTGGACGGCGTTCCGCCCAGCAGGGCTTCACGCTGGTCGAGCTGATGATCGTCATCACCATCATCGCCTTGATGACGGCTGTGGCGGTCCTGGCGCTGCCCGATCCGCGCGGACGGCTGATCGACGAGGCCGAACGCTTTGCCGCACGTGCCCGCACCGCGCATGATCTGGCAATTGTCGAGGGGCGCTCGATCAGCCTGTGGGTAACGACGGACGGCTATGGATTCGAACGTCGCCAACGGGGCGGCTGGGAACCGATCAATGAAAGGCCCCTGCAACCCGCCATCTGGCAAGGCGGCGTCAACCCCGTGCTCAACGATCCGGCCGGGCGCGTTCGCGTAACCTTCGACACCACTGGCCTGGCCAGCGCTCCGCTCCGGCTGGAACTGCGGCGCGACGCAGTGCAGGCGCGCGTCATCATTGGCGCGGACGGGCGAGTAGCCATCAATGGCTGACACGCGTGGCTTCACCCTGCTCGAAGTGATGGTCGCGCTTGTCGTGTTCAGCCTGGCCGCGCTGGCGCTCATCCGGCTTGAAGGTCAGACGATCCGGACCGTGTCCACGCTTGACGAGACCGCCGTCGCACAACTCGTGGCGCACAATGTCGTGGTCGACGCACTGACCGATGCGCGCGTGCCAACCTTGGGTCAGACCCAGGGTAGCGAGACCAATGGTGGGCGGGTGTGGTCATGGACCCGTCTGGTTGAACCGCTGGGCGATGCCGGCGCGTTCCGCATTGACGTGCGCGTGCTGGGCGCCAATGGCGGCGTGGCAGGGCGGCTTTCCGCAGTGCGCCCGCCCCCCATGGAGCCACGCCAGCGCGGGCAGGAGCGGCCGTCATCGGGCGGTGGGGGCGGCATCCCGCCGCCGCTGCCAGGAGGTGGGCGGACGTGAGGCGGCGCCACGCCACTGCCCCAAATGGCTTCACCTCGTTTCCGTGTTCTGCCGGACAATGCTTCACATGTCATAAGCATTCCGCCGAACACGGCTTCACGCGCCCTAAGCGTTCCGCCGAACACGGCTTCACGCTGATCGAAGTCATCGTTGCGCTGTTTGTCTTCGGGCTGATCGCGGCCGCCGGCGTCGGCGTGCTGAGCTTCAGCGTGCGCGCGCAAGCAATCAGCGCAGCGCGGCTCGACGAGATCGCGTCGATCGAGCGGACCAAGGCGGCGCTTGCCGCCGATCTGGCCCAGGCAGTCGACCGGCCGATACGCGACGAGGGTGGCAACATGCTTCCTGCCTTTACCGGCGAGTCCGATGGCCGCGCTGATCCGATGCTGGTGCTAGTCCGCGGCGGATGGGCCAATCCGGATGGCCTGGTCCGCGCCAGTCTCCAGCGCGTCGAATATCGGGTTGAGGGCGATCAGCTTGTCCGGCTGATCTATCCCATGCTCGATGGTGCAGCGCCGCTGCCGCCGACACCGTTGCTGGATGGCATTTCCCGGGTGGCCTGGCGGTATCGCCATGACGGAGCGTGGAGCGACCGGTGGGAAAGTCGCTTGGAGGCACCATTGCCACAAGCGGTAGAGTTGCAGATCGCGCGCGCCGATGGGCGGAGCTTTCGCCTGGTGTTTCTCACCGGCACCGGATATGCGCCGCCGCTTGAGGAAGGGGGGCGGCGTGGCTTCCCCTAACGAACGTGGCGCCGCGCTGCTCACCGTGCTGCTGCTGGTTGCGTTTGTCGCGGTGCTCGCGGCCATTGCGCTGGAACGCGCGCGGCTGGCGACGCGGCTTACCACCAACGCGGTCGCGATTGATCAGGCGCGCAGCTATGCCATGGCCGCCGAAGTCCTGGCTACGACGCGCATAACCGCGCTGCTTGCCCGTGATGCGGCGCGCGTTACCTTGCAGGGAGATTGGGCGGGCCGGCCGGTACCGCTGCCCATCCCCGAAGGCAGCGCCTCTGCGACCGTGAACGACGGCGGCAACTGCTTCAACCTTAACGGCCTGGTCACGCGAGGAAGCGACGGGCGGCTGAGCGCACGGCCGGCCTCGGTCGAGCAGTTCGCGCGACTGATGCGGCTGCTGGGCGAACCCGATTCACGCGCGCGCGAGGTGGCAGCAGCCGCGGCCGACTTTATCGACAGCGATGACATCGCACTGCCCGGCGGGGCCGAGGATGCACGCTATGCAGGCGGACCAGCACCCTATCGCACCAGTGGCACCTTGATGGCTGATGTCAGCGAATTGCGTGTCGTCGCCGGCATGACATCGAGGCTCTACGACAAGCTCCATCCCTGGCTCTGCGCCCTGCCGCGCGCCGAGCTTTCACGGATCAACGTCAACACCGTCATGCCAGAGCAGGCAGTGCTCTTTGCCATGCTGCTGCCCGACACGTTGGATATTGGCCGCGCGCGCAGTTTGTTGCTGCAAAGGCCGCCCCAGGGCTTTACCAGCACCTTGGCCTTCTGGCAGGGGCCAGGCTTGCAGGGCATCGCGGCCGGGCCGGAGGCACAGGCGCAAACGGCGGTGACGACCCGCTGGTTCGCGCTGCGGATCGACGTGGCGTTGGGGGACACGGGATTGAGCGAGACCGCACTGATCGACGCGACCGAGGCACCCGCGCGGCTGGTATCACGGGCATGGGACGATCCGTCGTGACGCGCGTCATCTTCCTTCCCAGCGCCGCCGAACCGCGTCACCGGTGGCTGCGGATCGAACAAGGAACCATCGTCGCGCGGGGCGATGGCGTAGGCGCGGGCGCCGAGCCGGTGGCGGCTGTGGCGCCGGCTGAAGACGTGGCGCTGCACTGGGCGGCACTGCCTGGGCGCAGCCTGGCTCAGGCCATCAGTGCGGCCAGGCTGCTGGTTGCCGACCAGACGCTGGGTGGGCACGACGACGTTCATGTCGCGGTCGGTGCGCCGGCGGGCGATTCGGACCGGCCAATTGGTGTGGTTTCAGCCAGCCGGCTGCGTACGTGGTTGGCCGATCTTGCCGCGCACGGGGTCGATCCTGATGCCGTCATCCCGGCACCGATGCTGCTCCCCGTACCAGACGATGGCTTTGTAACGGCCGATCTGGGTGGGGACCGGGTGGTGCGCGGCCATCGCTTGGGCTTTGCCGACGAAGAAACGCTTACCCCTCTGCTTACAGGCGGCACGACGCCGCTGACGCTCGATCAACCTGCATTGGAAGCTGCGGTTGCTGCCGCTGTTGTGGCGCCCGCGCTCGATCTGCGCCAGGGGCCGTTCGCCCGGCAGGAGGCGATTGAGATCAACTTTGCACTGGTGCGCCGCGCGGGGTGGTTGATCGCTGCCATCTTGATGGTGTCGTTCCTGCTGCTGTTGGCACAGCTGGCGCGCTACAGCTTTGCCGCAAGCTCGACCGAGCGGCAGTCCGCCGAGCTTGCCCGCACTGGCCTCGCCCCCGGCGAAACCGTGACCGACGCGCCGCGCCAGCTGACCGATCGGCTCGCTCGGCTGCGCGGGCCGGGCGCCGGGTTCAGCGCTACGGCTGCTACCGCCTTTGCCGCTGTGCGCGCTGTGCCGGGCAGCGAATTGCGCGCGGTGAATTTCGACGCGCAAGGCCAGATGACAATCACGCTGGTTACTCAGACCGAAGGGCAGATCAGCGACGTGGCGGCACGGTTGCGCGCGGCTGGGTTCACGGCCGAACCAGGCCCGTTCAGCGGCAGCGCCGGGCATTATCAGGGCGAAATCCGCATGGTGCCGCAATGATCGGTTCGGTCGCCCGCTGGTTTGCCGCACTGTCGCCGCGCGAACAGCTTTTGGTTTCGGTAGCGGCGGTCCTGCTGGCGGGCAGCATTGGCTGGTTCGGCGTGCTGCGTCCGGCGTTGTTGGGTCTTGAGACGGCACGCCTGCGCCACGCCGATGCCGTCGCGCAGCTGGCGAGCACCCAGGCACAGCTGGCGGCGCTCACACCGCTTGCCAAGGCAGGTCCGGCAAAGCTCAACGCCCCGCTCGACACTGTGCTGCGCGAGCGGGCCACGCAGGCTGGCTTTGCGCTTTCCACCGTTTCCGCGCAAAGCGACAACACCGTGCTCATCGCCATGCAATCGGCCAAACCGCGCGCGCTGTTCCGCTGGCTGGCTGAGCTGGAGGGCGAGGGAATCCTGGTTGGCCAGATGCAGGCCACCGACAATGGCGATCAGACCGTATCCGTCTCGATCACCCTGCGTGCACGGGGCATGTGATGCGCCGCTGGCCATGGGTTTGCGCGTTCATGCTGCTGTTGGCGCTGTTGGCCACCATGCCGATGCGGTTCGCGCTGGGGTTGTTCGGACTCGACCGGGCCGGGCTTTCGGTGCGCAGCGCCGAGGGCACCCTGTGGTCTGCGACACTTAGAGGGGTGCAGTTCGGCGATATCCAGGTCGGCGATGTCTATGCTGGCGTCTCGCCCTGGCGACTGATGACCGGCGAAACGAGGCTGCTCCTCTGGCGGCCCGCGCTCGGCGGCGCGCCGGCACTCGGACTGGCGATCGGCAATGGCCTATGGGGCACCACGCTGGAGGGACGGACAGCGTCGCTGCCGACCGGCGCGGTGTTCGCACCGCTCCCCATTGCCCAGCTCGACTTGGCTGAAGTCGCGGTGCGCTTCGTGGGCAATCGCTGTGCCGCCGCGCACGGCCGGGTCACCGCGCGGCTGGCGGGCGATGTGGCGGGCATTGCGCTGGCGCAGGGCCTGTCAGGCACTGCACGCTGTGCTGGCGGGGCATTGGAATTGCCGCTGGCGAGCCAGGCCGGCACTGAACGCGCCACGCTTACGCTTTATGGCGATGGCCGGTTCCGCGCGACCTTCGAAGTAACGCCGGCGGCGCCGGAAATCGCCGCCCGCCTCGCCGCCACCGGATTTCAAGCGGTTGGCCCTGCCTATCGGCTTTCGGCCGAAGGACGCTTCTGATAGGCTTGACGATGGCCCGTCCGCGCCGCTAGTGGCCCCAGCTTCACGGCGACCGTAGTTCAATTGGTTAGAGCGCCGGCTTGTGATGCCGGAAGTTGCGGGTTCAAGTCCCGTCGGTCGCCCCATTTTCCTGATGCGCAAAGGGGCGCTTGTGTCCAGCTGGGGCTTTGCTGATTTTGACGCCCATGAAGGCGTACATTTGTTCACAGACCCCAAATCGGGCCTGCAGGCGGTAATCGCGGTGCATTCCACCGCGCTCGGCCCGGCCGGGGGCGGCGCGCGCTTCTGGCATTATGCCGATGAGGACCGCGCCATCACCGACGCGCTGCGCCTGTCGCGCGGCATGAGCTATAAGAACGCGATGGCCGGGCTGCCCATGGGCGGCGGCAAGGCAGTCGTGCTGGCCGATGCAGGCCGCACCAAGACGCCTGAACTGCTGAAGGCATTTGGCCGCGCGATCGACTCGCTAGGCGGGCGCTATGTGACCGCCGAAGATGTCGGCATGTCCGACCAGGACATGGTCGTGATCTCGGGCGAAACGCGCTTTGTCGCCGGACTGCCGGTGGCAAGCGGGCAGGCGGGCGGCAATCCCGGGCCCTACACGGCGCTTGGCATTTATCTGGGCATCAAGGCGGCGGCGAAGCGCGCGCTGGGTGCCGATGACATGCGCGGCGTGCATGTCGCCATTCAGGGCGTTGGCTCGGTCGGCGGTGGCCTGGCGGAGTTGCTGGCGGCCGATGGCGCGCAGCTGACGCTCGCCGATGTCGATGCAGCGCGGGCGGCAGCGCTGGCGGCGCGGCTTGGCGCGACCGTCGCTGCTACAGATGAAATTCTGGCGGTCGAGGCCGACATTGTCAGCCCCAACGCACTGGGTGCGATCCTGACAGATAGCGCGATCGCCGGACTGAAGGCAAAGGTCGTGGCGGGTGGTGCCAACAACCAGCTCGAAACCCCCGAGGACGGCCAGCGCCTGCACGATCGCGGCATCCTCTACGCGCCAGATTACGTCATCAACGCCGGCGGCATCATCAATGTGTGCCTGGAATATTTCGGCCAGGGCGACCGTGCAGAGGTTGAAGCGCGCATCCACCAGATTCCGGCCCGGCTCGACCAGGTGTGGGACGAAAGCGACCGCACCGGCGCCCCCGCCGCCGTGGTGGCGGACCGGATTGCCCAGCGGCTGATCGGCCGGGCCTGATCCTGTGGCACCGGTGTCGCTGCCGGTTGCTCTCGAAACGCTGATCGGCAGCTATTGCTGGACGCCAGACACCGTGGGCGAGGCGGGGGCGGCGGTGGTCCGGCTCGACGCACCCGGGCGGCCATCGCTCTATCTCAAATACGGCGCCGGTCGCATCGCCATGGACATTGTCGATGAATATGCCCGGTTGCGCTGGCTGCAGGGTAAGTTGCCGGTGCCGCGGATCGTGCATTTCTTGGAGGCCGAAGGCGGGGCGTGGCTGCTGACCGAGGCGATGGGGGGCATGTCCGCTTATGCCTGGCTGGAGGCGCACCCCGGGCGCCAGCGTGCGGCAGTCGAGGGCATGGCGCGCTTCCTGCGTCGGCTTCATGCGCTGCCGCTGGCAACTTGCCCGTTCAACGCCAGCCTGCCGCTGCGGCTGGCAGCGGCGCGCGCGAACATCGATGCCGGTCTGGTCGATGAGGACGATTTCGACCCCGAGCGCGCGGGCTGGACTGCTGAACAGGTCTGGGCGCGGTTGCACACGCTGCTGCCGCTCACACCCGATCCGGTCGTCACCCATGGCGATTTCTCGCTGGACAACATCCTGCTCGAGGCGGACGGCGCAGTGAGCGGCGTCATCGATGTCGGCCGGCTGGGCGTGGCCGATCGCTATCAGGATCTGGCGATCCTGCTCAACTGCCTGAACGAATTCGGAAAGCCGCTCGGCGATCAGTTGTTCGCAGCGTACCGAACCGAACCCGATCCGGTGCGCATCGAAGCGCATCTGCTGCTGGACGAGTTGTTCTGAGCGGGACCTACCACCCCGCTGCCTGGCCATCCTTGCGGTGGTCCGACCCGGCCCGATAGACACGGCCACCGGCGGTCTGGTCGACGCGGATCGATTGATAGCCGCCGACACCCCCGCTGGAGGGTGGCCCGAGCCGGTGCCCCATCCGCGCCAGCGCCGCGCCGACGCGCTGGAACAGCGGCGCCTCCAGCGTGAGTGTGTTGGTCACCTGATTATGGCGGAAGCGCGCCATATCGGTCGCCATTTGCTGGTTTGCGCCCAGATGCAGCATGTTCACCAGCACCTGTGCGTGCCCCTGCGCCTGCATGTCGCCGCCCATCAGCAGCAGCGACATCACCGGCATGCCCGCTTGCGTTACGAACCCGGCGGCAAGGGTGTGATAGGGCTGCTTGCCCGGTGCGATGAGATTGGGCGAGGCGCGGTCGAGCGTGAACTGCACGCCGCGATTGTGCAGCATGATGCCCCAGCCGGGCACGGTGATCCCTGATCCGAAGTCGCTGGCGTTCGATTGTACCAATGCTACCATGTTGCCTGCGTCATCGGCGGTGGAGAGTACCACCGTGTCGCTCTCCCGCTCCTTGGCGAGCATCGGCGCGGTATCCGCAGCGCGGTTGGGATCGACTTTGGCGCATTGTGCCTCGGCATGGGCGCGCGACAGCAGCCGCTCGATCGGCACACGCGCGGCAACCGGATCGGCGTTAAAGGCGAGCAGATCGGCATAAGCGCGCTTCTTCGCCTCGATAAGGAAATGCCAGTAGCGAGGGTTGGCCGGCCCCAAGCTCGCCAGCGTTTGTCCCGGTGCCCATCTTGGCATGCAGGCGTCGAGCACATTCAGCATCACCAGTGCCCCCCAATCCTGCGAGGGCGGCGGCAATTCGTGGATTTCATATCCCGCATGGCGGATAGTGACCGGATCGACCCAGGCACCACGATAGCCGGCAAGGTCGGCCATCATCATCGTACCGCCCAGTTCGGTCGATCTTTTGACGATCGCGGCGGCGATCGGCCCGGTGTAGAATGCGACGGCGCCGCCCTGTTGCACGACCGCCAGAGCCTTCGCCAGATCGGGGTTGCGGAAGATTTCGCCCGCCTTAGGCGGCTTGCCGCCGGGCAGCCAGACGCGTTGCGATTCGGGATCGGGCGCAGTGCAGCACGCGCGCAGTGGCAGCGCGAGCGGCACCTGCCAATAGGCGGCCACGCGTTCGCTGACCGGAAAACCATCAACCGCGAGCCGGTGCGCCTCGGCCAGCACGGTGCGGAAATCACGGGTGCCGAACCGCTTCAGCGCCTGCTCCCAGCCCCAGACAGCGCCGGGCACCGTTACCGTCAGGATGCCGGCCTCGGGAAAGCCCGATCCGATACCCCAGTTGGCGGGATCAGCCTGATAGCCGAGGCTCGCATAATGATCGGCAGTGGCCCCGCTCGGCGCGCGCCCGGCGGCGTTCAGGGCATAGAGTTTGCCTTCCTTTGCGCTCCAATAAAGCATGAACATGTCGCCGCCCATGCCGGTCGACATCGGCTCGACCACGCCGAGCACGGCCGCGGTGGCAATCGCCGCGTCGACCGCATTGCCGCCCTGTCGCAGGATCGACAATCCCGCCTGGGTGGCGAGCGGGTGGCTGGAGGTCACCATCCCCCGGCTTGCCATCACTTCCGCGCGCGATTGGGCGGGCCAGCCGGCGGGACGTTCGCCACGTACTGCGGCACAGGCCGGGGCGGTGCAGCCATCGGTTTGCGCCGGGGCGCTGCCTGCGGTCGCCAGCGCCAACATCAACCCAAGTGCAATCGTGCGCATCCTGCCCCCCGTATCGCCTGCGCAACAAGTTAGGCGAGCATTAGGGAGACAGGCAAGCTGCGCGGCGGCGCTAGTTCAGCGGCAGGTCCAGTGCTTCGGCCACTGCCGCATGGCGGATCTTGCCGCCCGACACGTTCAGCCCGTTGGCCAGGTGCGCATCCGCCGCCATCGCCGCTTCCGCGCCCAGATTGGCGAGTTTCAGCGCGAAGGGCAGGGTGGCGTTGTTGAGCGCAAACGCGCTGGTGCGTGCGACCGCGCCCGGCATGTTGGCGACGCAATAATGGATCACGCCTTCCTCGACGAACACAGGGTCGTCATGCGTCGTCGCGCGCGAGGTTTCGAAGCAGCCGCCCTGGTCAATGGCGATGTCGACCAGCACCGAGCCGCGCTTCATCGTCTTCAGCATCTCGCGCGTGACGAGCTTGGGCGCGGCGGCGCCGGGCACCAGCACCGCGCCGATCACCAGATGCGCGTTCTGCACGGCGGACGCAATCGCGGCAGAACTGGCATATTGCGTCTTGATCTGGCTGGAAAAGAACATGTCCAGCTCAGCCAGGCGGGCATTGTTGATGTCGTAGATTGTCACATCGGCGCGCATGCCGACCGCCATCTGCGCCGCATTCACGCCCGACACGCCACCGCCCAGAATGGCGACCTTGGCCGGTGCCACGCCCGGCACGCCACCCAGCAGCACGCCGCGGCCGCCCTGTTCCTTTTCCAGATAATGCGCGCCGACCTGAACCGACATGCGCCCGGCGACTTCCGACATCGGCTTCAGCAGCGGCAGCGAGCGGTCGTTCGCGGTCACGGTTTCATAGGCGATGCAGGTCGCGCCGGACTTCATCAGCCCCTCGGCCTGCGGCTTGTCGGCGGCGAGGTGGAGATAGGTGAACAGCGTGTGCCGCGCCTCCAGCAGCGCGATTTCGCCCGGCTGCGGCTCCTTCACCTTCACGATCATGTCGGACTGGGCAAAGACCTCAGCCGCCGTGCCGACAATGCGCGCGCCGGCGGACACATAGGCCTGATCCTCGAAATCGATGCCTGCACCGGCGCGGGTTTCCACCACCACATCATGGCCCGCGCGCACCAGTTCCGCGACCGATGCTGGCGTCAGCCCGACGCGATATTCGTGGTTCTTGATTTCCTTGGGGACTCCGACTCGCATATGCCTCTCCAGAACTGATTTTTCCGGCCCGAAAGACTCGGCTGGCGCGCGCTATAGCGGGGGCGGGGGCGAATGTCCCGTTGCGGGTTTATGCTGCAAGTGCTAAGCGAAACAAATTCGTCAACCAGGCGTCCTCCCCCTTGATGGTTTCTTTTTCTCCCCTGTTTGCCGGGCATTGCCAGCGGTGAGCGCGGCAAACCAGCAAACCGCCGCACCCGCCGCCGATGGCAAGATGCGGCTCGCGGTCAGCGCCATGGGCGTGGTGTTCGGCGATATCGGCACCAGCCCGCTTTATGCGTTGCGCGAAACCTTTGCCGGCCACCACCCGCTCACGCTCGACATGCTCCACATCATGGGCGTGCTCAGCCTCATTTTCTGGTCGATGATGGTGGTGGTGACGTTCAAATATGTCAGCGTCATCATGCGTGCCGACAATCGCGGCGCCGGGGGTAGTCTCGCGCTGCTCGCGCTCGTCAGCGGGCGTACCAAGACCCAGCGCTGGACCACCGGCATCGTGCTGCTGGGCGTGCTGGCGACTGCGCTGTTCTATGGCGATTCAATGATTACGCCGGCCGTCTCGGTGCTGAGTGCGGTGGAGGGGATCACGGTGGCTGCGCCCGGCTTTGCCAATTGGGTGCTGCCGGTGTCGGTCGGCATCCTGGTGATGCTGTTTTCCATCCAGCAGGGCGGCACAGCGCGCGTCGGCGCGTGGTTCGGCCCGGTGATGCTGGTGTATTTCCTGGTCATCGGCGCGCTGGGCGCGACGAGCATCGCGCAGACGCCGGAGATCCTGACCGCGCTGTCGCCACACCATGCCGTGCTGTTCTTTCTGGCCGATCCGCTGCGTGGCTTTCTGGCGCTGGGCTCGGTGGTGCTGGCGGTGACCGGGGCGGAGGCGCTTTATGCCGATATGGGGCATTTCGGGCACAATCCCATCCGCGTGTCGTGGCTGTTCTTCGTGCTGCCGGCGCTGCTGCTCAATTATCTGGGGCAGGGGGCGCTGCTGATCCGTGCTGGCGCGCCGGCGCTGCACAATCCGTTCTTCCTGCTCGCGCCCGATGCCTTGCGCCTGCCGCTCGTCGTGCTGGCGACGCTCGCCGCGATCATCGCCAGCCAGGCGGTGATTTCGGGAACTTTTTCGGTCACGCATCAGGCGGTGCAGCTGGGCTTCATGCCGCGCATGCGGGTGGAGCACACCAATGCCGCCACCGCTGGGCAAATCTATGTGCCGCTCATCAACTGGGTGATGCTGGTGATGGTGATCATTCTGGTGTTGAGCTTCCGCAGCGTCTCCAACCTCACGGCGGCCTATGGCATTGCGGTGACGGGGGCGATGCTGATCGACACCTGCCTGTTGGGCGTCGTTTTGGTGCGGCTGTGGCAATGGCCGCTATGGCGCACGGTGCCGCTGCTGGGGCTGTTCCTGCTGGTCGATGGCGCGTTCTTTACCGCCAACCTGGCCAAGGTGACGCATGGCGGCTGGTTCCCGCTGATGGTGGGGCTGCTGATCTTCGTCGTGCTCACCACCTGGTCAAAGGGCAGGAAGCTGATGGTCGATCGCATGCGCGCCACCGCGCTGCCGATCAGCGTGTTCATCCGTTCCGCCGCCGGCTCGGCGACGCGGGTGCCGGGCACGGCAGTGTACATGACCTCGTCGCCGGTCGGCGTACCGCACGCGCTGCTTCATAACCTCAAGCACAACAAGGTGCTGCACGACCGCATCATCCTGCTCACCGTGAAGATCGCCGATCAGCCCTATGTCGCTGCCGATGAGCGGTGCGAGCTGGAGGATCTGGGCAATGGCTTCCACCGCATGGTGCTGCGCTATGGCTTTGTCGAGGAGCCCGACGTGCCGATGGCGCTGGCCAATGTCCATCGATGCGGCGCCCAATTCCGGATGATGGACACCAGCTTCTTCCTGGCGCGGCAGACTTTGCTGCCGGCAGAAAAGCCTGGCATGAGCCTGTGGCGCGAAAAGCTGTTCGCGTGGATGCTGCGCAATGCCGAAGGCGCGATGGAATTCTTTCGCCTGCCCACCAACCGCGTGGTCGAGCTGGGCAGCCAGGTGGAGATTTGAGCGCGGGCGACAGGACGGGGCCTGGGCCTGCGCCCATCATCGTCTCGGCACTGTTGGGCGACGAAGATTTCGCCTGGCTCGATGCGCAGCGCCGCCAGCATTTCCCGCCCGAGCGCAATTTCATCGCCGCGCATCTGACGCTGTTCCATCACCTGCCGCCCACCGTCGCTGCCGAGCTGAAGCAGCGGCTGGCGGCCGAAACGCGCGGTATAGCGGCGCCGGCGGCGCGGCTGGCGGGCGTGATGAGCCTGGGGCGCGGCACCGCCTATCGTGTGGAAGCGCCGGAACTCGCCGCGATCCGCGCGCGGCTGGCCGATGCCTTCGCGCCGCTGCTCACCCCACAGGATGCCGCCGGCTGGCGCCCGCACGTCACCATCCAGAACAAGGTCGCGCCGGAGGAAGCCCGCGCGCTGCACGCTGCGCTTGCTGCCGGGTTCACCCCGCGCCCGCTGCGGATCAAGGGACTGGCCAGCTGGTGGTATCGCGGCGGCCCGTGGGAACCGCTCTCGCGGCATATGTTCAGGTAAATTGGCAGGGGCATGATACCCGGCCTGCAACCGATTTCAGCACAGTAATGACCAAATTTCCGGCGCGATAACGCAGGAATCACATGGTGAATCGCCATTGACCCTGCTAATTACTTGGCAGTGATCTTCGGCGATTGAGCAGCCGGCGGCGGGGGACGCGATGGGGCCTGAGCGGCGCTGGTCCAGATTGCCGGCAATTTTTGGGGCCTGAACCAATGCCGCTGATGTATTTCGCGCTCGCGCAGACCACGGGTTACGAACTGTACCGTTCGAACGTCTCGCAACAGACCGCCGCGATCGTGCGTGACCTGTGCCCGGGCACCTGCAACGGGGTGGAAGGCACGCCGGTGGCGATTGGCAACACTGTCTATTTCATCGGTCGATCCAGCCAGGGCACGATCGGGCTGTGGCGCAGCGACGGAACAGCGGCCGGCACTCAGCTGGTGAGCGATGTCGGCAACCCCAGCGGGAGTGCGATGAAGGGGCTGACCCGGGTCGGCAACAGGTTGTTCTTTACGGCGCGGCCCAGCGACAATGGCTCATTGCGATGGGCCGTTTATGTAAGCGACGGCACCGCTGCCGGCACGAGAGAAGTGCGGCGCTTCCCCAGCGATTTCAATGCCGAAGCGATCAGCGCGGCCGGCAACTATCTGTTCTTCCGAACAACGAGAAATATCTCAGGCGATTATGCCTTCTGGGTGACGGACGGCAGCGAGGCCGGCACCATCAACATCAGTTCACCGCTGTTTGCCGATGGCAACAGCCTGTCGACCGCCGGAGACGATAACAACACGCTTTACTTTCAGTCAGACACGGGTCGCCGGTTCATCTGGTATCCCGGCCTCGGCAATGCGTCGGAGATATCGCCAGCCTCGTCGCGCGGTTTCGGCTTCGCTTTTGGTCGCCCCGTGGTCGCTTCGTGCGGCAACCAGGGCTGGTTCATGACTCCGCTGCAAATGACCGTTCAAACCAGTCCTGGGGTGCCAGGCAACGGGACTGGCACGGGGATCAGGCTCTGGTCCGTCAATTCGCGGACTAATCAGCTGACTTTTGTTCGCGACTTTGCGCCGAGCTATGAACAGCAGGTCATCGCCAACAACGGCAATCTCGTTTTTTATCGCGTGCCGGGCATTTCCAGCCCTACCATGTTCTCAAATGGATCACGCATCATCATCAGCGCGCCCGAATTCTCAGACGTTCCTCAGGAAAGAGCAAGAACCAATATCTATACGATGGATTGTCGCGGTAACTATATTGGATTTAATAGATATTCTACGACCACCGCGCCCAGCTCACTCTCCAATGCGTTTTATGCCGCTGACAGCAATTTCGTTTATTATACGGTTTATGAAGGGGCGAACCTTAATCTATATGCCACTGATGGCGTAACGACACGATCGATCGATACCAACGTATTCAGTTCCTTTGCTTTCAACTACACTTACCCTGGCCTGCTGGCAGCCAATCGCGGGCTTTATAGTTCAAGGAAAGCGCCCAACACGGTAAGTGCCATTAACTTCTTCCCATCTGCCGGCGGGCCGGGGCAACTCGTTTCGCACGCCAACAGTGATAC
>FRDC01002874.1_pt2 | contig 14624 bp, 14 predicted proteins | sample 1106171 | NCBI WGS metagenome assembly FRDC01 (sample SAMEA3930566, study PRJEB13176) | freshwater metagenome | biome: Drinking water system; feature: drinking water; material: water | place: Singapore | collected 2014-12-20 | reverse complement strand
GAGAATCTGCGTGTGCTTTGTTCGCAGCACAATGCCTACAGGTATCGCGTCGGACGTTAGAGCTGGGGCCAGTTTCAAAACCGGAGAATTGATTTTGCTCGGTCTCCGTATTCTTTCACTTTTTGATGTGCGGCGGCTCTAGCGCCATCCACTCGACGGCAAGCCAAATTCACGATTGAGGCGCTCGTCCATTTCATCGTAGCCACGACGGCGACCGGTTTTTTCGTGCACGAGTTGGGCAATCCAACCCTGTCCAGAGTAGGTGCTCAGCGGAGCTGGCTCAGCATACAAAGGGTCGGTATAGGCCTCGGAAACGGGGATGATCTTCCAACCTTTTTTGCGAATGGCTTTCACCAAGGCGCTCAGGTAGCGAGCCGCTGGCTCAGTGTCGTGCAAGAGAAGAACGTGCTTGGGAGACCGACCCAATTGGGATTGAGCCAGGGCATCGTAAAACTCCATTGCATGCAGGACATGTTCCACATAGCTCTTCTCAAGACGACGAGACGGATTTCGCTTTTTTCCGTATTTGCTAGCCAGGTCGAGCTTCTCGGCAAATCGCCACTCATCTGTGTCGATAGAAACATAGCCATTGCGGTAGTTGTTGTCCTTGAGCCATTGGCGCATTTGATCACGCACTCGAATGTCGGAGCCTTCGTTAAGGTAGGGAAAACGAAAGTACTTTTGACCGACGAAGAAGGGTGCGAGCAAGGCGTCTGCATCGGCAGCATCTTGCGAATACTTGTCAAAGCCCACCTCATCGAGACGCGGATGCGTGCAGGTGTGATTGCCGATCACATGCCCCGCTGCCATGTATCGACCCAAAAGTTCCCGCGATTGGGGCTTGCACGGATTTGCGAAAATCATCACTTCGCTGACCTGGAGCATTTTTAAAATGCGTATGAACTCGTCGGTCCGCTGCGAGGCCGTGTACCAAACTCCGTCCCCATTGGGCGTGTCATCGAAGGTGAGAGCCACCTCGCCAGCCGAAACCAAAAATGAAAAAATTGCCGCCCACAACATCGCCCCCCCTTGAGAATCATCCCAATTCTTGGACAGATGACACGCAAAAGAAAGGCATTCGTGGTTGCACCTTGATGAAATTCCCAATTGGTGGAGTCCAAAACGGATTTCGCTGACCGGGGATTAGCCGGCGATGGTGACGCGGTTGCGGCCGGCTTGCTTGGATTTGTAGAGGGCTTCGTCGGCTCGCTTAAAGAGAGCTTCCCAATTGTGCTCGCTGGGTTTGCGGTGGGCGACACCCATGGAAATGGTCACGGGCATTTTCTTACCGTCAAAGACAAATTCCGTGTTTTCAATGGTGCTTCGAATCCGCTCGGCGACTTCGATGGCGTTTTTTAGAGGTGAACCGATCAACATGATCACAAATTCCTCGCCACCATAGCGAGCAAAAAAGTCATTTGAGCGCACGAGTTTGCGTCCAATAATCTGCGACATGGTTCGAAGCACGTGATCGCCCGCTGGGTGGCCAAACTGATCGTTGATCTTCTTAAAATAATCAATATCAAACACACACACACTCAGGTCTTCAGCGAGAAACTCTGATCGTTTCATCACTTCGGGACCTTTTTCTTGCAACGCCAAGCGATTGTAGGCTCCGGTCAAACTGTCCTTGAGTGCCTTCTCGTTGATCTGTTGATTGGCGATGGACTCGACATTACCTCTCTCCAGAAACTTAAAAATCACATTGCCCGTTTTGACTTGATCATTGTTGTTGAGTCGGTAGGGCGCCATCGGGCTCAACACATTGCCGTTGACGGAGGTTTTGTTGGCCGAATCCAAATCCACCAAAATGACCTCTCCATTTTGCACAGTGATCTTGGCGTGGTTGCGCGAAACACTGCGATCGTCCAAAAAAATAGAGCAGTCCACAGCCCGACCCACGATGTACTCGCTTTGCGTGAGCAGCCATTGCTTGCCCACAAAACCCACTGGTCCGATCAACACCACCAATGAGGGAGGCAAACCGTCTGCACCACGCAGCCGCCCACTCAAAGTTTCCCCTGAGACGATATTGGTTTTTTCTGATGTGTCGTCCGAATGCCCCATGTTCCCCACACTATCCTATCTTTTTACGACAAGACAACGTCCTCTTCCATTCGATGATATCCCCGCCATTCTTTCAACCGGCATCGCGGGCGGCCACCCTCATCGGGATACTCCAGCAGTACGTAGGTCAATTTTGTGATCTTCCCTAGAGAGATGATGTCGAGGCTGGTGATTTCGGTCCAGGTCCCCGTGTTAAAATATTCCTTGTCAGTTCCAAACTGCCGGTATTGGTAAACATGGGAATGACCAAAAACAACGGTGTGCACCCTCTCATCGAAAAGAATTTTTTTTGCAGCATCGCCGAGGTCGGGAAAAATTGCGCTCTCCCAAAGAACCTTCGCAATGCTTCGCAAACTGATCTTACGCCGAGGATCAGCTCGAAAAATGGTGCGCGAAAAGTATCCGATCAACTGCATCAACCCCGTGAGAGTCATCCAAGTCTGATTCACGATCGACCAACGAATCATGCGAGAAAAAGGTCGAATCTTATCGACAAAGGGGTAGCGCTTTTTTATTTCTAACACCAGATCGATAAAAAAATAGGAACCAAAAGGGAGGTTCAGGATCGGCTCCGGAAGATCCTTTTTGAGGAAGAACCGCCTTGGATCAAAACGATTGGCGGCTTCTTGCATATGCCCGTGTTCGATGTGCACCCCATCAAAAAAATGCACCAGACTTTTGTAGCGAATGCTGTTGCCGACCGCAGTGTTGAGAGCCTCACGACAACCGGGCCAGAGCATGGCCTGGTCGTGATTTCCCACGATGTAGGTGATCGATCGATTGGGCGTCTTCAACCACTCGCCTAGAGCATCAAACACCCGACGATGCCCTTGAATGATGCTTTCGAGAATTTCTACACAAACTGATTCCGTCAAAACGGTGAGAAAGTGCCCGCGAAAATCCACCTGCAAGAAATTGAGAAAATCCCCGTTGATAATGAGCTCGATTTCGTAGTCCCGGTAAGCGCCCGAAGAGTAGTAGTGTATGAACTCAATTAATTTTTCGTCGAAGTAAAACTCTTCAAACTGGTTGGGGCCGCCAGATTCAAGCAGTCGACCTTTTCCAAGATGCAGGTCGCTGATCACCAATTTGATTTTCTTGGACGCACTCATTTTTCACGCCGCCAATTCATTCTGCTTTTTTGATCGGTGCCACAGTCACGTTGTCTGTGACATCCGTTTTTTCCATTGCTTCCAAGTTCGTCAAGGCCAGGCGCAAAGCCCGCACCGTGCGGACAAACTGCTCATTCTGCCGATTGATTTCTGCCAGCAATTCCTTGTTTTTTCTCTGTACCAGCTGCAAATCCATAGTTTTCTCGTCCAACTTGGCTTTCAATTCGAGAAGATTGTCGTCTTTGCTCTTCAGCAGAGCGGTCTTTTCCAGCTTCGAGAGCTCAAGTCTGTTCTCGAGTTCTCTTTCTCGCACGCGAATGCGTTTGAGATCGGCGTGCAAGCGACCCTGCAACTCTTCCACTTTAGCCTTGAGGCGACCCCGCGTCTTTTCGCTCTCGCGCTGAGCTTCTTTCAACATACTGATCTCTGCCAAATAAGTTTGAGCCTGTTCTGAGCGCGCTCTCTCGACCTGCATCACTTTGTTCTGCAAATCTTCAACTTGTCCCTTCGCAAACTCACTGGCGGAAGCCAAAACTTCATTTTCTTCACGCAGTTTTTCCACTTCTTTTTCAAGCTCCGAAATGCGTCTCTGCGCCAAACGCAAATTTTCGCTCTGCAGGAGCTGCCCATCTGTCGCATTCTGCCAAGCACCGCCACTACGAGAAGAAGGACGAGCCGCGCCAAAAGAAGTTTTGGTTTTAGGATCCTCAAAGTTTTTGTTTTTCTGAACCACTTGAGTGCCATCAGCTGGAGGTTCCTGTTGGGGCTCTTCGGCCGGGGAACTTAAGATGGATGTGGCATCCGGTGCCGCCTTAGGTTCAGACTTTAAATCGTCCAACCACGTCGACATTAAGTCTTCGGAAGCCTTTTTGTTTTTGGAAGATCCCATGCACACCCTCAGTGGCTGATATCGGAGGAATTCCCAATTTCCTCAAATGCCGCCTTGACCCGACCAAGGTCCCGTGGAAGCGTTTGAAAGGAAGTTCGGACACCGCTCAAGGAGGGGGAAGCGTGGCACGATGGATTGTTGCAACCTGTGTCGTTGGCTTGTTCTCAAGCTTCGCATTTGCCTACGGAACTGGAGAGTACAAACTCGAGGCTGCACTTCACGAAGATGTGCTCAAGTCTGCAAAAACTGAGTTGTGGGCCAGAGTTTTTTGGCCGGAGGGAACTGGACCTTGGCCCGTGCTGGTCTTTCTGCACGGCAACCACGGAACCTGTGGTAACGGGAATCCACGTAGAGATTTTGACTGCTCCTACACTGAAACTGGAACTTGCCCCTCGGGCTATGTCGTCACTCCCAACCACGAAGGCTACAATTTTGTGGCTCAAGATTTGGTGCAAAAAGGATTCTTCGTGGTGAGTATCAACGCCAATCGAGGCATCACTTGCGGCTGGGGACGCGACGCCGACTGGGGACTCAACATTGCACGGGGTCGTTTGGTGCTCAAACACTTGGAGATGTGGTCCCAAATTCAAGCAGGCATGCAAGAAACACCTCCTGGCCTCACGGTTGCAAAAAACTTTTTTACTTCCAAGTTGGACCTCACCCAAGTGGGTCTCATGGGCCACTCGCGAGGCGGAGAAGGGGTGCGTGCAGCCTTGAACTTGTTCCGCGAGGAGTTCAGCCCATGGTCTGAAAAAATTCCGGGATTGAAAATTCGAGCTATCTTTGAAATTGGCGCTGTGGATGGACAAGCCGGTCGCGAGCTCAACGCAGAGAGCGTCGCGTGGAATCAACTTCTCCCAATGTGCGACGGGGATGTCTCCGACCTACAAGGGCGCATGCCTTTTGAACGCATGCTTCGAACTAACCAAGAAGAAAATCCCAAACCGAAATCCCTGTTGATGGTGTGGGGGGCCAACCACAATTTTTTCAACACCGAATGGAAAAACTCAGATGCCAGCACTCACGACTGCCGAGCTCATGCTCCGATTTTTGATCCAGCCAAAACTGAATCGTCCGCTCAACAAGAAATTTTGACTCAGTTCATGAGTGATTTTTTTAGTCAGTACGTTCCTAGGTTCACAGCCTCGGTCAACAATTGGCTGGATCTATTGAACCCCCTCAAAGCATTGCCTTCAGATCTCCTCAGCTTGACTCGGTTGCAAAGAGACTATGTCCCCACTGTGAACACCTTGGGAAGTTTGCCGCTTTTTCAACCTGGTACTGCTGCAGATTCTCAAGTGCAGGTGGCACATATTGAAAAACATTGGGTTAGTGCCCGCACACCAAAAACGCTTGGTGTGCTATGGAAACCCACAAAAGAAAAACCTGAGGTTCTCATTCCTCTGAATGCAGCGACGGGTTCTCTGCTGATGTCGAGCACGACAACTTTGGACATCCGTTTGCAAGTGGTGAACCCCGTAGCACAAGGTTTCTCGGTGCAAGCCTCCGTGGTCGATGAATCTGGAAAAGAGTCTCCTGCAATTTCAAGTCTGAATTCCATTGAATTGGTCGGCCCAGGGAACGCCTCCGCTGTGCCTTTGCAAGTTTGGCGCATACCCCTGGCACAGCTCACGGGTGTGGATCGCTTTCATCTCAGAATGCTCAAGCTTCACCTGCCTGCGGATCGAGATGGAAACATTGCCATCGGAGACGTGCGTTTGAGCGAAGGCCTCAATCTGGATGCTCTGGTGGCCCAACAATTTCCAAACGACGCATTGGTTTCTGATGCACAAAGAGTGGTGGTTCCTGAGGAGCTGCAAGTCTTGAGAGTTCAAAAGACTCAAGCCCATCCCCAACTGAATGATCAGAATGGCTATGAAATCCTGCTCACCAGTAAAAATCCATTCCCGGTTTTGAATTCGCTTCCCGCTCTGCATCTAGGAACAACCCGCATTGCACGATCCCGGCTCTCCGCGGATCTCAAGTCCTTGCGGTTTGCAGTGGCCGAAGATGAGTGGAGAACATTGCCCAAGAAGGTCATTCCCGAGCTGAAAATGGGACCAAGTCACACCTGGATCGGCAAAGAGATGAACTTGAGAAACCTCATTCGCTAACCCAGTAGTAGCAGTAAGCCAAACCAAGACTGGCGTTGTTCCACATGGCAATCAATCGATTTTCTGCCCTACGAAAACTGACAGATTGGTTTGGTTCGCGAAAGCCCAGAGTTCGAGGTTCCAAGCTCATCACCTGAACTGTATAGGGAGCATAGCCTTCGGCCTCGATTTTTTCGAGAGACCATGAATCAAAATAGCTCGGAACCCTTCCCGTCCAATACGCAGTACGGATCTGCAGTTCATTTGGAAACAAGGGACCCGCAAAAACGTCCACCTTGCGAGCACTCAAAAATGACGGCACGGGCAAGTTCGGATGGGAGCTTAAAAAACAACGGCCCGAACCCTTTTTATCCATAAAACCTTCAAAATTTGGGGACTCACCTTTTTCATAGAGGCCTTGCAAAACTTGAAATCGAGTTTCTTGCGCCTGGGCAAAAGAAAACATCAGTGTGCCGACAACCAGTCCAAAAATTTGCATCACGGTCTGCTCCCCCGCTGCCAATAGTAACAGTAAAATTCGCCTTCGTTGCTGCGATAGTCCCATCTGGCAAGCAGGTACTGTTCGCTCTTTCGAAGACGAACTTTGTAATCAGAATCGAATCGCATCCCCTGAGTTTTCTCATCCACACTACTCAGGTCCCTAAATGTGGAGTTTTTTTTCAAAAGATCTTCCTCGGTCATTGAGTCGAAGGCGTTGCTCTCTAAACTGTCCCAAATAGCTGTATTCAGCTTGTACTGCACGCCTCGATCTTCAAAGAGGGGTCCGGCGTCTGCCGGATACCGAGGCTCAGATATGATCCAAACAAAACTGGCCAGGGGTTTATTTTTCGGAGAAAAGCACCTTCCCGATTTCACTTGATCCACGCCCCCTTGAAAATCCGGAGTCATTCCATTTTCAAAAAGTTTTTTGAGCGCTGCATACCGAGAAAGCGGGTCCTCTGCTTGAGCTTGCACACTCAAGACAAATCCCAGCACGGACACGAGTGCAAAAAATTTTTTCATTGGTCCTCCAGGGGCGGAGAAAAACCAAGAAAGTCGCCTCCTGTCAAATCGAGAAGTGCAGTTGAGCAGGCGCGCAACCCCGAGAATCAGTTGCAAGGGGGCGGAGGCGGTATGGAAACGTTGGTGTAGGAGTAACCCACGCCAGAAACTTCCCACAGGCGAGTGTTGGAGTCATAAGCAAGATAGGTTTGAGTGGGATTGCAGGGAGACAGGCCTCCAGCAGTGGACAAAGCTTGATACAGAAAACCCGGATCAGTGGATGGCCCCGTGCCCATGATCATGTAGTCATCGGCCCACATGTCGGGTCGGCTCGTCGAGAGACGCGGAATGCCCATTTGCTCCATACCAAGTAGAATCTGACCTTCCAGGATCCCAGCTTTGTAAATTCTGACTAGATCCTGCACGTGGGTTTGCACTCCCAACATGCGAACCTTGCCAATGTAGCCGTAAATGTTCGGTAGGGCCAACGTTGTCAATATCGCAACGATAGCAACAACCACCATCAACTCAATGAGTGTGAACCCCCGCGATTTCCCCCGCATACCCAAAATTATATCGAAAGGTTGAAGCCAAAAGATACCTTTTTGGGGAACGATTCGCCAAAGCGACCTAGAATAAATAGCAGTACGCGCTGCCGCCATTAATTTGAGAAAATCGAACGAACAAATATCCTTTGCTGGGCGCCGCACCCGCCGTGGCCGCAAAACAGTAACCAAGATGCCCAAGGTGTGTTTCATGCTTTCCACTTTGTAGGAGCACCCTACCCACCAAACTTTGGAGAAAAAAAGGTGCACCGTAGCGAATGGAAGTGGACGCGCTAGAACAAACCGTTGGTTGCAACAACCGATTGGTAAGATTTGAGACGCTGCTGAAAGGCGCTCGGTTCCACTTTTTGCAGTGCTCGCACGGAAAAATCTTGAATGGTGAAGCTGGCAAGCACGGTTCCGTAAATGCAGGCACGGCGAATGTCTTCTGTGGTCGGTGCTTTCTTTAGGGAAGCCAAATGCCCGAAGAACCCGCCTGCGAAAGTGTCTCCGGCTCCGGTGGGATCAATCACCATCGGGGTCGGAAAAGCCGGCAAAATGAAATAGCCCTCTTTGGTGCAAACCAAAAATCCATACTCACCACGCTTGATCACGACAGCCTTGGGCCCTAGCTCTAAAACACGATTGGCAGCGGCCACCGCATTCGGAGATGCGGTGAGCATCATGGATTCTTTTTCGTTGATCAAAATCACATCCACTTTTTTCAAAACCCGATCCAGACTTGGCCGACTTCCAGTGATCCAAAAGTTCATGGTGTCCATGCCGACAAAGAGGGGCTTTTTCACCTGCTCCAAAACCTTAAGCTGCAAATCCGGGTGAATGTTGGCCAAAAAAACAAATTCCGAATCGGTGTATGCCGATGGCAACTGGGGATCAAATTTTTCAAAAACGTTGAGCTCGGTGGCGTGAGTGATGGCTTCGTTCATGTCGCCTTCGTAGGATCCAGCCCAATGAAAGGTTTTGCCTTTAGTGACTTGCAAACCTGCAGTGTCCACTTTGCGAGATTTTAAAAGGTCGAGATCCTTGGTTTCGTAGTCTTCGCCCACCACACCCACAACTCGGACCTGTGCAAACAAACTCGCGGCAAGACTGAAATAATTTGCTGAACCACCAAGCGCGCGATCCACCTTTCCAAAAGGTGTCTGAACCGTGTCATACGCGAGACTGCCAACCACTAGGATCTTGGACATTTGAACCTCCCAAACGTGAGTTTGAAATATCCATGGTTCGCGGTTTGTTTTCAAACTCGGAGGTCAGTTGTCCGCAAGCGGCATAGATGTCTCGCCCCATGGTTTTGCGGAGCAGAACATGTGCTCCAAGCTTCATGAGCTCGCGATGAAAGAGTGCCACCTGGCGATCTTCGGGTCTTTGATACCCACTCGCCGGATGTTCGTTGAATGGAATGATGTTGATCTTGCAGGGAACCGACTTCACAAGCTGACAAAGTTCGCGCGCGTGCTCCAGAGAGTCCGTCACCCCCTTCAATAGAACGTACTCAAAAGTGACTCGATCTCCGGTCTCGCGACAGTATTCTCTGCAAGCAGCCAAAAGATCCTTGAGCGGATAGCGTTTGTTGATCGGCATCACCTCATCCCGAATGGCATCATTGGGCGCGTTCAAGGAAACTGCCAGCCGCACATTGGCTGCGGCCACTCGCCACATCTCGGGCACCAGACCCGATGTTGAAACCGTGACTTTACGACGTCCAAAATTGCGTCCAAAAGGCTCATGCAAAATCTCAATGGCGTCAAAAACGCCCTCGATGTTGTCGAGCGGTTCGCCCATTCCCATAAAGACGATGTTGCTCACTTTGAGTCCGTCCCCGCGAATGAGATCTTCCACTTGCACAAATTGGCCGACAATTTCGCCAGCGGTCAGACGGCGTTTCAACTTTTGTTTGCCCGTGAAACAAAAGCGACAAGCCATGTTGCAACCGACTTCAGACGACACACACAAAGTGAGGCGATCGTCTGAGGGAATCAGCACCGACTCGATAGTGAGGCCGTCTTTCAACTGGAACAAAAACTTCTGTGTACCGTCGACACTCTTTTGGTGCGTGTGTAGGCTCGGAAGAGAAAAATCAAAAAGATCTGTGATCTCTTTGCGAAAATCTTTGCTCAGATTGCTCATCAGAGTCGGATCCTGCACCCGTTTTTCGTAGACCCATTTGTAGAGCTGCTCCGAGCGAAATCGGCTCTTGCCCAACTGCTCGAGTTGGTCCTGCAAACGCTTCCTGGGGATCGAGAAGAATGACTCTGACATTGAGGCTCTGCGCCTATCACACAGTGCCCCGGCCCTCAATGTTCAATACACCAGTGTGCCCTCTGCCCGCGGAGGATTCGACAGCTGTCCAAGAATTAGACGCCTTATGAAAAAACGAAATCCCTTGAGTTTCAATGACTTAAGTCCTCTTGAAAGTTGGCCTGATTCTTGAAGTTCTGACAAGTGAAGGAGTCCGAGTTTATGGGACGCTTAACACGAGTACTACAAAACAAAGGGTTCTTGATGGTGGCTTTGCTCACGGGTTTGAGCTCAAGCCTCAGCTGGAATCCACAATACTTCACGATTGCTCGTCATGAGTTCGTGCGCTCTGAAAACATCGAGCTTGCGGCTTCATCGGATGAAACAGCAGCTCCGACTGAAATCAAACTGGCCGGAAAACTGAACGGAGTAACTTCTGGTGGAGTGGTCTATCAGACCTCCAAGAACGGCGACGACACTGTGGTGTACTACAATTGCTTTAGCGTGCGCGGTCTGGAAACTGGCACCGGTTGCAGCGGAAAAATCACCGTTGCAAAAGACACCAATTCTAAGGCCATCGAAGATCTCATTTTGAAACAAGTTGCTGACCAACTGAAGTTGGATCTCGAAGGAGAAGCCACTGGTTCAAAAAAAGGTCGGCGCGAAAGCTTGAACTCTTTTGAGACTGAGTGCGGGGAGACCGACAACGTTCTTGAGGTATTGGATTGCAGACAGTCTGAGTACGAAACTTATGCGCGCGAGTGTAAAGAAGACGAACAAAATCGAATCGACGCAGCCAATGAAAAAATCGAAAAAGAAAACGACACCATTCAGGCTAAGAACGACAAACTGAAGCCAGGACAACGAAAACACAAAAAGAAAGCCAAAGTCGCTCTGGACTATAAAGAATGTAAGCGAGAGCTCGAGCGATATTACAACAAGTTTCTACGCTCGGTCATGGGCGAGGCCTGCAAGGGTGGTATCGGCACTCAGGCCTACCAAACTTGCAAATCCGTCATCCGAGGCGTCGTGGGGGCAGATCTCAAGCCCAACAGCTCCGTGATGGATTCAATGTTCGGCAACGTCTTCTCTGGAGTGATCAATCAGGCCTACAACATGTGCGGACTCGGCAACACCAATCTCGGCATGGGTTTTATGGGTCAAACTATTCCCGGAATGTTCGATATGAATAGATTCCAGTGCATGCAACAATACGCCTTCCAAAATGGACAAATGGTTGGAATGGATCTCTTCAACTCTTTGCGATCTGTTTCCATGGGCGGTATCAACGGAAACTTGTTTGGAATGCAATACCAAATGGGCTTGGGCGACAGCGCCTTCGCTCGTACCTTGGGAGAATCTTTTCAGCGATCATTCACACTGCCTTACTACCAATTTAACCGCGTGGCAGGACTTCTGGTCGACAACAAAACTCCCCAGACCATTCCCGAGATGCAACGGCTCGTTGCTCCGTACATCGGTGTGGATGCGGCCAATCAGCCGAACTATTCTCCCTTTTACTTGGGCGTGAACAATCCCGCGGCAATGAGTGGAACTGAGGTTCGCCCGACTTCCACCCGTGGTGCCAACTACAGATAATCCCTAAAAGCTGACGGCGACTGCCGAGCGAAAGCCCAATGTGGTGCCCGCTTCGGCGTTGACCGTGGGACCACCCTTCCACGCTGCACCGGGGAACATGGCTCCGAATTGATTCAACCATTTCACGTTTTTGTGGGCCGTGTAAGTCACGGAAAGATCCCATTCTAGGCCTAAGTTTCGATCTGCGTCCGTCGCACTTTTCACTTGAGTTTGAGCCCATACCAATGAGTTGATCACGCTCCAACGATCGCTCCAGGCATAGTCCACGGTGGGTGCCAAAAACATCGCGTTGCTCACCATCTCTTCGTCCGCAGACTGATTCACCGCAAAAACCGGACAAGGCGGCGTGCCGCAGGTGGAACGATAGCGATAGGCCGAGGTCATCAGGGGATTGTGCGTCCCCAACGGGTGATTGAACATCAAGAATGCCAGATCATAGTTGCGGTTCAATGTGTAACCCTCGTAAGTGGCGGTGTTTGGGTTGTCGCCACTGACCAAGCCTGAGCGCAAATTCCAATGCCACTTACTGCGGCTCGGAAAATCCAAATCCAGAACCATGCCGTAGCCACTGACCTTCACATCCTCGCCTGTGCTGGACAGAACGCCGGAACCCCCGCTATTAAACCCTGCTTCAAATTTGATTTTCACCACTTCAAAACCACGCGAAATGTAGAGGTTTGAACTCGCAACGCTGTATCCGTAGCGGGCAGTTCCACCGTAAGACTGTTGAGCATCGTTGGATGAGTCGTTCGAGGTGCGCTGCTGATAAAACACGCCGATGGCTGACTCCGTCTCAGGATTTTCGTACTGCAAATTCCAGATGACATCGGTGGCATCGCCCCCGTACTCGAAGCCCGAATCGTAAACCTTACCGACGATGGGCATCACAAAAAAATTGCCAATCATGATCTTGTATCCAACCAAATCTCGATTCATCGCCCAGTGGTCAAATAGGCCACCACCGGCGTTGTGGGTGATACCCAAACCAAATTCAAGAGGTGCCCGACCCGCTAACAAAGCCCCGTACTCCTGCTGAGCACGCACGTAAGCTTGATTCACCACAATGCTTGTTGTGCTTTGATTCGTCGAAGTCAGCGCACTTGTTGAAGCGTTTGCCCGAGCACCCGTTCCCAACACCGAACCCAATTGAGAATCCGGGTAGGTGGCATTGGGCAGCAGTTCGATATTGGCCACAATGGTCACACCATCCATAGCTTGAATGCGTGGACCCAAGTTGATGTGGTTCAAAAAGTAGCTCTTTCTGAGGCCTGGATTTCCAAGAGACGGCTTATCGATGTCGGTGTATTCAAAACGATAGTTCCCTACCCAGTCCACTGACATCGCCTGTGCGGAGATCGAACAGAGCAATATTCCCAAGCCTGTGATGAACGATTTATTGACCACGCTTCATCCTCTCTTCCTGCATGTACTTCGCAAACAAAACTTCCCACTCCGGAGAGCCTTCGATCACTCCCCGCTTTAGACTTTTCAATTTTTCAGTCGCCTTCACGGCCAACTCTGCTTCTGCCTGCACAAACTCCACAATGGCTTTTTTAGCCAGACGAAGCGCCAAGTCCTCGTCCGTGTAATCGACCAAGTCATCATGCCATATCTGATCGGTGAGCAAGTGCGCCCAATGAGTTTGTCGATCCTCGCTGAGGTTCATAAAATCACCTTTTTTTCTTTGGCCAATTTTTGCTTCAAGATGGTGCGCATTTTGGAGCGTTGAAATTCACCGGAGTGCTTTTGCTCCAAATCATCCAACATGCGTAAAACTTCGCGATCCAAATCGAATTCTTTTTGCAAGTCATCTTGCAGGGCTTTGAGGGCGCGGGCGAACACCACTTTCTCATCGGCTTTAAAAACGATGACGTTATTTTTTTTCCAAGCGGCGAACACTTTTTCAACCAAATGGGAGAGCTCTTGCGCAGTCGTTTTCATCGGCTTTTGACTATTTGTTCTTAGATCCTTAAAGTCAAGGCAACCGAAGGAAACTCGTGAAACTCAAGACATTTGCATTCGTCGCGTTGATCCTGCTCCTCGGCACGGCAACTGGGTTTGGCCTGTGGCTCAAAACATTGGCAGAGCGCTTGCAAATGGAGGTGAAAAGCCAAACCTTTTTACCACCCACAACTTTTTTTGCCGCTCCTCAAACTTGGTCGAAAAACACGGATCTCGATTCCGTTCTGTCGGAGCTTCAGTCCCGAGGTTATAGCGAAAGAAACTCCGCAGCGGGACTGCTGCCGGGAGAATTTTTTCGTCAACCCGGATCCAATTGTCAAAGTGCGGACCGCGACCCTGAACACGTTTGCGTTTTTGTAAAAGTGCGCGCCAACTCCGATCCGCAATTGCAAACTCGTTCCCTGCAAACCGTGCACTTTGAACAACAAAAAGCTCAAAGTTTTTTTGCACATGGTGAGCCCACAGATCATTTGATGCTCGAGCCCGAAACCCTGGCTCAATTCATCGGCTCCGAGCCCCTGCAGCAAAAATACCGACCCCTCGGAGAAATTCCCATCCAGTGCACACGGGCCGTGTTGGCAGTCGAGGACGATCAGTTTTTGGAACATCCAGGAGTGTCTTGGACGGGTCTTTTGAGAGCGGTGAAGGTGAACTTGCTCGGGGGGCGATCGCAACAAGGCGGCAGCACGATCACCCAGCAGCTCGTCAAGAATCGCTTCCTCTCTGCGGAGAAAACATTTCGACGCAAGTGGATTGAGCTTTGGATGAGCTTGGTGCTCGAATTTCAAATCTCAAAAGACCAAATCCTCGAAACTTATCTCAACATCATCTACATGGGACAAAACGGCATTTACCAGGTCCGCGGCTTTCCCGCGGCTTCCGAGCATTACTTCGGAAAGCCGATTTCCTCGTTAACCCTTGGTGAATGCGCCAGTTTGGCCGCTCTCCTCAATTCTCCAGGCATGTTTGACCCGTGGAAGAATCCTGGAAAACTCTTGCAAAGACGCCAGTGGGTGCTCAACCGGATGGAAAAACACAGCTGGGCGTCAGTGGATGAAATTGCAAAAGCAGATCAGGAGCCACTGACTGCGGT
>FRDC01001588.1_pt1 | contig 14657 bp, 15 predicted proteins | sample 1106171 | NCBI WGS metagenome assembly FRDC01 (sample SAMEA3930566, study PRJEB13176) | freshwater metagenome | biome: Drinking water system; feature: drinking water; material: water | place: Singapore | collected 2014-12-20 | reverse complement strand
ACGACGCGGGCGAAGTTGAAGCCGGTGGAGAATCCGCAGATTCCGCCGTTGCCGAGGGGGCCGCGCTGGTATGCGCAGGTGCGGGATTGGTGGGAGCGGGCGTGGTCGTCGCCGATGGTTCCGGAGTGGACTGAGTCGGACGTCGACAGCTTGTACCTGGCGGCGAAGCTGATGCAGCAGTTCTGGAAGCCGGACACGTCGCCGGGAACGTGCAAGGCGTTGGCGGGGGAGATTCGGCAGTTGCTGGCGCAGTGTGGTCTGACGCCGATGGCGCGACGTAGCTTGCAGTGGGAGATCGAACGGGCAGAAGAGGCCCAGGAGCGGACGGCGCAGCGTCGCGCGGGCCAGAAGCCGACGGCGAAGAAGGCCGCTGCGGCGAAGGTGGCGCCGGATCCGAGGGCGCGCTTCAAAGTCGTGAACTAGGTCCGGCGGTCGTGGACCTGGTTGTTCCGCCGATCGAGGACGAGTTGTTCCCGACGCTGGGTGATCAGGTGTGCGCGTTCCTCGAGGAACGGGCGTGTTTCGGGCCGGGTGACCTCAAGGGGCAGGCGCTCGTCTTGGATGACGACCGGCGGTTCATCATTCACCGTGCGTATGAGGTTTGGCCGCAGGGGCATCCGCGGGCTGGTCGGCGTCGGTGGAAGCGGATCGCGGTGTCGGTGCGGAAGGGATTCGCGAAGACGGAGCTGATGGCGCTGATCGCGTTCGTGGAGCTGCACCCGGACGCGCCGGCACGGTTCAACGGGTTCGAGCGCGACGGGTCGCTGAAGCAGGGGCGGCCGGTGGTCGACCCGTATATCCCGATGCTGGCGAACGCGAAGCTGCAGGTGTCCGAGCTGGCTTACGGCGCGCTGAAGTACATCTGCGAGGAAGGCCCGGACGCCGACCTGTTCGACGCGACGCTTGACCGGGTGATCCGGTTGGACGAGCGCGGCAAGGACGACGGCAAAGCGGTCCCGTTGGCGAACGCTCCGGACTCCAACGACGGCGGCCGGACGACATTCAACGCGTTCGACGAGACGCACCGCCTGTATCTGCCGTCGGAGCGCAACGCGGTGACGACGATGGAAGCGAACCTGGGTAAGCGGGTCGCGCAGGACCCGTGGTCGATGTCGACGACGACCGCGGGGGAGCCGGGGCAGAACTCGGTCGCGGAAACGGATCACTTCGAGGCCGAGGCGATGGCGCGGGGCGAGATCAAGCGGCCGCGGATGTTCTACTTTCACCGCCAGGCGTCGGATGACTGGGACATGGAGGTTTTCGAGGACCGCTGCGAGGCGATCCGCGAGGCGTCGGGGCCGGAGTTGGCGGCGCGCACCGATGTTGAGGATTTGGCGTCGCAGTGGGATCTGCCGAGCGCGGATAAGCCGTATCTCGAGCGGGTGTGGTGTAACCGGTGGACGCAGCAGGGTTTGCAGGCGTTCAACTTGGGGAAGTTCAAGACGCTTGCGCGGCCGGAGTTGTCGATTCCGCGGGGCGCGTATGTGACGGTGGGGTTCGACGGGGCCCGGTTCCGTGATGCGACGGCGATGGTGATGACCGACGTCAAGACGGGTTTGCAGCAGGTCGAGTTTCTGGCTGAGCAGCCGTTGCATGAGGACGAGTGGGAAGTCGACGAGACGCAGTTGACGGCCCGATGGAACTATATTCGGCGGTCGTACAAGGTGCTGTTGATGTACGGCGACCCGGCGTATTACACGGCGACGTTGGGTGCGTGGTCGGCGAAGGCCGGTGTTAGTGCGGTGACGAAACGGCCTATCGTTCAGGAGTTTTGGACGAATAAAGAGGACCGGATGATCAAGGCTCTGCTGGGGTATGAGTCGGCGATCAACTCCGGCATCGTGACGTTTTCCGACTCGGATCACAGCGGTTCGGTGAAGCAAGGCGACCTGGTGCGGCATATGGGGAACGCCGGCAAGAAGCTGCTGAATCGGGTGGATAAGAAGACCGGCAAGCGGTTGTGGGTGTTGGGGAAGTTGCATCGGGACCGCAAGTTCGATGGCGCGATGGCGGCGGTGTTGTCGTGGGAAGCGCGGATGGATGTGTTGCCGAAGTTGCCGAAGCCGAAGAAGCGAGTGATCGCGCGAATCAGATAGGAGGGTGTCGTGGCTGATCTGTCACCCTCGCAGTGGTTCGACAAGCTGAATGCTCGGTTTACGAAGGCGACGCGGCCGGAGTGGCAGGACAAGTTGTGTCGGCCGGTGGCGATCCGGCCGCGTAATGAGGTGCTGGACACGTTGTGGTCGTACAACGTGGGGGATGCTCCGCTGCCGCAGGTCGCTGAGGGCTACGAGGACGTGTTTCGGGACGTGATGCGTACGGCGCGCTGCAATTACGCGCCGATGTGTGTGTCGGCGATGTTGGATCGGATGGAGTTGCAGGCGGTGTCGACGCTGGTCGACTCTGACACCAACGCTGATGACATCGCCGCGGACATCATGGACGAGTCTGGGTTCGCGGCGATGACGAAAGACCTGTTCAGCTTCATGTTTTCGATGGGTGAAGCGTTCGCGATGGCGGTCGATAACCCGGGCGGTTTGCCGACGGCGTATGCGATTGATCCGCGGCGCTGCGTCGGTATCCCTGATAGCACGAACCCGATCCGGTTGCGGGCGGCGCTGGTCAAGGACTGGGATCCGGTCGACGAAGTGCAGAAGGGGCACCTGTTCTTGCCGGGGAAGCGGTACGACGCGTTGTTCAAGGACGGGAAGTGGACCGTCGACGACTCGAAGTTTGAGCTGATCAAGGGCATCGATGCGTTCGGCGGGATCCCGCTCGTCAGGTTTGAGAACGCGCACGGGCTCGGCGAGTATGAGCGTCACCTGGACCTGTTGGACCGCATCAACGACATGACGCTGAAGCGGCTGATCATCGTGGCGTATCAGGCGTTTCGGCAGCGGGCGATCATCGGTGATGAGAATGACGACGACGCTGATAACGACACCGCGGAGGCGCCGAACTGGGGCGATGACGCCGAGGGTGGCGGCAGCTTGGACGCGCAGAAGTGGGAAGAACTGGCGAGCACCGTGTTTCGGGCTGACCCGGGCGCGTTGTGGAAGGTGCCGGACGGGTTCAAGTTCTGGGAGTCTCAGGCGTTGGATCTGGGTTCGATTCTGAACGCGAAGCGTTATGACGTTCAGGAATTCGCGGCGGTCACTTCGACGCCTTTGCACTTGATCACTCCGGACGCGGCGAACGGCTCTGCGGAGGGTGCGGGGTTGATGCGGGAGTCGGCGACGTCGAAGATTCGGGATCGCCGGACTCGGGTGACGCCGCAGATGAAGCTGTTGTGGCGGATCCTGTTCGGGTTCGCCGGCCAGCCGGACCGGGGTAAGCAGATGAAGCTGCACTGGGGTCCGATCGAGTTCCGGACGTTGGCTGAGAAGGCGTCGGCGTCGTCGCAGGCGGCGGATACGTTGTCGTTGGAGCAGCGGTGTGAGCGGATTTGGGAGATGTCGCCTGCTGAGACGCAGGAGAACATTGATCAGCGTGCGGCTGAGGCGATTTTGATCCCGGCCGCGCCGGCGCCGAACCCGGGCGCAGGCCAGCAGCAGCCGCCGGATGCGGGCGCGGCGAATGTCAGCGCCGCTTAGCGCGCCCGCGCGGCCTGGTTCGTATCGGGAGGCGGTCGCGATGGCCGTAGCTGCCCGCCAGGCGCGCAAGCCGCGTGAGACCGCCGAGCAGGTGCGGTCGGTGACCGCGGCGGGTGCTGAAGCCGCTATCACGGCCCGTGAGCGCGCCGCGGCGCATGCACAGCAGGCGATCGCGGGGTTGTGGGTATCGGTGAACCCCTACAACCGCGATGATGTCGCGGCGTTCGCGGGTCAGGCGGCCCGCATCATGGGTACAGCGCAGTCCGCCGCCGCCAGGGCGGCTGCGGTGACGCAGGCGCGGCAGTTGACGGCGATGGGTGTGAAAGCGTCGTCGGCGCAGCAGGTTCCGTTGGATGTGCGGGCGCGGGGCGCGAAGCTGGTCCGGGGCCGGTTGGTGTTGCAGCGCCCGGACGCGAAGGTCGACTACGCAGGCGCTGATCGGGTGTCGGTTGATGCGGAAAGCATGACCACCAGCCGGGTGTTCGAGCGGCCGGCTGCGGTCTACCGGCGGCTGATTTCGCAAGGTGAAGGTGACGCTGCCGAACAGTCGATGCTCCGGATCCGGACGCTGGTTGACGACAATCTGATGTTGGCGCAACGGCTTGCTCAGCAGGAAGTTCTGGCCAGGGCGGCAGTCGATCTGGACAACCAGGGCGGCCGGGGCCGTCGGCGCCCGCAGATCATCGGATACCGGCGGGTGATCCACCCCGAGCTGTCGCGAGGCGGCACGTGCGGCATGTGCATCGCCGCGTCAGACCGGATTTACAAGATCGGGACGCTGATGCCGATCCACGCGCACTGCTGGTGCACGATCGCCGCGATTACGGAGGAACACGACCCGGCCGACGACCTGAACGCCGTCGACCTTCGGGCGCTGTACAAGGATGCTGGCGGGAACACCGTCGCGCACCTGAAGCGGACCCGATACCAGGTCGACGAGCACGGCGAGCTGGGTCCGGTTTTGGTTCCGAAGAAGAAGTACAAGCCGCGCACCGCCCAGTCCGCGAAGAGGGCTGGCAAGAACGCCGGCGCGGATCCTTCGGCGAAGCCTGAATCAAAGGCTGGCGTCGCGGCCCGTCATCTGCCGTTGCTGGAAAAGAACCTGGCCGATCTGCGGGCCCGCGGACTCGCGGAGGATTCCCCGCAGATCACCTACCACCTGCAGCAGATCGCGAAGTTCAAAAAAGAACTCGCGCACTGACTTCCGCCCACGTTCGGCGGTTGACCCGTCATGGGTTCCTATTTTGTCCCGACAGGGGAGTGAAAGTTGTTTCAGCCAATCGCAGAACCAGCGGCACCCGAAGCGCCGCAGACCGATCCGCAGCAGAGTGCCGAGCCGCAGCAGCCCGACAGGGGTTTTCCGGAGAGCACACCGATCGCGGAGATGACGTCGGAGCAGCAGGCCGCTTACTGGAAGTTCCACGACCGCCGCAAAAGCGACACGCTCAAGTCGTATGGCGGGATCACCCCGGAGCAGGCGAGGCAGAACGCGGAACGGCTTCAGGAGCTGGAACGCGAGCAGATGACCGCGAGCGAGCGCGCTGTTACTGAGGCGCGTGAGCAGGCCGCCCGCGAGGCGGCCGAAGCGGCTACGAAACAGTGGGCGCCAGAACTGGCGAAGCAGGTTGTCGGCCAGTTCGTTACCGATGAAGACCAGCGCGCAAGCGTGCTGGCCGGCATCGACCCGATGCGGTTCGTCAAGGACGGCAAGTTCGACACCGACGCGCTCATCGGGCACTTGACCGGGTTGTCGGCCGCCTTCGGCGGCGGCGCCGGTGATCAACCCAGACAGTGGGGCCAATCAGGATCGCAACCCCCGGCGTCGTCCGGACGCGATGAAGGACTGGCCGAGGCACGTCGCCGCGGCTACATCAAGGACTAGGAGTAATCGATGTCGACTGACATTTCTGTGCACTCCAGCTCTTACCAGGTCGAGGACCGGTCATGGCTCGTCGGGACTCACGGCGTCGACGTCACCCCTGGTATCACGCTGGACATCTCGAAGTTCACCAAGGCCACGCACTTCCCGAACGGCTACATCCCGTCGGGCACCGTGATCGCCAAGGTGACTGCGACCGGCCTGTACGGGCCGTACAACGACGCAGCATCCGATGGCACTCAGACTGCTGCTGGTCTGTTGTTCAGTTCGGTGCGCGCCATCGACACCAACACGGGCACCAACCTGACCAAGGTCGGCGGCGCCCGCTTCATTCATGGCCTGGTCAACACCGCGAAGCTCCCCGCGAACTCGGGGATCGACGCGAACGGCAAGGCCGACCTGCCACTCATCGTGTGGCTGTGAGAGAGGACTGACAGATGGCTATCGTTTACGACGGTCCGATCTCGCCGGACGCGCTCACCACGTTCATCCGCAACGTGCCGGTGGAGTCGCAGTTGGCTCTGGTCAACCTGTTCCCCACCCGCACCGTCAGCAGCAACCGGATCGACTGGGCTGAGTTCGTCAAGACGAACCGCACCGCGGCTTACCGGTCGTTCGACGGCACGATCCACGTGTCGTCGCGTGATGCCGGCAGCGGGAAGTACGTTGAGCTGCTGCCGTTCTCGGACTCGCTGAATCGCGGTGAGTACGAGACGATCGCGACGGAGATCGCCCGGCTGGGCGGTACGAACCGGGCGGCGCAGGTTCAGGCGGCCTACAACGACGCGGAGCGTCTGGTGGGCACCATGAACAACCGGCGCGAGCTGGCGTGGGGTGACGTGCTCACCGACGGCAAGCTGACCATCAACGAGAACGGCTTCAACGGTGAGGCCGACTACGGTGTTCCGGCGAACCAGATCGTGACAGCGGGTACGGCGTGGTCCGACCACACCAACGCCACGCCGCTGCAGGACTTGGACGCGTGGCAGGAAGTGCGGATCGCCAACGGCTACGGCCGGGCGGCACAGATGATCTTGTCCCGCACCGTGCTTGGGCACCTGCGGCGAAACAAGGAGATCATCGACGCGGTGTACGGCGCGACGCAGGGCCGCACCATGGTCAGCCTGGCCGAGGTGAACACCCTGCTGGAGTCCAATGACCTGCCCCGGGTGGCGCAGACCTACGACACGTCGCTGAACGTGGAAGGCTCGAACACCCGCGTGTTGGCGTCGGACAAGGTCATCATCCTGCCCGAGAACCCGGGCGACGTGGGCGCGTTCTACTACGGGCTGTCTGCGACCGCGCTCGAGCTGGCCCGCTCCAACCAGGCTGAGATGACGTTCGGCGACGCCGCCGGCATCGTCGGCGTGGTGGAGAAGGTCGGGCCCCCGTACCGGGAGTTCACGTTCGTCGATGCGGTCGGCATGCCGATCCTGACGAACGCGGGGCTGCTGTCCGTGGCGGATGTGTTCTGATGGGCGAACTCGTCGCACATGTGGCGTTGTTCGATCCGAAGGGCAACCTGGCGCAGTTCGCGCCGGGTGACGATGTGCCGGCGTGGGCGCGGAAGAAACTCACCAACCCGAAGTTGTGGGACGGTGAGCAGGCTGAGGATGGCGGTTCCGGTGACGGGCCGCCGCCGCAGTCCGGGCGCGGTTCGAGCCGCGACGCCTGGGCGACCTACGCGGAGGCGCACGGCGTCGACGCTGAGGGTTTGGACCGCGATGAGATCATCGCGGCCTGCCAGGAAGCCGGTGTCGCGGTCGAATGACCGTCGCCGACGGCAAGTTCGCGTCGTATGACGATGTGGCCGGCCGGTTCGAGGGCTCGATACCTTCGGACCGGCTGGACCGCATCAAGCAGCGCATCCTTGACGTCGAGTACGAGTTGATGGGCAAGGTTCCGTCGCTGCGGAAACCGATCGAAGATATCGACGCGGATTCTGTTGCGGCGGGTGATCCGGACCGCCGTAAGCGGGTGACGACGCTTGTCGCGGACAAGGTTCTGGACCTGTACCGGCACCCGGACCGCAGCGAGAACCAGCGGGCCATAACGACGCCGGATATCACGACGAGCCGATCGTGGGGGCAGAACGACCCCACGCGTGGCCGGGTGGCGTTCACCGATGACGAACTGGATTCGGTGCGGCTGCGTAAGCAGCGGCGCAGCAGGTTCGGCACTATTGGCGTGGCACCGTTCGCGCCGGCGCGGCCGCCGCGGGTGTGGTAGTGGCTATTCCTGCGGATCTGATGACCGAGGATGCCCGGTCGGCGATCGCGGAACTGCTTGAGCTGCGCGGCCAGCCGATCGCGCTGACCCCGGCAGCGGGCGCGGTGATGGTGAAGCCGGGCGGCGGTAAGGACTACGCGCCCGGGGCGGCGCGTCCGGCGCAGGTGTTCGCGAAGTTCAAAACCGCGGGCTTGGACGGCGCCGAGCATTCTCAGACTGATCGCGGCACGTCGCGGAAGTTCCAGTTCGACCTGATCGGCGCCTACGACGCGGTCATAGGCGAGGGCGACACGTGGGAGGACGACGCCGCGAAATACGAAGTGCAGGTTGTCGACCGTACCCAGCCCTACCAGGTGAAGGCGACGGTGACGGCGTGGCTGAAGGTGGATGGGCACAGCTTTGGCTAAGTCCTTCGGCCGTCTGACTGAGTTGAATCGCGGGCTGATCAAGTTGCGCGGCAACGTCAAAGACCTCAGTGACGACTATGAGCGGACCATCAACACGACGATGGGACTGACGGCGGTCGACGGCACCGCCTATATGAAGCAGCACGCCCGCTGGCGCGACGACACCGGTAACCGCAAGGACCGGATACCGGGGGCGGCTCGCTCCGGTTTGAAGGCGGTGCCGGAGCTGAAGGGCTCCCACAAGACGATCTGGTTCCTGCACGGCGTCGATTACGGGATCTGGTTGGAGATCAAGAACAACGGCAAGTGGCAGATCATCATGCCGGCCGTCGCGGAGATGGGTAAGCGGATGATGAAGAACCTCCGTGGGTCGCTGTCCCAGGTGCGGAAGAACGCCGAATAGATGGCGCGCGACGCTGTCTGGACGCTGCTGAACAACGACGCCCAGCTCGCGGCGCTCGGCGGTGACGGGTTCAAGGCGATCGCCCAGTATTCGGAGGATCAGCGGCCGGAGGCGGCAGCGTTCATCGTGATCTGTTGGCGGCAAACCGATTTCAACGAAGACATTCAGGCCAACGCCGAGCGTCACTTCGACCTGTATGTGCATATCCCGGTGAAGGTGTCGACGGACTTCGTGCGGATAGAGAACATGATCGACCGCTGCGACGAACTGTTCAAGGCCGTCGAAGACTCCACCGATCCGGTTGTCGGCGAGGACGGATGGCAACTGGACTACGTCGGCTTCGAGGGCCGCGGCCTGGATTTCGAGGACGAGGGCTACCAGACGATCTGTAAGCCGGCGTCGTATATGGCGTTGGCCAGCAAGGTAATTGCGCCCTAACGGGTGCAGAACCACCAGGAAGGGACAACGGTAATGGCAGCAGGAACCCCCCGCAGCGGCGGCAGCACTCCGCCGATCGAGTCGCCCGAGGGCGCGGCGCCGGCGGTGTCGGAAGACGAGAAGGCCCGGGCCGCCGAGCAGGCCGCCGAGCAGAAAGCCGAGCCCGGCGACCCGAGCGAGCGGTTCGTGCAATACGTGGTTCCTTTGCGCGCCGCGCAGCAGGTGGTATCGCGTCCCAGCGGCTTCCAGGGCGACGGCAGCCCCGCTTCCCGGGTAGGTGTCGCTTCGGCGGAGACCAGCATCACCCCACAGCAGTGGAACTCCGTCGGTGTCCCGGCGACCGAGGTGCTGGTGTGGAACTTCGACAACAACTGGCGGATCCCCGTGTCGCGCCTGTCGGAGCTGCAGTTGAACTACCTACTCAAGGACGACCGCAAGTACAACGGTGTGCGGTTCGAGCTGGTCGACGGCGCCGGCAACAAAGTCGACCAGTAGCCCCGTGCAGCCGCAGCCCAACACCCCCGAGGACGTCGTTGATGTCCGCTGCCAGGGCGGGCTGCATTTCAAGGTCGTCGACGGCGACACCGTCGAAGTTAAGTGCAGGCATTGCAGCGATAAGGATTCCGTTGTCCTGCACCGCTATTCGCTGCCGGATTTCACCCCGCAGAAAACGATCAGGTTGAAAGAACTCAGAGGCCGTGGAGCCCGTTCCCCCCGAAAGGAAACCCCTTAAATGGTTGCATCACTTGGGAACCCGGACACCAAGCCTTACGGTCTTCACCGGCTGTGGATCTGCGGTTACACCGACACCGACGGCACGATCCTGGCCGAGACCGCCTACCGGCTGCCGCTGGCGCGCATGCTGGCGTTCACGGAGAACGAGGACCACGACACCCTCGACGGCGACGACAAGGCGTCCGTCGCGATTCAGGGCAAGGGCGCCACGGTGTCCGGCACGCTCGAGGGCGGCGGCCTGGACCTGACCACGCTGGCGATCATCACCGGCGCCCAACTCATCGAATTGGGTGTCGGGCCGACGCTGAAGCGGACGCTGCGGAAGCGCGGCTCCGACCAGCGCCCGTACTGGCGGGTCGAGGGGCAGGCCATCTCCAACGGTGGCGGCGACAACGTCATCCGCATCTTCCGCTGCAAGGCCAACGGGAAGATCGCGCTCGACTCGAAGTACGGCGAGTTCATGATCCCCAGCATCGACTTCATGGGGACGCCGATGCCCGGCGAGGACGCCGACTACCTGTGGGAGATCGACTTCAACGCGTCGAAGACCACGCTGGGGTCGACGCCGTCGCCGAACCCGCTGCCGATCCCGATGAACCTCACCGTGGGCACGATCGCCGCGGCCACGGTGGACCTGGCATGGACGGACCTGCCGACCGCGGACAGCTACAAGGTGCAGCGTTCGGTTTCGCCGTTCACGTCGTGGACCGACGTCGGCTCTGGTGCCGGCGGCGAGCCGACCGACGCCGACACCACGGTCACCGGTTTGACCGCGTCCACGGCGTACAAGTTCCGCGTGGCGGGCGTGTTCGGATCCACCACCGGCGAGTACTGCACCCCGGTCTCTGCCACCACCGCCGCCAGCTAGCCCGCTGGCGGCGGTACCCCATCCATTGAGCCCGTAGGAGGCCGTGATGACATCACCAATCGAGAAGCAGCAGAAGGTCACATCAGTCCCGGCAGGCAAGAAACGGGACTGGTGTTGCGGAACCCTGATCACGGGCCCGCACGTCGCAGGTTGCGCGTACGAGCCGCGCGACACCCGAGCTGCTGCACCGGAGCCGCCGGCCGCCGATCCCCAGCCGGGGCCGGCGCCGGCGGCTTCGCCTGCGTCTGAGGCACCCGCACCGCCGCGGCGCGTGTACGGGTTCCGCAAGCGCCCGGAGTTCGACGTCGACCTGCCGTCCGGCGCGCTGGTCCGGGTCCGGCAGTTGACCATGACCCAGGTCATCGAACTCGGCGTGCTGAACATGAAGGACTCTTTCGCCGCCGAACTGTTCCAGGGCGTCGAGGACGACGGCGGGTTCTCCCAGGAGGCGTTGCAGAGCGCGGAAGCGGCGCTTCAGGACGCGGAGAGCCGGGAGAAGCTGTTCGGGCCGCTGAACCGTGTCACCGCCGCCGCGGTCGTGTGCCCGACGGTGGTGCTGGTCGGCCAGTCGACCGACGAGCAGATCAACGTCGAGGAAATCGACCTGGTCGACAAGCGGATCATCTTCGAATACGCCATGCCCGATGAGATGAAGACTGCTGCGTTGGAGGCGCAGCACGACGCGCTCAAAAGGGTACGCCCGGAACAAGCCGCTGGTCTGGGAAGTGTGGGAGACGGCGAAGACGTTCGGGAAGCTGCCGAGTGAAGTCGCGATATTCGACTGCGAGCTAACCGAATTCAGCAAATTTTGCTTCAACCGGGATGTGGCCGCGTTCGGGCAGGCGGTGCAGACGAAGGTTCAGAAGGCGGCGACGTCAAGTAATCCGGTGATCGCGCAGACGCAGCGTCAGCGTGAGTTCGAACGAATGATGGGCGGTGACATGGACATTTCAGCGACTGGCTTCGCCGATCCGAGTGAGGCGGAGTCTCCGTATGTGCGTGTCGTCGGGGAGAACCCGGCCGACCCGGACGAAATCGCGCTCGGCGACGGCTGGATGATCTGACATGCCTGCGAAGCCGTGCAACCCCGGGTGTGCGTGCGGAAAACATGCACGTAGCGGTCCGAGTAAATGCGCTGCTGGCTGCGATTGCTCAAAGCATCTGGGTCGCAAATGCCAGCCAGGGTGTGTGTGCGGGCTTCATACGAGGACCGAAAATCGTAGGAATCAATTCAGCGGCCGGATTCCTGGCGTATGCCACTCGTGCGGCGAAACAGACCCCGGCAAGTTCAAGCAGACGTCGAATGGAAGCAGGCGCACAAGGTGCAAGCAGTGCACCCATGACGTTGAGTTCTTGGCGAAGTGGGGAATGACGTATGGGCAGATGGTCGAGAAATTCGGAGATCACTGCGGTATTTGTCTGCAGCCTGAAAAGGTGATCGACAAACGGACCGGTAAGTTACACCGCCTTTCCGTTGATCATGACCATAAGCACTGCGCGCTAGGTTGTGCGCAATGCCGACGTGGATTGCTGTGCCGACGTTGCAATTACAAACTCGGGCAATTCGAAGAAGAAATGGTGTGGATTGATTGGGCTAAAGAGTACCTAGCTAAGGTTGAAAATGCCTGACTATTCGCTTGGCCGCGCTCACGGCAAAATAGAAATTGATTATGATCCGAGCGGCGCGGATCGGGCGGCCGAAGGTCTCGACAAGGTCATCGTTTCGTCGGAGAAGGCTGATACGTCGCTGTCGAAAACGCAGCGGACGCTGTCGGATACCGATAAGCAGTTGCAGACGTCGGGGAATTCGGCGAAGGCGTATGAGGCGCGGCTGAATGAGGTTCGTCAGGCCAGCGAGAACGTCGCGCAGGCGGAGCGTAATCACCAGCAGGTGCTGCTGAACTCGAAATCCACGATGGACGACATCAACGCGTCGTACCGCCGCGTCGAGGAAGCCAAGCAGCGGCACGTGCGGGCGACCCGGGATGAGCGGGACGCGCACCGTGCGCTCAACGATGAGCTGAACATCGGCGGGCGTGTGATGAATGCGTTCCGCGACATCATCCCGAACGTCAACGCGAAGCTGACTGAACTCGGGACCACCCACACCGACGTCGCGAACAAGTCGAACGCGTTGGCGAAAGTCCTTGGCGTCACCGGGAAAGTGGTGTCGTTGCTGGGCCCGGAGGGCCGCGCGGCCGGGGTGGGTCTCGAGGTCGCCGCGAAGGGCATGGATAAGTTCGCCAGCAGCGCGTCCAGCGGCGGCAACCATCTGAAGAACTTCATCGCCGACATCGCGAAGTTCGAGCTGGCGTTCGGCAAGATCTCCGGGCTGACGCTGGGCCTGCCGTCACTCGGCGGCCTGGCCGGGCTCGGCGGCGCGGCTGGCGCGCAGGGCATCATCGAAATCGTCGACGCGGTCCGCCAATTGTCCGGGCTGCTCGGCCTGCTGCCCGCGGCGATCTCGGGGGCTGCGTTCTCCATCGGCACGCTGAAGATCGCGTTCCGCGGTGTCGGCGACGCCCTGAAAGACATGATGGCCAATGATCCGAAGAAGTTCCTTGAGGACATCGCGGACATGGCGCCGGCGGCGGCGCAGTCGATGCTGCAGATCGCGCAGTTCCGCGACATGTTCAAGCTCGGCGCGGGTGCGGTGCAGCAGTCGTTCTTTGAGAAGATCGCCGCCGATATCGCCCCGTTGATCCAAAACTGGTTCCCGGCGGTAACGTCGGCGATGTCGCAGGTGGCTGGCATCTTCGGTGACTTCGCGCACCAGTTCGCGGGGATTTTGCAGCAGCCGGCGACGATGGCGGCGTTCACCACATTCACCGACAACCTCGCGGCGGGTTTGAAGGCGTTGCAGCCTGCGATCGCCCCGCTGATGGGGGTGTTCACGCAGTTGGTGACGGTGGGGTCGTCGTTCTTTCAGCAGATCGGCGGCAACATCGCGCAGTTGGCGCAGCAGTTCGGTGACTTCATCAACCGGTCGGCGGCCAACGGGTCGTTGCAGGCGTGGATTCAGACCGGTATCAACGCGTTTGGGCATCTGGTGAACATCGTGGAGAACGTGGCGTCGGCGTTCAACACGGTGATGACGATGGCCGACCGGTTCGGCGGCGGCGGGCTGCTGGGATGGTTGGACAAGGTGACGGCGGAGTTCGATAAGTGGACGCAGTCCGCTGAGGGTCAGTCGACGCTGACGAATTTCTTCCAGACGTTGCGGACGGCGACGGATGCGTTTGTGCCGATGCTGAAGCCGTTGGTGCAGGGTTTGGCGTCGTTGGGTGAGGCGTTCGTGAAGCTCGGGATCGGGATCGCGCCGGGCTGGCAGACGTTCTTCGATTCGTTCCGTGATTCGATGGCGCAGCTCGGCCCGCAGATTGTGGCGATGGCGCCGGCGTTGAACACGTTCCTGACGGGGATGGCGCAGGCGTTCTCGCAGTTGATGGCGCAGGTTGGGCCGCAGTTGCCGCAGATTTTCCAGACGTTGGCGAACGCGTTCGTGGCGTTGTTGCCGCAGATCGGGCCGCTGGTTGATGCGTTCCTGCGGCTGGTGCAGAACGTGGGCCCGCAGTTGCCGACGCTGTTCCAGGCGGTCACCGACGCGCTGAACCAGATCGTGCCGCTGCTGCCTCAGATCATTGAGCTGACCCGCGAATTCGTTTCGGTGATAACGAAATTCGTTGAGGTCATCGGCGGCGTCATCGACGGCATCCGCGGCCTGAATGATGCGTTGGGTAAGGAGTTGCCGCAGGCGATCTGGGACACGCTGGGCAATTTGTTCAACGACCTGCCGAATAGGGCGCTGGACTGGGGCAAGAGCCTGGTTCAGGGGTTGATCCGCGGCATGCTCGACTCGGGCGGGTTGGGCGGTTTGGGTTCGGCGGCGAACTCGATCGTGGACCAGATCGCGCAGTGGTTCCAGCATTCCCCGGCGAAGGTGGGACCGTTCTCCGGCACTGGTTACACGAAGGTTCGTGGCCGGATGATGGTTGAGGACATGGCGGCCGGTATGGCGTCGGCTCAGGGCGCGGTGTCGGCGGCGGCTGCGGCGACCGCGCAGGCTGCGGCGGGCGCGATGTCGGCGGGCACCGCCGGTGCGGGC
>FRDC01002505.1_pt1 | contig 14671 bp, 9 predicted proteins | sample 1106171 | NCBI WGS metagenome assembly FRDC01 (sample SAMEA3930566, study PRJEB13176) | freshwater metagenome | biome: Drinking water system; feature: drinking water; material: water | place: Singapore | collected 2014-12-20 | reverse complement strand
ATAGGTGGTGCTGAGGACGAACGTGCCGTCCGCGAGCCTCGTGGAGTAGTAGGAGGGTTTCCCGATCTCTTGAAGTTTTGTCAGGGTAGACGTGCCGAAATTCCACTCGAAGATGCCGGCCGGTTCCTGGTCGTTGTCGGACCCCCATAGCAGACGGTCTTTGGTGATCATGAGCGATACGGCGCGCCAGTCCTGGCTACCCGATCCGAGCGTCATGAACGACCGGAATCCGTCTTTGGTAAAGAGGATCTTGGCCTCATCGTCGAAATCTCCCGTCGTGATCCAATAACCCGCGCGATAGGGGTCGTATTGGATGCCGTGAACGTGAAAGATCTCCCCAGCGGGAAAAGTATGGGCGACTTTCCAAGACGTGCCGTCTTGCCGCCCCTCGAGGATGCGGACTTCGTGCGGGCGCGCGGTCGTGACATACTCCCCGAAGTAGACCGTATCGTCCGGACCGAGGGCGAGTCCTTCGCTGTATTGAAATCCCGGATTGACGCGCTCGTCTTCGAAGTTGAAGACCGGCGCGAAGGTCTGCCCGTTATCGGTCGACCGATAGATGTATCCCCAAAACACCAGGATCGTGCCGGAGGAGAGGACGACGAGATTGTTGGGGCCCGGATTGTGCCGAAGAGCTCGCGCGGTCTTGGAGCGTGCGAGAACGTTCGTAATGCGGTCGCGCCAGGATGGATTGATCTTCGGGAGCACTCCCGCTTGCGTGAAGGTGCGGCCCTGGTCTTCGCTGACGTACAGGAAGTGGTCTTCGATTCCGAAGATGCGGCCGTCGGGGGCGACGTAAGCGGCATAGAGGTTTGGTACGTGCCCAATCGCTCGATAGGACGAAGGGGCTTGTTGGCCGACCGGCAGTAACTCGCGCGAATTCGGGAGCGCCTCCCACGAGGCGAGTGACGCCGCAAGCAGCGCCAGCGAGGAGAGAAGACCTCTGAAGAACGTCATACGAGGTTGAATCACGGTCAGAAATGGTGCCGAGGTATGAAGTGCCTGAAACGACTCTACTGACTCCCCTGGAAGCGGTCAAGGTGTTCCGTCGTTGCCACAGGCGGGCGCTTGCCGGACAGGAAACCAGCTGCTATAGGTGGTCGCATCGAGAGGAGGGGCGATGATCGGTCGGATCCGGACCAAAGGCGCAGGATGGTGCGAGCCAGGCTGGTGGCGCGTAGCCGGCTTCGCGACGGTTTTCTGGGTTTTGGCGGGCTGTGCTGCGCCGGTGACGGTCGAACGCACGGATCCCCGGACCGTGCATCGAGAGCTGACGAGCAGCGTGTTGTCGACGGGCGAACTGAGCCGCGGCACCCTCAACGTGTTGCACCGCTGGAACCTCTACGAGCGCTGGCATGCCTCGTCGCCCTCCGCGATGACGGAGTTGCACCAACATGTGACGGCCGGGGTCGCCGGCCCCGATGAGCTGGTCGCCCTCGCCGAACTGTCCTTTTTTTACGCACGCCATACGCATCAACCGGCGTATTACCTGGCCGCGGTCGTGTATGCCTATGCGTTTCTGTTTCCGGGGGAGGGAAAGGAACCTCCCGATCCTTTCGACCCACGATTGAGACTCGCAGCCAATGTATACAATCGCGGACTCACGGTGGGGTTCGCTTCGCCGACGGAGCCGGACGTCGAGTTGCGATCCGGCCTTTACAAGTTGCCTTTCGGCACATTGCGCGTGGATCTGGATGAGCGGCAGTTGCGTTGGGGAGACCGGAGGCTCGTCAACTTCATCCCGGTGGCCGAATTGGAGGTGACCGGGCTGCGAGAACGCTATCGGAGATCCGGGATCGGCGCGCCGCTGGCGGCCAGCACGGTTGCATTCGACAGGGAGCGAAAAGTGCGGGATTTCGTGGGGAAACAGACCAAGGTGCCGGTCACGGCACTGCTGCGAATTCCTGATGTGATCGGGCAGTTGGCCACGGGCACCATCGCGGCAAGTATGGAGGTACACGACGCCTATGGCGAAGACCAGGTTGTCATCGATGCGCGAAAGGTGCCGTTGGAGGTGGAGCCGACGGCGGCCTTAGCCTATACGCTGAGCAAGTCCAAGGTGTGGGATTGGGAGCTGAAGGGGTTCCTCTTCGGCGATATGTTGCAAGGTTTTCTGGTCGGCGATCCGGCGAGCCAGCAGCGGACACAGATGTTGTTTCTCCACCCCTACCGTCCTGGACGGATTCCCGTCGTGTTTGTGCATGGAACCGCCTCGGGACCGGGCCGTTGGGCCGACATGGTCAACCGCCTCTCGAACGACCCAGACATCCGGGAGCGATTTCAGTTTTGGTTCTTTTACTATGAAACCGGCAATCCGCTGCTCTATTCGGCGGACACGCTGCGGGAGTCCTTGCGGCGCATCGTCGACCATGTAGATCCGCAGCAGCAGGATCCCGCCCTCCGGCAGATGGTCGTGATCGGTCACAGCCAAGGCGGCCTCTTGACGAAAATGACCGCCGTTGACGCGGGAAGCCGGCTCTGGGACCAGTTTAGCCGCAAGCCGATCGATGACGTGGTGCTCCGTGAGCATACCCGTGAAGTGTTGCGGCGGACCTTGTTCTTAAAGCCCTTGCCTTATGTGAAACGCGTGGTCTTCATCGCAACGCCCCATCAGGGGAGTTATATGGCCGGCAATCGCGCCGCCCATTGGCTGGCCGGTTTCGTGAAGTTGCCGAAAGAGCTGCTCGGCGTCGGCGCCGATCTTTTGACGGGGGATACAAGCGCCATCAACATGTCGCCTGCCGGAGGGTTCTTGAGCAGCGTGCATGGGATGACGCCAGGCAACAGCTTTATTCAGGCGTTGAGTCCGCTACCGATTGCCTCCGGCATCGCGGCGCATTCTGTCATTGCCGTGGACGGGGAGGGCCCTCTGGAAGAGGAGAACGATGGGGTCGTGGAGTACCAGAGCGCCCATGTCGAGGGCGTCGACTCGGAATGTGTCGTTCATTCCGGCCATTCCGTTCAAAGCCATCCGACAGCGATTGCCGAAGTGCGCCGGATTCTCCTGCTCCACATCAATGGAACGGCGCCCTCGCAGCAGCCGGCTCCAATCGCGGGTTCGTCCATCTGCCATTAGACACAAGATCAGAGGAGGACGGGTGCTTCCTCGTGCCGCACCTGGGGCAGGAGGGGGGCTACTGCGCCAGGGCCGCTTTGCCGATCAAGAGCAGTCCGGACAGAAAGAGAAAACCCGCGAAGATCGCTCGGTACCGGGCGGCATCGAGCTTGGCATAAATGAGCTGCTCGGTGAGAAAGAACATGCCGACACCGGCACAAACGAGTGTCAGGTTGCGGACCGGCGGCAACTGCTCGGGTTTCAGTGAGGCCAGCAGCGTCAGGATTTGAAACAAGGCGAATGTGCCGTATGATGCGGCGGTAGTTACCCTCGCCACGTCCTTCTCGTAGTGTTTGCTGTGGACGATGGCGGTCAGGAGCGAGCCGCCAAGGTTTGTCAGCCCGTGCACGACGCCCATCGCGGCGAAGTAGCTCTTCTCGTACCGGACCAGCGACTCAATGGCCTGGTTCACCCTGGGGAAGACGTTCTTCATCGCCACGAACAGCAAGAACACGCCTACGGCCAGACCGATGTTCAATTTCAGTTGTGTGACGAGCAGGAGGCAGGCGATGACCGTCGGGACCGTCCAGAAGAGAATGTTCCGGTAAAATGCCCGATCGATGTAGTCGAAATGTTTGCCGACCTGCACGAGGTTGATGGCCAGTGAAATCGGGAGCAGCGTCGTCAACGTGGTGACGAAATCGTATCCTAAGACGAGCAGGAGGGGGGTGCCGAACAACAGCACGCCGACGCCGAAGAGTGACTGAATCGTCGCCGTGAGGATGATCACACCGAGAATGTCGAGCGGCATTGCGCAGGACCTGCCTTATTCGGGCACAATAGCCGGTGATCCTACAAGAGCCGGGTGACCGCTCTCAAGCAATCTTTAGGAGGGGGTTAGGTTCGGATCTTGATGAGGTGACCGACGATCCCGATACCGAGGCCCAGGAAGACATAGCCGGCGATCACGTTGAGCATCACAGCCGCCTGGGCGACGGGATGGACCGGTTGATATTCCACCAAGGCGAGCGAGGACGTGACGTTGATCGTGTAGTAAAAACCCGACCAAAGCGGAATCCAGGCCGCCGGTTCAGTTCCGCCCATCGGCTGCAACCAGTGGAGTTGAAAGAAGAGCTCGTACAGAACACTGAACAGGGCAGTCGAACCGACAACCCAGAGGCTGAGGCGGGAGAGGCTCGTGCCATAGTTGCTGGTGGCTTTCCAGGCGAGGAGGGCCAGCGGATGTTTCCCCTGCATGGTGGCCCAGGCCAGCCGCGCTTCCCGTTCTTTCACGTAGGCGGCTTCGGATTCGTCCAGCTCTCCCGCTTCGGCGAAACAATGGTTTGCGCGTGAGTAGGCTCGCACGGCCGCATGTTGCAGTTGCTGCTGGAGGGGGCCTGGTGGGGTGACGCGTGCGGATTGCTCAGCCCAAGCGGCGGCCTGCGCAAAGGCACGGGCTGCGTGCACGAACCGGTCAAGGTGTTGGAGTTGGCGACCGGCCTGGTGGTAAGCCTGGGCCGCTCGCGCGGCGTCGCGCGTTTCAAGAAACTGTGCGGCGGCCAAGTAGTAGCAGGCCGCTTCCATCAAATGAGCGCGCGAATCGTGCCGGGCCAAGGCATCGGCCTTGGTGAGAATTTCGTCCGCCGACTGCGCCGCACCGATCTCGCCTGCCCCTTGCTGGAAGAACCCTTGTGCGACAGGATCGGTGAAGGTGAGAGGATTCACGGAAGAGGCCCTCCTCGCGCGGCTATGTTAACGCAATGCCGGGCAGGGAGAAAGGGGCCTCTGCTAGACTTGAGACATGCTCGACCATGCACCGCTCAGTTGGACCTTTGGCGATCAGACTGGCTGGATGGTCGCCGGGGGCTTCTTCGCACTATTCTCGGCCGCGATCGGCTGGATTGTTGCCGGTCTGCCTATCGGTTGCTTACCATGGGATCGCCCGATCAGACGGTTCCGGCGAGCCGACGAGGGAGTATCATTCTGGGAATGATCGTCGGAGGAAGCATCTTTTCGACGTTGGCGCTAACATCCCTGAGCGGATTCGCTCAACTGGCGCTTCAGAATGGTACGCTCACACTGCAGTATCGGTGGACAGGGGAAAAGGTGGTGCTGCCGTTCATCGAGGTCATGAACATCCAGGAAGAACCGGCCTATAAAGGACAATGGCGGTTGGTTGTCGTGACCGATACGAGCGGGACCTACGAAAGTGCCCTCTCGTCACAGGCGGAGGTGCATCGAGCCGCGGAACGGTTGAGGCAGGAAATGGCGCGTCCGTTTTCTCTGCTTCGCCAGCACAGGTCTAGATTGAGCTGACGTCTGCAATAATGGTGTGCAATCCACTCGCTCCTGCCGGCTGCGGCCGGACGATCTCCGCAATCTGTAGCTGGCCCTTCGTATCAGTCGCACGTACGACAGTTTGGAACTTGCCGGCTTTCGGCGGCCTCCACGCATAATTCCAAATCACCCAGGAGTAGGGCGACATCGGGGTTTCGATCCCGCATTCATTCCAGGTCCGGCCGGCGTCGAAGCTGATCTCGACTTTGCTGATGGAGTGGGGCCCTCCGAACGCGATGCCCCGGAAGTGCTGTTCCGGCCCGCGCAAGGTTTGATAGTGCCCGGGTGAGTCGATGCGTGAAAAGATCTTGATCGTGCCGTCGTCCGTCCAGCCTTTGCGCTGCCAATAGCCAAGGTAGTCGCCCGGGTACACTTCGATCTCGGTGATCCATTTCACGTTCTTGATGCCGTAGAGTCCCGGCACGATGAGTCGGATTGGAAAGCCATGCTCCTTGGGCAGCTTTTCCCCGTTCATGAGGTAGGCAAGCATGACGTCGTCTTGCATGGCCCGCTTGAAGGGAATGCTGTCATCATAGCCGTCGATCCCGCGGAAGATCACATCGCGCGCAATCTCGTCGTCGACGCCGACCTCTTGAAGGAGCTTCTTGAGCGAAATCCCACGCCACGTCGCATTGCCCATGCTGTCCCCGCCAGGCAGCGTATCGATGCACATGAGCGTTGACACCTGGTCGTAGGAATCGCGATTCAAGATATCGCGCCAGCCGAGCGACATCGGTTTTTTCACTTCACCCTTGATGCTCAACTTCCATTGTTCGATGTTGACCTCGCGCGACAGGGAGACGGCGCTGTCGGCATAGTTCACGACATAGAACTTGGAGTTAGGTGTGAAGTAAGTGGTCTCGCGCGGCGGGACGGCGAACATGCGGCCAAAGACACCGCCGACCGCATCACAGCCGCCGGTCATGCCGGCCAAGGCTCCGAGGCCTGTGGCTTTCAGTATGGTGCGGCGAGAGAGGAACATGCGGCCTCCGATGATGGTCGGATTATTCGAGACATTATCGTACAGGCGTTACATCTGCTGCAACGTTGAGCTTTCTCAGAAGGCGGCGTATGCTGGCGGCTCCTCACATTTCCCAGGGGGTGGTGGCATGCGCATCCACAGATGGGTCAGGATTCTGGCGATCTCAAACTTCTGCCTGTGTATCTGGTTTCCCTTATCCTCACAAGTCCAAGCGGCTGACCAAAAGGAACAATCACCGGAAGAAGCGGCCGGTGGCAGGATGAATCTCTTGCGCATCAAGAAAGCCTGCGAAGGGGATGTGAAGAAGCTCTGCCCGGACATCCGTCCAGGCGGTGGGCGCCTGCTGCAGTGCCTCCGTGGGCAACCGGACAGTTTGAGCCCAGGGTGCCGGCAGGTCATGGATTCACAGTCGGGCAACCGCCGGTAGTCTGGACGAATCGAGAGGTCAGTCCTTCGGCGCCACGCAGTGCTGATCGCCTCGCGCTTCGCAGAAGCGGAACCGTGCCATCTCCGACCAGAATTCCAACGCTTTCTTCACGTCGTCCCAGGAATCGAACGAGTCCGCATCGAGGCGCTTTTTACCGACCCGATCGTCGACTGACGCCGCCAGCACCTCTCCGGTTTGCGTATCCGACACCTTGGCTTCCACGCTGACCTCACCGACGAAGAGGGGTTTGCCTGTGCCCGCGTTCTTCAACAATGAGGCGACGGCGAAGGCATTCATCGGCGCCGGGACGGTGGAGACGGCTCGCAGTAGCACCATCGCCTTGTCGGCTTTCGTGATAGCCGCCTGTACGCGCAGTGTGCCTGGCCCCGCTTCGCTGACCATCTCATAGTCTTTCGACAGGCTTTGATGCAGGAGGGTGTAGAGCAAGTCGGCGACATATTGTGCATCTTTTTGCTTGTCCGGATCCTTGGTCGGCGGGCCCCAGACCTGGACATGCTCCAAAAGGATCTTCTTGTACGTTCCATGAAGGATCGTGGCGACCTTAGGATTGCGATACACAAGGAGCGCTTCACCGGCTTTGCCTTCGCGCATGGAAGGATACAGATCTCCGAGGAAGCCTGAGGTATCGACCGAGCGGGCCTGTTTCGTGGGGGCGCAGGCGGCAACGCACGCAAGGAGCAGAGCGATGGCGAAAGTCGGTCTGAACATGAGAGCCTCCTCTCGAAGAATCGTGACAAATGAGACGGAACGAGTTCCACAAGCCTAGCCCATGCACCGGGTCATTACAACCGCGGCCTTGACCCCCATCGGACTATGCCAGTATAAGTAGCTCTCTTCCGAACGAAGGGTGAGCGTTGTGGCACCTTCTCGTCCCGCAAACTGGCGCCGAGCTGTCTATCCCGCCGTTGTGCTCCTCTGTATCGTTACTCTGGCAGCCTGTGATCGCAAAGAAGCCGGCTCAGTGCCGGCGCCGGAAGTCCTGGTCACTGAAGTCGTCCAGCGCGACGTGCCGATCTTCGCAGAAGGCATCGGGACGACGGCCGGTACCGTGGATGCGCAGATCCGCGCCAAGGTGCAGGGCTATCTCCTCTCCCGTCATTACCAAGAAGGGTCATTCGTCAAAGCCGGCGACGTGCTCTTCAAGATCGACTCGCGAACCTACCAAGCCTCGTTCGATCAGATGAAGGGTGAACTCGCCCGCGCGGAGGCGGCTTACAAGAAAACCCAACTCGATGTGGCGCGAGATACACCGCTTGCGAAACAGGGCGCGGTGAGCCAAAAAGAGTTGGACGATTCGGTGCAAGCTAACGAAGCGAACAAGGCCTCCGTCTATGCCGCCAGGGCCAATCTTGAGAAGGCGAAGTTGAGTTTGGACTGGACCAGCATCGTGGCGCCTGTCGACGGCGTGGCGGGAATCTCCAACGCGCAGATCGGCGACCTCATCATGGAGAACACGGTGATGACCACCGTGTCTCAAGTCGATCCCATCAAGGTGCTCTTTCCGATCAGCGAAAAACTCTATCTTCGGTTTGCGGAACGGATTCAAGCGGCGGCGGCCGATCCGGCCAAGGCCAGACCGGACCGGCCGGATCTGGAGCTGATCCTGGTCGACGGCAGCGTCCATCCGCATAAAGGAAAAGCCGCGTTGCCTGACCGGCAGATCGACGCCAAGACCGGCACCATCACCGTCGTCAGCTACTTTCCCAATCCAGGCAACGTGCTGCGTCCTGGCCAATATGCCAAGGTGCGAGCCGTGATCGAGAACCATCCGAACGCGTTGCTCGTGCCGCAACGGGCGGTCGACGAATTGCAGGGGACCTATCGTGTCGCCGTCGTTGGAGCCGACAACAAGGTCGCGGTCCGACCGGTGAAGCCGGGCCCGCGCATCGGCTCTCAATGGGTCATCACCGAAGGCCTCAATCCCGGCGAACGCGTCGTCGTGGAAGGGTTGCAGAAGGTCAAGACGGGATTGCTGGTTGCCCCGAAACCTGCGCCGCCGGAACCGGCTGCGGCCGATTCTATATCCTCTCCCGCGAATCCCACCTAGTTCATGGTCAGATTTTTCGTCCATCGACCGATCGTGGCCATGGTCCTGTCCATCGTCACGATCCTGGTCGGTGTCGTCTCTGCGCTCCGCCTGCCGGTGGCGCAGTTTCCGAACCTTGTCCCGCCCGAAGTCCAAGTCCAAACCACCTACCTCGGCGCCGATGCCCTCTCGGTCGAGCAGGCGGTGGCGACTCCGTTGGAACAGCAGATCAACGGCGTCGATCACATGCTCTACATGTATTCGACCAGCGCCGGCAGCGGGCAAATGACGCTGCGCGTCGCCTTCGATCTCGCCACCGATCCCAACATCGATCAAGTCCTGACCCAAATGCGGCAGGCGATTGCGGTACCGCAGTTGCCTGACGCAGTGCAGACCTTTGGCATCACGAATCCTAAAGCGCTCAGCAGTCCGTTGATCCTCTTTGCGTTGTACTCGCCCAAGGGCACCTACGATGCCACGTTCCTCGCGAACTACGCCTTCATCAACATCAACGATCCGCTGACGCGTGTCCCCGGTGTCGGGCAGGTGCAGCTCTTCGGCGCCGGTCAATATGCGATGCGGCTCTGGGTGAAGCCGGATCAGTTAGCCAAGCTGGGCCTGACCGTGGTGGACATCGTCAATGCGATCAACGCACAGAACACGGTCAATCCCGCCGGCCAAGTCGGCGCAGAGCCGGTGCCGGCCGGGCAGGAGTTTACCTACACGGTCCGCGCGCAAGGCCGCCTCGTCACGGAAGAAGAATTTCGCAACATCGTCGTGCGGGCGAACGCGGACGGCTCGTTCGTGCGCTTGCGCGATGTGGCGCGCGCCGAATTGGGCGCCCAGGTCTACAACGTGCTCGGCCGCTTGAACGGCGCGCCGGCTGCGGTGCTCGCGGTCTATCAGCTGCCTGGGTCGAATGCGATCGACACAGTGGATCGGCTGCGTACGCTCATGGACGAGATGAAGCAGCGGTTTCCCGACGATCTGGAGTACGTCGTCTCGTTGGATACCACGCAGGCGGTCACCGAAGGCGTGAAGGAAATCATTGCTACGTTGTGGGAAGCAATATTGTTGGTCATCCTGGTCGTCTTTCTCTTCTTGCAAAGCTGGCGTGCGACGCTCATTCCCTTGCTGGCCGTGCCAGTGTCCTTGATCGGCACCTTTATCTTCTTCCCGTTGCTCGGTTTCTCCATCAACACGCTGTCCCTCTTCGGTCTCGTCTTAGCGATCGGGCTTGTCGTCGATGACGCGATCGTCGTCGTCGAAGCAGTCGAGCACCACATCGAGAAAGGGCTCCCTCCACGTGAAGCGACGCTGAAGGCGATGGACGAAGTGTCCGGTCCGGTGGTCGCGATCGCCTTGATTCTCGCGGCGGTCTTCATTCCCACGGCCTTCATTCCCGGCATTACCGGACGGCTTTACCAGCAGTTTGCCGTCACGATTGCGGTCTCCGTCGTGCTGTCGGCCATCAATGCGCTCACACTCAGTCCCGCGCTTGCGGCCATGCTGTTGAAACCCAAGCAACCCATGCGCGGCTTCCTCGGCGCGCTGTTCGATTGGTTCAACCGGGCCTTCGCGAGGCTCACGGATCGCTACGTTGGATTGTGCGGCGGCCTGATTCTCAAATCCACCAGGACGATGTTGCTGCTCTTGCTGGTGACCGTCGTAGCCTTGGCGATTGGGTTGCGCCTGCCGAGCGGGTTCATTCCCGAAGAGGACCAGGGATTTTTCTATGTGAACGTGCAGTTGCCGGAAGCGGCGTCGCTGCAACGGACCGACGCGGTCGCCCGCAAGGTCGAGCAGATTCTTGGGAACTCACCGGGCGTGGCTTCCTATACGGCCACTGTCGGGTACAGCTTCTTGAGCCAAGTGAGCACGACCTACAACGCCTACTTTTCCGTGAACCTGAAACCGTGGGACGAGCGGAAGGAAAGGACCGAACAGTACGGAGCCATCCTCGCGCATGTGAACCGTGCGCTGGCCGCGTTGCCGGAAGCGCGGGCCGTCGCCTTCTCGCCGCCTCCGATCCCCGGCATCGGGATGGCGGGCGGGACGACCCTCATGCTCGAAGATCGGGCGGGGCGGGGTGTCGACTATCTGGCTTCCAATACCCAGCGCTTTCTCGAAGCCGCCCAGCGCCGCCCTGAGATTGCCAGCATCACGACGACCCTGCTCGCGCGCGTGCCGCAGCTGTTTGCTCGGGTGGATCAGGAAAAAGCGCTGAAGCAGGGCGTGCAGCTCTCGCAGGTCTATCAAACGTTGCAAGTCTTCATGGGCGGTCCCTTCATCAATTACTTCAATCGATTCGGGCGGCAGTGGCAGGTCTATCTGTTGAGCGAAGGCGAGTACCGGGCGCGGGCTGAGAACGTCGGCCAATTCTATGTGCGCAACAAAGACGGGGGCATGGTGCCGCTCTCGACGCTCGTGACCATCGAAGAAACGTCCGGACCGGAATTCACGATGCGGTTCAATGAATATCGCAGCGCACAGATCAATGCGACGCCGGCGCCCGGCTACAGCACCGGTCAGGTCATGCAGGCGCTTGAAGAAGTCTTTGCCCAACAGATGCCGCAGGACATGGGTTTCGATTACATGGGCATGTCCTATCAAGAACAGGCGGCAGCCGAAGGGGTGCCGCCTGGCGTGATTTTCGGATTCTCGCTTCTCTTCGTTTTTCTGATTCTGGCGGCGCAATATGAGAGTTGGGCCTTGCCCTTCAGCGTCCTGCTGGCAACGCCGATCGCAGTGTTCGGCGCCTTCGCCGCAGCCTGGCTGCGCGGGGTCGAGAACGACGTCTACTTGCAGATCGGCCTCGTCATGTTGATCGGCTTGGGCGCAAAGAACGCGATTCTCATCGTGGAATTCGCCAAACTGGAAGTGGAGAAGGGCCGGCCGGTGATTGCGGCGGCGCTGGCGGCGGCTCGATTGCGCTTGCGGCCGATTCTCATGACAGCCTTCGCGTTTATTCTGGGCGTACTGCCGTTGGCGGTGGCGGCCGGTGCCGGCGCGCAGGCGCGCATCATCCTGGGAACGACCGTGCTGGGTGGGATGCTCGCGGCGAGTCTGTTGGCGATTCTGTTTATCCCTGTGTCGTTCGCCGTCGTGGAGGGGATGGCCGGGTCGCGCCGCTCGGTCCATGCGCCGGTGGCTGTGACGGCAGCGGAAGAGATGCCCTGATGGCCAAGTTCTTCGTCAACCGGCCGATTGTCGCCATGGTGATCGCGATCATCATGGTGCTGCTCGGCGCCGTGTCGGTCTTGCGTCTGCCGGTTGCGCAGTTCCCCAATATCGCGCCTCCGGAAGTGATGCTGCAGGCGACCTATGTCGGCGCCGATGCGCTGACCGCCGAACAGTCGGTAGCCACGCCGCTCGAACAGCAGATGAGCGGCGTGGACCGCATGCTCTACATGTACAGCGTGAACGGCAGCAACGGGCAAACCACGTTGCGCGTGGATTTCGACGTGGCCTCCGATCCCAACGTCGATCAGCTGCTGACGCAGATGCGTTACGCGCAGGCGGAATCCCAGCTGCCGAAGGAAGCCAGAAGTTACGGCGTCACGATTCGCAAGTCGTCCGGTGTGCCGATGGTCCTGTTCTCGCTCTATTCGCCGAAGGGCACCTATGACGCGAAGTTCCTCGCCAACTATGCCTACATCAACCTCGCCGATCCGATCGCGCGCGAATCCGGCGTCAGTCAGGTGACGATCTTCGGCGCCGGGCAGTATGCGATGCGGCTCTGGGTGAAGCCGGACCATCTGGCGAAGCTGGGTGTCACGGTGAAGGACGTGCTGAATGCCGTGCAACAGCAGAATGTGGTGAAGCCGGTAGGGCAAGTCGGCGCCGAGCCGACGCCGGCTGGGCAGGCGTTCACCTATACGGTCAAGACGGAGGGGCGGCTGGTCGCGGAACAGGACTTCGATCAGATCGTCATCCGGGCGAATGAAGACGGCTCGCTCGTGCGGTTGAAGGACGTTGGCCATGCAGAGCTCGGCGCGCAGGTGTACAACTTTGTGTCGCATTTGAACGGGGCTCCGACGGCGGCTATCGCGGTCTATCAACTGGCCGGGTCCAATGCGATCGAGACCGTAGCGCGCTTGAACAAGCTGATGCAGCAGATGAAGCAACGGTTTCCGGACGATCTGGAAGTGGTCGTCTCTCTCGACACGACGCTCGCCGTGACGGAGGGCATCCATGAAATCGTCACGACCCTCTGGGAAGCGATCCTGCTCGTCGTGCTGGTTGTCTTCGTGTTTCTGCAAAGCTGGCGGGCGACGCTCATTCCGCTCCTGGCTGTGCCGGTCTCCCTGGTCGGTACCTTCGCGCTCTTTCCCATGCTCGGGTTCTCGATCAATACGCTCTCGCTGTTCGGCTTGGTCTTGGCGATCGGTTTGGTGGTGGACGATGCGATCGTGGTAGTGGAGGCGGTCGAGCATCATATCGAGAAAGGGCTCCCTCCACGTGAGGCGACGTTGAAGGCGATGGAGGACGTGTCCGGTCCGGTCATCGCGATCGCGCTGATTCTGGCCGCGGTGTTTATCCCGACCGCGTTCATCCCCGGCATCACCGGGCGGCTCTATCAGCAGTTTGCCGTGACGATTGCTCTGTCCGTGCTGTTGTCCGCGTTCAATGCGCTCACGCTCAGTCCCGCCTTGGCGGCGATGGTGCTGCGGCCGAAACAACCATTGCGGGGCCTGTGGGGCCGCTTCTTCGGCGGGTTCAATCGCCGCTTCAACCGGCTCACGGACCGCTATGTCGGGCTCTGCGGCGGGCTGATGCAGAAAGCCGGGCGGACGATGGTGCTCTTGGCGATCGTCACCGTCCTTGCGGCTTGGCTCGGCAACAGGCTGCCCGGCGGATTCATCCCGCTCGAGGACGTCGGCTACTTCATGATGAATGTGCAGTTGCCTCCCGCTGCTTCGCTCCAACGGACAGACGAGGTAGTCAAAAAGATCAATGCGGTGCTCGCCGAGACGCCTGGTGTCCAGTACTACACGGCCGTGGCCGGCTACAGCGTGCTGAGCCAGGCCTTTACGACCTACAACGCGGTGGTGTTCGTCGCGCTCAAGCCCTGGGATGAACGAAAGAACAAAGAGGAGAGTTATCGCTCGATTCTGTTCGGGCTGAACGACCGGTTGGCGAAGTTACCCGAGGCGATGGCCTTTGCCTTTCCACCTCCGGCGATTCCCGGAGTCGGGACGTCTGGCGGCGTGACGTTCATGCTGGAGGACCGTGGCGGCCGTTCGTTTGAATTTCTGGCCGAGCATACGAAAAAGTTTTTGGACGCGGTTCAGCGGCGGCCTGAAATGTCCCGCGTCATGACGACGTTGATTCCCAGCACGCCGCAGTATTATGCGGCGGTCGATCGCGATAAGGCGCTCAAGCAGGGCGTGGGGATCAGCGACGTCTACAACACGCTGCAGACCTTCATGGGCGGTGCCTTCGTGAACTACTTCAACCGCTTTGGACGGCTCTGGCAGGTCTACGTCGAAGCCGAGCCCAGCTATCGCACGAAGGCGGAGCAGGTCGGACAGTTCTACGTGCGTAACCGCGACGGTCAGATGCTGCCGCTCTCCACGCTTGTGACGATGCAGCCGACGGGAGGGCCGGAATTCACCGTCCGCTTCAACGAATACCGGGCGGCCCAGGTGACAGCGATCGCCGCGCCGGGCTACAGTTCCCGCCAAGTCATGCAGGCTCTGGAGCAGGTCTTTGCGGAGACGATGCCGGGCGAGATGGGGTTCGACTACATGGGCATGGCCTATCAGGAAAAAGTTGCCGCGGAAGGCGTGCCGCCGGCGGTGATCTTCGGCCTCTCGCTGC
>FRDC01001574.1_pt1 | contig 14678 bp, 27 predicted proteins | sample 1106171 | NCBI WGS metagenome assembly FRDC01 (sample SAMEA3930566, study PRJEB13176) | freshwater metagenome | biome: Drinking water system; feature: drinking water; material: water | place: Singapore | collected 2014-12-20 | reverse complement strand
TGTTGCTGAATCATATAAGCATCAGTTCCGCCGCCAGTGTTACGAAGCAAAGTACGAAGAGTACGAAGCTCACGAGCGTTCATCATCAAGAAATCAGGCTTTGCGCCTGTGCAACGGTCAATCAAATCGTCAAGGTCTTCAAGAGTGAAAACTCGACCATCGAGACCCAAACGAGGAGAAGCTTGGTCGTCTTCAACAAGTTCGAGAGATTGAGTAGCTGCGCCACCGTTGTAGAACGGGTGGTTAACGTCATCAACGTTACCTTGTTCGGCATCAAGGATAGAAGCCATACCGTTAAAACGGTCAGCGATACCGATAGGGCCGTTGTTAGCTTGAGTAAGCGAACCACCACGGCGAGCGTTGATAATCGCGTTCATATAAATACGAGCGATTTGCTTTGCTTTCGCAGAGATTTGGACCTGAAGTTGGTCGTTAGTCTCAGAGAATTGGTCTTCGATTTGACCGTCAATGATAATATCAGCGATAATAGCCGAAAGATTAACGTTAACGCTCTCGAAAGACGCGCCGTCTTGGTACTTGGAAGCGTTCAAGCTAGTACCAGGAGAAGCAAAGTCTGCCTTAGCAAGACGCTTCTCACGAGTGAAGGTATAAGCAAGACCTTCAAAAACAACGAATGGAAGATGTTTAAACCATTCGTCAACTGAAATGATATCAGCAACGATACCCTCAACTAACATATTGTTAGAGAGTGTGGCCGCGTCCGATAGAGAAATTACTTGAGCCATTTAAGAATACTCCTTTATTTAGTTCTAAAAGCACTATTTTTATTGCCAGATTTCATAGCGTCTAATGCAGCTTTAATCTTTTGACTAGAACTCATCTGCGCTCGTGTTTCTCTGGCCGCCTCGTCCAATCGTTCTTTACTCGCTCTTGCGCCATCTTTGGCTCCTGGAACACTGTGATTAACAACCACAGTTTTATCTTCAAAGAGTCCTTTGAGTTTGGCTTCATTAAGAGCAAGAAGTCCGTCACGAGGGTCCTCGCCAGCACCTTTTACAATCATGCTTGCGATTTCTTTATATTTTTCTGGAATCTTGTCTACTTCTTCCTGAATTCGAGTTACATAGATTTGTTTTTCAGCTTCTTCTTTAGCCTTATATGTACTTGCAATAGACTCAAGTTCAGCCATGCGGCGTTGATACTCTCGTTCTTTTGCATCCATTACGGCTTGAAGTTCTGAAACTTTGGATTCTCGGTGAGCAAGCTTTTCTTCGAGGCTACGTTTTTTATCCTCTTGTTCAGCTTTAATTTTTGCTAATTCTTGCTGCGCTTGCAAGAGGCTTTTCATTTCCTCTTCTTTTTGCTTCAATCGAGCTTCCGTTTCGTGTTTCAAATTTTCAATCTGTTCTTGATATTTTAAGCGGTAAGTCTTATTTTCTTCTCTTAGCTTTTTTACTTCTTTGAAAGCACTTTCTTTGGACCACGATTCAGGGTCTTCGACAACTTCCTTTTCACTTCCAGAAGACTCGTTCTTACTAGAAGCTGATTTGTTATCAGCACTAGACTGACCAGACGTGGCAGATGCTGGTTCAGTTGCGTTAGTACTTGCCTGTTTCAACATGTCATCTCCTCTAGAAACCTCTAGTTTTGTAGAAGAGGTTGAGTCAGATGTTCCTGGTGCTGCTTTTGCAGCCCCTTCTGCTGATGATTGTTGAGGACGTTGCGAATTTAGTTTATTAAGTAAGTCAGACATTTTATATCTCCTTCACTAGCTCTACTAGGCTATCAGGTTATCGGTATCCACCATCCAACACATCAGGATTTCCAAACGTATTTTGAAAACCGTTCTTCATCATTTTCTGTTGGTAGGGATTATCATATTTTGAAACTGCTGTTTCAGCCAAAATTGGTCTGACAGTAATTTCGTAAATTAAACCAGGGTCAAAAGTTGTAACCACTGGCGCACTTAGCGAAAAAGGTCGGTGTTCTTTGACACATGCTGCCCAATCCGCTATAAGTTTGTTGTAAGCCTCAAATACTTCGTCATAATTTAGTGACTCAATCACTGAAATATGCTTCTCGTCTCTCCTCATTATGAAAAGACCGTACAAAGGCTTTTTCTCCTCTTTTTGCTGGGTCATTATTACTCCTCTTTTTTACCTCTTGGGTCAGAATTCTTCTTCGGTTGAATTGAACTCTTTTCCGCATGTTTAGCTCTATTATCAATTTTAGGCTGCGCTCCACCTTTTGCATCGCCTTCCTGCTTCGGCTGGGCCGTAACAGTAGAAGATGTAGTAGAACGGCTATCACCGATACTAGCACTAGAACTTGTTTGAGCAGTAAAGATTCCAGCTTCTTGCAGAATCTTAGTCTGTTCAACTTGAACCTCGGCTTCAAATTTTGCCTGTTCCATCTTGTCTCTCTGACGAGCCTTAATTAATTTCTTAACGTCGGCTTCGTTCATGTGAGGGTACAACTTTTGGATGGAATGAACATCACCTGAATCCAGGATTTTTTGCTCCATAATCAAATCTTCTTTTTTAGTTTTCGGGTCAACTGGAAACTCAGGTGCCTTATACGTAACTTCCAGTTTGGCCTTTTCACTGAACTTACGTTCGCCAGACTTATTATGATGCGCGTTCCACAGTCTTTTAATAACCTGGAACAGTTGTTCTTCGCGTTCTTTGAAGAGTCTAGAACGACGAATATTGTTTTGTAGAACTCCAATTTTTTCCGTCAAAATAGCGAAACCTGAAGCAGGTAACTGCTGGTCGTATTTTGGTCTTAGGCCGTGATTAATACGCACCATGTCTGTAATAGAATGGATTGTTCTAACCAAGCCAGTAATGTCTGCTGACGGATGAGCGAATTTAAAATCGCCTTTCTCTCCAACAGCAACGGCAGTATCAGGTCCTAAACTAAACCCAAGGGCGTTAGCGTCAGCATTACCATCACGATACAGACCCATGCCAGTATCGAATGTTCTAAACTGACCTGCTCCAGCACCAAAACCACTGATGCCTCCGAATCTACTTTGAGCAGCGCCGCCTTTTAAATAGTTGAAATCATCAACTGGGCGGCCTTGTCTTGTAGACGTAGGTCTTTCAACTCCCTTAAGTACGGGTACTCCAAAGGATTGAAATTTTGCAATATGGTTAAGGTCTGTAATTCTCATATTTACTGCATGGTTAGCGTAAATAAGAGGCTCATTAACAGGTAGAAAATAATAATGCGCAGGGTCTGAATTAAAGAACGGTACCGCAGGAATTACTCCGTAGGGATTCTTTACTTCATATTCGTTATTATCATCGTCTATCGTTTTATGAGAATTCGGCGTCCAATAAATCCTATTAACTCTTCCAAGCTGTTTAGCATCTGAAACGCTAGCTGACCGTTTGGCTGCTGCGTCATTAACGCCGTAAGTGGAAGGGCTAGGAATATTGGCGGCGACTTGAGAACCCATAGGGTTATTTCCAAATCCGCCAAATTTACTTCCAAAACCAATCAATAGTTCTGTAATGTAATATGGAGAAGCTCCGTGGCGAATATCGTAAACTCCGCCGTGCAATACGTCGAGTTGTACTTGTCCACCCTGAGTCTCTTTTACAAGTGTGCCTGAGTCTGGGTCAATAAAGCTAACTTTTACAAGTACAGTGCCAAGTAACCAACACCAGCGGTCAATCTTGTCCATAATCATCTTGTAACGGCTATGCTCTTGAATCTCTTCCCAAAGCTCTTGGTCTTCTTTTAATACTTTGCCTTTTTCATCGACTACTTGATAGATTGGGTCTTCTTGATAAAGAATAGCAATCTCGTCAATAATCTCTTTGGTTAAGTTTGCAGGTAAGATTTGTTGTTTTTCGGGGTTACGAAATTGTCTTACTAGGTCTAACCAAATAAATTCATCTTGACGACCTTCATAAAATGCGAGTGCAACTTCTGTAATCCATTGTCTGTAATAAATATCCTCATATAAATAGACACCAATGGAACTCAATCCACCTAATCTACTTACTGGGTGATTTGATACACCAAGGTTAAAGCTCATAATTAATCTCCATATCCTCTGATAACGAAGATGACTAGCTCTACTAGTCGTCAATATTAGTCGATAGAAAACAGGGGAGTTTTTACCTCCCCCGTAAATTAAACTTCAGATTCACCAACGCCGCCACTCTTAGGAAGCGACATAGAAGAACCACCATTTACGCTAGAAACTCCAGCAGGAGCGTCTTGCATAGGAAGTGCTTTCTTCTTGTGGTCAGGAGCCATAGACTGGTCTCCAGCTTTTACAGGGTGGGAAGGCTCTTTGTGCTGCATGGAAGGCTTGTGCTTCGGAGCAGATGACTGGTCCAATGCAGGAGCAGACATACCTGGTCGCGGAGCTTTCATGCCTTTATGCTTGTAAGCCATTGTTTTTTTCATTAGAGTACTCCTTATTTTTTCTTGCCTTTATAAAGCATTTCGCGGTCTTGAGCCGTTTTTGCTTCCACGTCTTGTTGTGGGACGCCAAGAAAACCTTTTGAGGGCTCTTGTTCTTTTGCGGCCTTGAACCAGGCTTGGGCAGCTTTAGCTCGGTCAATACTGTACTTACCTTCCATATTACGGCTAGCTTCTGAAGGAGGAGCGACCTCTTTCATCTTAGGATGGCTTACCATCTGGGTAAATTCAGTAGTTTTGATTTCTTTTTGTTTCTGTTTTTTCATTAAACAAAACCTCTTTCTTTCAACCAATTAAACGCAAACGTGTTAACTTGGTCCAATTTGTCTAAATTAGTAAGGTCTTTATAGTTTGGATTGTTACTGGCACCTTGGAACTCAGTATAAATAGCTGCGTACAAAGCGTTGTAGACTTCCGTTTTACGACCGTGAGGTTTTATTTTCTCCTTATCAATGATAAAGAGTTTATTTCTCCTATAAATAACCTTTTCCATATTAGACTGCCAGGATAGAAGCTTTGCCAGTGCCGCCAGTTCTAGTAATTCGTACAGCCACGCAATTGTGAGTAGAATAGCTAGTCAATGCAGCTACTGTAAAGGCTCCAGCAGAAACAAAATCCGTTCCGTTTGCTGAAACTTCAATGTTTCCAGCCAAAGTGCCTGTACCTTGAACTGTAATTTTTTGAGCGACCATACCCAACTGAATTGTTTCAGTAGTAGTTGTGCCGTCCAATTCTTGTGTGAGAAGTTTATCTCCAGCCATTACTCGTTGTCTAGCACGAGTTGACTGCTTCTTGAGTAAACCCCTTGGTTCTGTTGCCATTATAATGCTCCTTTAACAACGGTAAAATGTTCGCCCGTGTCGTGAAATAAATGTACTAAGAGATACCTAAGAGCGTCAATAAGACCTTCGTAACCTTCTGGGGTTTCTTCGTAGTCCTCTTTAAGTGTTCCGTTTTGGCCTTTTTTAAATTTAGCCGTTTGAAGCGCAAAAATGAGGTTGACACAATTTCTATTAATAAATAGCTTAGGGTAGCACTCTTGTTCGCCATTCTGCTTCATAACAGGACGGCCTTTTTCATCAAACTTCGGATAGTTAAGCCAAAGTCGAATCATATTACTACCAATATCTCTAGGTTGTTTTAGACCAACTGGTCTTCGTCCTAGGATAGTTTCCATATCGTCCCATGCGGCTCTACCGTTAAGTTGAACCTGGTCTCCAGAAACGTCGGCAACAACATTTTCAAATTTAATGTGTCGTCGAACGCTCTGTACGGCAGCTTCATCTTGCCAAATTTTAATAGCAGTTCTTGTGAGTTCTGCTTCTTTGTCAAGAATCTGTTGGGCTTGCATGTAAGTCGTAGTGTGTTGTGTAAATCTTTCATCAAAGATAACAACGTCTCCGAACTTATTCACTTGTGCAAAAATAGTGCTTGCTGGTTTAGCAAAGTTGTGGTCACATGACGCGAATACTGGTCCTTCATCAGGATGCCATTTGTAGTCGATAACATGTGGATGCTTAATAGTTTCTGTCTCTTCGACAATAAAACCAGGAAAACAACTATCGGCAACAGCTTCAAAGTCAGCAAGATATTCCTGCTTGAACTTTACAACTTTACCTTCCATTACTGCTTGTCTATATGCGTGGTCGATTTCGTCTTTGGATTTTTCAGGAGATGATGCCAATAGAGGGTTATCATAACTAGAACGTTGGAAAGAACTCCAATCTTTCATATCATTGGAATTACCTTCGGCATCATAACTGATTTCTAGTTTTCCCTCGCGTTGCTTTCTTCCAACCTGTCCGAACATGAACATTTTGAAGAAACCGTTTTTACCTCGTGGAGTAGAAATGAAAACTGCGCTACCCTCTTTGTCCATCAAAGTAGGTCGAATCATTTGAGTCCAAATGTCGTCCATATTTGGTTGAAGGGCAGCCTCGTCCACGATGACCAAATCATTAGCTTCCCCTGCTAACGAGTCTGGATTTTCCATTGATTTGGCTTCAAGAACAGAACCCCAAGGCGTTTCTAAATAATAATCGCCTTTTTGGTTTCTAGCTCTACCGCCGCCTCTTTTACCTGGCTTAATAATCTGAAGCTGTGTAACAAGGATACTGTATAGTTCTCTAAATACTTTCTCGGTTAAGCCGTAATCAGGGGCGACAATCCATACTCTTCGGTTGACCTGCATTAAAACTGCAAGTGCTATTAAACTTGTTAAGAGTGTTTTGCCCCATCGACGACCACAAGCCAATACCTTAAACCTAGCATTATCATTGAGAACCTCCCTATGTCCTGCGTGTAAAGGCATAATCAGTTTACCTTGTGAGGTTCTGACCCGCTTTTCCATCAACCACTGGGCAAGGGCTTCAATGTCTAAGTCGTGTATACGTAAAGGCTTACCTTCTGTATTAAATTCAACCACACTATCCTCGCTCTACTCGGAATCGTTTTTCTTACGGTGAATAATATTATTTATTTCTCTGTAAGTATCGACTGTCTTATTGTCAACTTCCATCTTCTCAGAGTAATCTCCAGACAGTGTTAACCAAATTTTTGCTGCTACATCTGATTTATCTATTGCTCTCAGTCGCAAAGACTCAATTACTTGAGCCCTCTTGTCTGCTGAAAACAATTTATCACCGCGAACTTTTCCCCAAACTGCTTCATCCCAGCCGTCTTTTTTCACCCATTGGCGAATCTGACGAACATCAGGAATACTGCTTAGGAGAAGATTCTTAAGTTCTTCATCATCAGCGTATCGAGCTTCAATCTCTTTCTTAAGTTCTTCCGTCATCTGTGTAAGAGGCGGTTGCTTATCAGGATTGGCTACGGTATGTGACGCCATGATTTCTTGAAGAATTTCTTGCGGAATAGTCCAAGGTGAGTCGCCGTTACTTAATTTTTTAACGGCACGAACAGCTTCAAGCTTTGCGATTGCTTTTTCTGCTGCTTCGCTTTTTGGCTTTTGGTTGTTGTCGTTTTCCATAACCTACCTTAGTACTAGTATCGGCCACAAATCCTTTAACAAGACGATTATTACTCAGCGCCGCTGACTTCTTTACGCTTGTTGTTTTTGTTTTGGCCATGTTTCTTCTCTTCTTTTGGTTGTTCTTGAGTTTTAGCTTCTGGACGAGTAATTTCCAGTTGGTCTGGATTAACTCGGAAACTAGTGTTACATTTTTTGTTCATGCAACGACTTGGTTTAAGGTCTTCCCATTCTTCCCAAATGGAAGTCTCCCAACCACAGTTCTTACATGTGTACTTGATTTTTCTCATAGCTCTCCTCTTTAGCTACAACAAAAAAAGAAAGGCTCCCAAAAGGCAACAGGAAGTTGCAGGGGAAACAATTAGGAGCCTGGGGGAAGGATTAAATCTGAACCTAAAAAGGTTACTGTTTAATGGGCCTCGCCCTCAGTTAACATTACAATTTTCATAGTTTTAGGATTTACAACAATCTGTTGATTTCCAACTTTGTAACTGTAAAGTATTACGGCTCCAATTTTAGCGCATTCTTTTTTTATTAATTTATAATGTTCCGCTTGTAGTACGTGACCATCCTCAGTCTCCGTAGGAACAAGTTCGTAATTTGCAGTACCAGCCAAATGACTAAGAAACGAACTATTGAAATTTTCAATATCTTCCATTAACTTATCGTATTGTTCGGGCGTTAAACCTGCAAGCTCGTCGGATTCTTCCTTGGGGTCTAATTCGTCGTCGAATTCTTTGGACATACTTGCCCCCATCCAATATTATATATGTGTACACTTTGTCAACTAAATCTAGTCTCCAAAAAGTGTTTTTATTGCCTTTTCTGAGTCCTTCGGTACCAGTTCGCCCAAATGCCGCAAATAGCCCCTAGTTACTCCCACCATAGTTTTAGAGACTTTTGCAGTCTCATACTGTCCCTTAGAATGGTCAAAAACCTCAAGGAAATCAGCAGGTTGAGATACTTCCTGAATATCGTAAACAGTGTCCACGCCTTCTTTACGAATGTCTATAATCTCCCAAATCTCTTTATTACCTAATATATAATCACCTATGTTAATCGTTTGCATGAAATAGAATCCTCATAACTTCTTGATTTACTTGGACTTTTCTTAAAAAGTTAGGTCCAATATAAGCGTAATTATCACTATTGGTTATGTCAGATTCAATAGGTACGATTACAAGATAGGCTGCTGGGGCTGAGATTACTCTAAAGAATCCTCGCATATAACTACACTCTACTATATCGCCTATTGAAAAGTCAACAGTATGATTATAGGGGTAGTATTCTACTATCTTTGTATTTCGTATCAAATCCTCAAATAGCTTATAGAAGGTGCGTTGAGGGTTATCTGGGGCGGCCATAAAGAGTTTTCCAAATCCCAATCTGAGAGATTGAGGCTTTCTGGAGAAGTCCTTCCCGAACAAACAGTTCCTTGTGAGCATAGGGCTCGGAGGGTTTAGTGTGGGCCAGAACTAGTCCATATACAAAAGGTATGCTTATAAACCAATTTAGAGCGTGAACGCTAGTAACCTTATACACCTTACCTTCGTATAGCACATATTCTTCAATATTGTACTTAGGAGTAAGGTTCATAAAATTACCCAAAAAGGACTAGCAGTGCCTTTATTTTATTTTTATCAGTGATTTCAATAGCTTGTGAGACAGGAATCTTAGTTACCAGGTGCGTCATAATTAGGTCGCGGTATAAAGATTCTTTTAACGGTACGGCGTAGTACGTTTCGGGCGGGTCAAACTTTGACTCGTACCCGATACCAATTACAATAAATATGGTACCTTGAAATTTAACGAGCCTTAGTTTCATAGAAAAGCCCCTCCAACCTTTCTATATGTGTACACTAAGTAAACGTCTAACTAGTCGAACTTACCGCCATTTCCGCCAAAAAGTACCTTTGCGGCTGGGGTATTGTAGGGTATGTATAAACCTTCTAAATAAGAAGCAGGGATTTCTGCGCTTCGATGGATACCAGTCTTCTCATCGAATATAGTGATTTTACAAGTGTTTCCGTGTAGTACGTCATCAACGAACACAGTCACTTCAAATAAATAAACGCTGCCTGGTGTAAAGTCTTTAAACAGTCCTCTGGTGACGGGGGTGTCATTAAGGATACCTCTAAATTGCTGCGCGTTTACCGTCATATAGAACTCTTGCTGATTTTTGGTCCAATTTTGTCACCATACTTGCGTCAGCTTTAAATTGGTACTTATTCTTATCATCTATAAAATAATAAATAAACGTAAAGAATCGCTTATTGGTGCTCTTTTCTACCAAGCATTCTAGCCCTAAAATTTTTACAATCTTATTGCCGATAGTTGCGTAGTCGCCGTTCTTTATACTATGAACGTGAATTTCGTAAAGTCTAGCGTCCATACAAAGTTTCAACGGCCAATGGATTATCGCCAGGAATAAACTCTAAGTTGTTTTTAACGTTCTCATAGCTGATATTCAGGACTACTGGTCCAGCACATACCGAAGGGTCATTAACGCCAATGAGCAATGAAAACGGAACCACATCTACGCAACCGTGAGAATATCCCGTATTATTGCTAGCGTGTGCGTGAATCTCAATTCCTAAAATTTGGTAAACGTTTCCTGTGTTGAAGTTTACAAAATTATTATATCCGCTGAAGTTATCCCTTACGTTCATACCAACGTAATTCTTGAATCGGACGTAATCGCCCTTTCTGGGGAATCGGTTCAAAATTTATCTCCTGGTTTCTTTGGTGGATTGTCTTTAGGGTCGCCCCACAATACCTTCACGGCATCAGGAACGTCAACGATATCATACATATAGAACTGGTCAACAGGAATATTTTTAGTGTATTTCTTACCCGTTTTTTTGCCACCATTAAGAGAACGCATCTTAATGAAAGTTTGGTCGTAATCTACAGCAATGTTACTACCAATGACGGGTACGTTGATTTCTTCAACACCTAACACTTCCCATTGAACCTTAGAAGTCGCCTGTTTAATAATAGTACCTTTATGACAATAGTTCAAGAATCTCTGCTGGTTATACTCTCTTATCCTCATAAAATTTGGCACTTCATCAATGATTATTGTATTTGACGACATGCCCTGCATAGAAGCATTTTTAACAGCCTCTTCTAAAGCTTCCATAGTTAATACAGCACCTTGTATGTCGTACTTTACTTCGTTACCGTATAAACTGTTGACAGCTTTATTCTTAGGCATAAGCCCCCTCTATATTCGTTTTAGCCTATACAAAAATAAATGTCAACAAAAATCTTGCAATATATGTGCCAACGTGTTAAAAAAGAACCATTAGGGGGATTTAGGGGGTTAAGGAGTTATTAGATAACTAGAATCAAAATAGAATAACTAGTTCTTTAGAAAAGAACTAGTTTATTATAAAATAACTTGTATTCTATTGGTATATATATTATATTGGAGTTTAATGGATTCACATGACAATTACATAAATACTATTCAAACTTTTATGAACCAAGGCGATTCTGGTTACAGAAGTCTTTACGAATCTCTAAAAAGGGATATTAATAGGCATAAAGATGCTTTGGAAAAATTGGAGAAGTGCTTGGAAATAGTGGACAATTTAAAATTTAAACCTGGGTCTGTCGTCGTACACAAGACCTACGGTAACGGTTTGGTACTATGTCCGTACATCAAAGATTTGCTGGATGGCGGAGGAGAAGCCTTTGCATACGACCAAATTTTAGACAAGTTCGAGAACGACCTAGGTTACGTGGTTCAGTTTGTAAAATCTGAAAACGGAAGATTTACGTTCGTTAAAGAAGTTGTAAAAGAAGAGGACATAATGCCTTATACAGAAGCTAGTTCAATTCTGTATGGGGAGTAATAGTCGTAAGTGTATAGGTTATAGACGGAAAGCTAAGTTTGCTCCTGGAGCCCTACTTAGGGGAACGACTCAGGATAATCCTTGGAAACCGAAAAGAATCGTACACTTAATTGTTTTGAACGTTGAAAAGGTGAAATCAGCCGCAGACGGTTCTACTTTGTTTAGGTACAAGGTTTTAGAAAAAGAGTCAAATAATATACAATACTTGGCTCCGATGTTTGTGGAAAGGTTCGAGCAAATAGATTTGTTAAATATCGGAAACCTTCGGATTTTGTTAGACGACGCCCCCTCCGATGGCCCCGACGAAGCTCGCGCCCCTTCGCCCAACCCTCCCCTTCGAGAGGTTGGACTGAAGAAAAAAGCTTGACCCTACTAACACTATAGGATATATTACTCGTATGAACATTCTAGACTTTATCGGTAATTTAGTTATTAAAGCCATAAACGCGGTGACAGGTATTGTCACTGAGCTAGTTACAATCGTAAACGAACTTCTAGATACTGGTAAAAAAAAAGTCTCAAACGAGCTATCAAATCTACAGAAAAGCTCCCAAACGAATTCTTCGGTAAAGAGGTCGCAACAGCAGCCGAACTCCCAAAGACAAATAGTGAATACTATACCCTCGAAGAGTTCTTCAATCTACACACCAAGAAATCCAATTCCAGGACAAGACCTTCTAGTAAAAGAGGGATGGACAAAAGTAGACGTACACCCAGTACCTCAAACAGGGCAACAGGTAATTCTACTAAAAAACCAAAAAAACAACACCGCAAAGATGCTGGGAAAAGAAGCGTTCCTAAAGTACCTCGAAGAACTAAATGAGAAACACAACCGTTAAACTTCGGCACCTTGCAAAAAGACTACGCCATTACAAGAAAATAAACCCAGCCCCTAAGCCCGACCCTTACGAGGGCGATACCCGCCACAATTACTGCCATTTGGTCCTATTTAAAGACTCCAAACCGCACTACTTTCAGGTGCGTAGTTTTCAAGTTAGAAAAGATAAAATAGCAGTATCGGCAGTTAATTGGACGCTCGCCGCAGGAACATGCACTCTTGACTTGACTGTAAAGACAATAGACACATATAACATAGAAATACTGGAAGATAGCCCTAGCTTACAAACTTTATATGGAACTTAATATAAACGGGTACACCTTACAACCTGAGATATATTTGTACGGAACTAGGATGGTGAGGATTTATTCCCCTATAATGCTACTTGAAGGAATAGAGCTATTCTGGGTATACTGCCTAGACGATAAAGACGTTATAGTAGTAGAAGCTAATAAGCTTAAATTAGCTAGTAATAAAGTTCAGGTATTATATGGCGGTAAATAACAAAAAACAAATAGCTGTAGGAGACCTAGTTACTAATAAGTACCCTATTACTATTACTGTTAATCAAGTAGATATACCTCAAAATATGGTATATGTTAATCAGTATGATACTCCTTTAGAGACTTGTACCTCTAAACTAGATATACCTGCTAATAGTGTGTTTAGAGTGCTCTCAGTCATTAACCCTTATAATTTGGTTCTAGCTCCAATCAATGATGAGCTTGCCGACCTTTTAGACCAAAATAACAAGAATTGCATTAGGGTTGACGCTAAGGACCTAGAGCTTGCTAGCCCTGCCGCGACCGTGCTGTTTAAACGCTCTTAACGCCCTTTAGGGCCGTTCTGTTAGTAAATACGATAAAAGCCTTGCATTTACTCTAAAAAGAGGTTATAGGTCAATTATGGGCAAAATAAAGGCTGCTATGGCCGAGGTTCACCTTACTGGGCATATTTACAAAGATATTGTCTTCTATACCCATAAAAGAGGAAATAAGTACTTTTTAAAGGAACCTTTGGCTTTATCGTACTATAAGAGATATGATGATAGGCATTGGCACCATGTCAATGAACCTGTAAAGTATTTAGTTAAGACCCCTACTGGTTTAGCTGTAGAAATAGGGGATATGCTAAGTATTGACATTAATTTAACTCTAATGAAATATACGAAGGCTGCTTATACTTTATATGGTTATCAAAGTAGGGGATAGGTTTTTTAATCCTAAGTCAGGTGAAGAGTACCTAATAGTTACTGTTGGGGAGTATTTCGTCCTATGGAAGGCGTTGTTTCGCGGCGAGTGGATACCCGTGATGCACCCTATTAGAATTGAAGAAATTGAGCGAGATGTACGTAATAGGGTCATTTTACCTGATACTCCTGCCAATCGCGTACTGTTTTCTAGATAACATAATTTTACGTATATTTACAATAACGTAATATACGTACTAATATACCTAGACATTATACTTATCAGCTAAATTTTTAATCAACAATATTATTTCTTTTTTCCAAGATTCATTATTATTAGTGCCGTCCCACGTATCCATCTTTACTATATTTTCCGCCGCCGTTATTATTTGAAGATTTTCTGGAATATGAAGACCACATACATCTGAGTGCATTAAGGGTATGATGTGGTCCACTTCATACGATACTCCAGTCTCGTTAGTTAAATTTGTAGCTTTTTGATAAATTTCAATTATTTTTTGTAGCGTTTCTTCGTTATCTGCCCACTTAGGAATTCTCTTTATTTTTCTTGCCCTAGCTCTAGCCATTAAAGCTTTAGCTCTGGCTATATTAGCCTTTTGGTAGGCTTTAGAATTTGCTAGATACTTTTCTCTATTATCAGAATAATAACTTTTTACTTTTTGTTTGTTTACCGCTTTCCATTGTTTTTGTTTTTCTGATACACATAACTTACAATTCCCAAGCAGTCTTCGTATCGAAGTTCCATTTTTTAATTTATCTGGATAAGTACTGAATTCTTGTATTGATAAAGTTTTAAGACAGTTTTTACATTTTTTTAATTTTTCAGATGCCATATAACTCCTTTACGAGCGTATTAAGTGTACCCCTTCTAATTTCTAAAAGCAAGCTATTTTTAAAATAGAGTTTAATTTTTTATTTTTTGATTTTAACTTCAAGTATCTGATTTGAACTGGAGGGGTTAGGGGAGGTGACAAAAATTGTCGGTACCCCCTTGTCCCGATTTGATACGTTTAAATTTTAGACAAAAAAAACCCTGTACCATTACGATACAGGGTTCTAGTGTATCAATCTAATACTATATTAGACTTGACCAACTGTGTTATTCTGAGACACATACTCAGATTTCTTCTGTCTCTTAAAGAGACGTACATATCTGAGAACTGTCTCTTCTCGAATCACTTCACTGGTCATACCAGAATGAGACGAGATAGCCTGAATAATCATGGCATAGTCGTTGCACTGACCCCAACGACGAGGTTTAAAGAGTTGTTCCAAAGTGAGACGACCAGCGTCAATCTCGTTTTGCAACACTTTGAAGATAGTAGCTTTTACCGTTTTGTTCTGAGACATAAGTCCCTCCTATTATTTTAAGATGATAAC
>FRDC01003560.1_pt2 | contig 14685 bp, 17 predicted proteins | sample 1106171 | NCBI WGS metagenome assembly FRDC01 (sample SAMEA3930566, study PRJEB13176) | freshwater metagenome | biome: Drinking water system; feature: drinking water; material: water | place: Singapore | collected 2014-12-20 | reverse complement strand
GGCCAAGGAACTCAACGCCCAAGTGCGCGATTTTGTAAGGAAGAACGCCGATCGGCTGTTCGATCGTTTAGAGAAAGAAGAGGAGAAACGAGGGGTCCACTAGGTTGTAGCTAGTCCCCGACGGACTGGTCGTCACCCTTTCACGGAGAATCAGCGTGATTCAAAAGAATCGTTCTTTCCTTGCGGTGGCTGCATGCGNNTCACTCTTGCGGGGTGTGGACACGAGACAAAAGTGACTCGTGTCGATTCCGGAGTTGTCACAGATCTGAGCGGCCGATGGAACGACACCGATTCACGGATGGTTGCTGAGTCGATGGTAAAAGAGGCGCTGCAGTACCCCTGGCTCGGTAATTTCTCGTCGGCGAAGCAACGCCAGCCGGTCGTCGTCGTCGGAACCGTGCTCAATAACAGCCACGAACATATCAACGTGCAAACCTTCGTCACGGATTTGGAGCGGGAGCTCACGAACTCCCAGAAAGTCACATTCGTCGCCGGGAAAGGCGAGCGTGACGAGATTCGTACTGAACGAAAAGAGCAAGCGATGTATGCCCGTGAGGATACACAGAAGGCTCCGGGAAAAGAGACGGGAGCCGATTACATGATGAAAGGCACCATCGCCACGATCCTGGACGAAGCCGATGGGACCAAGGCAGTGTTTTATCAAGTCGATCTTCAAATGATCGATCTGGAAAACAATGCGAAGGTCTGGTATGGGCAGAAGAAGATCAAGAAGGTTGTCGAAAAGAAACGGACGGTCTTTTAGGCTCCGCGGACGCTGTTGAGCCCTTTCCTCTCACGCTTTGCCCACGGTGGTTCTGTGTGGTGGAGCGGTGCCACTCTAATCTCCTCCCTCTCGATTTTTGTCAGTCAGGCTCTCTTGACCGGCTGCGGTCCGTCAGTCAATCGCTATGTCCTCATCGAACAGAGCTTGGTGGCCGGAGATCCCAAAAGGGCGGATGCGATCGTCGAGCAGGCTGAAAAAGACTATGGAACGAAAAGTCGGCTGTTGTATGCAATGGATCGCGGGATGACGCTTCAACTGTCCGGCCAATATCAACAGAGCAGCGCTGTTCTGGAACAGGCTGAAGACGAAGTCGAGCGGCTCTATACCAGGACCATCCGTTCCGAAACAGCGGCGTTTTTGACGAATGATAACGCACTGCCCTACGAAGGGGATGCCTATGAACATGTGATGATCAATGTGATAAAGGCGTTGAACTACGTGGCGCAGGGGCAACTGCAGGAGGCGCTCGTGGAGGCACGGCGCATTGATCATCGCCTGAATGTGCTCAGCGATAAAGTGAAAGATGCGAGCGGCTATCGCAATGACGGATTTGCTCGGTACTTGAGTGGGATCCTGTACGAGGCGACTGGCGATCTCAACAATGCCTTCATCGCCTATCGGAACGCGTTTGAGGCGTATGCCGCGATGCGCGGATGGTTACGGACACCATATCCGCCGTCATTGCGTAATGATCTGCTGCGTACAGCCGAGGCGCTCCATCTTTCGACAGAGTTTGAAGGGTATCGGCAGGCATTTCCCGATGTTGTCTGGCAGCCTGTCTCGGCACAACAGCAACTCGCCCAAGTCGTTCTGATCAGCTATAATGGGCGTGCTCCACGAAAAGTGGATCGCTATTTTGATCTTCCAATCAGTTTGGATGCGTTGCAACTGGTATTGCTCAATCGTGGATTCTCCCAGTCATCTCATCAACGAAATCGAGCAGCGGATAGCGTGCTCTATGGTCTCAACGGACGTGTCGTGCGGATCGCTCTTCCACGTCTGGTCCCGCAAAAAACTCAGGTTCCGTTTGAGAGCATGACACTTACGGATGCCACAGGCAACCCAATCACGGTCCGATCGGAACTGGCGCACAATGTGACGGCGCTGGCGGAAAAGAGCCTCTCGGACCGTATGCCGGCCATCACGGCCAAAGCACTGGCGCGAGCGGCCACAAAATTTGCCCTGGCCGAAGGGGCAACCAGGGGAGCTCAGCAGGCGGCAGGGAAAGATGCTGCTCCCTGGGTCGGGCTTGTCGTGGGGCTGTTGACCAAGGGGCTAGCAGTGGCGTCGGAAGAGGCTGACAAACGAAGCTGGCAGACATTGCCGGATGAAATTCATGTAGCACGGGCCTGGGTACCTGCCGGTGAATATCGGATATCCATTAGACCATCCGGCCAAGGGATAACAGCGGGAAGAGAGGGACAGCCTCTGAACATTGCGCCAGGCCAGACGACCTTCATCATTCAGCGTGTGATGCAATGACATGTGATAGGCGATTCGCTCTCTGGGAAGCTGTGATGGCTTTGGGTTGTCTTTGGTTGGTTGGAGCGTCATCGGTTGGTTGTGCATGGTTCGGCGGAAAGGGCAAGCCGGGTTGGGTCGACGGAGCGAGTTCGGAGTATCCTCCGGCTCAATACCTGATTGGAGTGGGGCAAGCAGATAATCGGAACAATGCATCGGACCAGGCCTATGCGGCGGTGGCACGGATTTTCAAAGCGGAAGTGGCCGCACAGGCCAAAGATTGGGAGTCCTATCTGGTCGTCGAAAACCGTGGCTCTTCGAATACTGAACGGAGGCTTACACTCGACAACGTGACAAAAGTATCGACCGATAAGGTGCTTGAGAATGTCAGAATCATGGATGCGTGGTACGACTCGCACAAAGGCCTGCACTATGCGCTGGCGGTAATGAACCGCCCCCAAGCCGAAGCGTCGTTGATGGAGCGGATGTCGGCACTGGACCGAACGGTCGAAGAGGATGTGACCGAGTCTCGGCAGACTACCGACAAGCTCGCCAAGATTCGCAATCTTCGGCGGGCCGCCAGGAATTTGGTCTTACGCGAAGCCTACAACGCCGATTTGCGAGTGATTCGCCCTAGCGGACAGGGAACAGCAGCCGGTTATCGGGTAAACGAGTTGTCTAACGAATTGGAGCAATTTCTTGCGACGAATCTCATGCTTGCGGTACAAGTGTCCGGCGATCATGCGGAACCCATTCAGCGTGCGCTGATGGAAGGGCTCATTCGTGAAGGACTCCACGTGACGACCAAGACAGCGAGCGGGGGGGGAATGCCGCCGGAATTGCTCGTTCGAGGTACGGTGCGCCTTTTCCCTATTGAAGTCCATGACCCACAATTCAAATATGTTCGGTGGTGCAGCGATTTCGATGTGGTGGAGGTGGCGGCGCAACGTGTCGTTGGCGCAGTCGCGCGCGGCGGAAAGGAAGGACATCTAACAGAGCGTGAGGCGACAGCGAAGACCTTGCGCGTTATTCAGCAGGAGTTTTCGTCGGATGTGGCAAAGGCGATCGCCGCACACATCTATGGGGAAGCCGCGTTGCCGGTGTCGGCGGCGATGCCGGCTGGTTGTCCACGTGAAGAATCATCGGCGAGACCGGCTCGGTAAACGATCGAGCGATCATTAATGAGGAGGATCGACAACTGTGAAACGAACAGAAGGAACATCCATTGGCCGTGCTCCACGCAGCCGGGGACGCGGATTGACGAAGTCCGGACAAAAGGTCTCGAGTCGTCTGGCGAAGCGTCGGTTGAACGACCGCCTGAAATCCGATACGGCGTCCTTCAATCAGGGCAATCTTGCCGATACCTTGCGCAAAGAAGGCTATGAGGAGGTGCCGCTTGATGAACTGCAAGACCGGCTTTCCAAGCTCCAAGGACCGCTGGCGGAAGTCATTCTGAAGGGGAGGGTGTAACGGGATGCCGTACTATTATTTCGACTCAACCGCTCTCGTCAAACGCTACAGTATGGAACGGGGTACGCGTATTGTGAACAAGTTGATGGTGAAGCGCGGGAAGGTCGCGATCCTACCGACTTGGTCCGTGACGGATTTCTATGCCATCTTATCGACGCGCGCTCAGGAAGGGCAAATTACGCGGGATGATTGCTATTCCGTACTTTATAAATTCGAAATCGAGTCAAAGCAGGGACTGTATCAATTTATCGCACCGACGATGGGAACCTACTTGGCGACTAAGGAACTGGTCTTGGAATATCCGTTTCTTCGATCGCCTCAAGTAATGCATCTGGCCCTTGCGTTGGAGCTGAAACCGTTGAGATTGACCGTTGTCAGCGCGGATACGCAGCTGTTGGTGGCGTCAAAAACGGCAGGGCTGCACATTATCAACCCGGAAGAAGACTAGCACTTCACCCACATGAGAATCAGCTTGGCGCGATGCATCCCATCAAGCTGGTGGAAAAGGCACCTCGAAAGAAGCATATGAGCAATCGGTTGGTGTGAGGGAGCGAGCGGTTACACTACTTAAGGGCGGCTCCTGGCAGGTTGCGACGACCTGGAGGGGCCAGTATACTCGCGTTCAGACTGGTGGCTATGCGATGTCCCGTGTATGGGCGGGACACAGTCGAGGGGAAGGAGTCGCTCCGTGCAATACTGGGTCAAAGTCGTCTTTGTGGACAATCAAGAGTTACTAGTGAAGGATGCCATTCGCCACACAATCAGCGACGATATGGAAGTGCTGGAAGTCGACTCGCCGAAGGAAGTCATCATCATCCCGATGAAACAGATTAAGTATCTTGCCTGCGACGCGACGGTTTTTGCTGCCAAGAAACCATCATGATTCTGTGCTTCGAGGCATGGCTATCTGCGAAACTCCTACGCCACCTGATTGAGTAGCTCCAACACTGCATGGTTCCATCCTGCAGGGCCGATCCCCGGCGCTCGAATGAGGCCCGGAAGATTGATGTCCGGGTCGTAGGACCCATCTGGCTTTTGTACCAGCACCGGATGGTCAACGCTCAGCAGTAGTGCGAGATCGTTCAAGCTATCGCCGATGCCCACTGTTTCAAGGCCTTCCGTGAGACCGTTTATCCGCCAGTGGCGTTGATAGCAACGAAGCAGGATGTTTGCCGCCCGTCCTTTATCGTTTGCTCCAGTCAAGTGGAAGAAACGCCCGCCTCTTGTCCAGCAGAGACCCCGGGTGACGATTTGACGACAGACCTCCTCGATCAACTTGGGAGGCCCGTCGAGCAGGAAGGGCTCATCAAATTCACGAAGCTTGGCCCGCAATGCATTTTCCCGAGAAAGTCCGGTCTCGTCCATGATGTCATCGAGTGACAAGTCGCCGAATCCCCGCAACGGGGTATCGACCGAGTCTTCGATCTGCTTGAGCACGTCACGCAGGAGGGCGTAGGGCGTACCGAGTTCAATGACATGATAAGTCGAGCGCCGTCGTGACCGTTCCAATGGGAAATCGAATATGTTCAAAGGCACGAACACGGCCGCTCCGTTTTCGACGATAAAGGGGTCGTGGTGGTCAAGGCGTTGTCGGAGGGGTTCTATTTCCGCCCGTGTTTTCCCTGATACGAGAATCACAGGGATATTAACAGCACGAAGTGCATCAAGTGCCGGACGAGCTGCTTCGAATGAGTAGGTGTCGCTGTCCAGCAGGCATCCATCAAGATCTGTAAAAAAAAGGTAGCGAGTCATAGTCGTGTTCTATTGTTCAGAGATGTCGAAGGTCTTCGTTGACTTGTGCTCGTGCGTGCCCGGCCAGCCGGCGTTCTAAAAATTCCTTCGCGAGCTCCTTTCCGCCTAATCCTAGAGCCAGTGCAGCGGCTAAGACGATGCCTCCCCAGGTGATCCCGAATCCGACCACTACAATGTGCTGGGCAATCCCCAGTTGTTCAAGGGCCATCGCCACCGCCAGCAGTTGAATCCCCCAGCGTGTTCCCGCAGCAATCCACCGGGCCGGAGGTAAACCTGCATTGACGGCTGCAATCAGAACGGCCTGCGAGATAAAATTTGAAACGAGATAGCCGATAATACCGATGACGGCTGCTGTCACCAGGTGAGGGATATAGGCCAGGAGTGAATGGGCAGCCTGGTTGATGGGCGCAACGTTGAGCGCGCTGAGTGACGCCATAGAGGCAAATATGACAATGAGCCAATAGGTTGTGCGGCCAATGAGGTATGAGGGGTCAGCCTTGATGCCTCCTCGAAGGAGTGCCGCGGCGATGCCGAGGCGGTCGCAGAGCTTGTCCAGGCCAATGACGCGAAGAAGCCGCTCGATGAAGTGGCTGCTGACCCAGGCGGTCGCCAGCCCGGCCAGAAGCAGGATGCACATCGCAAACACATTCGGGAGGATAGCCAGGATCTGTTGGCCGAGGAGTTGAACCGGCTGCAGGAGAGCTCGTTCCCAGATGTCGTTCATGGCGTGCTCCTTTCAGGCCTCGGAGTGACAAGCTCGATTCGAGTCATACTCATGAGGCCATCGCGAGACCAGATAGCTCTTTTCCTTTTCGAATGTCTGACATAGGGCTTCAACATGGTGCTCGGCTTCTCTAGAGGTAAGGCCTTGCGTGTCCAAGACGAACGACGCCGTTTTACCGAGGTACAACGGCGTCAAGGCTTTGAGCAGGTGTTCCCTCGGCAGCACGTTTCTGTGATGGGCCAGAGCGGCGTCGTAAATCACTTGTGCCCAGAGTGGATCGGGAATACGGAAGTCTTGCAGGGTGACGCCTCGAAGTCTGGATAGCTGCTGCAGGGAGTCTTCCGTCAGGATGCGTGCCCAAATGGAATGCAGGTCCGCGAGTCCCAGATTAAAGAGACTCACCATGCGTTCAACATTGACATTGACCGGTTCGACCCCCACCTCATATTGAAAGCCGAAGAGGGGGACCGACTGCGAACCGGTGATAGGTAACCACGTGGCCGTATGCGTCTCCATCAACGCAAACAGGGCGCCGATGACTTGCACCAGCATGGACGAAAGATCGACGGCGGGATCTTTGGGATCATGAATCTTGGCTCCAAGAAAGCTCTGGCAGACCTTGGCTCCGCTGGTGATAGCCTCTGTCGTCATCCAAATATCGATGCCAAAGCGTGCGACATCGGATTCCCACACGTGCTTCTCAAGATAGTGTTGGGCCAGCCGGCCGGAGAACCCGAATTCTCCGCCAATCGGCTGTCGTACGCATAGTCCGTAGAGCGCGCGCGTCAATGGATAGGCGATGCTGTTGGTGATGGTGCCGTCATACTTGTGACGAAGATAGTATGGTGAGACATAATCATAGCCGTCCTTCATGATCGGATGGAGGAGGAGTTCGATCCATTCGGGTGTGATGCTGCGGACATCTGAATCGACCACCGCACAGGCGGTTACGTTCAATCGCCGTGCGATCTCGAAAATGGTCCGAAAGGCGCTGCCTTTTCCGGGAATGCCATGGTACGGAGTGATGATGCGGTGCAGCGTACTTTGGCGATCGCTGATAAACAGGGGATCCAGGTCAACCATTGTATGCGCAACGATGGCAGCGGTCTCATCGGAAGAGCCGCCGTCAGCATTGACGAGAACGGCTCGATAACCGGGAAAATATTTCACGAGGCCGGCGCTGACCGCACGGACAACATGTCCAACTGTCGCAGCATTGTTGAAGCTGGGGATGCCGACAAGGATGTCGGCGGTACCGATGATCTTCAACAATGATTCGGTATCCGCTGTGAGTGGGATGAGGCTGGTGTTCATGTGACTGGTTGCCGGGTTTCAGCTGTGGGGTCCCACGCATGGTCTTGCTCAACGGCGTGAATGAGCCGGTCGAAGATATCGGGCACAGCATGTGTCACACGGCTCCAGTTGGAGATCATCGGTACGCCTAACGGGTCTTCGAGGAAACCGTCAGTGGCGAGCGTCATACCGCGAAGAAACACCTCAACCGCGCGCCGCTCTTCGTGGCGATCAAAGCGGAGACTGTTGATGGCCGCATCATTCTCGTACCGGCTGATGGCTTCTTGGGCAGCTTGAAGGTACGTGGCACGCAGTGTTTTGAGCATACTCTCCGAAAGGACCATCCCTTCACTTGCCAGATTGCGGAAGAGAGATTTCGTGATGTCCATGCACATCTTCAGCAGACCTGTGTCGGGATTGTGGGTGGAAAGCGATTGATGCTTGTGATCATAGGCATCCGCGATGTCCGCCTGACAAATCCGGCGGAGTGCGCAATTGCGATAGACCTCGGCAAGAACTCCGATCTCGAGCCCCCAGTCGCCGGGAATGCGGTTAATCCATGCGAGATCGCGCACCATGGCGAACTCACCCGCGAGCGGGTACCGAAAGCTATCCAGGAACGAGAGTAGTGGGTGGGAGCCTACGAGCAGTTGCAAGCTGCGGATGAGCGGGGTAATAAAAAGGCGTGTCAGACGCCCGTGCATGCGGTCGGTGACGCGGCTGTAATAGCCTTTACAGAATTCATAGGCCAGGTTCGGGTTGGTGACGGGATAGCAGAGCCGGGCGAGGTATTGCCGGTCATAACTTACGATGTCGCAATCATGGAGGGCAATGACTTGGCTTTGTCCCCTTGCGAGTACATAGCCAAAGGCCGTCCAGCATCCGCGTCCTTTGCCTTGCAGTCCGATATCGATCTCGTGTGAGACGAGAATGTTCAAAAGTTCCTGAATCCGGGCGCCGTCATTCCAGATGAGGCGGACTCGCTGTGGAAGACGCGCAAAGAACTGTTTGGCCAGCCTGAACTCCAACGCCGAGGCCTGGTCCAATGAGACGACGATTTCGTGGATGTATCGAACGTGACACAGGATTTCGACGGTTCTCTTGAGAGCCGGGCGTTCTAACTCGGCATAGAGCGACGGCAGAATGAGGGCGATCGGAGTGGTGCGCGCGTACCGTTCGAGTTCATTTTCCAGTTGATCAATATTGGGTTCGCCCAGTCGATGCAAGACTGTTACGACACCGTTTTGATAGAAGTCCGACATGGAATCCTTTTCTGCCGGATCCTGAAGGCGTACTTACAGCAATCAGCCCATGGAATCAAGGGGAAGCGGTCAGGATGGTTGTGGCACCTTCATGACTCAGCCTACAGGTGTGCACGGGGTGTGCCATAGCCGACCTCATTGATAACCACGGGCCGGTAGCACTTTCCCCCACCACCAATGGAATTCCTAATGGTGAGACCCTGTATTTATGTAGGTGAAAGGATGCAGGTAAGAGGGAAGACTATGGTTTGTCCGTGGAAAGCTTTTTCCCGAGCCGCCGGGCTAATCGCACCATGCCGGGTGAACGGTCTGCTGGATCGAGCAGCACATTGAGTATGTGGGGTCGGCTCTGATCCGCGAAGGCGGCGGCAAGGTGTTGCTCAAACTCCCGCTGAGTGTTCACACGTGATCCCACGCCGCCACCGATCAGATCACAAATTTTCTCATACTGCCACTCGTGCACGTCATTGAACGGGCCCTCGAGGATTTCTCGTTCCGTTGAATAGCCGCGGTTGTTAAGGAGGATGACGATGGGGGCCTGGCCATAGCGGACGCAGCTGGCCAGTTCGGTCCCGGTCATTTGGAAGGCCCCGTCTCCGACCAATACGATGGGCCGCAGGCTTGGATCGGCAAATGACGCGCCAAGGGCTGCGGGTACGGCGAATCCCATCGAGGTGTAATAGGCGGGCGAAAGGAATTCGAACCGATGGCGCACGTGCAGATCAGCGGCCGCAAACAGCGATTCGCCGACGTCGGCGATCACAACGGTCTTTTCAGTCAACACGGTGTCGAGATGCCGGAAGAGCCCTTCCAATCTAACCGGTGCGTCGAGGTGGGGCAGCGAGGGCACGATGACGGTTCGAGCCGGCAGTGACCGCCGTGAAAAGGCGGGAAGCGGGGCCTGCACGAGGGCCTGGACGAAGTCCTGGAACTTAATGGATTCAAAGCGGTGATGCTTGATGGCAACGCGGTCGGCAGTCGCGTGAATCGTTCGGCCTTCGGAGAGCAATGGCGAGCGGGCATCCAAGTCTTCCACGTCAGATAGGATGGAGCCGAGGATCAAGAGACAGTCGGAATCGTTGATGAATTGTTGAACCTCTTCTCGTCCGATGAGCCCGCCATACACGCCGACGTAGAGAGGGTGGTCTTCCCGAATGATGGACTTGCCCAGCAACGTTGAGGCGATAGGAATGTTCAGCCGTTCCACCAAATGGGCTAAGTTGTCTTGGAGACCGAATCGGCCGACTTCTGCTCCGACCAGCATCGCCGGCCGTTTTGCCGACGCCAGCATGGTTCGGACTTCGCCGATCGCTTCTTCCAATGCGGCTGGATCACTCGGTTCATCCTCAATGCAGATCGGTTTCATGCCTCCGACGAGAGGCGTGTGGACCATGTCGCGCGGGATTTCCAAATAGATGGGGCGCCGATAGCGCAGGAGGGCGGCAAAGGCCCGATCCATCTCTCGTTCGGCGGTCAGAGGATCATCGAGAGTCACCGCGGCAACGGTCATTCGTTCAAAAACTTCTCGTTGGGTTGAGAAGTCTCTGACCATGTGATGCAAGTACGGCGTGCGCGTTCGTTCCGAAAGGCCGGGTGAACCGGTCAGCAAGACTACCGGCGAACGTTCGGCATAGGCGCAGGCAATGGCGTTAACCGTATTCAACCCTCCGACGCAATAGGTGACACAGACGGCGCCGATTCCATTGATGCGTGCGTAAGCATCCGCGGCAAACCCGGCGCAGTCCTCGCGGGTGGTGCCGACGTGTTTGATGGGGGAGGCTTCAATAAGTTGATAAAGAGACAGGACATAGTCGCCAGGAATGCCGAAGATATGGCGAACTCCGAGACGGTGTAGCCGATCAAGTACTGTGGACCCAATCGTTGCGATACTGCTCATTTTCCCATCTCGGGGTTTCAGATCGAACGTCCGCTACATTTTTAGGGAAGCACAATGACCGCAGTCCGTCAAGCAGGTTCTTTCGTGCTCTCCATCCGTTTTGTCGGCATCAAGGCACTTGACCTTTACCTCCCTTCAGTCGGATAAGAAACACATGCGCACGGATACACAGATTCCGACAGCTCGCGTCAAGTTGAATACACAGCGATTACCCGAGGGACCAGGGCATCTTTGGATTTATGCCGGTCATCTTGGCCAGATAGCGGGTCAGCCGGCGGCCGGCGATCTGATCGACGTTCTGACCCCGAACGGCCGCTTCTTTGGACGCGGCTTCTTTAATCCCTTCTCAAAGATTAGAGTTCGTCTGTTAACGTTTGAGGACGAGCCGATCCATGAGGCATTCTGGAAGGGCAGGATTCGAGAGGCGATTCGTCTCCGGCAACGTGTCGTCGCTCAGACAAATGCCTATCGGCTTATTTACGGAGAAGGCGATCGATTGCCTGGTCTGATCGTGGATCGTTACGATCAGACGCTAGTCATGCAGACATTGTCTTATGGTATGGATTGCCGGAAGGACCTGCTGGCTGACTTACTGCTGAAGGAGTTGAATGTCGCGAACGTGTATCTCAGAAATGATGCCAAGAGCCGGCGCCTTGAAGGGTTGCCCCTTGAACGGAGGTTTCTCTGCGGCAGTGGTCCAACACAGGTGGAGATTCGAGAAGGCACCGCGCGGTTTGTCGTCGATATCGAACAGGGCCAAAAGACCGGCTGGTTCTGCGATCAGCGGGAAAATCGGTTGGCTGCGGCAAAGCTTGCGGTTGAAGCCGAGGTGTTAGAAGTTTTTTGTCACACGGGAGCGTTCGGAGTACATGCGGCTCTTGCCGGAGCGGCGTCAGTTGAGGGGCTTGATGTCAGTGAGGAGACGCTGGCGTTGGCGCGTGGGCATGCCCGCCTCAATCATGTCGAGGCGCAGTGCTCCTACCGAAAAGCAGACGCATTCGAGGAGATGCGGAATCTCGTGAAGGCAGGGAGGCATTATGATCTCATCATGCTTGATCCGCCGGCGTTTGCTCGAAACAAGCAATCCTTGGTTAGAGCTCTTGCCGGATATAAGGACGTTAACCTCTTGGGGTTCAAGTTGTTGAAGCCAGGAGGGTTTCTCGTGACGAGTTCCTGTTCACATCCCGTGTCAGACGCAGATTTCTGGACAGCAATCTGCTTGGCCGCCCGCGACGCCAAGCGGGACATACGGCTGATCGAGCAACGGGGCCAGAGCGCCGACCATCCGATCTTGTCGAGTATGCCGGAAACGCGTTACCTCAAGTGTTTTATTGTGCAGGTCTTTTAGTCTCCCCTGGTAAGAAACAACACCGTTTCATCCCAGATCACGCCCCCGCATGTTCCAATCTCCGTCCTATGGGACTCAGTCGCTCGGAGGCTCGAAGTGCCCCGATGGGCGATGCTGCCAAGGCACTGAGGCTTGGCGGGACTGTTTCACCAGACTGCGCAGGCTCATTTCGGCAGCGCGCAAGAGTTTTGGATCACCGGTTTGCATGAGTGTGGTAAGAAGGACATAGAGTGAACGGTCCATGCGAGATCCGGCTAAGATGCGGTCGGTGATCGGATCAATTTGGGAAGGAGTGAGCATTTCTTGTTCATCTGAGTCCTTGAACAGGCACTCGAATGCCTGAGGCGTGTCAAATAGCCAAGCGGGCGGGATGCGAAGGGCTGTAGCTAAAGCTTGTATTATGGCCGTAGAGGGATCTGTCTGCTCTGACTCAATTTGCTCAAGAAGACTCGAAGAAATTCCTGCTGTGTCTGATAACGATTCGATTGATTGCTTCCTTGAAAGTCTCCATGCCTGGATAAATGGCCCGATAGACATGACGCGATGATACAGAAACCATCGGTTAGCTTCAATACACAAGCTAGTTAATTGTCTTATTATATTATTAAAATCAATGACTTATGTTCAGTTTCTCCAAGTGGAAGATCGCGAGCTAAATCAGGTACAATACCTCCTCAATATGAAGGAGGTGAGGGACCATGTTGGGAACCGATATTCGTGGCATCATGGCTGAAGAGGAAGAGGTTCAGCGTCGGCAACAGGCCCTGAAGTCTCTTATGACGATGCGGGCAAGACAGCTGCGAGAGTCACTGGACGAACGGATCAAACGCGCGAGGAATAGCGGAGACTGGACCATGCTTTCCAAAGAGGAGTGTGCAGATCTCCATAAACAAGAGAAAGCCCATCTCCAATCCCAGCTTGAGCAATTGCAGTTTGAGCAAGACCGGACGCGTGGAAAGCTGACTGCACTGAAGAGGGCAAAAGCCAGGGCCCAACGTATCCGCGCGGCGGAGGCGGCTTCTGAACGAAAGCGCCGGTAATCGTCTGCACCACTTCTCTCGGGTCACCCTTCCTATGATGTCGGGGTAATGGTGGACGCGGCATCCCCTCTCGAGGCTCTGACGCGCACTCAGCGCACCCTGATTCGGCATCTACTCCACGACAAGAAAACTAGGGTACATGAACGCGCCTTCGTTATCGAAGGCGCCAAATCTTGCCTCGATCTCATTCACCAACACTCTCCAGCCATTATCAGCCTGACGTTGTCCTCTCGTTATCTCCAAGATGAGAATGAGACAGAACGGAGGATCCGTTCCAAACTGGCAACTCGCCAGTTTGTCTGCTCAGATGCTGTCTTTGAGAAGCTTTCGGACGTCGAGGTTCCCCAGGGAATGCTGGCCGTCGTCCGACAACCTCAATGGGATGAGGCGAAGATATTGGGAGAATCGAGGGTGCTCGGGATCTACGGGGACCAATTACGAGATCCTGCGAATGTGGGGGCCATTATCAGAACGGCCGCTGCCCTGAATCTCACGGGGCTATGGTTGAGCTCTGATTCCGTAGATCACTTCAATCCCAAAGTCGTTCGCGCCACAGCCGGTGCGCTCTTGGCCCTTCCGATTTTTCGCACACAGGACATTCAAACGTTTTCGAAGCACAATTGTTCGATCTATTCCGCTCTTGTGCCTTTGTCAGCAACGATTCCTCTCAGGAGCATTCGGAAGATTCCAAGCCGTCTCATGATTGCGGTTGGAAATGAAGGGAGGGGATTGTCATCGGACCTTGTGCAGGCATCCGATGTCAGATTCTCTATCCCGCTCGCCAGGGGGGTTGAGTCACTGAATGTCGCTGCGACAGTGGCGATCTCGGCGTTCTATTTCAGCGATCTGCCGACCGAACTCTAGCATCCATGAGGGAAAACCGAATATGCCGTCGTGGAATGTTCGTCTTTTAGGACAGGATAGCCGAGATGTCCTGGCCTACGTGCGTATCCTCTCCAAGTAGATTACTAGAGCTCTAACATAATTCTTATAGAGCGTCGGCCCGAACCAACGCAGCTGTCTTGGAGCGGTGTCGAGGGATGGTCGGCGCACTGAAGAGTCTGCCCGCGCAACTCTCAGCAGTTAGCTGAGGGCGAGCGGTGGAAGATGCATCACAATAAGCGGGAAGTGTGTAGCGGGTAAGCGGGGTAGGGAGGACCGAAACGGCAGACCACCTCTACCGCAATGCTCCGCTTGTGCGATGACTGAGGACTTTTGCGCTTGGAATTTGCCGCTTCAGCCAACCGGGCTTGGGTACTCTTAGTTCCTTGCGATCCCAAGCATATTTGTCAGAATCGCCGTGACTACGATCACAACCCCAATTCCGATAAAGCCGTAAATCATCATTTTAATATGATCCATGCTAATCCTCCTTGTGGTTGAAAAGAGCGGACGGTTGTTCATTACCATTGATGAAGGAAAGGTGTCAAGAAGTCGAAGCAGTTGATAGAGTAAAGCCCATCGGAGGAACCACACTTTGAATGTCTGAAGGCATATGTGTAAACATCTCGCCGCGCTTTCCCCCGGTATGGGTGGGATGTCGTCAGGGCGCGCAGGCTAGATTCTGGGCTCTTTGAACAGCTGAAATAAATGAAATCTCGAGTATCAAACGGAAGGCGAGATGTGGTGCCGAGGGACAGAATCGAACTGTCGA
>FRDC01002137.1_pt1 | contig 14696 bp, 17 predicted proteins | sample 1106171 | NCBI WGS metagenome assembly FRDC01 (sample SAMEA3930566, study PRJEB13176) | freshwater metagenome | biome: Drinking water system; feature: drinking water; material: water | place: Singapore | collected 2014-12-20 | reverse complement strand
TTGATAAGATTTATTCAGAAAGAAACAAAGAATACTGTTATAAACATGGATATGAATATGTGGTTAGTCCCGGAATAGAAATATTCAGGTCCAATCCAACTTGGTGGAAGTTTACAGTTCCTCAAAAACTGATAAATGATGGTGTGGTAAAAGACGGAGATACTATTCTACATTTAGATGCTGACATGATTTATCATGATATCAACATCGAATACCCCCATGTTAAACCTTTTACCTATGCAATAGATAATGGAAATTCTCATTGCATGGGAAATTATACTCTTCGGGTTTGTGATTGGTCCAGAAAATTGATAGAAAATATTTTGGATGAATCTCTTTGGAATACTCATAAGGATAGTGATCTCTGGAAATTATGGAGAGAACAAGCGGCATGGTATACCCTTGCAGGAATACCCAGACACTCTTGGGTTGATTTTAGAATTCTTCCGCATAAAGGCTGGCACCAGACCGACGATCAGACAAGACAACAATTTAAATATTCTTTAAAAGAGTTGTATGAAAATGTAGATGTTTTGGGTCCGGAATGGAATAGCACCATATTATCCGAAGACCGAGACAGCATTCCTGAAGAAATATTTCAGTATTATATTTCAAAAAGTAGTCGTAAAAACTGTATAATTAGACATTTTGCTGCCGGACAAGCTTGGAGAACTGATTATTAAATCAGACACTATTAGAGTCAATTTTGTAGATTTTTGGGTAAATCATCTTAAGGAAGATAATTATTTCTATAATTTATTATCCACAAAATATAAGGTTATTATAGATGAAAATGAACCCGATATAGTTTTTTACTCCGTAGATTACGACAAGAAAAACGAAAAACAAAAATATCTGGGAACAAAAACTAAATTAGTGTATTACACAGGAGAATCAACACTTCCGAATTGGAATGAATGTGATTTGGGATTTACTTTTGATTATGAAGCTGGACCCAAAAACTATAGACTTCCTTTATGGATGATGTATTTTAATTGGTTTGATCGACCGTATAATCCGAACAGAGATCATGCCTATCTTCATAATATAGATGACTTTTTGAATAAAAAAATTGATCGTAAAAAACATATTGTTGAAAAAAAGAATTTTTGTAACTTTACATATAGTAATCCAAGCGGAAAAAGAGTCGATTTTTTCCCAAAGTTGGTAGCTGGGTCTAAAAGACCTATCATATCTTCTGGTAAATTATTCAATAATACTGGACATTTAATTCCCGGTAGAAGTGATACAATTGAAAAAATTCAATTCCTACAAACCTTTAAATTTACTATTTCTTTTGAAAATAGGAGTTATCTTGGATACACTACTGAAAAGTTAATTCATCCGATGTTTTGTAATAGTTTGCCAATTTATTGGGGTAACTCTATGGTCGGGCTGACAGATTTTAATCCATTGAGTTTTATTCAAGCCTCTAAATATGATAGTGACGAACAATTGATCGAATACATTAATCATCTGGATACAAATTTTGATAAGTATTTTGAAATTTTAGATCAACCGTGGTTTATTGATGGAAAAATTCCGGAATTTGTTAAACCAGAAAATGTTTTAAAAGCGATTGAAAATATTTTATGAGTTTTAATCTTCAAACGTACATTGTTCATTGTAAATCCTTGGTTCCTCGAAAAACTTTTATGAAGTCTCAGTTGACCAGAGAAGGATTTACTAATGTTGATTTTTATGAAGATTACGATGGCGATGAACTAACGGAATCGATCATTAAAAAATACTATGATGATTCTTTTGAAAAACAATATAACAAATATAAAATGTGGTTTCCCCGCGAAGTTCCCCGGCTTCTTAAAAAATCGGATATTTCAGTAACTATTAAATACATTGAAATCTATAAAAAAATCGCGGAGAGAAAAGAAAATTGGGCCTTGATTTTAGAAGATGATTCTATCATACAAACAGGATTTAAAGAATCTTATCATTCTTTGATTCATCAAACGCCAGAGGATTGGGATATGATATTTCTGGGATCTGGGTGTAATTTAAAATCGGAAAATATGACTGCCGATATTGGAGTATATCCCAAATCCCACCCCGCAACAAGATGTGTTTCCGCAACCTTAGTTAAAAAACAAACATGTATTGATTTACTCGAAACTATAGTCCCTTTCCATCTTTGTATTGATTGGGAATTAAATTATCAATTATATCTTCATAATCATAAAGTTTTTTGGTGGGAGCCGCCTCTGATAAAACAGGGATCTGAGACAGGTTTGTTTTCTACTTCTATGAGATAAAAATGAAAATTGCTTTTATTAAAACAGTTGGGTTGAGTTCGGGTGGGGGAGAAAGATATCTTCAGACAATGGCTAGTCTTTTAGTAAAAGCAGGCCATAAGGTTGATTATTTTTACACCAACAACGCTCCGTGTTTGGGAACAGATTGGAGGCACCCACCACATGACGAAGCCAGAAGAATTTACATCGAATCAATGGGAGTAAATGCAATTCCGGTTCATGTCGATACTATTGGCGAATTAGATTGGATAGGGACGGATTTGTTCGAGAAATTTTCGGAGAAAAATTACGACGTTGTAGGCACGGCCCGAGGGGGATATCCTGAATATCCATTCACAAAACTCGATACAGTAAAGATTGTAGACAGTATTCATGGTGTAAAAGTTCATAATAAACCTAACATTAAAAAATCAATATTGTTATGTAAGTGGCAGGCTGATTTGTGGATTAAAAACGGGGGAGACGTATCCAAACTTGAAATAGTGCCATCATTAGTATATGTTCCAGAAAAAACTGCTGATAACTATCGAAAAGAATTGGGTATACCAGATGATGCTTTTGTATATGGATACCATCAAAGAAATGAAAATGGTTTATTTTCTCCGATTCCTTTAAGAGCGTTTCAGTGTTTGCAGACAGAACAGAAAAATATTCATTTTGTTATTATGGGCGGAGGGGAAACGCACAGAAATTATGCAGATCATCACGGATTAAAAAACGTACACTTTATAGATCATACATCAGATACTGTAAAAATTCATAAGTTTTTACAGACTTTAAATTGTTATTCTCATTCTAAGAGTAGTGGAGAGGTATGTTCTGTGTGTATAATTGAGGCTATGTATCATGGTCTTCCTATCATATCACACCCCGGTAATGATATGGGGCACTTAGAGATGATTGATGGTTGCGGTAAAATGACTTATAACTTGGACGAGTATGTAACAGAGATGAGATTACTTAAAAACAGTAAACCATATTGGCAATACAAAAATGGATGTACTCTACAAAAATATGAACAGACCTATAATTATTCGAAGTTAGAATCAAGAATTCAAGAAATTTATAAATCAGTAGAAAACATATGATTCAGAATTATTTACCCTTACATTTTAATAATGGAATTTACATTGAAGCCGGGGCAAATGACGGAGTAACCCAGTCTAATACACACTTTTTAGAGAAAAATTTTGGATGGACTGGAATTTTAGTAGAACCTAGTCCTCTAAAATTTCAAGAATGTAATAAAAATAGATCAGGGAAAAATAAATTTTTTGAATGTGCTTTGGTCGGAAAAGAAGAAGTTAAATCAGTGTCTGGAAATTTTGTGGAAACTTGGTGGGGAGATAGTATGTCTTCAGCTATTTCCGAAATAATGCCGTATTTTACAGAAAATCAAAAGAAAGATGTATTAGAAAAGCAAAAAAGAAATCAAATTACAGTTTTGGCCAAACCCTTAAAAAAGATAATTTCTGAATCAGGTTATACTAAGATAGATTTTATGTCTCTTGATTTAGAAGGATATGAATTAGAAGTATTGTCTGGATATGATTTCTCAATAAGACCGAAATATATTTTGATTGAAACTACTACGGATCTTGAAATTAAAAAACAAATGGATCGTTTTTTAAATGGTAAATCTTATAAGTTCGTAGAACAAATAACGGATAATGATAGAATGTATGTGGATTCTTTATCATGAGTAACAATAGTACCTTATTTGAAAAATTTGTTGAAAAGTACCCTAATTTTGCTGGGGACTGTAGAGTGGCGAGACCACATCAATCTGAATTTTTAGTGGAATATTTCTCTGGGGCAAGGGATTTAGTTTATGTTGATGTTGGATCTAATAACGGGGTTTCGTGGTCCAATACCTTATTTTTGAAAGAAAATTATGGATGGTCGGGTATTTGTATCGAACCCAATAAAATCCTATATGAAGAATCTCTTAAGATTCGAAATGATAAACATTATAATTGTGCAATAGATGAGTTTTCCAGAGGAAATCAAGAGTTTTATCAGATTTCTGGGCCGTGTCATGGGATTGGAACTTTATCAAGCAAAATGGACTCAGAAAGAATGAATTTATTAAATTCAGAGATCCAAAAATTTGGAGGTTCTTATGAAAAAATACAAGTTCCCGTAAGAAGATTGGGTGATATTTTATTCGAAAACAAAATTACTCGAATTGATTATCTTTCTATTGATGTAGAAGGAAACGAACTTTCTGTTTTGAAAGGTATTGATTGGATTAATACAAATATTGAATTAATAAGCACGGAGGCTAATAATACCATAGAGGTTGACAAATATTTGTATCCATTGGGATATGTAAGATTTGCTAAAATTAATGCCGATGATTTTTATAAGAAAATTAAGAAATGATTAAATACTGTTTTGATTTGGATGAAACCATTTGTTTGACCCCTTCTTCAAGAAAATATGAAGAAGCCGTTCCATTATATCCTGTGATACATAAAATAAATGAATTGTACAATGCAGGAAATATCATAACGATATTTACAGCTAGAGGAAACACATCTGGAGTTGATTACAATCAATTAACGAAATCACAACTTGAAAAATGGGGTGTGAGTTACAACAAACTTATTGATAAGAATAAACCTGATTTCGATCTTCTTATTGACGATAAAGCCATAAATTCCAAAACATGGAGAGAGCAAGAAAAAGTTAAAATTGTTGGATTTGTGTGCGGTGCCTTTGATTTATTGCATTCTGGACATTGTTTATACTTGAAGGAAGCAAAATCTATATGTGATTGGTTGATTGTTGGACTTCATAGTAATCCTCGCCTAGATAGAAGTGAGAAAAACGTGCCCGTTCAGAGTATTGAAGAAAGAACGATTCAGTTAGAATCTTTAAAATATGTTGACCAAGTAGAAGTGTACGACACAGAAAAAGATTTAGAAACTTTGTTAAAACACATAAGACCAAATGTTCGAATTTTGGGATCGGATTGTAGGGGAAAGAAAATAACAGGTGAAGAATTTTGCGATGCTGTGTATTACCACGAGAGATCCCACGAATGGTCCTCTTCAGATTTAAGAAAGAGATGTCTTCAAAATGTCAAATGAATTATTGGAACAAAAAATTGACGAGATAAAACAGCGTCTTGAAACAGAGGCTACCCGAATTGGGGCATGGGATCACAATCAAATCTACCATACGGCTTGTTCTAAACTTGAAACAATACCGGGGTTGTGGTTGGAATTTGGTGTGTATCGTGGTCGAAGTTTATCCACATTTGCAGATAACACTACTAATCTCGTGTATGGATTTGATAGCTTTGAAGGAATCCCCGAACATTGGAATGACGAAAATCCCAAATCGGTTTATACTCTTAATGGACAAGTTCCAGAAGGAGCAATAATCGGGGAAGAGTGGCATGGCATGTTAGATGGAAGTCCAACTAAGTCTACAAGACCGTGGCCGACGAATGTACGATTGGTAAAGGGATGGTTTTCAAGTACTTTGCCCGAATTTTTAAAACATCATTCAGAGCCCGTATCATTTCTTCATATTGACTCAGATGTATATTCTTCATGTAAAACAGTTTTAACTGAATTAAAAGACAGAATTATTAATGGGACTGTGATTTTGTTTGATGAAATATTAGACTATCCAGAGTATCGTCAACATGAAATAAAAGCATTTGCTGAGTTCTTACTAGAAAAGTCTGATTACACGTATGAACCGATATATCATCAAAAACTAGGACAATATACTCAGGGTTGTTTTAGGATTCATAAAATAAGAAAGTAAAAATGTCTGGTAAAAATATTTTTCTTGATTGTGGTGGTCATTTTGGAGAGGGGCTGTTGGCTCTAATTGACAAGTATAAAATGGATTCTACTTGGATTATTCATACATTTGAACCCAATCCAGCAGCTTTGGTAAAATTAGAAGAGACTGTAAAATCTCTACCCCAATTGAATATAACATTACATAAAGGCGCTGTGTTGGATTTTGATGGAGTTGCTAAATTTTCTGTTCAAACTAATTCAACCGGAGCCGGATCTATTGATGCATTGATGAACTCTGGTGTTTGTGCTGATCCAAATTCTATTTCATTTCGACCACATGATACTATTATCAATGTTAAGGCAACGGATATTTCTGGGATGGTTTTAAAGTATTCCCCAGAAGATACCATAATTCTTAAACTTGACGTAGAGGGATCCGAATTTCGAATTCTAAGAAAATTATTAAAAGATGGTTTGATGTCCAGAATTAAACATCTTTATATTGAATGGCATGATATTTACATGACTAGTGAGACAAACGAAACAAAAACAAACTTATTAAATTCTATTGTTTCTTCTGGAACTAATGTGAGTGTTTGGGGATAATTTATGAATGAAGAATACATTAAAACCTATTTAAAAGAAGTAAAACAGATATGTGATTTAATTTCAATTGAATCAATTTTAAGTTTTGCAAAATACATTAAACAGATAAAAGAATCTGATGGTCGAGTATTTTTTGCCGGTGTTGGGGGAAGTGCCGGAAATTGTTCTCATGCGGTGAATGATTTTAGAAAATTACTAGGAATTGAGTGTTATTGTGTTACCGATAATGTATCAGAGTTGACCGCACGAATAAATGATGAATCATGGGAAGAGTCATATTCGAATTGGTTAAAGGGTTCCAAAATTAATTCAAAGGATGCTTTAGTTGTTTTTTCTGTTGGTGGTGGATCAGAAAAGACTTCCGTTAATCTTAAAAGAGCCATAGATCTCGCTGTTTGTGTAAATGCAAAGGTTCTTTCTATTGTTAGCCGGGATGGAGGATACGCCGCAAAAAAATCAGATGCCTGTATTTTGATTCCGGTAGTCAATGATCTGAGAATTACCCCACACGCGGAAGAATGGCAGGCTGTACTCTGGCACATGGTTGTAAATGGAGTTCTACAGAATGATTGAAATATATGCAGACGGATCAAATCTTAATGAAATGATTGAACTAAAATTTGATAAAAACATTTCTGGTTTCACAACTAATCCAAGTCTAATGAAAAAAGCCGGAGTTACAGATTATTTAAAATTTGTAAAAGATGCTACCAACTCCATTAAAACAAAGCCAATATCGTTTGAGGTTTTTTCGGATGACTTATTTGAAATGGAAAAGCAGGCTAGACTTCTGAGTTCTATTGCGCCGAACATTTATGTTAAAATTCCAATAACCAATACAAAGGGAGTTTCGACTCTTGATTTGGTTTCAGTGCTTGAAAAAGATGGCATAAAGGTTAATGTAACAGCTTTATTGGATGAAAAAAGTATTGAAGACACCGTGGATAAATTACGGAGATCGTTGACCCCAAATATTGTTTCAATATTTTGCGGTAGAATTGCAGATACTGGAAGAGATCCGGTTTCTTTTGTTCAGAGGGCATTGTGGAATAGAGGACCAAATACAAAGATTTTATGGGCAAGCCCGAGAGAGGTTTATAATTTGTATCAGGCGTCTGCGTGTGGATGCGATATAATTACAATGTCTAAAGACTTATTGGACAAAAGAAAATTAGCCCATTATTCTTTACAAGAGTATTCTTTAGACACCGTTAAAATGTTCTATAATGATGCCAAAGCAGCCGGATATACTCTGTGAAAAAGAACTTAGTTTTTTATCATCTTCATGATCGAATTAATGCATTGAAATTAAATTCTGATTTTTTCAATAGAAGTTCGTTCATGAAAGAAAATTTTGATGTGTTTGTTTCCTGTAATAATGAAAAAATCACAGAGGGTATGATTGAAAAAGAGGCACTATTTGATACCAACTTAAGAATAGAAATATCCGATCAAAATATGGGCGGGTATGATTTTGGAACCTCCGAAGCTGAGGCACGAAATTATGATTATTATTCTCAATATGCTAGAGTGCTTTTTTGTCAGGTGGATTGTTTTATTGTGGATAGTTCATTTTTTGAGTCATCTTTTAAAGAAGATTGAGATTCTTTAGTTTTGTGTGGATATTATCCAGAAAACTGCATTTTAAAATATGGAAATACTCCGCGAAAAAAAGAATATTTTCATGGGGATTTTTTTGTTTTGGGGAAAAATAAAAATATTTTTTCTGATTGGAGAGACTATCTAAATAAGTCATCTCACGAAGAATATATTACTGAAAAAATCGAAGGGCATTGTAAAAATATCAAAAAATTTGTAAGAGGGCATAATCACGCAATTGGGAAAGTAGATAATTTTGGGTTGTGCCATAATCACGATAACCAAAAAGTTTTGGAAATTTATAGAAATACAAATTTATGCGAAAAAACCTTATAATTGGCGGGGCCGGATATGTCGGTTCGTATTTGATGAATTCTATCGAAGGGGAAAACCATTCTATAGATTTGGGTCTATATTCTAATATTTTAAAATCGGATGTTATTGATTATTCGAATTTATCAAAGTCTTTTATTAAAAAATTCGATAATGTAATTTTATTGGCAGGACATTCGAGTTTTAAAATGGCAGGCGGAACTCCGATAAGCGTGTTTAATAATAACGTTAGAAATTTTACGAATTTAGTAAGCAAAATCTCTCCAGATCAAACTTTGATTTATGCTAGTAGTGCAAGTGTGTACGGGAATTCTTCGAGGGATAAAATAACCGAAGATTGTGTTTTTGAAACACCCTATAATATGTACGATGCAACCAAACAGATGATAGATAATTACTATCTTGCTTCTGGTATTCGTGGTAGAATTTTTGGGTTGAGGTTTGGTACAGTAAACGGATATAGTCCTAATACAAGAACCGATGTAATGTTAAATGCTATGGTTTTTTCGGGGGTCAAGAAAAAAGAGGTGTTAGTTTATAACTCTGATACCAGAAGATCGATATTAGGAATTGTTGATTTGTCGGGAGGAATTAATAAAATACTGAATTCTTCTGTTTCTACTGGTGGGATTTTTAACATGTCATCTTTTGATAGTACTTCGGGAAAAATGGCCGAATACGTTTCAAAGAAAATAGGATGTAATTTGAAATCCATAGACACCAAGACCAATACAAATATTGTTTCTAGTAAATATGATTTTGTTTTATCGTGCGATAAATTTTCAAAAACATTTGACTACGAATTCAAAGAATCTATGGAATCTGTTGTTGATTCCTTGATTTACAACTCGAATAATTTAGTAGAATCACACCGAAATGATGTATATGAGTATGGTGGTTAAATATGAAAAGTTTGGCTATATTTTATCATCTTGGTCAATATGGAACTAACTGGAAATTAACTTACCAACAGCAAATGAACTCTTTGTTGGTAAGTGGGTTGCTGAAAAATAGTAAATTATTCATCGGGGTTAATGGATCAGTTGAACCTTTAAAATATATTCCGAAAAATGCCGAGGTGGTTTATCACCCACAAAATAACTATGAAAACGATACTCTTAAATTACTGAGAGATTATTCAAAAGAAAATTTAAATAGTTCTGTTTTGTACTTTCACAATAAAGGATGTACTCACAGCCATAGAGATTATATGATGTACGTTGACGGGTGGAGACTTTTTATGGAATATCATGTGATATTTCGTTGGAAAGATTGTTTGGAGTATTTGGAAAAATGGGATTGTGTTGGTACAAATTGGAGTGAAAGTCCAAGCCCACATTTTTCTGGTAATTTTTGGTGGGCAAATTGTGAATATATCAATAAATTAAATCACGCTATGTTGGACTCGAATCATCGACCAGATGAAGAAATGTGGATTGGAAGCGCAAGCGTCAAATATCCAAAAGATATTCATAACAGTGGATTGCCTTTAGGCGGTCATTGTACTCAATTTTATCCCGAAGAGAAATATGTACTATGATTATTTCAAGAACACCATTTAGAATTACTTTGGGTGGGGGCGGCACGGATTTGCCAAATTTTTATGAAAAACACGGCGGATTTGTAGTTTCTGCTGCCATTGATAAATATGTGTATATTACTCTTAAGCCTGATTTCTATGAAAATTTGATAAAACTAAAATATTCTATTTCAGAAATTGTTGATACGATCGATCAGTTAAAACACGATAGAGTTCGTGAATCTCTTAGACAGCACGGTTTATATAGAGGTTTGGAAATATCAACATGTGCCGACATATCTTCTAATACTGGTCTCGGGTCTTCTGGCAGTTTTCTGGTGGGCTTTTTAAATTGTGTTCGGGAATATTTAAGAAAACCACGACATCCAGAAATACTTGCTAATGAAGCTTGTATTGTGGAAATGGATATTTTAAAAGAACCGGTAGGAAAACAGGATCAGTACATTGCTTCTTATGGTGGAATGTCTATTCTAGACATAGATAGACGGGGAAACGTCGATGTTAAACCGATAGCCTTATCTAATCAGAAAATTTCAGAATTTTTGAGCAATATTCAAGTTTATAATTCAAATGTTAAAAGAAATGCTTCCGACATACTTAAAACACAAGCAAGTTCTAAATCTACTTCTACTGAAAATTCTTTGTTAAAAATCAAAGAGTTTGGATACAAGACAGTTGAAATCTTAGAAAAAGAAAACTATGATGAATATGGGTTGTTGCTAGACAAACATTGGAAAGAGAAAAAATCCCTGTCATCGGATATAACCTTAAAATCTTTTGATACTTTGTATGAAACAGTAAAATTAAATTATGGTGTTTTGGGCGGGAAGATAATCGGTGCTGGTGGGGGTGGATTTTATATGTTATATTGCCCGTTTGGAAATGGGTCTAAAAAACTTCAGAGTTTTATGGAAGGATCTGGACACCAAAGATTAAACTTTTCGCTCGATTATAGTGGTTCTAAGATATTGGGTAATTTTTAGTTTATATTGAGAATATCATGCAAAAAATTGTAATAACTGGTGGTATGGGGTACATTGGAACGGAACTGTGTAAGTTGTATTCTGGAGAATCCAGATTTAAGAAAATTGTTGTAATTGATAAAAAGTTCTGCTCAGATAGAGTTAAACAACTCAGAGATTGGGGAATGGAGTATCATCAGGCATCTATTATGGATAAAGATGCGATGCGGCAGCATTTATCGGACGCAGATATTGTTTTTCATCTTGCAGGAATTACTGATGTTGCGTATACTAAAACTCAATCAAACGTAGAACAAGATCAAGAAATAAAAGAAGTTGGGATAGGCGGAACTAGAAATGTAATAGAGGCATCAGTTAAACCGGATTGTAAAATAATCTTTCCTTCTACTCATGTGGTTTACGAAGGATTTTCAGAAACCAAAAAGGATATTACAGAAGAAGTGTCGCCGTGTCCTGTCTTAACGTATTCTACAGGAAAGGTTCAGTCTGAAAAAGATCTGATTGAATCTGGCAAAAACTACGTGATTCTTCGTTTGGCTTCGGTTTATGGTTATTCCGGAGATACCATGCGAATGGGTATCATGCCTAACCTGTTCTCGAAGATTGCTTCTCAAAACGGAACTATCAAGATGTTTTCTGGCGGGGTTCAGATCAAAAGTCTTGTGCCTGTTTTTGATGTTGCTCGGTGTATGAAGTTTGTGGCCGAAAATTCTATGGTAGGTCGAGAAATTTTCCACCTTTCTAAAGATTCGGTTACGGTTAAAGAAGTGGCAGAAGCATGTAAGGAAATAAACCCCAAACTGACCATTGTTTCGACAGATGACGAGATTCCAAATCTTGGGTATACAATTTCAAATAAGAAATTGTTGGAAGCCGGATTCCAGTTCAAGTATGACCTCAAAACCTGCTTGAAGCAGATGATCGATAATTGGTCTCAGAAAGACATCAATCCGGCGTTGGAGTATGTGGACAAAGGCGGAAAAGAGTTCAGGGACGATCGGGGGGTCATTCGAAATTATGAACTTACAGAGCCGATTAATTTGATTGGATGCATCGAGTCGCACAAATACTCTGTTCGGGCCAATCATTTTCATCCTATTCAAGAGCAGAAGTGCCTCTTGATCCAAGGACAATACATTAGCGTCACCAAAGATTTGTCTGTTGAAAATGCACTAATAGAAACAAAGGTAATCAATCCGGGTGATTTGGCTATCATCAAACCAAACGTCGCCCATGCAATGGTATTTACGGCAGACTCTATTTTCTTGAATTTGGTTCGAGGAGAACGAGAACACGAAAACTATGGGCAGACTCATACTTTTCCGTATGATCTGGTAAGCGAAGAATTCAAGAAAAAACTTCTGGAAAACTACAGAACAGAATGTCGCAGTTGCGGACGCCCGGAGTTAGAGCGGGTTCTGTCTTTTGGTAATTCCCCACTGGCAAATAACTTGAAGGCTACCTCCACGGAGGCATCTGAAGAATATCCTTTGGAAATGAATTATTGCCCGCTCTGCCATAATTGTCAGCTTTCTGTAGTGGTTCCACCAGAAAAGATGTTTGATGAGTATCTTTATGTTTCTTCTACGACTTCAAGCTTTAGAAAGCATTTTGAGAATGCGGCGGAAAAGTACATCACAGAATTTGGCCTAGATTCCAATTCTCTAGTTATTGACATCGGCAGCAATGACGGGGTATTTCTAAAGCCTCTACAAGATAGAGGAGTTCGGGTTTTGGGAGTAGAACCGGCATCTAATATTGCTAAATTGGCTAATGACAGCAAAATCAATACTCTGAACAGATATTTTGATAGACGTGCAGTTACAGAAATAATCGAAAATCACATTGGATCCGAGTGGGCTATTGGTGGATGTAGATACGCCGATCTCGTGACAGCATCGAATGTGTTTGCCCATTCAGATAAACTAAGAGAGATTGCGACGAATGCGTTCCATTTATTGAAAAAGGATGGAACATTCATCCTTGAAGTACAGTACCTACTGGACACCATCAAAGATTTGACGTTCGATAACATTTATCACGAACACACCAATTATTGGAGTGTTCTGTCTCTTGATTATTTCTTTAGATCTTTGCACGCAAAGATTTATAAAGTCGAACATGTTGACACTCACGGCGGATCGATTCGAGTCTATGTAAAGAGCAATAATCGAACTGAATCTAAGACCACCATCGATCCAAGTGTCGAAGAATTCATCAAACGAGAACAAGAATTTGGACTGCGGAAACTAGAAACCTATAAAAAGTTTGGTGGAGACGTAGCCAAAATCAGACACACGGTGAGAGAAAACTTCAAAAAGTTGAAGCAAAAGTATCCGGTTTTGGCTGGCTATGGTTCTCCTGCAAAGGCGACCACCGCATTGAATTATTTCGGCATTGATTCCTCTGTTTTAGATTATACCATAGAAGACAATTCAATGAAACACGGTAAGTACATTCCGGGGGTAAATATTCCGATCAGAGACAAACAAACGGCAATAAAAAATCCACCGGGGGCGATTGTTGTTCTGGCTTGGAATTTTTACGATGCTATCGTAGCCAACAATTTGATTCTGGGAGAGGCCGGAGTTAGGTTTATCAACATTAAGGATTTGCAAAATCCGGAGTTTGAAGTATAATGAAGTGTATAGTAACAGGCGGAAATGGATTTATTGGGAGTCATTTGGTCGATGCTTTGGTAAATCAAGGAAACGAGGTTCACGTCATCGATGATCTGAGTGCGTTTAATGACAAGTTTTATTATAATCCGGAAGCAAAAAATCATGAAGTAGACATCAGAAATTTAGATGATATCATGCCCATATTTGATGGGGCAGAAAAAGTTTTCCATCTTGCGGCAGAATCTAGAATCCAACCGGCTATTGAAAATCCATCAAGGGCAATAAGCATTAATGTAAATGGTACTGGAAATGTTTTAGAAGCTTGCCGAAAACATAAAATTAGTAAGTTAGTATATTCTTCAACTTCGGCTGTTTATGGGTTAACGGAATCATTTCCTACTCTAGAAAATGTTGAAATTGATTGTTTGAATCCGTATTCAACAACAAAATATTGTGGAGAAGAACTCTGCCGAGTTTATAACAAATTGTATGGAATAGACTGTACAATTTTTAGATATTTTAATGTTTATGGAGATCGATCCCCAATAAAAGGACAGTATGCTCCGGTTGTTGGGATATTTTTGAACCAAAGAAAAAACGGAGTTCCGCTTACTGTTGTTGGAACCGGGAAACAAAGAAGAGATTTTGTTCATGTTTCTGATGTTGTGTCGGCTAATATCTTGGCAAGTAATAGTACCGGATATGGTCTTTTCAATATTGGATTTGGTCAAAATTATAGTATATTAGAACTTGCCCAAACTATTTCTTCTGACATTAAATTTTTACCAAAACGACCCGGTGAGGCTAATCATACGTTTGCAGGTATTCAAAGAGTTAAAGACGTTCTACACTGGAAACCAAAGATCGATGTATTGGACTGGATTAGGTCTCAAATTTCTTGAAGTCTGCTACATAGTGTCATATGTTTGAAGACACTGCCCAAAATCAAGAACACACGCCAACTCGTACCGAAAACTTAA
>FRDC01003806.1_pt1 | contig 14699 bp, 8 predicted proteins | sample 1106171 | NCBI WGS metagenome assembly FRDC01 (sample SAMEA3930566, study PRJEB13176) | freshwater metagenome | biome: Drinking water system; feature: drinking water; material: water | place: Singapore | collected 2014-12-20 | reverse complement strand
GTCCCGCTGGGCGCGGTGGCGCGGGTCGAGATCGCCGAGGGCATCAACCAGATCAGCCGCGAGAACGGCAAGCGGCGCATCGTCGTGCAGTGCAACGTCCGCGGGCGAGACCTGGGGTCGTTCGTGAACGAAGCCCAGACCAAGATGGCGCAGGTGAGCCTCCCCGCCGGGCAGTGGCTCGTGTGGGGCGGGCAGTACGAGAACCTGGTCGCGGCCAAAGAGCGGCTCACCATCGTCGTGCCGATCTGCTTTGTCCTGATCCTGCTGCTGCTCTTCGCCACCTTCAAGAGCTTCAAGTACTCGCTCCTGGTCTTCGCGGCGGTGCCGCTGGGCCTCACGGGCGGCGTCATCGCGCTCTGGGTCCGCGGCATGCCCTTCTCGATCTCGGCGGCGGTGGGCTTCATCGCCCTCTCGGGCGTCGCGGTTCTGAACGGGCTGGTGATGATCATCTTCATCAACCAGTTGCGAGAGAAGGGCGAACGCGTGGAGGACGCGATCATCCACGGCTCGATCACGCGCTTGCGTCCCGTGCTCATGACCGCGCTCGTCGCATCGCTCGGCTTCGTGCCGATGGCGCTGGCCCGCGGCACGGGCGCGGAGGTGCAGCGTCCCCTCGCCACCGTCGTCATCGGCGGCCTGATCTCGAGCACGTTGCTCACGCTCATCGTGCTCCCGGCCCTCTACCGCATCTTCACCGGCACGAGAAAGGATGGCCTGCCCGGACCAAGGCCGGAGGTGTGGGAGAAGGATGAACCTGCTCTGGCTCTCGCGGGCGATGAGGCTGTTTCGACATCGCGCGCGAGTGAGGGCAAGGTCCGTGCCGACCCACACGCTTCGACCCCTGGCACCGCATCCACACCACCGCCCGCGCCACCTTCACCGCCAACGCCGCCACCCACCACTCCGCCGTCGGCGGACCCAAAGCCCGATTCCAAGTCCTGATCGCCGCCCTCGCGGGCGTGTGTCCCGCGAGCGCCCGGCGATCTCATCCGTGTTCTCCTTTCAGAATGGAGCCTTTCAATGAACCAGTCCAATCCGCGTTCCAAGTCCCTGCTCGTCGGCCTCGCCGCTGGCGTCGGCCTGACCGCCCTTGCCGCCGTGATGATGGGGCAGGGCGCAAGCCAGCCGGTGAAGTCCGAGCCGCAGTACTTCGTCACCGCCGACGGGGAGGGTGCGCACTTGTGGGTGCGCGAAGGCACCGGTCTCCGCGTCGTCGGGCATGGCGAGTGCAAGGAGTGCAAGGCCAAGGGGCATGACGACCACGACCACAAAGAAGGGGACGGTCACGACCACACGAAGGACGCCCCCAAGAAGTAAGCCCCATCGCTTCGCGCCGTGCTTGCGCACGCCCGAAGCATTTCCCGTTCATGGAGATCCCAATGCGCCGAGTACTCTCTGTTATTGCCGTTTCCTGCCTTCTTGCCGGTTGCGCGTCAAATCGGACTGATCTAGTGAAGACTGGCTATCTCTCCCTCCAACCCACGCTCACCGCTTCACTCTCGCATCCGCCCGAGGTGTACGAGCAAGACGGAGGTCTTGTCGTTCACGGCCGCCTCGACGCTGCGGAGGCAACAAAGGGCGGCCACGTTGACGTTCAGGTCGTTGGCCCCGATGGACAAGTCGTTTACGACGCATCGGTCAACTACCGCAAGCCTGTGGCCCAGACCCGAACCGGCCCGAGAGGCTCATATCGCGGGCCGCGATCGGCGGCAGACAGCCACGCTACCTATTCGGTCCGCTTCCCCGGCTTGCCTCCCGAAGGCTCGGTGGTCCGGGTCAAATACGATTCCCAGCCGCATCAAGCGGAAGGACCGAAATAAACCGTGCCAGCAAGCGTCTACACCATCCCAGCGATGGACTGCCCTGCCGAAGAGGCGTTGATCCGGCGGCGGCTCGGGAAACTCGCGGCCATATCGGATCTGCAGTTCGACCTCATGGGTCGTCGGCTGACAGTGGTTCACGATGGCACCGCCGAAGCTGCTGTCGTCGCCGCGTTGGCCGACATCGGCATGCCACCCGCACCGCGTCCGTCGGCTGAGAGTTCGTCTGGAGCAGCGTGCGAGGATGGAGCGTGCGTTGCGCATCCGCCTGCGGTCACGAGCCCGGCACGTCCCTGGTGGCGGCAGCACCGGGTCTTCGCCCTGTCGGGCGTACTCGCGGCCGCTGCGGAAGCGATGTACTTCGGGGGCGTCAAGGAGACCTCGGCCCCGATAATTGCGGTGTCGGTCGTCTCGATCCTGCTTGGCGGCCTACCAACGCTCAAGAAGGGCTGGATCGCGCTGCGGACCCTCACGCTCAACATCAACTTCCTGATGACCGTCGCGATCATCGGCGGGGCGGTGATCGGCGCGTGGCCGGAGATCGCGCTGGTGACGTTTCTTTTCGGCCTGGCCGAGTTGATCGAGGCGAAGGCTCTTGATCGCGCCCGCAATGCCGTCAAGGGGCTGATGGAGATGGCCCCCGACGAGGCGAGCGTCAAGCAGCCCGACGGATCGTGGAAGTTGACGCGCACCGGCGAGGTGTCCGTGGGGGGCATCGTGCAGGTGAAGCCCGGCGAGCGGCTCGCGCTCGACGGCGTGGTGGTCGCGGGCGAGTCGAGCGTCAACCAGGCCCCGGTGACGGGCGAGTCCGTGCCAGTGGACAAGAAGGCGGGCGACAAGGTCTTCGCCGGGACCATCAACGAGTCGGGCGTGCTCGAGTTCCGAACCACCGGCGGCAAGGACCAGACGACGCTCGCCAAGATCATCAGGACGGTGCAGGAGGCGCAAGGGAGCCGAGCGCCGACGCAGCGATTCGTGGACAACTTCGCCCGGGTCTACACGCCGGTTGTGTGTGTCGCGGCGGTGCTGGTCGCCGTAGTGCCGTGGCTCGCGTTCGGGCAGCCGTTCTACCCGTGGCTCTACAAATCGCTGGTCCTGCTGGTGATCGCGTGCCCATGTGCCTTGGTGATCTCAACACCGGTGACGGTCGTCAGTGGCCTGGCGGCGGCGGCGCGCCGTGGCATCCTCATCAAGGGCGGCGTTCACCTGGAAAACGGCCGTAAACTGAAGGTTGTGGCGCTTGACAAGACCGGGACGATTACCGAGGGCAAGCCCCGCGTAACAGACGTGCAGCCGATCGCCAACGCGAGCAAAGACGAGGTGCTGCGGATCGCGGCAAGCCTGGATGCGCTCTCGCAACACCCGGTAGCGCTCGCGGTCGTCGCGGCGTGGAGCGGCGAGCGGGCAGGCATCGAGAACTTCAAGTCGCTCACGGGCCGGGGCGTCGAAGGACGCATCGACGGTGTGGTGTACTTCGTCGGCAATCATCGTCTCGCCGAGGAGCGCAAGGTCTGCTCATTGGAGGTCGAGGCCGTGCTGGGGCAGTTCGAGGTGCAGGGCAAGACAACGGTGGTGGTGGCGTCGGAGAGCGCCGTGCTGGGCGTCATCGCCGTGGCCGACACGCCCCGCCAGAGCAGCGTTGCCGCGATCAAGTCGCTGCACGATCTGGGCATCAAGACGCTCATGCTCTCGGGCGACAACCAGACCACCGCCGCAGCCATCGCCAAAGCGGTCGGCATCGACGAAGCCCGCGGCGGCATGCTCCCCGAGGACAAACTCGCCGAGATCGAACGCCTGCTCGAGGGGAACGGGGACGCCGTTGGCATGGTCGGCGACGGCGTCAATGACGCCCCGGCCCTCGCCAGATCCACCATTGGCTTTGCGATGGGCGCGGCGGGCACCGACACGGCCCTCGAAACCGCCGACGTTGCCCTGATGCAGGACGACCTGCGCGTTCTGCCGGAGTTCGTGCTGCTTTCTCGCCGCACCAGGGCGATCCTGACCCAGAACATCGCGTTGGCCATCGGGATCAAGGTGGTCTTCTTTGCGCTGACCCTGGGCGGGCTGGGGACGATGTGGATGGCGGTCATCGCGGATGTGGGGGCGAGCTTGATCGTCGTGGGTAACGGACTGCGGGTGCTCAGGTGATTCGTTCTGACGGTTTGTGTCAGACTCTGTGCACATGCGGAAACGGCAGATAGACACTGATGGCGGCGCAGGGCGTTACGGATAAGACTTGCAGCGCCTCGTCCACGCAGAGGAGCGCGACGACACGATCGCAGTAGTCATCGACTACTCGTTGATCCACAGTTGTCCGAAGGATCCGTGGTTCGCTGGTGTCTTTCGAGTGCCGCAAAGTTCAGTAGAACCTCAGCGCGGCCTCATGGACGGGTCGTCGCGCCCACAAGACCGTGCTGCGTGATCCGCACCCTCGTTCGCATCACTTGCCGTGGTTGTCCCCGCCGTCCTTCTTGGGCGCGTCCGCCGAAGGAGATGAGGGCTTAGCGTCCTTCCTCGCCGCGTCGATGGCCGCCATGTACTTCATGGGGTCTTTGAACAGGTCCTTCTTGCAGCCGTTGCAGCACAGCCGCACCAGCCGACCGGCGACGACCACGTTTACCGGCTCGCCCATGCCGCCGAGGTCCTCCTTGCTCACCGGGCAGGTCTTGAGCGGATAGTCCTTGCCCTGCGCCGCGACAACGGCCTCGTCGAGCTTGCCGAGGTACGTCTTGGGGTCCTTGAGGAAGTCGGCCTTCTCGGCCTCGGTCCCGAGCCGCACGAGGCGGTTGCCATGGACGAACTCGTACGGCTTCTCGGGCAGATCCTTCCCCGTGACGATCGAGGTTTTCAGGGGGTAGATCGGTCCCTGATCCTTGATGATCGCGGCGTCGAGAGTCGCGAGACTCTTGGCGAGGTCCTTCTCGAACTTCGGCGGGCAGGATTTGCAGCAGAAGCGGACCTCACGGCCCTCGTAGAGCTTGACGACCGGTTCACCCATCGCGCCGAGCTTCTCGCCGGTGATCGGGCAGGTGGTCAGTGGGTACGGATCGCCGACGCGCTTGTCGGCGGCGGCCTTCTCGGGCTTCTGGTCCTTGTCATCCTGGGGCGCTTCGGTCTTGGCGGGGGCGTGCTGCTGGTGGTCATGCCCGGCGGGCTGGGCCAGCACGGGCGAAGCCGCCAGACCGGCGAACAGGGCGAACGAGAGAACGAGTGTCGAACGGGTGTTCATGGGTACTCCTTTGATCGATGACGGGTGATGGGAACGGGGGATCGACGGTTTACTTGGCTTCCTGCTTGGGGACGCAGCGGTCGCAGTCAACGCCCTCGGGGGCGCAGCTCGCGCACTTGGCCTTGAGGGTCGAGCCCTCGGTGTAGATCGATAGCTCGGACTTGCAGTCGGGGCACATGTGGGTGCGGATGGTCCTCGTGGTGGTGATGCCTGTCCGCGGCTGGGTGCTCCGCACCTTGGAGATCTCGTCGTAGCAGGCGCGGCAGACCGCGACCTTGCCGTCGGTCGGCTCGGTCATGGTGTGCTTGTCGCTGGCGCACGCCGAGAGCAGTGACGCGAGGAGAACGACGGGGAGGACTCGGAGAGCAGACTTCATAGCAGATCCTTTCAATGGTTACGAGAGCCCGACACGCTCGGGCTGGTGCTGACGGAACTCGCGGCGGTGCTGCCACCGCTTGGCGAGATAGAACACGACTGGATAGACGAGCAGCTCCATGATGAAGCTGATGAGCAGACCGCCGATCATCGGGGCAGCGATGCGGCGCATGGTGTCAGCGCCGGTTCCCTGGGCCCACAGCAGCGGCACGAGTCCTATGAACGCGGCGGCAACAGTCATGGCCTTGGGACGGATGCGTTTGACCGCGCCGTCGTGCACGGCGGTGTAGAGGTCGGCCAAAGACGCCATCCTGCCCTGCTCGCGGAACCGCTCGAAGCTGTTGTCGAGGTACAGGAGCATCACCATGCCGGTCTCGGCGTCCAGGCCGGCCAGCGCGATGATGCCGATGACCACCGCGAGCGAGAGATTAAAATCTAGCGCGTGCATGAACCAGAACGCGCCGATCAGACTGAACGGCACCGCGAGCATCACCACGCCGACCCGGAACCAGGAGCGGCTGCTGACGTAGAGCAGGAAGACGATCGCCACCATCGCCAGAACGCTTGCGGCGATCAGTCGCGGCAGGGTCTTCTCCCAGAACTCGAACTGGCCGGAGAACACGAGCGTGTAACCCGGCGGGAGCGCAACGTCGCGTGCCACCACGCGCCGGGCCTCGGCGATGTAGCCGCCGAGGTCTCTCCCGGCGATATCGACAAAGATCCACGCCGTCCGCTGGGCGTTCTCGGAGCGGATCATCGGGGCCCCGGGCGTCAGCTTGATCCTGGCGATCTGGCCCAGCGGCACCTGGGCCCGCTCCCCCTTCGGCCCCGCCATCGTGCCCGTCACGAGCACCTGTTCCAGGGCCGGAATGTCGTCCCGGTAGTCGCGGTGGTAGCGGATGTTGAGCGGGTAACGCTCGACGCCCTCCACGGTCGTGGTCACGTTCATCCCGCCGATGGCCGACTGGATCACGTCCTGCACGTCGCCGATCGTCAGGCCGTAGCGTGCCGCGGCCTCGCGATCGATGTCGATGTCCAGATAGTTGCCGCCGAACGTGCGCTCGGCGTAAGCCGAGACGGTTCCGTCGATGGTCCGGACTGCGGCGGCGGACTTCTCCGCAAGGTCGGAGAGCACTTTCAGGTCCGGGCCCATGATCTTGATGCCCACCGGAGTCTTGATGCCGGTCGCGAGCATGTTGATGCGATTCTCGATCGGGAACGGCCAGGCGTTGGCCATGCCCGGGAACGACACCACGGAGTTCAGGCCCGCGTGCATCGTGCCGTCCGGGTCGGACCAGCCGAACTTGAGCTCCTCGGTCGTGATCGGCCGCTCGACGGGCCAGAACGTTTCGTGGAAGGGCTTCTGAAGCCAGGTTGGCCACGAATCGAAGAAGTACTCGGGCCGCCGCGTCCGCCACTGGGTGTGGTCGGGGTTGAGCTGCACGACCGTCTCGATCATCGAGAGCGGGGCCGGGTCGGTGGCGGTCTCGGCGCGGCCGATCTTGCCGTGCACGCTCAGCACCTCCGGGAACGTCTTGATGAGCTTGTCAGTCTGCTGGAGCAGCTCTTTGCTCTTGGTGATGCTGATCGACGGGTCCGTGGTGGGCATGTAGAGCAGGTCGCCCTCATCGAGCGGCGGCATGAACTCCGTGCCCATCTTCGAGATCGGGTACCAGGTCGACGCCAGAGCGACGGCCGCGAGGACGAGGATGACACCGGGCCGCGCCATCGCGGCCCGGAACACCGGCTCATAGAGCCATTGCAGCACGCGGCTGATGGGGCTGTGGTGCTCGTGGATGATCTTCTGGGGGAGCAGGAGCATCGCGGAGAGCACCGCCCAGCCACCCGCGATCCACCAGCGGAAATGCTCCAGGTGGGGCAGCCCCGACGCAATCATGTACAGGGCCGCAGCTGGAAGCAGCATCGCGGCCAGAGTGATGGCGGTGTTGGTCGCGAAGCCCCATCGCTTGGGCAGCACTCGCCCCGTGATGAAGTAGTACATCAGCACCGGGATGATGGTGATCGAGAGGAATGCGGCGGAGGCCATCGCGAACGTTTTGGTAAAGGCCAGCGGCTTGAACAGTCGCCCCGCCTCGCCGCCGAGCACGAAGACTGGCAGGAACGAGACGGTGATGATGAGCAGCGAGAAGAACAGCTGCGGCCCAACCTCCTTGGCCGCGGCCGTCATGATCTCGATGCGGGGTGTCGGCGGATGTCCCGCGGCGAGGCGCTCCTCCTCGCGGTCCAGATGCTTGTGCCCGTTTTCCACCATGATCACCGCCGAGTCGACCACCACGCCGATCGAGATCGCGATCCCACCGAGCGACATGATGTTGGCGTTGATCCCAAGCAGGTGCATGACCAGCAGGGCCGCGATCACGCTCGATGGCACGACGAACACGGCCACCAGCTCGCTCCGCATGTGCAGCAGGAACAGGATGCACACCAGCCCGACGACGATGATCTCTTCCACGAGCGTGTTGCGCAGGGTGGCGACGGAGCGGTTGATGAGGTTTGAGCGGTCGTAGGTCGCCTTGATGGTCACACCCGGCGGCAGCCCGTCCTCGAGCGAGGCCAGCTTTGCCTTCACGTCGGCAATGACCTTGTGCGCGTTGGCCCCGAATCGCGCGACGACCACGCCGCCCACAGCCTCGCCGCGACCGTCGAGTTCCCCGACGCCTCTTCGCATCTCGCCGCCGACCTGCACTGCGGCCACCTCGCCCAGCATGATGGGCGTTCCCTTCTCGCCAAGGCCCACGGGCACCTTGGCAAGGTCGTCGACCCCCTTGAGATAGCCGCGGCTACGGACCATGTACTCGTTCTCGGAGAGCTCTACCACCGCCCCGCCCACGTCGTTGTTGGACCGCTGCACGGCCATCATCACGTCGCGGATGGAAAGCCGATACGCCTGGAGCTTCAGAGGGTCCACCACGACCTGGTACTGACGGACGAATCCGCCGATCGATGCCACCTCGGAGACATCCTCGACGGAGGTGAGGGGATAACGCAGGTACCAATCCTGCAAGCTCCGGAGCTGCGCCAGGTCGAGATTTGCCGACACCAGGGGGGTCTCGGTGAGCGGATCCACACCCGGCTTCTCGAAGGCCCGGACCTTGGCGAGGACCTCTCGGCGATCCTTCGGGGCGTCTTCCGGCGAGGCGTACCAGCGGTCCCGCTCGGCATCACGCCAGAGACCCTTGGGATGGTCGGGGCTGTAGTATCCGGGGAACAGGACGTACTGATACACCCAGCCGACTCCCGTGGCGTCCGGGCCGAGCTTGGGCTCGACGCCCTTGGGCAGGCGGTCTCGTGCAAAGTTCAGGTACTCCAGCACGCGACTGCGGGCCCAGTAGATATCCGTGCCGTCCTCGAAGAGCACGTACACGAACGACTGCTCGAACATGCTGTAGCCGCGGACGACTGTCGATCCGGGCACGGCGAGCATCGCGCTCGCAAGCGGGTACGTCACCTGCTGGTCCACGACCTCGGGGTTCTGCCCCGGGTACTCGGTCGTGACAATGACCTGCACGTCGGAGAGGTCGGGGATGGCGTCGAGCCGAATGTGGAAGACCGACCACAACCCGGAACCCACGAGCACGGCCGTCAGCAGCAAGACCATGAAGCGGTTGCGGATCGAGAGCTCGATGATGCGGGCGATCATGGCGCACCCCGCTTCCCGCCGGCGGGCTTGTCGCCGATCCGGCGGACGATGCTCCCGCACTCCTTCATGTCCTCCGCGTAGTAGGGATTGGCGATTTCCTCGGACTTCTGCAGCCAGTCGGCCTTGGCCATCGGGCAGTTGGCCACGAACAGCGAGGTGGCGACCGCGTCCGAGGGGGGCATCGCATCCACCACGGCGATGACCGACGCGCTCACGCGCTTGAAGAGGTCGCGCTGCTTGCTTGTGGGCTGGGAACGCATGGCGGCAACGGCCTGACGCATCTCGCTCATCAGACGCTTGACATCAACGCCCTCCGCCTTCTCGGCCAGCGCATCGGTCGCGGCGAGCAGGCCGTCCACGCTCGCGGGCGGCGTGTCCGGCTTTTCCTGGCCGAGAGGCTCGGCGATCGAGAGGTACTCGCTGACGACCCGGTCGACGGTCGCGGCGGGGGCTGTCGCATCGGCCACGGCTGCGTGTGCGGCATGCCCGGTGGCCGGCGCTGCCGGGGCCGGTGACGCGGACGCGCTCTGGCCGAGGAACTTGGCGATGGCCTCCCGAAGGCGGCTCTCGGAATCCAGCAGGAACTGCCCGCTGGCGACGACGGTCTCGCCCGGATCCACTCCCGAGACGATCTGCACCAGTCCGCCGTCGCCGGAGGCCCCGACGACCACCCGGCGAGGCTCGAAGCGCCCCTTGCCGGTCGCGACGAAGATCAACTGAGACTCTCCAGAATCGATCACCGCCTCGCGCGGCACAACCGTCACCTGCTCGCCCGGAGCGGTTTCGATCGCGGCGATCGCGAACATCCCGGCCCGCAGCAGCCCGTCGGGGTTCGGGACCACCACCCGGACCAGCGCGGTGCGGGTCATCTCGTCCAGATTCGGGTGGATGAACGCGACCTCGCCCGCGAGGTCTCCGCCGCCGAGCCCGGTCACAGCGAGCGATGCCCGCTGGCCGACCCGCACCCGCGCAAGCGAGCCCTCCGGCACCCTGGCGTCTACCCACATCGTCGAGCGGTCCGCGAGTCGGAGAACCAGCTGACCCGACGTGACCGACGTGCCCTTGTAGACGTTGGCCTTGTCCACCACGATTCCGTCCACGGGCGAATTGAACGTCACGGTCGCGGGCGCGTGCTCCACGCCGCCGAGTTGCTGGATCTGCTCCTGCGAGAGGCCGAGGGTCTGAAGCCGCAGCTCCGCGGCGGCCACGAGCGCTTCACCCGTCGCGTTGAGCGGGGTCCCTCCGTCGGACGCGCCGGACGTCCCCGCCTTCTTCGCCGCGATCAACTCCTCGATCGCCAGACGCAGGTCCGGGCTGTAGAGGTCGAAGAGAGGGTCGCCCTTGCGGACCGCCATGCCATCCTTGTCCGCGTAGAGCCTCTCGATCCAGCCCGACACGCGGAGGTTGACGTCGGTACGGGCCGACTCCGGCTCGACAACCGTGGAGGTCGCTCGCACGCGCTGCGACAACGCCGAGCGTGCGGCGGCGACGGTGCGGACGCCCATGTTCTGGACCACGGCGGGATCGATGACGACCGCCGCCCCCGCAGGCTTCGCCTCGTCCTCGTACACGGGCACGAGGTCCATCCCCATCGGGCTCTTGCCGGGACGGTCCGAGATGTACGGAGGGTTCATCATCGGGTCGTGCCAGTACTTGATCTTCCGCTCCCCATTGCCGGCGCTGCTCGCGGGCGCAGCCGGGGACGAGTTCGACGCGCCGGCCGCCTCGCCAGTCACGAGCGGGGTAAGCTTCATGTGGCAGATCGGGCAGTCGCCCGGATGGTCTTGGATGACCTGTGGGTGCATGCCGCAGGTCCAAAGCTGCTTCTTCGCGGTGCCGGGCACCGTGTTGCCCTGCTCGGACGCTGCCGGTGCTGCGCTCCCTGCACTCGGCACGAGCCAGCGCTCGAAGGTCGAGTGCCACCGCATCCCGACATAGATCCCCCCGGCGGTGAACACCAGCAGCGCGACGACCAGCTGGAGCCGGCCCTGTCGAGGGCTCGGCGGACGAGCAAGTGCGGGCGAGTTCGTGGTCGTGGTCTCAGCGGTCATTGGGGGGCCTCCTCTCGGGCCGTCGTCGTGGATTGAGAAAGCGCCGGGACCTGGGAGGGAGAGCTGGTGAGCATCTCGGCGTCCGTTCCCATGAGCGCCTCAAGCTCGGCGAGCCGCTTGTCGCGAGCCGACCGAGCCTCGATCACCATCAGCCGCGTGTCCAGCGTCATCCCCTGGGCTTCGAGGAGGTCCAGGTACATCGCCGAACCCGCGGCGTACGCCCGGCGGGTGTTGCCCAGCACACGGTCCGCGAGTGGGACCAGCGTGTCCTCGAACAGCGCCGCCTGTCGCTCGTTGTTGCGCATCGCCACAAGCGTGGCCACCAGCGTCGCGGTCCGGTCGCTGCGTGTCTGCCTGAGCATCGCCTCTCCCGCCCGGAGCATCGCCTCGGCCTCGCGAATGCCGCCGCGGATCTCCGCAACGGTCGTCGGCAGCATCACGGTCGCGCCCAGCGCTTGGGAAACGTTGCCCGTGAACATGAACGACGGGTTGATGTCCGGGATCCACTGCATGCGGGCCAGTTCGATCGCATCGGACCGTCCCTCGGCCTGGCGGGCAAGGGAGGCGATCTCGGGGTTCACCTCCACGGCACCGGCCAGCACCTGCGCATCGGACGCGGCAAACTCCCGCGGCGTGTCGCGCGACGTGTCGATCGCCGCGTTCGGGTCGCGCGCCAGCATGCCGTTGAGCATGGCCCGCATCGCGGAGAGCTCTGCCTGAGTGTTCTGAAGGTTGTTTTCCTGCGTCCGCAGCGTCGCCTCGGCCCGCAGCAGGTCCCGCTGGACCCCACCGACCTGAGCCTTGGCCCGGATCGCCTCGATCGACAGTCGGCTGAGCGACGCCTGCTCCAGTTGCACCCGATGCTTGGCCTCCAGCATCCGCAGGTCCGCCCACTGGCTGAGCACCCGACGCTGGAGATCAAACTTCGCCGTTCGGAACCGCTCGCCTGCAGCCCGGGCCTCGTCGAGCGCGACCTTCCCCTTCTGCTGCACCTTCGTAGGGAACGACAGGTTCATCGATGGGTCGAACCCGAATGAGAACGTCTGCCGGTCGAAGGTCTTCATCTTCTCCGACGAGAACATGTAGGAGTAGCCGACCTGGACGTTCGAGTTCGGGTACGCCGAGGCCATCTCCACGCGCTGCACCGCCGCCTTCCACTCGAAGTAGGCGGCTTCCAGATCGCCGTTGGCGAGGAACGCGCGGCTCAACACCTCCCGCCAGGTCGGAGAGGCCGTCAGTTCCGGGAGCACGCGCTGCCCGAACGGAGGTTCGTACGGGCGACCGGCCTCCTCGAGCTTGGCCTGCTCCTGCTTGGTCCCCTCCGGTGTGAGGGCGCACCCGGTGAGCGCGACGCTCCCCACGATGGTCAAGGTCATCGTCGCGAGCAGGTTGCGGCGCAGGTGCGACGGAGGCGAATTTCTACGGGCGTCAACGACTGCCCTGACGCCATTGCGGCGCGGGCCGATCGATCGAGCAAACATGGTGGTGGTCCTGAGTTGTGAGAAGGGTTGAGGAGCGGCTCGTTTTCAAGAGCCATTCCCACGACGGGAGTACGCGACGACGCCCTCAGCGCGCAATGCCGCTAAGGCGTCAAGTCGCTACACAACCCATACGCACAAAACGGACTGAACAGAGTTCGCCGGGCGCTTTGGTGGGGCACCGAGCCAACCCACGCTGGGGACTGGTCGGTCCACCGCCTCGAAAACGAAACCGAGGAACGCCGGAAGGATGGCGACAGCGAGTTGGACCTGCTCGGTCCTCGAGTCCGAAGGCGGAGCCTTGGGCTGCTCAGGCTGCGGCATGCCGCACTTGCAGGCCGTCACGGCATCGCTGTTGGAGCACGCCGAACCAGAGGTCTCGCCTTTGCGCCCAGCGCAGCACGGGCACGCAGAAGTGTCGGTCGCTGCAGCGTCAATGGCCGACATCCCCGCGCCCCGCGCCATCTCGGCGCAGCGTTCGACGGAAACCCCAGGCAGGGATTGCACAACGAGCATGAGGGCGAGGATGAGTCGGGTCACAACAGCCATCTATGACATCATACCCCCCTGGGGGTGTAGAAAGTTCACTAGTACATCGGCGTTTTAGGACGGCGAGTTTGGTGCACTCGGTGGTTCGCGGGATGTTTGGGCGACTGAGTTCACCCGAGAAGGCGGCGATCACGAGGTGCGAAGTCGGCATCCGAGGGCGAGACCGACTCCGGCGCACCGACATTTTGTGGATTGCCGCGATGCTCTCCCCCCGGTGCGGCTTCTCCACTCGCTTCCAAGTATCTCTTCGTCGCGCATAAGCCGAGCTTTGCCAACCGATTTGCCGTTCCATCAGAGAGAAGCGGTTCGAGGAAGGTGTTGATACGGGCACTCGACTCACCTCATGCAGTCGTACGAGCCCACTGGGTCAGCCCCGCTCGGCCGTCCGATCATGGCGACTTCGGGCGTGAGCGGCGGAGCCGCACTCGATCCCCGCTATCCATCCTCTCTTTGCATACCCCCCCCGATCGCGAGGCTCGCTGGTTGTCGTTCGAGTTTGCATGCCTCAGACTTCGCTTCCCAAGTTCACGATCTCCGCCGGGTTTTCATAAGTTCGATGAGCCGTGTGCAGCGTCCGCCAACTCTCCCCAGCGCCGGCGCTGCTCGCGCCAGTCGGATACGGCACACACTTTGCGCAGTTCGTGCTCGCTGACCGCATCCCGTTCACGCTCAATGCGAGGCAGGAACAGCAACTCCTCCTGGATGTCCGGAGCTAGGCACAGCAGGTCCATGACCTGGCTGATCCGAGCCCGCGTGACTTGGCCGAGGCGGGCCAGATCGGCATGGGATTCGACCTCGCCCATCCGAACCAACTCCTCGAACCGGATCGCCAGCGCCATCAGGCGGGCGACACGGGGAACGCGGCCCGCTTCAACGGGCGACGCGGCGGGCTCCACGCCGACGTTGACCTCTTTCCGGCCCGCCGCCCCCCGCGTGAAGTGCACTGGGAACTCGATCGTGACGTCGTGCATGTCTTTCATGCGACCTCCTCGTGCTCAACGGGTGCTTGGCCGAGCGTGCGCAGCCCGGCCGGATGGAACGTGATCGACACCGTCTTCTTTGCACCGTCGTAGTCCACCCGTTTGACAAGGTTCGCCAGCACGGCCGCCTGTTCCCGCGGGTAGAGCACGTCCCACGTCGCGGCGAACTCGCGAAGCGAGGCCGCGACGTCGGACTGGGTGATCGACTCACCGTCGACCTGGTCCGCCTCGGCGCGAAGAACTCGCGCCCGCTCGTTGGCCGTCGCCAGGCGTTCGTGGAGGTCGGCCAGACGGGCGGCGGCGTTGGCATCAGTGCCCGCTGTGGCGGCGACCTTGCGGAGCTCGGTCTCGATCTTCTGGATCTCACGAGCGCCGGCGGCCTGATCCTTCTCGATTTGCGCAGCTCGCGTCCGAACGCCGCTCTGGAGTTGGCGGAAGGTGGCGGCGACCAGCGCGCTATCGCCGCCGATGTGCTTGATCCGGTCGACTACCAACCTTTCGATCTGCTCGGCGGGCAAGGAACCCGACGGGCACGCGTGCCAGCCCTGTTTCTGGG
>FRDC01003878.1_pt1 | contig 14719 bp, 14 predicted proteins | sample 1106171 | NCBI WGS metagenome assembly FRDC01 (sample SAMEA3930566, study PRJEB13176) | freshwater metagenome | biome: Drinking water system; feature: drinking water; material: water | place: Singapore | collected 2014-12-20 | reverse complement strand
CTTTTTCCCGACACGGCAGTTCAATGACACGCAATACACACATCAGCAGATACCGTATGGGTGTCGCATCCAGCCAATTGACATACCAGTCTAATCGATGCTCCTTTGGATAAAACGCTGCTTTCAGATTGAGTCGGAACCAGGATTCGGGTGTGCGGCTCCACGCCTGTACCGGATCTNNCGGATCAAACCCATGGTGTCCGGCCAATTGCTCCAATGCCCCCCGCGTGTAATGAAAGAGGTGGAAAGGCGCAAACCACCCGCTGATCCAATTCTGTCCGAATACGTTCCGCCACACACTAGCTGCATTCGGCACGGCGAGATACAGCATGCCGCCGTCTTTCAAGACTCTCGCAAGCTCCCGAAAAAACCCGTGGGGATCACGAAGATGCTCAAACACCTGCATGAGATAAACGATATCGAACTCACGCGCTGGGAAAGGAATACGGGAGAAATCATCCACCTGATGCACGTCGTAGCCCTGATCCCGGCATGCGTTCACTACATAGCCGGCAATCTCTGCCCCGGATATGGCCACCCCGCGATGATGAAAATCGCTCAGGTAGCCGGCATGGCCGCATCCATAATCCAACACACGCGNNGCGCTCCCGCCGGCACCTGCACAAAATCCCGCGGGTCCACGTCGCCGCTAAGCCAATGAAACACTTTTCTGAGGTTCGGATAGCGTGACCCCGCCTTTTCCGACAAATCGACCTGATAGTCCCGTGAATACTCACCGTAATACGAGGCCAGCTGGTTGTCCGTCGGCAGCGGGTCCATCGAAAGCACTCTGCAATTTGCGCACTCAACAAGCCGCCAAACTCCCGATAATCCCTTCCTTCTGTCAGTCAGCGAGATACCCCTGGTACCATCCAGCGCCTTTGCATCACACACAGGACAAATACTTCCCACAGCACTCAGCACGTGACTCACTTTTGCAAAGAACTCACAGATGTGAGTCTGCACTTATCACGCACCACAACACTATCCATTTACTTTTGTAAGAACGATCAAGGCATGATCGGGAGACCATGAAGGCAACCCGTTATATCTTCTTAATAGACTTACCCTCTTAACATGGCTCAGTACTATCCGATAGAAGGGAAAATCATATGCCGCTGCAGCATAGGTAGGGAACCAGCCATCAAGCTTGAAGGTTTGCAAATTCTCAAAAAATAACCGGGACGGAAAAACAATGTGCTCAGGATACTGAGCATACCACCAGTGTGCACCGGCGGCCTTTGCACTCGCAGACTGAATATCGCCTGTCAGCACAATTAACTTGCCTCCGGCAACCAGTCTACTATGGCAGTGATTCAAGAAGGTCGGGACGTCATAAAGATGTTCGATCAAATCAAACGCCGTGATAATTTCAAACTGGCCGGGCACCTCCATAAGCGTCTGATACGGCATATGCCCTTTGTGGCGCATCACCTCTCGACTGTCATCGGAATATTCTACTCCCGATGTCTCACAACCGAATTGAGCCGCATAATCGAGCAGTTCACCCGTATTACAACCGACATCCAATACCCGTCCTTTGCCTGCAAATAGTTCCGACATAATACGGACCACTTCGGACGTCTTTTCCCGCTGAAACGAAACGTTTGGCCACCGTTCTGCCGAACAGGCTCTCTTATATATGGATGCTGCTGTTTCCTTGGGGATGATATTTTGAACAAAACCGGAAGAACACTGGTGGCAAGCCCACACTTCCGGCTGGCTGCTAAGCTCGATTTCTTGTGACGAAAATATTAGCCGCCCTCCATAGTCGGCACAACCTAGCTTACGAATACTGTCCGAATGACAAAGAGGACAACGACTCCATCTAAAATTGTTGTCAACACGCACGATTCCCATTTCTGCAATTTGTGACCCCATAGCTTTAGAGCACCCCTTAGTAACAAGTTCCTCTAGATCGCCCAGGCCTGTACATATCAGCCCCCCAGATTGCTGATGGCATACCGACATTATCAACCAAACAGCTTCTTAAGCAGAGGGAATAACCCTGGCACCTTTCTCGACAATCTTAGCCACCAGTACATGTGGAATCGCCGGCGAAAAATCTGATAGTCGACGAGGAGCGATGCGTCAACCTGGTCTGGATGAGCGAGGGGAAACGTTAATTCATAGGCTGGAACGTTAGACTCCCAATCATCAATATTTGTGCAATGGGTAGCATCAGGCCCATAACCTACATTCGAGACAAGATTGACAGAAGGGACAGCGGTCAAAAGGTTAAATCGTCGGCATGTTAATATTAACTGGTAATCCCACGCGTTCTTTCGCTGTTTTTCATGAATCATTCCATAGATCATTCGCCAATATCTCTCCTCGCTTGACGAGTAGAATGATTGGCGCAGTCTTCCGCTATCCCTCATTTCAGGCCAATAGGGCATGTCGAGATCTACTTGGCGCCAAACACGCCTCCAACTGGCCCAGCCCCATGTTGTCGCGTATCTCGAGAAAAAGTAGCTAGGCTTTTGCCCGTTGTTCGTAGGTTTCAAGAAATTGTTACCGGAAATGAGTCCCACCCGTTGATCATCTCGATACCTGCTCAGCAGTTCTTCGCAAAACGGGAAGAAGCTGGGGTCAGGTAGGCAGTCATCTTCTAAAACGACGGCCTCTTCGACTTGATCGAACACCCAGTTCAGCCCGGATGAGTTCCTGGGAAAGCTACCCATGTTGTGTTCGGAAAAATTTCGATCAACACGGCAGTCCCAATCAACCCTTTCGAACAAACGGCGGACTGCCGCACATCGCTCGATATCGGTCTCAATGTGCGGTCGCGGGCCATCGGACACCACCAGAATTCTGCGCGGTCGGAGTGGCGCAAGAATGGCGAGCAAGCGTTCCGTTAATTCGGGACGATTGAATGTAAAAAGGGCTACAGGTGGGTTGAACCCGCTTCCTGATTTACTGCCTAGTTGCGCCACAGAGATCTGGCAGGAATTTTGTCCTTATCGCATCGATCCCGATACTTCGCCGCCACTTCGTGCACCTCCATCAACAATCCCTTATCCAACGTGATCGGATTGAGCCCCATCTGGAGGAACGACCGATTGTCGACATGTAACTCGTTCTCATCCGCTTCGAATCTCGGATTCTTCATGAACTCGATCGGCACACCGATCATCTCCGACACCATTTTTGCCAGATCGCGAACCCGATGAGTTTCCGTCATCTGATTCAGAATTTTGACTCTGCTTCCACGGTCAGGAGGATTCGCCAAGGCCAGTTCGATGCACTTTACGGTGTCTTGAATGTGGATAAACGCTCGGGTTTGCCCACCAGTGCCATGCACCGTTAATGGGTGGCCAACCGCAGCTTGCATCAGAAAACGATTGAGCACCGTTCCATAATCACCGTCATAATCAAACCGGTTGATCAACCGCTCGTCCATTCTAGTTTCCTTGGTATTGGTGCCCCAGACAATCCCTTGATGCAAGTCGGTGACGCGGATCCCGTCATTCTTGTTGTAATAGGCAAAAAACAGTTGATCCTGCGTCTTGGTGAGATGGTAAATACTTCCCGGATTTGTCGGATGTAAAATTTCCCGCTCCGATACTTCACCAGCATCATTCACTACCTGCACTTTGAGATACCCTTCTGGAATTTTCATTCCTGCCGTCCCATACCCGTAGACACCCATCGTTCCAAGATGAACAACATGCACGTCCTGTTTGGCATCGACGATAGCGCACAGCAAATTGTGCGTAGCATTCAAATTGTTATCAACCGTGTAACGTTTCTGGCGCTCCGACTTCATCGAATAGGGAGCCGCCCGCTGTTCGGCAAAGTGCACGACGGCGTCCGGCCTATAATGATAAAAAATGTGCAACAAACGATCGTATTCCTTGGCAATATTAAAATTCACGAACTCGATGGTTTTTCCGGTTAGCTCCTTCCAAGCCTTGATGCGAACCGACATAGTGGAGATGGGTGTCAGAGAGTTTGTCTCCAGCTCGTTGTCGATGTCGCGTCGGGATAGGTTATCGACGATAATGATCTCGTGGCCCAGGTTTGATAAGTGTAGCGCCGTTGGCCAACCGCAAAAACCATCGCCGCCGAATATGATGACTCTCATGACCACCTCCACATTCCGAGATGAGATTCAAATACTTCTTTACCAACCGGCCATGTCGCACATTATTCAGCTTACGCCGGTGCATATCTTTGCTTGAACGCTGCCCGACAATGTGCGATTCGATGAGGAACCAGCCGTTGCACGTTCGACAAGGTCCAGCATGACATCCCGCAGTTTGGCTTGAGATTGCTCCCGAGCATATTCTTGCATCCCGGCTGATTCTTCGGATGACAGCTCCATGCGCGTCAATCGCCGTAGCGAGGATATGGCCGACTCCACATCTCCGGCCGGGACGGATTCACCCAACTTAAACCGTCTTACGACTTCCTCCATGTAACCGCCAGAATTGACCAAGATTCTCTTGCGATAGATTGCCGCTTTCGTGATCAGGTTACTGCTATGAAGGAAGTTCTCGTATACGGCAAAGAGGACATCACTTGCTTGTATGACCGCATTAAACTCGGCATCGTCCTGAATTTTATCGAGATACGCGAAACAGTCTCCCCGTTGTGCTTGAAAGAACTCGCGTATTTCCGCCAACTCTGCCTTTGAAAAAGTCTGATCGAGCAAGGGCCCGGCGACCACAAAGTACCAATCTTGTTCAGCCGCTTGTTTCACCACCCTGATCAATGTCAGCAACCCTTTTCTCCGCGCCAAACCACCCAGCAATGCGATAATCTTTCTCCCTTTTGCTTTCAACGTGATGGAATCGGTTAACTCAGAATGATTGGAGGGCGGAACTTCATCCGTAAAATCAGGCAGTGCAACTACTGGCTTCCCAGATAACCCAGTTCGCAGCACATGCAGGACCCCCGAATCCAGCACGGCGACTGAAGACGCCCACTTGGATTTCGCCAAGAAGTTTTCGGGCAAAGCAAACCATCCTTTCCTTGGGTTGCCATCTTCTCCTAATACTCGCAAATGTCCGGGATGAAAATACAAACCCGACCATACGAACGGAAACTGCTGATCGACTAACTTCACCGGCAAATATCCGCCCACATAGCTATCAAGCCAAGCGAAAAACACCAGATCGATCTCCCCACTCGAATTAAGCAATATCTTCACTGCTCGAGATATTTGCATCCAGCGCATCAATGGCAGAAGAGCATGGCGAAGTCTCCTGGATAAGAATGCGAACGAAGCGGGCGCACGGTCACAATAATCATAGGCCTTGAATCTATCTACGCCCGCAGATACGTTTTGGCTGACCCACAATGAAACTTCCCCTGGCGCAGGGCACAACACGCTAACTTGATAACCAGCTCCCAGCAAAACCCTCGCAAATGTCTTAACATATATAGGGTGATGCCCAACCCACAGAGCATCAACTACAACGACGTGCTTGGGCTTCACATCCCCCCGGAACGTTTATTCATGAATACTGCGTCAAATTGCAGTAATTCGAAGGGGGGCGTACGCGAGCGCAACTCATAACCATGATCCACCATCACATAGTGCTCTTCGTCCAGAAAGCGCCACAGTTCCCACAATGGTGGTTGCCCTTTGTAAAATTCTCGCAGAGACAACTCGATGACTAGATACCTTGCATGCGCGAGAACATTTCGAGCTCCTCTTAGCACGTTCAATTCATATCCCTGCACATCCATTTTGATCAGGTCCGGATACTCCAAATCCTCTTTCGCATAAACATCATCCAGCACCTTCACTTCAGCCACTTCACTTTCTTGGCTGGTGCTGCCCGGAAAATACTGATACTGAGTATTTGCTGCTGGGTATAACGACGCCGAGGCGGTACCACCCATAAGGGCCGTCAAATGTTCTCGATCGCCAAGAGCACATTGGTATATTTTTTTCTTCACACCACCGAATTCTCGATCTTGCAAATGACTGATTAATTTGGCCTGTGGCTCAAACATCACCACGCTCTGAAGCTGCGCGTTGAGTTGTTGCATCACGAAAGTCCAATGGCCCTTGTAGGCCCCAATATCACACAGGTGAGTAGTCTTGAAGAATTTATTGACCGTCTGAACCGTGGCAAGACAATCCGGGTATTTGAATATTTCTTCATCAACGAGGCCAACCTGCCTCCGATCTGCCCAGCGCTTTAGACGCCCCGCAGCACTCGTTGCAATTCTCGACAAAAGATCCATCGTTCTTGGAGCCGAACAATCAATCAATGGGGTGTTTTGCAAAGAAATGTCAGAAGAACCAGTACAACCAGACACCGGCCGAGTTTAACTAACCGCTCATATCTTCAAGGTGAGCAACATATGGTCTGGCCCCAATGAAGGCAATCCGCTGTAACAACCGCGCAGCATCCCTGATACAATACCTCGCACTCTACCTCTCAGAGGAAATCGAAATGTGTTTGCAGCATACGTGGAAGTTAGTCGTTCAAGCTTGTATATCGAATAGGTGCTCAAAAAACGAACCGAAGGAAACACAATATGCTCGGGATACTTTGCATACCACCAGTGCTGTCTAGCGATCTTGGCGCTGAAACTTTCTATATTTCCAGTAAGAATAACCAGTCGACCTCCAGGCTGTAACCTCCGACTACATTCACCGAGAAAAGCGCATACATCGTAAAGATGTTCGACTAGATCGAACGCCGTGATGACATCGAAATCTCTCTCCTCTAATGCGTCGAAGGAAGGAAACCAAGCATGTCCCTTTTCTTCGACGACATCACGGGTTGTCGAAGAGTAATCTATCCCTGTCGTCAAGCACCCTCGTTCTTTGGAGAAATCAAGCAAGTTTCCTCCATTACACCCAACATCCAGGTGTTTCTTTCCACCTGTTAACAGCCGGGATAGCTCGGTCACGATCTCATGCGGCTTCTGTTGTTGGATAGTCACAGTTGGCCACCGGCTGGTACTGTTCCCCTGGGCATAGAGCTGCTGTGCAGCATCTTCCGGCAACACATTCTGAACAAATCCTGACCTGCATTCCTCACACTTCCACAGTTCAGGGACACTCTCGAACGTCACAGCGGTCGTCGAAAATAGAACTGGCTGCACATAGGCTACACTGCCGACTTGAATCAGATTCGGTGACTCACAGAGCGGGCACCTGGATCGGCGAAAATCATTTACCATACTCCGCACACCAGTAATCTCTTTATTGTTGGGTTTTCGCGCAATACAGGATTACACGCGGTGAGGGGAACGACTCAAAAACCTGGATCTCAGGGAAGTATTGAGATAGTGCCGCCTTGAAATTATCTAAGTTATACCAAGCGAATTCCTCCGTGTACCAGGACTGTATATGCACATCGTGTTTGGGAACAAACTCCACCAAGAGGTATTTTTCCGAATAAGAATCAAAAAGCTTTGCAATATGCGAAAAGGACATCCTCGTAATTTTGAACACCAGGTGATGGACCAGCGCCAAACACATTACCAGTTCAGCTCGAAGCCTTTCTGTAACTGCGGGGAAAGGAATCTCTGTAAAGCCAATGGCTTGAGCTGGAGCAACAGCGTTGACGTAGAGAGGAACGACATTCGTTTTCAAACGTTTAGAATCTAAATACATATCGTCTAAAGCCCGCTCATCAACATCTATACCGACGACTCGAGACCCGAGTAGTGCAGCCATTTGACTGTACAAACCTCGATTACACCCCACATCTAGAACAGAACGCGGGCTGATTTTCTTAAGGATGTCGCCAATGAGCTGGTGTTTCGAGGTCGATCCCTGGATCTGGTTTAGGACATCCACACTACCATCGTAAATAGGCAATTCGTTTTTGCCAGAGTAATATTCTGACCACTGAGCTATTTTTGGGCTCAGCCTCAGCGATTCCACCTTGGTTAACATGGCCTTGATCTCAGGCCTATCATCTTCGTTCTTGGGTGCACGCACCATTTTTTTCGTGAGGTTCAAAACTTGTTTGATCATTTTCTTAGCATCGGGGGGAATCCGGCTAGCCAAGGATCTGGACCAACTCGATCTTTTCAAGAGCGCATTTACCATCGCCGTTTCAGGATACGTGAATATTTCGCGCAAGAGGTTCCTTGCCGTCGTCGGAAAACCGGCTTCCATGATAAGCAATGGGTCCAGACAGTAATTCACAAATTGCCCCTTCGCACGCCACCGGTTATTGGGCACCGCTTTGATGATAGACGTGAAGTCCACAAATTTTGGAGTCATCCCGTCGAAAATGATATTCCAGGGATGGGAGTCGTGCGTGCAAAATCCCGCATCCAGCAACGCAAGATTGAGCTGGAGCAAGTTAATTGCGGCGTCCCTATACATACTTGGCGTCCATTCAAATGGATACGACACGACCGGCAGTAGGGGGTGCTCCAACACAAGTTCATGGCCTTCGATTTTGATGTTTGATTCTTGCGTGTCAATTAACACGCCATCCTTCATTAGCTGAATAATGGCGGGATGCTGTATGGCTTCCCTGTAGAATTCAGTCGACCGAGGTTTGATCGCTCGAATAATCCTATCCCTGGTTTTATACAGCACTGCATGCTGATCTATTCCCATTCCAACAGGTATCAAACTGCCCGGCTCATGTTTCATGGATTTCTACAATTCTCCATTGCTGCTTAACAAGCGCGAGTGGCTTTCCCATGGGCCAACGTCCGTCGCCAAAAAAATCTCCTCCTCTTACAACAACCTGTAGGGCATTTGGCACATGATCGATGAGTGTGTCATGCAGCCTGGTGGCAACATTGACGGTGTACATCCCAGGAAACAACGAAAAGTCTTGTGATAACGACAACACAATCCGACCAGACTTCGGCAATCCCTGGGAACTTAGATCCGACACAGCGCTGTCCAAAAACAGGACGTTCGTACCGTGCAGGTCGTACACTCCTATCAAGAACTGGATCGGCAGGTTGGACTGCTGCGCAGTGTATTCAATCTCAAAATGAGCGGCTTCACCACACACCATGGCATCCGGCGCCGACGAGGAATACACCCTACAGTTAAGGATGGCTACGGCTTTCTGCTTGCCCGATGATGGCTGACTTTGTCGCTTGAAAGCGCTGCTGATGGAGGTTTGAGAGAGATAATGTCTTGTCGCCCCATCGATATCGCCTGCAAACTCGATCTTGCCTTGGGAAAGAACAATTCCGCTTGTGCACAATGTATTGATAGCCGCCATATTATGGCTTACAAAAATAACGGTCCTACCTTCTTTCCCAACATCTTGCATCTTTCCGAGACATTTATTCTGAAAATGAACGTCCCCTACCGCCAACACTTCGTCCACGATGAGAATCTCCGGTTCCAGGTGCGCGGCCACGGCAAAGGCGAGCCGGACATACATGCCGCTGGAATATCGTTTCACCGGCGTATCGAGAAATTTCTCGACCTCGGCGAAAGCGACGATTTCGTCGAACTTGCGCGCTATCTCGGCTTTGCCCATGCCGAGAATGGCGCCATTGAGATAGATGTTTTCCCGACCGGTCAGCTCCGGGTGAAAGCCCGTGCCGACCTCGAGCAGGCTGGATACTCGGCCACGGATTTTGATGCGTCCTGAAGTCGGCTCGGTGATGCGGCTTAAGACTTTGAGCAAGGTCGATTTGCCGGCTCCATTGCGGCCGATAATCCCGACCCGATCACCCTGCTGGATCGTGAAACTGATGTCCTTGAGTGCCCAGAAGGTTTCGCGAGTAGCATCATCGGTTGGTTCATCGGAGGGATGGACCAATTTTCGTGCAAACCGCTTGGCCCCGTTCGACAGCACATCTCGCAAGGCTGTGTAGCGTTCACGCGGCTGATGACTGATTACGTACTGTTTCGAGAGGTTTTCACCGACTATCGCCTCTGGCATCAGATCACGTCCGCAAACCGCTTTTCCATCTTTCGGAAATATAGAATTCCGGTAATCGCAATCATCAACACCAGCGCCAGGGAAAGTGCCAGACCCGGCCAGTATAATTGGTTCTCTCCTCCTAGGATCGCCCAGCGAAACCCATCGATCACACCCACCATCGGATTCAGGGAGTACAGTAACCGCCATTGCTCAGGGACGATGGCACTGCTGAATCCGACCGGCGACACATACAGGCCAAACTGCACCACGAAGGGGATGATGTAGCGGAAATCCCGGTACTGAACATTCAGTGCGGCAATCCACAGACCAGCTCCCATAGCAGCCACGACGGCAACGATAAAAAACAGCGGCAACGTTACAATCCGCCAATCGGGCGCCACGCCGAACCATAACATCAATCCAGCTAACATCACCCCGGAGATCAGAAAATCCGCGAGGCCCACAATCACGGCACTAGCCGGCATGACCAGCCTGGGGAAATACACCTTGGAAATCATATTGGCATTGTTAATCAGGCTGTTGCCCGCCTCGGAAAAGGCATTGGCGAAAAATTGCCACGGCAGCAGCGCGGCAAACACCAAAACCGGATAGGGCACGCCATCGGAAGGCAACTTGGCCAATTTGCCGAAGACGAAGACGAACACCACCGTGGTCAACAGCGGACGGAGCACCGCCCAGGCAATACCGATCACGGTTTGCTTGTACCGCACCAGGATGTCGCGCCAGGCGAGAAAATAAAACAGCTCCCGGTATCGCCACAGATCTTTCCAATAGTGGCGTTCGGTCCTGCCCGCCTCAATAATCAACTCTCCGGCACTTTCCATCATGTTCACTCACTCAACCACAGTAACCCACCCGATCACCCCGTCACTCATAACACTCCGCCCGATCGAATGTGACTCCTTGCCGGTCTTTCCCGGACAGAACCGGTGTGCCCTCGAACGGCCACTTGATTCCAATCGTGGGATCGTCCCAGATGATGCAGCGCTCATGCTGCGGCGCATAAAAATCGGCGGCTTTGTACAGGCATTCGGCGACATCGGACAACACGATGAAACCGTGCGCGAACCCTTCCGGTATCCACAGTTGCCGTTTATTCTCCGCCGAAAGCACTTCGCCGACCCACCGCCCGAACGTCGGCGAGGACCGCCGGAGATCAACCACCACGTCGAACACGGTTCCTTCCACCACACGAACCAGTTTGGCTTGCGGCTGCCGGATTTGATAATGCAGTCCCCGCAAGACCTGCTTGAGCGAGCGGGAGTGATTGTCCTGCACAAACGGAACTCGCCGCCCGATGGCCGCTTCAAATTCCACCTGGTTAAAGCTTTCGAAGAAAAACCCCCGGTCGTCTCCAAAGACTTCGGGTTCAAACAGCACGACCTCTGGAATGGCAAGTGGCGAGGCCCTCATCAGAAGATGGTGTCACAACATCGGCTGCACATCGATCACCCCTGCTTCGCAATCACCTCACGCCGCTCCAGTTCGTCCATGATCCGGCTCACGCAGTCATCGAGACCCGTCTGGCCTGTCTCCACGATGATGTCGGGACGATCCGGCGCTTCATAGGGCGATGAAATCCCGGTAAATTCGGCGATCTGTCCGGCACGGGCCTTTCTATACACTCCCTTTACATCCCGTGCTTCGCAGACTTCAATCGGCGCATCACAGTAGATCTCGATGAAGTCCGTATCCGAGACCATCTCGCGGACACGCCTCCGATCGGCGCGATACGGCGAAATGAACGCCGTCAGCACGATCGTACCCGCTTCCATAAACAACTTGGCGACTTCACCGATGCGCCGAATATTTTCTTGACGGTCCTGCGCCGAGAAACCGAGGTCGCCGCAGAGCCCATGACGCACGTTGTCCCCGTCCAGGACGAACGACCGGCAGCCGCGCTGGTGCAAGCGCTCTTCGACCGCGTGGGCCAGCGTCGACTTACCAGACCCTGATAATCCCGTGAACCAAAGGATGACGGCCCGATGTCCATTTTGTGCCTCACGATGCGCTCGGGTCACGGTGGCATGGTGCCATACCACATTGGTCGAAGCCGGAGGCGTGGAGATTGGCGCACGCGATACATGCGAGACGGGTCTTACGGACATGGGTGTGCTCTCTGATTAAAGATACCGGTGGTTTGCTGTGTCTTCGCCGCTGAGCAACTGCCCTCCCTCATCGGTCTTGGTCACGAATAAAACGACGCGATAGCCTCGACGACTTCAGCCTGCTGGGCTGGCGTCAACTCAGGGTAGATTGGAATCGCGATCGTCTCATTGGCCGCCCGTTCCGACTCAGGGAAGTCGCCTTCTTTACAGCCGAGATAACGGAAACATTCTTGGAGGTGGAATGGGACCGGATAATAGATCTCGGCTCCAATCCCTTTGGCTTTCAGATGCGCGATGAGATCGTTCCGCCTGTCTACTCGGAGAACAAACTGATTATAGATATGATAATGCGTGACCCCGGAATCGCGGTAGACCGCGTCCGGCAGCCGAACCTTGCCCGTCTGCACCAAGCCGCTCTGTTTGAACAGGGATCGGTACCGGTCGGCATTGTCCTGTCGGCGTTTGGTCCACCCATCCAGATAATTCAGTTTCACGTTGAGCACCGCAGCTTGGATTGTATCGAGACGGAAATTCCCCCCGATCAGTTTGTGGTAGTACTTGGGCTGGCTGCCGTGGACACGCAGAATTTTCATCCGTTCCGCGAGAGCGGGATCGTTCGTCACGGCCATCCCTCCGTCCCCCAGACACCCCAGGTTCTTGCTCGGGAAAAATGACAGGCATCCGACCGTCCCCATGCTGCAGGCCCGCCGGCCATCACGATATTCCGCGCCGATCGCTTGAGCCGCGTCTTCAATCACACTCAGATGGCGCCGCCGCGCGAGGTCCATGATCGGCGCCATGTCGGCGCACTGGCCGTACAGATGAACAGGGATGATGACTTTCGTCTTCGACGTGATCGCACGTTCGAGCCTCGAGGGATCAATATTGAATGTTGTGGCATCGATATCCACCAGCACCGGTTTGGCGCCGAGCCTGGCCACGACCCCCGCCGTGGCGAAAAAAGAATAGGGAGAGGTAATCACCTCGTCGCCGGCCCCGACTCCAAGGGCCATGAGAGCGAGCAGCAACGCATCCGTTCCCGATGTCACGCCGATTCCGTGCGTGGCTTGGCAATAGGTGGCGATGCGTTCCTCGAGTTTCTCCACCGCCGGCCCAAGGATGAAGGCGTTGCTTTGAAAGGTTTGCTCCAGCACCGCCATGATTTCCTTGTGCAGCGGCTCGTGATGCGCTTTCAAATCGAGTAAGGGTACTCCCATGTTGTCCTCTTTTGACTGTTATCTTTGAAATGAGCCATGCTGGCTCGCCACTTCAATAGACCGACATCGTCACCCTACCCGGTGTTGGACATACCACCGATAGGTCGCCGAGATCCCTTCACGAAACGCAATCTTCGGCGCCCAGCCCAACGCGTTGATGCGCGTGCAATCGAGGAGCTTCCGTGGTGTTCCATCCGGCTTCGTGCGATCCCAGCGAATCTCTCCCGTATATCCCACCGCCTCGGCCACCATGACCGCCAAGTCGGCGATTGGAATGTCTTTCCCGGTCCCGATGTTGAGAAAGGTCTCGCCCGAATGCCGCTCCATGAGGGTCAGGCAGGCTTCCGCGCAATCGTCCACATGGAGAAACTCCCGGCGCGGGCTCCCGCTGCCCCATAGCACCGGAACCTGGCCGGATCCCTTCGCCTCGTGAAACCGCCGAATCAACGCCGGCAACACGTGGGCGCTCTGCAAATCGAAATTGTCGTGAGGACCGTACAGGTTCGTCGGCATGGCCGCAATGAAGTCACAGCCATACTGCCGCCGATAGGCTTGGCAGAGTTTGATGCCGGCGATCTTGGCTATGGCATACCATTCGTTGGTCTTCTCAAGCGGTCCCGTGAGCAGGGCCTCTTCTCGAATCGGCTGTGGGCAGTCTCTTGGATAAATGCAGGACGAGCCGAGGAGCAGTAATTTCCTCACCTTCTGTCGATAGGCCTGGTGAATCAGGTGCGTTTCAATAGCAAGATTATCGTAGAGAAAATCGGCCGGCAGCGAGTCGTTGGCCAGAATCCCTCCGACCTTGGCAGCCGCCACGAAGACATAGTCCGGTTTTGTCTCTGAGAAGAATGCCGCAACCGCCCGCCCGTCCCGGAGATCGAGTTCCCGGCTCGTCCTGCAGATGAGATTGCGATAGCCTCGTTGCTCCAGCAACCGGACGATCGCCGAGCCCACCATGCCCCGGTGGCCTGCGACGTAAATACGGGCATCCTGCTCCATCTCAGACATGCTTAGGCATGGTCGGACGACTTGGGATAGGTCCTGGTACCGTCGAGCCGTTCTTGCTCCATGCGAAGATCAGCCTCGACCATCATGACCGCCAATTCTTTGAATCGGACCTTCGGCTCCCATCCCAGCTTCTTCTTGGCGTGGCTTGCATCGCCGATCAGGAGGTCGACTTCTGTCGGCCGATAATACCTGGGATCGATTTTGACATGCCGCTTCCAATCGAGTCCGACATGCCCGAACACCACGTCGAGGAATTCCTTGACGGTATGGGTCTCGCCGGTGGCGATGACATAATCGTCGGGAGCTGGTTGCTGCAACATCAGCCACATCGCCTCCACATAGTCCCCCGCGAATCCCCAATCTCGCTTGGCCTCCAAGTTTCCAAGAAAGAGATCCTGTTGCAACCCCAGCTTGATCCGGGCCGCGGCTTTGGTGATCTTCCTCGTGACGAAAGTTTCCCCGCGACGCGGCGACTCATGGTTGAACAGAATGCCGCTGCACGCAAACAGGCCGTAGGCCTCCCGATAGTTGACCGTGA